>JADMIO011638343.1_pt1 | contig 61601 bp, 60 predicted proteins | sample 8958161 | NCBI WGS metagenome assembly JADMIO01 (sample SAMN16585339, study PRJNA669376) | soil metagenome | isolation source: Crop rotation soil | place: USA: Cullars Rotation, Alabama | collected 2011
CCGCGACTTCAAGTCACGTGAATTCCAAGCTTCGGATCCCACTGTGCTGGAAAGGGGATCGACCTTGACGTCCAGCTCACGGCGACGCGCGCCGTAGAGCACCACTTCGCCAACGCCGTTGACTGACTCCACCCGCTTCTGGACGTTCTGCTCGATGTACGTCGTCAGCTCGACGGACTGCATTGGCGCCGAGATCGAGAACATCATGATCGGCGTCGAGTCGGGATCCTGCTTCTGGACGACCGGCGGATCGGCCGTCTCCGGAAGATTGCGAATCAGGGGATCGACCTTCGCGCGCACTTCCTGTGCCGCGATGTCGGCATTCTTGGAGAGGTCGAAGGTGATCGTGACGCGCGACTGGCCCTCGCTGGAGGTGGAGCGCAGCTCATCGATGCCCGCGACGGTATTTACCGCCGCTTCAATCCGATCGGTGATCTCGGTCTCGACGCTCTCGGGCGTGGCGCCACGGTTGGTGGTCGTGACCGATACGACGGGCGTTTCGATACGTGGATAGCGATCCACACCCAGCGTCGTGAGCGACACGATGCCGACCACGGTGAGCGCCGCAATGAGCATCGTGGCAAAGACCGGCCGGCGCACGCAGAGTTCGGCGAGGCGCTGCATCGTTCAGTCCTTGCCGCCGGCCGCGGCGGTTTCGGGCGTGATCGTGACAGCGCAGCCGTCATACAGGTCGCCCAGATGCGTCGTCGCGACACGTTCGCCCTCGGCGACGCCACCCGTGATCCGCACCGCGTCCTGAAGCTGCCGGGCCGCGAGTTGGACGACGCGAAGGTGCGCGTGATTGTCCTTGTCGATCACGTACACGCGATAGGAGTTGGTGTTGGGATCCTCGATGATTGCCTTGCGCGGCACGAGCATGGCGCGCTCGGTCTTGCCGGTTTCGATCCGCGCGACGGCAAACATGCCGGGTTTCACGGACGCGTCGGGATTGGGGACGCGCGCCTCCACGCCCATCGTGCGCGACTCAGCGGCCAGTGCCGGATTGATTGCCGTGATCTTTCCCGCGAACGTCCGTCCCGGAAACGCATCCACCGTGCATTGCGTGGTCTGGCCAACTTTCACGTCGCCGGCTTGTACCCCCGGGACCGTGAGTTTCAGCCGCAGCGGATCGATGCTGACGAGTCGCACGACGGCGGTGGACGGCTGCACGTACTCGCCCTTGGAGACCTTGCGCTCCGCAATGTACCCGGCGAACGGCGCGGCGATGACCACGTCGGCGACGGCCTTCTCGGCGAGGGCGAGTTGCGCTTTGGCCTCGGCCAGCGACGCGCGCGCGGTGTTGACGCTTTGCGTCGCGGTTTCCGCTTGCGTTTTGGCCTGATCGGCCACGGTTTTCGACACGTCACCCGTCGCGACGAGCGCGGCGTAACGCGCGGCGGTCGTCTGAGCGAGATCGTTCTGGGCTTCGGCGAATTTCACATTGGATTCGGCGCGAGAGGCGGCGGCGCGCGCTTCGTCCAGGCGGAGGCCGGCGTTGATCCCTTGCACACGCACCAGCACATCTCCGGCCTTGACGCGATCGCCGACATCGACGAGCGTCGCCGTGACCGTGCCGGACGTTTCCGGCGCGACGTCGGACGCCTCCGCGGCCTCAAAGCTGCCGGTGGCCTCGATCACGACTGCGACGTCGGTTCCCTGCACCGGAGCGACCGCGACTGTGACGGCCTGAGCCTGGACGGGCGCTTCGGCGGCGGCGCCTGAACGACAACCCGCGAGGCTGAGGAGTGTCAGGAGCGCGAGCGGCATGACGATTCGATGCGTCACGATGCGGCTCCCTTCGCGGGCGCCAGCAGACCGGCGAGCGCAATGCGCACGCCTTCGGCCACGACCTCGGCCGGATCGACGGCAGGCCATGGTGTCTTGAAAAGCTGGCGCTGCAGCACGTAGTAAATCGGCAGCGCTAGTGTCGCGCGAACCAGCAAGGCTGGAGAGCCGCTGCGAAAGCGGCCGGCGCGCTGCCGTTCGGTAATCCACTGTTCCAGAAAATCATAGAGCCGGCGGCCGCGGGCCACCAGCCGCGGCGCAACGGGATGGCCTTCGAGCGACGCATATGCCATCAGGCGCATGTGCGCGGGATCGTCGCGGTGTTGTTGCAGGATGCCGGTGTACAGCACGCGCAGCGTCTCCGCATCGTCTACTGATTGACGCGCCGCGTCGAGCGTCGCGAACCAGCGCTCGTCCGCGGGGTCGGCGGCTTTCTGTTCGAGGATGGCCGCGTACAGCGCCGACTTATCGCCGAAGTGCTGAAAGATGACGGCTTCCGTCACGCCAGCCGCGGCGGCAATCGCGCGCGTCGTCGCGCCGCGAAAGCCTTCCGTGGCAAAGACGGTGCGTGCCGTATCGATGATCTGCTGGCGCCTCTGAGCGGTGGTCAGCCGGCGACCCGACGGAGTCCGAGAGCGGGAAGGCCGCTGTGTTCGGGCGGGGGCCCGTGCGGGCATGGGCGTGATCGGAGCCATATCTTTGGATAAATAATACGGCAACGGAGCTAGCGAGTGTTTACTAACTTCTCTGGCCTGGGGATCGGGGCGTCGAACCGCAGGCTTGGGCTCCAAGGTTTCAGCGAGCCACGTGAGCGGCGGTAATGGACTGGACGGTGGGGCAGCCGGACAGCGCCATGGTCAGCTCGAGCTCGGCCCGGATCATTTCCAGCACGCTCGAGACGCCGGCTTCGCCGTCGGCGGCCAAACCCCATAAGTATGCACGTCCGATGCACACGGCGCTGGCGCCGAGCGCCAGTGCTTTGAACACGTCCGTGCCGCGACGGATGCCGCCGTCCATGAGCACCGGAATGCGGCGGCCGACGGCCGCGACAACATCCGGCAGGGCGTCGATCGTGGCGATCGCGCCATCGAGCTGGCGGCCGCCGTGGTTCGACACGACGAGGCCGTCCGCGCCGTGATCGAGCGCCAGCGACGCGTCTTCCGCGGTGAGGATGCCCTTGATCAAGACCGGCAGCGACGTCATCCGCTTGAGCCAGTCGACGGACTCCCACGTCAGGGAGTCATCCACCAGCCGATGGACGTAGTCGGTGAACGTGGACGTGCCGGCCCATCGCAGCGCCTCGGGCGTGCCGTAACGCTCAAGATTGGCGATGGTGATGCCGGCCGGTAGCGAGAAGCCGCCGCGCATGTCGCGTTCCCGCCGTCCGAGCCGCGGCGTATCGACGGTCAGGACGAGCGCGCGGCAACCCGCGGCTTCCGCGCGTTTGACGAGATCCTCGCTGACCTTGCGATCGCGATAAACATAGAGCTGAAACCACAGCGGCCCGGTTGCCGCCGCGGCGACGTCTTCGATCGACGTGGAGCTGATCGTGCTGCAGCACATGATCGTGCCCGCGCGTCCTGCAGCTCGCGCGGCCGCGCATTCGCCGGCTTCGTGCCCAAGTTTGTTGAATGCGGTGGGCGCCAGGGCGACAGGCAAAGCCAGTGGCACCCCGAGCACTTCCGTGGTTGTGGAAACGTGACCGGTATTGCCCAAGACCCGCGGCCGGAGGGCCAGGCGCCGGAACGCATTGCGATTAGCCGCAAGCGTGACTTCGTCTTCCGCGCCACCGGCGTAGTAATCGTACGCCGATGGCGTCATCTTTTCGCGGGCGACCGCCTCGAAGTCGGCGACGTTGATCGGCGCAGCCAAGGTCACAAGAGCTTAACCGTGAAGCAGTAAAGGAGTGAAGGGTCTTCACTCCTTCACGACTTCACGGTGAGCTCCCGGTTTTACTCAGTCACAGGCAATCCCATCGCCTTGCGGACCACGGTCTCCAGCGCGGCGGCGACTTCCTTGTTCTGCTTGAGGTACGTCTTGGCGTTCTCGCGGCCTTGGCCCATGCGCTCGCCCTTGTAGGAGAACCACGTGCCGCTCTTTTCGACGATGTTGCGTTCGACGGCCTGGTCGAGCAGGTCGCCTTCGCGAGAAATCCCTTCGCCATACATCATGTCGAATTCCGCTTCACGGAACGGCGGCGCCACCTTGTTCTTGACGACCTTCGCGCGCGTCCGGCCGCCGACCATCGTCTCGCCGTCTTTGATGGCGCCGATGCGGCGGATGTCCACGCGGACCGACGAGTAGAACTTGAGCGCGCGGCCGCCGGTGGTCGTTTCCGGATTGCCGAACATCACGCCGATCTTCTCGCGGAGCTGGTTGATGAAGATGAGGCACGTCTTGGACTTCGACACGACGCCGGTGAGCTTGCGCAGCGCCTGCGACATCAGCCGCGCCTGCAGGCCCATCTGCGCGTCGCCCATTTCGCCCTCGATTTCCGCGCGCGGTACGAGCGCGGCCACCGAGTCCACGACGACGACGTCCACGCCGTTCGAGCGGATCAGCACTTCGACAATCTCCAGCGCCTGTTCGCCGTTGTCCGGCTGCGACACGAGCAGGTTTTCCAGATCGACACCGAGCTTCTGCGAGTAGGCCGCGTCCAGCGCGTGTTCCGCGTCGACGAACGCCGCCACGCCGCCGAGCTTCTGCGCCTGCGCAATCGTCTGCAGCGCGAGCGTCGTCTTGCCCGATGACTCCGGCCCGAAGATTTCGATCACGCGGCCGCGCGGCAGGCCGCCGACGCCGAGCGCCCAGTCGAGACTGATCGATCCGGTGGAGATGGCGGGAATCGGCGCAATCGCCTCTTTGCCGCCGAGGCGCATGATTGAGCCTTTGCCGAATTGTTTTTCGATCTGACCGACGGCCAGTTCGACAGCTTTGCTGCGTTCCTTGTCGTCGCGATCCATACGGTCGATTCTTTCAACTTTTTCTGAACGGTCGGGTGCTGCTGCCATGGGACTCCTCAGCGCTGTGCCGGAAAAGGGGGCGATCCGCGCCGGACCGAACGCGATGATAGGTTCGTGCCAGCCGCCTGTCAAGCGAAAACGGTTCGTCACGATGCTGTATCTCCCTAACTGTGAACGGCTTAGTGGCACACGCCACTTTCGCCTCTCCGTTCGGGATGTTGCAGAATCTGCAATCCCCGCCCGGCCTGTATGGCAGATTCTGCAATGCGGCTGTGACAGAGAGGGTCAGACAGGGCCGATGCCGTCTTTTTTATTAGTTGCTCGCGGGGCCCCACCCCCGCTCGCTCCTCGCGGCTCCCGCCGCTCGGCCGCTCAGCGCCCTCGCTACGCTCTGGGCTTCGCGGACTTTCTATTAATCCTTGTCAGTACTGATAAAAGCCCTTGCCGGACTTGCGGCCGAGCTGGCCGGCGGCGACCATGCGTTTGAGCAGGGGGCAGGCGCGGTACTTCGGATCGCCGAGGCCGTCGTGCAGGACGTTCATGATGGCGAGGCACACGTCGAGACCGATGAAGTCAGCGAGAGTCAAAGGGCCCATCGGATGGTTCATGCCGAGTTTCATCACGGTATCGATGGCGTCCGGCGTGCCGACGCCTTCCATCACCGCGTAGATCGCCTCGTTGAGCATCGGCATCAGGATGCGATTGGTAATGAAACCGGGATAGTCGGCCGCTTCGACGGGGGTCTTGCCGAGGGCTTTGCACAGATCCACCGCGGTCTGCATGGACGCATCCGACGTCGCCTGCGCGCGCACGAGCTCGACGAGCGTCATGAGCGGCACCGGATTCATGAAATGCATGCCGAGCACTTTGTCCGGCCGCCTGGTCGCCGCGCCGAGGAGCGTGATCGAAATCGACGATGTGTTGGTGCTGAGGATCACCTCTGGGCGTGTGATGGCGTCGAGCTTTGACAGGACGGCCCGCTTGGCTTCGAGGTTCTCGTAGATCGCTTCCACGACGTAATCGACGCTCGCCAGTGTCTCAATCGCACGCGCGCCGTGGAGTCGTCCAAGCGCCGCGTCGCGATCGGCCGCCGCCAGCTTGCCTTTTTCGACGAACTTGCCGAGGCTCTTTTCGATGGTGCCCCGCGCCTTGTCAATCGCGGCCGCCGACGCATCGTGCAGATGCACGTCGAATCCGCTCTGCGCAAAGACCTGCGCGATCCCATTACCCATCGTGCCGGCGCCAATCACGGCCACTGACTTGATCATGAAAGAGCTCCCACTCTCAACTAGCAACTAACAACTCACGACTAAAAAGGCGCTGGCGACGTTTGGGGGGGGCGAACTGTGACCTGCCTGTTAGTTGTTAGTTGTTCGTTATCTTTGTTGTTCGTTATCTTTGTTGTTAGTTGTCTAGTTGCTAGTTGTCACTTAACTGAGCATCTCAACCGCCATCGCCACCCCATTGCCGCCGCCCAGGCACAGTGTCGCGATGCCGCGCTTTTTGCCTTGGCGCTTCAATGAATAGAGCAGGGTAGTGAGAATACGCGCGCCGCTGGCGCCGATGGGGTGGCCGAGCGCGACGGCGCCGCCCTGGACGTTGACGCGCGCGGGATCCAGGCCCAACTCGCGCGTGACGGCGACGGCCTGCACAGAGAACGCTTCGTTCAATTCGACGAGATCCGCATCGCCAATCTGCCAGCCGGTTTTCTTGTTGAGTTTTCGGACGGCTTCGACCGGCGTCATCATCACGAGCTTGGGCTCGAGGCCCGCCGTGGCATAGCCCACGACTCGCGCCATCGGTCTGAGATTCAAGCGGGCGGCCACGTCGGCGCCCATCACGACCACGGCGGCAGCGCCGTCATTGACGCCTGGCGCGTTGCCGGCCGTCACCGTGCCGTCTTTCTTGAACGCGGGCTTCAGCCGCGCGAGCGATTCCGCGGTCGTGTCTTCGCGAATTGATTCGTCGTGCGAGACGACGATCGGGTCGCCCTTTTTCTGCGGGATCGACACCGGCAGGATTTCATCGCGGAAGAATCCCTGCTTGGTCGCCGCCGCCGCCTTTCGGTGGCTGTCGGCCGCGTAGCGATCCTGGTCCTCGCGGCTGACCTTATAGGTCTCTGACACGTGTTCACCGGTCAGGCCCATATGAATGTTGTTGAAGGAATCCCACAAGCCGTCATGAATCATCGAATCGATGATCGTGCCATCGCCCATGCGCAAGCCTTCGCGCACGCGTGTCAGGAGGTACGGACAGTTGCTCATCGATTCCATGCCGCCGGCAACGGCGATATCGATGTCGCCCAACGCGATGCCTTGCGTGGCGAGCATCACGGCCTTGAGCCCGGATCCGCAAACCTTGTTAATCGTCAGCGCGCCGACGCCGTTCGAGAGCCCGCCATTGAGCGCCGCCTGCCGCGCCGGCGCCTGTCCCGCGCCCGCACTGACGACGTTGCCCATGATGCATTCGTCGACGGTGGCCGGATCGATACCGGCGCGCTTCACGGCCTCGCGCACGGCCATCGCCCCGAGTTCTGTGGCCTTGAAGTCTTTTAATCCGCCGAGAAACTTGCCGGTCGGCGTTCGCACTGCACTGACGATGACGGTCTCACGCATGTTCTTTTCCTGCGGGTCTGAAGACCCCAATCCCCCGGGTCTGAAGACCCGGGGCTCCTCGATCTATTCGATGATCAGCTATTCGATCACCAGGCGTTTCACGATGCCGGGTCCGAGCAATTCGACGATCCGTGCGTTCAAAACGGGGCGCGCGTGTCGCAGTTCTTTGAGCCACGCAGGAGTCTTGGCGCGCAGCAACAACACCCCGTCATCGTCGCGCCAATCGATGTCGACGGCCTTCGCGAGCGCCGGCCCAGCGGCCATGCGCCAGACAAACGTAATCTTTGCCGGCGTGGTCGGTTGGGACTCGAGGACGCGTCGCAGCGCCTCGGTCGCGGATGAGAAGAGCGCATCCAAACGCTTCATCATCACATCCCGGCGACCGGCATTCAAGGCGCGCTCCTTATATGATCGCGCCTGCATGCAACTCGTCCTCGCGTCCGCCTCCGCGCGCCGCCGCGAGTTGCTGGCGGAGGCGGGCGTCCCCTTCATCGTCGATGCCGCGGATATCGACGAACGACGACTGCCGAACGAGACGGCCGGCGAGTACGCGCGGCGCGTGGCTCAGAGCAAAGCACGGCTGGTCCGGCAGCGGCATCCGTCAGACATCGTCCTTGGCGCAGATACTGTGGTGGTTGTCGATGAGGCGGTGTTGGGAAAACCGTCGAGTCCGGACGAGGCGGGCGACATGCTGGCGCGACTGTCGGGTCGCGCGCACGACGTCCTGACGGCTGTGTTCATTGAGTGGCCGGAGGCCGCGCACTCGTTTATCGAGACCACGCGCGTGTGGTTCAGGCCACTCCGCGCCGATGAAATCCGCGCCTACGTGGCGAGCGGCGAGCCCATGGATAAGGCCGGCGCGTACGCCATCCAGGGACTGGCGTCACGGTTCGTCACCCGTATCGAAGGCTCGTATTCCAACGTGGTCGGCCTGCCGGTGGCAGCGGTCTTGCAATTTCTACGACAGAACGGGCTCGACGCGCACGAAACGCCAGCAAAACCAGGGAAGCCTGACAGCGTGCGAAGTTGATTCCCATCGGAACGGGCCGTATTCTGTGAAGGTTTAGTGCGCCACAGACGGCAAGGCATGGCGGACGGAGTTCAGTGAGATGTCGAAAAAAACCACCCGTGCGATATTTTCCGCAGTCGTCGTCCTGGGCGCCTTGATGATGCTGCTGTACACGACCGTGTCGCAGGGGGCGCAGTTCTACAAGCACGTGGACGAGGTCATGAACAGCCCCGAGCAGTGGTACGGGAAGCCCATGCAACTGCACGGCTACGTGGTGGACAAGTCCATCCTTGTGCGCCCGAATTCGATGGACTACAAGTTCGAGATTCGCAACGGCGACTATAAGGTGGCCGCCACGTTCACCGGCCTGGTGCCAGACACCTTTAAGGACGGCGCCGAACTGGTGTTGACCGGCAAGCTGGGACCGCAGGGTTTCCAGGCCACGGACATGACCGCGAAGTGCCCGTCGAAGTACGAAGCCGCCACGCTCAAGCCTCCGACGACCGGCCGTTAAGGATTTCATGCCACTGCTCGGATCGGTTTTCATTCTCGTCGCGTTCGTCCTGGCCAGCGGCGCGTTCGCGGCCTCCATCGCCGGCGCGCGGCGCGGGCGCCGGTCGCTCGTTGAAGGTGGCATCGGCCTCTTCCACGCCGTGACCGCGATCATGGCGGTCCTCTCGGCCGTCATCATCCATGCCTTCGTCGTCGGCGACTACAGCATCAAGTACGTGCAGCGGTACTCGAACGCGGAGCAGCCGCTGTTCTACAAGCTGGCGTCGTACTGGGGCGGGCTCGATGGCTCGCTCATGTTCTGGGTGACGTTGCTGGCCGCCTTTGGCAGTGTTGCGGTGGCGATCAATCGGGACCGGCATCGGCTGTTGATTCCGTGGGTCGTCGCCGTGATCTCCACCGTCGAGATGTTTTTCCTGTTCTTGATGGTGGTGCACAACAACCCCTTCGAAACCTATTTGACGACGACGCCCGCCGCCGGAGCCGGGCTCAGCCCGCTGCTTCAGAACTTCTACATGGCGATTCATCCGCCGATGCTGTACCTCGGCTTCGTCGGGATGACGATTCCTTTTGCCTTTGGCATCGCGGCGCTCGCATCGGGCCAGCTCGACGATGGCTGGCTCCGTGCCGTGCGCACGTGGACGATGATGGCGTGGCTGTTTTTGACGGTTGGCCTCGCCTTGGGTGCGCTCTGGGCGTATGAGGAGCTCGGCTGGGGCGGCTACTGGGGCTGGGATCCCGTGGAGAATGCCGGATTGCTCCCGTGGTTTACCGGCACGGCCTTCCTGCACTCTGTCATCGTGCAAGAGCGGCGAGGAATGCTCAAGATCTGGAACGTCGCGCTCGTGATCGTGACGTTCTTCCTCACAATCTTCGGCACGTTCATGACCCGATCCGGCGTGGTGCAGTCCGTGCACTCGTTCGGCGAAAACAGCGAGCTCGCCTGGCTGTTCACCGGCTTCATGGTTTCGACCCTCGTGATCAGCTTCGGCCTGGTGATCTATCGCTTGCCGATGCTCCGCGCGCGCAATGAACTGGATTCGTGGACGTCGCGCGAAGCCGCGTTCCTCGCCAACAACTGGGTGTTGCTGTTTGCGGCGTTCTTCGTGCTGTTCTCCACGATGTTTCCGACGCTCAGCGAGGCGCTGGGGCAGGGCCGTAAAACAGTCGCCGCGCCGTTTTTCAACAAGTGGTTGACGCCGGTTGGCCTGATTCTGTTGTTTCTCACGGGTGTCGGGCCGCTTCTCGCGTGGCGGAAATCGACGATCGCGAGCATGGTCAACCAATTCATGTGGCCGACCGTCGCGGGTGTGGTCACCGGCGGCGCGGTCGGCCTGCTCGGCGTCCCGTTCTGGTCGTCGGGCCTGTGTTTCGCGCTCTGCGGCTTTGTGACGATGACCATCCTGCAGGAGTTCTGGCGCGCCGCGGCGGTGCGGCAACGTGCGACCGGCACGGACGTGTTTACAGCCCTGGTCGGCCTGGTTGGGCGCGAGCGGCGGCGCTACGGCGGCTACATCGTGCACGTGGGCATCGTCCTGGCCTTTCTCGGATTTGCGGGGGGCGGGTTCGAGCGCGAAGAAGAAGCGGTGCTGACGCCGGGGCAGCAGATCGAGGTGGCGCCGTACACCGTGAAATTTGTGTCGCTGTCGATCACCAACGACGAGCAGAAGCAGATGGTGACGGCTCAGGTCGAGACGTTCAAGAACGGCAAGCCGATCGGGAAAATGTATCCGGCGCGCTGGTTCTTCAACGGCCGCACGGACGAACCGACGACCGAAGTGGCGCTGCGACGCGGCTTCGCGGATGACTTGTACGTGGTGCTCGCCGGGTACGAGGCGGGCGGCCAGTCCGCCAAGGTGAAGGTCAAGGTCAACCCGCTGGTCAACTGGATCTGGATGGGCGTCGGCATCATGGCCGTCGGCACGTTCATCGCGCTGTTGCCGGCGCGAGCCTTTGCTTTCGCGGCGCACGCCGTCCCGGAAGGCGCCGCTACGACCACGACGTTGATGCTGATTCTGTTGTTCGGCATCGGGTCCGTCGGGTTGCGGGCACAGCATCAGCCGAATTCGCAACTCGTCATCGCGCCCAAGTCGGCCTTGGAGAAAAAGGCCCAGGGACAAATCGTCTGCATGTGCGGGACCTGCGGGCGCCAGCGGATTTCCGATTGCACGTGCGCGATCGCGGAAGGTATGCGCGTCGAATTGGCCGGCCTGGTCGCCAAGGGCATGACCAATGACGAGATCATCAGCTACTTCGTCAAGAAGTACGGCAGCCAGGAAGTGCTGGCCTCCCCGATCGATCAGGGGTTCAATCGCATCGCGTGGCTGCTGCCGTACGGCGTGGGCGTGGGCGCCGTCGTGCTGATCGGCCGCATGGCGGTGCGCTGGTCGCGGCGCAAGGATCAGGAGCCGGCGATGGCTGCCGCGCCGGTCGATCCGTCCCTGGAAAGCAAGCTTGATGACGAACTCCGCGACCTCGACTAAGGCGCGGCCACAGCCGCCCGCGTCGGGCTTTCAGGCCTGGCACTTCTTCATGCTGCTCGCGATGGTCGGGGCCACGGTTGTGGTCATGGTGTCGCGCGAGACGCACCCGGCTGCGTTGCTGCTGCTGAGCGCGGCGGTAATCGCCGCGGGATTCGTCGGTCTCGCGCTCAGCCGCGCGGTCTCAGGATTCTTCAGCACGGGAATGGAACCCCAGCCGATCGCCGGCCGATCGCGCGAGGAACTCGAACGGCAGAAGGCGCTCGTTCTCCGCTCGATCAAGGAGCTGGAGTTCGACAAGGCGATGGGGAAGGTCAGCGAGGCAGACTTTGCCGCCATTTCTACGCGCCTGCGGACTCGCGCGTTGACCATCATGCAGGACCTGGAGCGCGCGCCAGTGGCGCCGCCGAAGCCTGTGGCCCGCGTCGCGCCATCGGGAAACTACTGCACGCAATGCGGTACGGCGAACGAGAGTGACGCGCGCTTCTGCAAATCGTGCGGCACCAAACTCGCGGGGGTTCGATGAGAGCGATCGTGGGACTCGCCCTTGCCGCGGCGCTCTCGTGCGTCGCGATTCCGGCGTTCGCGCAAGTGCAGATGCCCAGCGGCAAGGAAATGTCCGGACGCGTGCTGCCGGTGCCAGACGTCCCCTTCGGCACGGTGACCGTTCGAGTCGTGCGCGGCAGCGTGGACAAGAACATCTCCGGGCAAGTGGTCGAGTTGCTCGTGGACGGTAAATCGCGCACGGCAAAGACGGGCGCCGATGGCCGCGCCTCGTTTTCTGGACTGAAGAAGGGCAACAAGATCAAAGCCGTGGCCACCGTGGATGGTGAGCGGATCGAGTCGCAGGACGCCGAAATCGTTGAGAGTGGACTGCGGATCATCCTCGTGGCCACGGATCCGGAACTCGAGAAACGCGAAGAGGAAGATCGCCGGCTGGCGGCGGGACCTGCGGTGAAGGGCACCGTGGTGCTCGGGCCGGAGTCGCGCATCATCGCCGAGATGCAGAGCGATCGCCTCAGCATCTACTACGTCCTGCAGATCGTGAACTCGGCACGCACGGCCGTGGATATCGGCGGTCCGTTGATTTTTGATCTGCCGCGGGAGGCGCGAGGCTCAACGATCCTCGAAGAATCCACGCCAAAAGCGACCGCGAACGGGCCGCGCATCACGGTGCTGGGTCCGTTTCCGCCGGGTGTGACGCCCGTGCAAGCGGCCTACGAACTCCCGTACAGCGGCGCCACCGCGCATTTCACGCAGAGATGGCCGGCGCAACTCGAGCAATTGACCGTCATGGTCCAGCAGATCGGTGGCCTGTCGATTGATTCGCCGCAACTCAGTGCCAAGCGCGACATCAGCGATCAAGGCCAGGCGGTGATTCTTGGCACGGGACCGGGCCTGGCCGCGGGACAAGCCTTGAGTTTGGAAATCTCCGGCCTGCCTCATCACCCGGAGTGGCCGCGGAACCTGGCGCTGGCGATGGCGGGCGTGATCGTTGCCGCCGGTCTCTGGGGCGCGTTCGGCCGTCCGAGAGCCCGGGTAGCCTGACCCGTTTCGTGGCGACTGATTCCTCCTGCGATTTTCACACCGTCGATGTCGTGGACGTTTCCCGTCACTTCGGGCGGCGGCGCGCGCTCGCCAAAACGTCCCTGACGTTTACGGCCGGTAGCATCGCGGGACTCTTCGGGCCAAACGGCGCGGGCAAGTCCACGCTGCTTGGCGTCCTTTCAACCCTCGTTCGACCGACGTCCGGGCAGGTTCGGTACGGTGGGCAGACCGCCGCCGCGCTCGGCGATGCGCTCCGCGGCCGCATCGGCGTGCTTGGACACGATCTGTTTCTGTACGGCGATCTGTCGGCCCGGGAAAACCTGCTGTTCTTTGCGCAGTTGTATGGCCTCCGCGATGCTGACGCGCGCGTGGCGGCCGGCCTGTCGCACGCGCGACTGGACGATCGGGCCAACGATCGCGTCGCGGGTTTCTCGCGCGGACTGCGGCAGCGCCTGGCCCTGGAGCGCGCGTTGATCCACGAACCGCGCCTCGTGCTGCTCGACGAGCCGTTCACGGGCCTCGACGATGAGTCCGCGGGATTGCTGGCGGCCAGACTGCGGGGCCTTCGCGAGTCGGGGGCGATCGTCCTGATGGCCACCCACGACTTCGAAAGCGCCGACGGGCTCGTCGATCGCGTGATCTGTCTCAAATCGGGCCGCGCGCGCGAGATCGTGGCGGATCGATCCGGGCTGCGCGACTTGTATCGGCGAACGATGGCGGAGAGCTGGTCATGAGCGTGCTGCGGGCGGCCTGGCTGATTGCGCGCAAGGATCTGGTGGTGGAAGCGCGCAGCCGGGAACTCGCGTATACCACGGTGTTCTTCGCGGTCGCCTGCGTCCTGGTGTTCGCCTTTGCCTTCGTCTACGAAGGCGAGATCATCGAAGGCGCCGCGGCCGGCATTCTGTGGGTGGCCGTGGCGTTTTCCGGGACGCTGGCGCTGAGCCGGGCGTTCGAGCGAGAACGCCAGTCCGAAACATTGCGGGCGCTGCTGCTGGCGCCGACCGAGCGCGCGGCGGTCTATCTTGGAAAACTGATCGGCCTGCTGGCCCTGATGGCCTGCGTCGAGGTGATCCTCGTGCCGATCGTCGGCCTGCTGTTCAAAGCGCCGGTCACGCGCGCGCCGTTTCTCCTCGGGAGCCTGCTCGCCGCCGGCACGCTGGGGTTTGCGGGTGTCGGCACGCTGTTCGCGGCGATGCTCGTCCGCGCGCACTCGCGCGACGTGCTGCTGCCGCTGTTGCTCTACCCGATCACGGTGCCGGTGATCATCGCGGGCGTGCGCGGAACGGCCTCGATTTTCGCGAAGGATCCGAATCTGGATGCCGCCCTGTCCTGGTTATCGATACTGGTATTCTTTGACGCGGTCTTTGTCCTGCTGTCGCTCTGGGTGTTCGATCCCGTCATGAGCGAGTGAGGTGCCATGCGCATAGCGAGCAAGCTCGTTCCGCTCCTGCTGATCGTCGCCGCGCTGATGTTCGCGTATGCGCCGTTCATGATTCGCGACGCGCCCGTCGAGCAGGTCATGGGCATCGTGCAGAAAATTTTCTACTTCCACGTGCCGTCCGCGATGATGACGTTCCTGGCGGCATTCGTGTGCGGCACGGCGAGCGCGGTCTATCTGTTCGGCCGGAACAGGTTCGCCGATCAAATCGCCGTCTCTGCCGCGGAACTCGCGGTCGTCTTCGGGATCATCGTGCTCGTCACAGGCCCGCTGTGGGCGCGCAAAGCATGGGGCGTCTGGTGGCAGTGGGATCCTCGTCTCACGATGACGCTGGTCATGTGGATGATTTTCATCGCCTACCTGCTGCTGCGGCGATTCGGCGGACCCGGCTCCGAGACACTCGCGGCGGCCGTCGGCGTCTTTGGGATGGCGCTGGTGCCGTTCGTGTACGTCTCTGTGAATCTGTGGCGAACCGTTCATCCCACGACCAATGTCGTGAAGACGCTGCCGCCGGAGATGGCCGTGCCCTTCGCGTGGTCCGTTACGACGTTCCTGTTGTTCTTTACCGCGTTGCTCATCGTCCGGATTCGACTCGAGTCCAGTCGGGCGGCGCTCGAGGAGGCGTATGTCGCGCTGGAAGATTAGTCGTGTCGTATTCTCCCGCCTGATCGCGTGGGGAACCGCCGCTTCCGTCGTGCTGACGGCGACGGTTGCGTGGGCGCAGACGGCGCCCCAGGGTGAGTTTGTCCCGCTGTCAGCCGCCAACGCCACTCAGCAGGAAGCGTTGCCCGCGTCACCGCTGATTTATGCCGCGTACGGTTTCGTCTGGCTCGCGCTGGTCGTCTACGTGTTCTTGCTGTGGCAGCGAATCGGCAAAGTGGAGCGCGAGCTGGCCGACGTCACCTCGCGACTGTCCGCTCGGCGATAGGCGCCCGCTGTGACGTCCGGACATTTCATCTTTATTCCCGCCGTTCTGCTGGTCGGTGTCGTGATCGGGTGGATCCTGGGATCGCGCGCCGCGAAGGACGCGTACGCCGCGGAGTTGCGCCGAAGGGAAGAACGAGAGAAGAGACGATCGTGATTGCTCATCGCGGCCATGGACGCGCGCCAGAGTGAGATTCGCCTGCTGCTGAGCGGCGGCGACCGGCGAAGCATTGCGAATTCCCATCGCGTGCGCCGGCTGGTCGAAAAGGACCCGTCGCTGGTGCCTGCGCTGGTCGCGCTGACGGCCGACGCGGACTGGCTCGTGTCACAGCGCGCGCTCGATCTTCTCGAAAAACTCGCGCACGACCATCGCGACTGGATCGCGCCCTACAAAAGGGTCTTCATCGGGCCGCTCGCCGCGAGCGATAAGTGGGAAATCCGGTTGCAGATTGTCCGGGCGTTGCCGCTGTTCCGGTGGGGCCCGGCACAGGCGCGACGCGTCGAAGCGATCCTTCTCGAAAATGTTGAGTTTCCGCAGACGTTCGTGCGGGCGTGGGCGCTCGACGGTCTGGCTACTCTGGCGGAGCAGCGTGAGAAACTCAGGCCCATCGTGCGCCGGCATCTCCGTCTGTTCGAACAGTCCTCAAGTAAAGCTCTTCAGGCGAGGGCGAAGCACATTCGAGCACGGCTCCAAAGCGAAGGGCCGCGCTCCCGCAAGGCCTGACGGCTCGCTCGAGCTACGACGCCCGCATCAGCGTGGCGCTGCCGGCGAGGCTGAGGATCTGATCCGCGAGTGCCGTCGCAAGGGCGGGCGAGTCGTTCAAGCAGGGCAGATGCTTCGCCTCGAGTGACGGTTGCTTGCGCAATGCCACGCGTCCTTCCAGTTCGGTTTCCGCGTTGTCCGCCAGAAACCCGTACGGGTAATAGACAGCGCGCTGGAAGCCCGCGTCTTTCACCTGTTGCAGCGCGTCGTCCATGGCGGGCTCTGTCCACCGGCCGCCGCGCGTGTGATTGAGCCAGCCGTTCACGACGAGCCCGAACCGATCGGCGAGGCGCGCCCTGATGGCGGCGACGATCGACTCGGTCGCGACCAGGCCTGTCTCGACGGGCCGCTTCGGCGCGACCAGCGTCCCGTGCGCCGCCAGCACCAGCGCCACGTGCGGTCCCTGCCAGCCATCGTTCGTGCGGGCGAGCACGTGTGCAGCGGCAAGATCCGCGAGCGTGTCAGCGGACAGGGCAGGCAGCACTTTGACTTCCGTCGCCAGCGGTCGCGCGTGAGCCAGCGCGCTCGCAGTCGTCCGCGAGAGCTGGTGCGTGAAGGCGGAGTCGGCGGCGTACATCGGTGCGACGACGACCGGATCGTCGGCCGGAAGTGATTTGAGGACGTCGCTCAATAGCGGGTTTCGAAACTCGTACGCGACGTGAACCTGCCAGCGCCGGCCCGGCTCTCGCGTGCGGAGTGCCTCATCGAGCGCATGCGCCTGTCGAATCGTGATGGGCTCGAGCGGCGACGAGTACTGCTCGGCCCGCCAGGTGGCCGTCCTCGATCGGCCTCGTGCGACCGCGATGATCGGGAGCAGCGCGCGCGGGATCGGCGCGATCGTGCGCGTCAGTCCCAGCAGGATCCGCCATGAGTACTGTAGTTGATCGAAAAACGCCGCATTCGGCGGCTCTCCGTATGTGACGAGAACAACGTGCTGGGTGCTCATCGTGCAGATCTCAGGAGTAGGCCAGAGCCGGCTCGTGCGCACCGCGGCGCGGGCCAGACGAGCGCTCACTCGCCAGCGCGGCGGCCAGATCGCGCCCCGCCCTCGTGCCGATCGCGATCGCGTGATTGAACGACGTGCCGTCGTACGACGTGCCGCAGACGGTCAGGCCGGGATGACGAGCGAGGTGCGCGCGAATCGCGCTGACGCGGTCGAGATGTCCGACCGTGTATTGAGCAATCGCGTTCGGCCAGGCAAACGTCCAGAAGCGTTGCGGCGCCGCGGTAATGCCCATGACGGTCTTCAGATCCGCCCGCGCCGCATCGATGGCGGCGGCCGCCGTCGCGATCGCCAGCTCCGGACGCCGCGCGCCGCCCAGGAACACGCGAAGCAGCGCCATGCCGTCGGGCGCCCGGCCAGGAAACAACGATGACTCCCAGACGACGCCAAGCGTGCCGAGCTTCTCTGGACGCGTGACGAGATATCCGTAGCCATCGAGCGCCCGCGGAATGTCGGCGGCGCGATAGGCCAGCGCGACGAGATGAATTCCCGAAAATGGAATCGTTGCGAGTGATGCCGACAAGTCGCTGTCGAGCGGCGCGACGATGGGAGACGCGGCCCGCGCGGATATCGCGACAACAACGTGATCGGCGTCCAGCGCGTCTCCTTGCGAAGTGTGCACGCGCCATCCGGCTCGAGTCCGTTCCACACTCGAGGCCCGCGCTCCAGTCTGAACGATAGCGCCGAGCCGCGTCGTGAGCGCCGACACCAGCGTCTGCATGCCCCGGTCGAAGCTCAGGAGCTTGGCCGGACCCTTGCCTTGCTTGCGGCGCGCGAACATCGCACGCACGAGGCTGCCGTGCTCGCGCTCCATCTCCACCATGGACGGAAACTGTGCAGCCACCGAGAGCGCACGGCTGTCTCCCGCCGAGATCCCCGAGACCGCGGCATCCACCAGCATCTCCGCGGCCTCGCGGCCGATGCGCCGGCACGCAAAGTCGTAGACGGTTTCATCCACACCGGCCTTGGGGCCGCGGGCGAAGGGTTCGCCCAGCAATCGGAGCTTGCCCAGGAGACTCAGCGCGCGCGTGTTGAGCAGTGTTTGCGGCGACTCCGGCGCGCTGCAGAGTTCGCCGTTGCGAACCACAAATCGGCGCTTGGCTTCCGGCCGCGCCTCGACCAGGCGCGATTCAAGTCCCAACGCTTTGACCAGCGCCAGCGTCTCTGGCTCGCGATCGAGAAAACCGTTCGGACCGCTCTCGACCAGAAACCCGTCGTCCGCAATCGTCTGCGCGTGACCGCCGATCGCGCCCGCTTCCAGGAGCGTCACGTCAACGGTGCGATCGTGCGCGGCCGATTGTTGCGCGAGCGTGTATGCCAGCGACAGGCCCGTCGCGCCGCCGCCGATAACGACGACTCGCGGTACTCGGCTCATACCGTGCGGCTGAACACTGGCTGCGCCGCGGCTGTGCGCGCCCGCAGATAGCGATCGAACACCATGCACACGTTGCGAATGAACAACCGGCCGATCGGCGTGACGTCGATCGCGTCTGGCGTGACGCGAACCAGTCCGTCGGTTGCCGGTGACCCGTCGGCCGTCAGTTGGTCGATCTCGGCGCCGAAGTAATCCCGGAATGCAATGCCGAACTTGCGCTCGACGCCGGCGATGTCCAGGTGCACGTTGCACATGAGTTCCGTAATCACATGGCGCCGAATCACGTCGTCGGCGTCCAGCGCGTAGCCGCGCTCAACGGGGAACCGGCCCTGCTCGAGCGCCGCGTAGTATTCAGACAGCTTCTTGGCGTTCTGCACGAACGTGCCCTGCAAGTCGCCGATGCCGGAGACTCCCAGCGCCACCATGTCACGTGACGACTGTACGGTGTAGCCCATGAAATTCCGGTGTAACGACCGCCCGTCGATGGCACGCGCCAGTTCGTCGTCTGGAAGCGCGAAGTGATCCATGCCGATCTGCCGATAGCCCGCGGCGCTGAAGGCCTCGATGGCGAGCGCGAGCAGCCCGAGCTTGACGCGCGGCTCGGGCAGCGCTTCGGCCGGCAGGTGTTTCATGTGCGCCCGGATCCACGGCACAAACGCGAACGAGTACACCGCGACGCGATCCGGCCGAATCGTCATGACCTGATCGAGCGTCCGCCGGAAGCCGTCGAGGGTCTGGTAGGGCAACCCGTAGATCAAATCGATGTTGGTCGAGCGAAACCCGAGCGCGCGGCCCGTGTCCACACACTCGCGCGTCAGGTCATAGCTCTGCACACGATTGACGGCTTCCTGAACTTTCGGATCGAAATCCTGGACGCCCAGCGACAGCCGATTGAATCCGAGTGCGCGGAGCGTGGTCAACTGTGCGGCGGACGTGACGCGAGGATCGATCTCGATGCCGATTTCCGCGTCAGGCGTGAACGTGAAGTGCCGGCCGAGGCCGGCGAACACGCGCTCGAGTTCTTCGGGCGTGTGATAGGTCGGCGTGCCGCCGCCCCAGTGCATCTGCGAGACCCGGCGGCGGTCCGGCAGTTCGGCCGCGAGCAGATCGATTTCCTTGTCCAGGTAGTCCAGATAACGATGCGCGACGTCGCGATGCCGCGTAATGACGACGTTGCAGCCGCAGTAGGAGCAGCGCGCTTCGCAAAACGGCAAGTGCACGTAAACCGAGAGGGGATCGTCGGCGGCCGCATTGGCGCGGCCGAGAGCCTCGCGATACGCCGCGTCCCCGATCCTCTCGTTGAATTCGACGGCCGTTGGATACGACGTGTATCGCGGACCGGGCCGATCGTACCGATTGAGCAAATCGAACACGGGTGACGACGTCAGGTTGTGCATGGCGCGAGCGCGCTCTCCGCGCGCCTCCCTGAGAAGTCGTGCACAGCCGCAATGAGGGCTTCCACGCTGGCGATGGGTGTGTCGGGCAGAATGCCGTGTCCCAGATTCATGATGTGGCCGGCCCGGCCGGCAACTCGTGCGAGCACAGCGGCGGACTGTCGCGTCACGGTATCGGTCCCCGCGAAGAGCACGTGCGGATCCAGATTGCCCTGCAGCGCCACGCGCGGACCCACGCGTCGCGCGATGTCGTCCAGTGGCGCGCGCCAGCACACGCCGAGCACATCGGCACCGGCGGACGAGGCCGCCTCATGGAGGTGCGGGCCGTCGTTGACGAAGTAGATGATCGGCACGCCGAGTGGGCGGACGCCGTCGACGATCGCTTTCACGTACGGCAAGGCGAATCGCCGATAGTCGTCGAGACTGAGAATGCCGGCCCACGAGTCAAAGATCTGAACCGCTTGTGCGCCGGACTGGATCTGCAGCGTCAGGTAGTCCGTCATCGCCAATGCCAGTTTCGACAGAAGGTGTTCCAGCATGGCCGGCTCGCGATAGAGCATCGTCTTGGCCACACCAAAGCCTTCCTTGCCTCGTCCCTGCACGAGATAGCAGGCCAGTGTGAAGGGCGCGCCGCAGAACCCGATCAAGGGCGTGCGGCCATCCAGCTCGCGTCTCAGGAGGCGCACGGCATCCGCGACAAAAGGTACGGCCTCAGCCGCAGGGCGCAGCGTGAGGGCGTCCACTTGTGCGCGCGTCCGCAATGGCTCGGCAATCGTCGGGCCAGGCGTAAAGGCCATCTCGACGCCCAACGCCTGCAAGGGCAGCAGAATGTCTGAGAAGAGAATCGCGGCGTCCAGGGGGAACCGCCGCAGCGGCTGCAGTGTCGCTTCGGCGGCCAGTTCGGGCGTCCGGCACAACGTCAGGAAATCCACGCGCTGGCGCAAGTCGCGGTACTCCGGCAGATAGCGACCGGCCTGTCGCATGATCCAAATCGGCGTGCGATCGACGGGCTCGCAGCGGCACGCGCGCAGAAAGCGATCGGCCATCTCGCCAGTGTTCATGCCCGAAGCTCCGCGAATGCGGCGCGGGCGGCCGCGATGGTCTCGTCAATGATCGCCTCGTCGTGCGCCAGCGAGAGGAATGCGGACTCGAACGCTGAGGGCGGGAGCAGGACGCCCCGCGCCATCATCGCGCGAAAGAAACGCGCATAGGCGCCGCGATCGACACCGTCGGCGTCATCCCACGAGCGCACAGGCTTAGCGGAGAAGAAGAGCGTCCACATCGACGCGACCCGCTGCACTTGCACGGGGACACCGGCCGCGCGAGCCGCATCGACGAATCCTGCCTCCAGCTCGCGCGCGCGCGCATCGAGCGTGGCATACAGATTCGAGTCACGATCGATGACGTCGAACGCCGCGAGGCCCGCCGCAATCGCGAGTGGGTTGGCCGCGTACGTGCCGGCCTGGTAGACCGGTCCGGCCGGTGCGACCAGCTCCATCAACGCTCGCGATCCACCGAAACCAGCGAGCGGAAGGCCGCCGCCGGCGATCTTGCCGAACGTAATCATGTCCGGCGTGACGTCGTACCCCGCCGCCGCGCCGCCTCGCGAGAGACGGAAGCCGGTCATCACCTCGTCGAAAATGAGAACGGCGCCGTGGCGAGTGCAGCGCTCCCGCAGGCCTTGCAGAAACCCTGGGTCCGGCGGCACGCAGCCCATGTTGCCGGCCACGGGCTCGATGATCAGCGCCGCGACGCGTCCGCCCGCCTTCGCAAACGCCTCGTCTACGCTCGCGAGATCGTTGAGGCGAGCGATCGCCGTGTCCTGCACGGCGCCAGGCGCCACGCCAGGCGAGTCCGGGATTCCGAGCGTGGCCGCGCCGGATCCGGCACGAACAAGGAACATATCGGCGTGCCCGTGATAGGCGCCGGCGAACTTGATAATGGTGGTGCGCGCTGTCGCCGCCCGCGCCACGCGCACGGCGCTCATCGTCGCCTCCGTGCCGGTGACCACAAAGCGGACCATGTCGCAGCCGGGCAGGCGATCGACGAGACGCTCGGCAAGATCAACTTCGTGCGGCGAGGCGAGACCAAAGAGCAATCCGCGCCGTGCCGCCGTGATCACGGCCTGCTCAATCGCCGGATGCCCGTGTCCAAGCAGCGCGGGTCCCCAGGCGCCGATCCAATCGATGAAGCGTCGCCCGTCGGTGTCAGTGACGTACGCACCCTTCGCTTCGGTCACGCCGAGCGGAGGCATGCCCATGGCCTTGAACGCCCGCACCGGCGAGTGCACACCGCCGGGCGTCACGCGCGCGGCGCGTTCGATCCAGGACGCGGTGGTGGGAAGTTGGGTGGCCGGCATCACGATTCCTGCGTCTGCAGCGCCGCGGCCAGGCTTGGCCGTGCCGCACCGGACGCCAGCTCGCGCGCGAAGTAGGTCACCACGATATCCGCGCCGGCGCGGCGCAGTGCGATGGCCGTTTCCTGCATGGCCCTCGGCAAATCGATCCAGCCCCGTTCGGCCGCCGCGTGCATCATCGAAAATTCGCCAGAGACTTGATACGCCACGACCGGAACGTCCACGCGCTCGCGCACGGCCCGGATGACGTCCAGATACGGGAGGCCCGGCTTGACCATGATCATGTCCGCGCCTTCTTCAACGTCCGTCACGGCTTCGCGAAGCGCTTCGCGCACGTTGGGCGGGTCCATCTGATAGGCCTTGCGATCGCCGTGCCGCGGCGTGGACCCGGCGGCTTCGCGAAACGGACCGTAGAAGGCCGATGCGTACTTCACCGCATACGACACGATCGCGACGTCTTCAAAACCGGCGTTGTCGAGCGTCGCGCGGATCTGGCCGACGCGGCCATCCATCATGTCCGACGGCGCGATCACGTCTGCGCCCGCGCGCGCGTACGTCAACGCGGCACGCGAGAGGAGCGGCAACGTGTCATCGTTGTTCACGCCTTCGTCATCCAGCACGCCGCAGTGTCCGTGGTCGGTGTATTCGCAGAGGCAGACATCCGCCCACACGACGATCTCCGGCGCGACGGCCTTGATGCGGCGAATCGCCTGCGGCACCGGGCCTTCCGCATCCCACGCGCCGCTGCCCTCGGCGTCTTTCTGGGACGGAATGCCGAACAGCAACACCGAGCGCACGCCGGCCGCTGCCAGTGAGAGGGCTTCGTCTGCGGCGAGATCCGGTGACAGCCTGGCGTGCCCGGGCATCGACGCGATCGGCTCGCGCAGGTTGTAGCCCTCGCGTACGAAGAGCGGCGCGACGAGTTGGTCCGCCGACAGGCGCGTCTCCGACACGATCGCACGCATGCCCGCGCTTCGTCGCAGCCGCCGCCCGCGTTGGACGGGAAAACTCATCGCAAACCTCCAGTGAGATCGGCCGTTTCGAGGCGGGCCGCCTTCTCGAATGCCGCAAGAATCGGCCTCGCACCGGCAGACAGCAACTGCCGCGCGGCTTCTTCACCCAACGCGACGGGATCGTCGCCAAGCACGTTCGTCCATGACGAAGACAGCCCGTCGAGGCTGAATACGCCGGCCTTCAGAGCCAGGTTCCCGGCCTGATCTGCCGTGGCGACGGCTCCGACCGGCACAGAGCAGCCGCCGCCCAACGCGTGGAGGACGGCGCGTTCGGCGGTGATCGCGCGGCGCGTAGCGGCGTCGTCGAGACGACTCAAACTCTGCACGATCCACGCGTCGCTGTGACGGCACTGCACGGCCAGAGCGCCTTGCGCGGGCGCGGGCAGAACGCGGTCGACGGCAAAGATCTCGGTAATGTGCCGATCGAGCCCGAGCCGCACGAGACCGGCGCGCGCCAACACGATCGCGTCGAGATCGCCGTCAGTGACCCGGGCCACGCGCGTGGGCACATTGCCGCGCAGTGGGACTAACTGAAGGTCCGGTCGCAACGCGCGCACTTGTGCGGTGCGGCGCGCGCTGCAGGTGCCGACACGGGCACCGGCAGGGAGCGTCGCAAGCGTCGCGCCGTTGCGCGCGCAGAGCGCGTCTTCCACGGGCGCGCGCGGCGGTACCGCCGCGACGACGAGTCCCGGCGTGTGTTCGACGGGCAGATCCTTGAAGCTGTGCACGGCGATGTCCACATCCCCGTCGGAGAGCGCGCGTTCGATTGTGGCCGTGAAAAACCCGGTGCCTTCGACCTGCCAGAGCGGCTGATCAGTAACCTGATCGCCTTTTGACGTGATCTCGACGATTTCGATCTGAAGATCCGGCGCCTGCGCGCGAAGTTCCGCGGCAATGAACTCACTCTGCCAGCGCGCCAGCGCGCTTCCGCGCGTGCCCAGCCGCGCGACGCGGCTCACGACGCCTCCAGCGAGAACAGCCGGCGCAGATACTCCGCGTGTGCGGGATCAAGAGGCAAGTCGGAGTCTTCGAGTTGGGTGAGTGGAATCGCGAGAATCTGATCGAGCAGCCGGCGGCTCAGCCGGTCCAGCGCCGCGCCGTCGATCGCGCGATCCGGTCCCACCTCTTGTTCGATACGCGCGACTTCCGCGCGCCGAATCGCATCGACCTTGCGGCGGAGTTCCGACATCAGCGGCCGCAGCGCGTGATGGCGAGCCCAGCTTCGCAGCCAGTCGATTTCGCGGGCGATGACCGCTTCGACGCGAGGAATCTCAGCTTCGCGCTGCCGCCGATGTTCGTCCACCAGGGACTGCAGGCCTTCCAGATCCATGCGCACGACGCCAGGCACCTCGCCGCCTTCGACACCGGCGGGCATCGCGAGATCGACGACGAACAGGGGGGCGGTACGAGTCGAAGGCGCGCGCAGGTCCTCGCAGCGGACCAGCCACTCGTCGGCGGCCGCCGCGCAGACGATCGCGTCGGCCAGGCCAATTTCGCCCGCCAGCGATTCAAGTCCGACTGCGGTGGCGCCAAATGGCTTTGCCACGGTGACCGCGCGCGCCAGCGTACGGTTGGCCACCACGAGGTGCCCAACCTGCATCGATCGAAGTAGACGTGCGACCTTTCGGCCTGTTTCGCCGGCGCCCACGATGAGCACGCGCCGCCCGGCGAGCGGCAGCGCATCGTTCAGCCAGTGAATCGCCATGGACGCGACTGACATCGCGCCCACGCCAATCGCGGTTTCCGCGCGGGCCGAACCCGCCGCGCGAACAGCCGCGCGGACGACGCCCGTCAGGAACTGACCCGCATGCGGCGCGGCATCCAGCGCCGCGCGCACCTGCCCGAGAATCTCTGCCTCGCCGAGGACGAGCGACTCCAGGCCGCAGCACACCCGAAACAGATGCTGCGCGGCCTGTTCGCCGACGATGCGGGTGGCAACCGTCGCAAGCACGGCTTCTTCAATGCCGAGCGTGGCCGCAAACGCCGCCACCGCACACTCGTCGTCCCCCGGCACGCGCGCCCGCCAGTACAGCTCCGTGCGATTGCACGTGCGGACCACGAACGATTCCATCTGGCGGTCGAACAGGCGACGATGCAAATCCGACGCGGCGTCGGCGTCAAGCGACAGATCCTGGAGACCCGTGAACCCGGCGTTGTGATGGTTGATCGTCAGCGCACGAAGCGCGGCGAGTCCGCTGAACGACGCAACCGCATGAAAGTGCGCCTGCGCCGGGACCGTGGAACAAACGCCGAGATGCGGACAGGTGGGTTCCATTCCCACGCGCTAGGGTATGACCGCGGGGTTTTCCGAACAATTCGCAAGACTGCGGACGCCTTCTAGGTAGAACTACCTAGAACCCGCACCGGCGAGCGAGTCGTCGCATCGTGTGCTCCGGGCCTGGCCGCACGGCGAGGGCCATTCATGAGATGGGGTCTAGTCAACAATTCCCTCGCGAATCGCGACTTGCGTGAGCAGGGCGACGGACTTGACCCCCAGTTTTCGCATGAGATTCGCTCGATGCGCGTCCACCGTTCGGATGCTGATATCCAGTTCCGCGGCGATCTCCTTGGAAGACAGGCCTCGCGCGAGCAGAATCAGGACCTCGCGTTCTCGATCGGTGAGGCCGCTGATGCCGTCGTGAGGCTTGCCGCCTTCTCTTAGAAGCTCGGTAATCGATTGTTGGATCGCCGGACTGTAGTACGACCGGCCGGCCATCACCGCATCGATCGCGGCGACCAGGTCTTGCACGGCCGAATCTTTGAGGAGATATGCGTCGGCGCCTTCCTGGACCGCGCGCGCCACGTACTCCCGGCCCGCGTGCATCGTGAGAATCAAGACTTTGAGCTCGGGCCGATCGGCCTTGACGGCCTTCAACACCTCGATGCCGTCGGAACCTTCCATCTTCAAGTCCAACACGAGGACGTCAGCCTCGAGCCGACGCGCGGCCGCGAGGGCAGCACGGCCGTCGGCGGCTTCCTCCACCACGACCAGGCCCGGCTGGGTTTCGAGAATGCGCCGGATGCCGCTCCGCACGAGCGTGTGATCGTCGGCCAGGATGACGCGAATCGGTCCGGCCGTCATGCCGCGGCCCCAAGCGGAATGTCCGCGCGCACACACAATCCACCGCGCGCTCCACTTTCAATCGTCAGCGTGCCGCCAACCGCGGTGATGCGTTCACGCATGCCGAGCCATCCCAGGTGCGCGCGCGCGTCCTGGCCAGGATTCTGGCCGAGGCCGCGGCCGTTGTCTTCCACGGTGAGCAGCGCGTGGCGGTCGTCGATCACCAAACGCACGGTCGCCATCGTCGCATGTGCGTGACGTGCGATGTTCGTCAGCGCCTCCTGGATCACGCGATAGATGACTACTTCCAGATCGGGCGGAAGCCGGCGGGTGGCGCCTTTCAAATCGAGCGACGAGCCGACGCGCGTGCGTGCGGAGAAATCGTCTGCCAGCGCTTTGAGCGCGGCGCCCAGGCCGAGATCGTCGAGGACCGAGGGACGCAGCAGATTGCTGAGATCGCGAACCTGCGCGAGCGCGCGGCCGACCAGCGCGCCAGCATCCTGGCGGCCTTCGAGATCCAGCTCGATCTTGACGGCGGTGAGAACCTGGCCCGCTTCGTCGTGAAGCTCCCGCGCGATCCGGCGGCGCTCGTCTTCCTGCGCGCGCAACAGCAATCGGGTCAGATCTTCGAGCTGCGCCGTTCTGGTGGCCAGCTTCCGGCTTTCGTCGCCAAGGACGATGAAGAGCATGCCGAGGCCGATGGCAAACAGAAACAGGACGTCAACGAACACGCCGTAGAGCGCGCCGGCGCCGAACGCTCGGAGCAGCGGGTAATCCAGATGGTGCACGCCCCAGAGCAGGAACGTCCACGCGAGCACCGGCGCGGCGCGGCTGTGGATTCGCTGGCGCGCGCGCCAGAAAATCACGCCCGTGCCGATCGTCACGGACGCGAGCAACAGCGTGGTGGTGATGCCCGCGATCTCCATGCTGTGCATGCCGTAGATCGTGATCCACGCCCAGGCTACGGATAACGGAATGAAGACGAACTGCCACGGGCGGAAGCCGAATCCCCTGGAGACCTGCAGCGCCGCGGCCAGCAGCAACAACGCGCTGATGCCGAGCGCCGCCTGATGGAGAAACATCCAGATGTAGTCGCGCTGCACCAGAAACATCGACATGCAGGCGAGCCGCACGATGTAGATGGCCCATGCCCACGTCCACGTGAGGAAATGCGGCGCGCGCGAACGCTGCCACAGCAGGTAACACGCGGTCGCGAGGACCGTCGTTACCACCGCCTGGAAACCCAGAGCGCTGCAGTCCACGAACGTCCGATCCAGGGTTTGACGCGCGGCCTCATCCATGGCGCTGCATCATCATCCTCTACCGGTCGACTCGGCCGCAGTGCGTAAGGCCCAACGCTGCCGGAGATGCGACGCGACGGCGGGGAAGCCGGCCGAGTCCGGCACGGTCGCGGTCACGCCGAGGGCCGCCAGGGCGTGGGCGGTCGTCTGGCCCATGGCCACAAGGGACGCCAGCTCCTGAAGCGACTCGATCCCGATCGCCTCGACCAGCCGCGTGCCGACCGAGGGGCTCGCAATGACCGCGCTGTCGGGCGCGATAGAACGCCACGCAGCCGCGATGTCGGACAACGGCCGCGGCTCCATGGCGTAGGCTTCGATCGCGGTGACTTGAGCGCCCGCGGCGTGCAATCCGTCCACTAACTCCGTGCGTCCGCCCTTGACCTGTGGGACCAGGACGCGTCGTTGACGCCAGTCATCAGCGTTGATCAGCGCCTTCCACAGCGGTTCAGCGCCGGCCTCCGGCGCAACGATGACTTCCCGCGCGCCCGCTTCCGTGAGCGCGGCCGCAGTCCGCGCACCCACCGCGGCCGTGCGCAGTTGCGCCGGCCACGGCGCTTGGCGGGCCTGCACCAGCGCACGCACGGCGCGCACGCTTGCGAAGATCGCCCAGTCGAACGATTCCAGTTGCCCGGCGGCGTCGATCAGACGTGATCGATCGGCGACCGGTCGTTCGACGAACACCGGGCAAAGCTCCGAAACGAATCCCTCGATCCGTAGCGCCTCGCTCAACGGCCCCGACGAATCTTCGTCTCTTGTGACGGCGACACGCCACGACGTGACGGTCATCGTGCGTTGCCCTTGGCCATCCTACTGTCCACGTTCCAGGCGAAGAGCCAGCCAGGCCGGCAGCCCAGCGGCCATGATGCTGGCCTGGGCCCCCGCAATGTCATACGTCACGCGCTTCAGCAGAATTGTCTGTCGATCGAGATCCAGCACACCGTACGCCGCGCGCGGATCGCGGTCGCGCGGCTGGCCGACTGAACCAACATTGATCAAAGCCGGGCCGGTCGCGGGCAGACGGTACTCGTCCGTCGCTCCAATTTGGTTGCCGAATGGATCGTCGGCCTTGGCGAACAGCGTCGGCACGTGTGTGTGGCCGAACAGACAGATGCGCGCGTCGGACGAGGCCATAGCACGCGCCGCGTCGCTTTCCTCAAAGAGGTAGAAGTCCTCGTCGAACGGCGCGCCGTGACAAATCTCCACCTCCGGCGACACCTGCATGGGCCCTTCTGGCAATTGGGCCAGCATCGCCAGGTGCTCGGAACTCAGATGCTCGTGCGTCCATTCCGCGGCCACACGCGCCACGTCGTTGAACATCACGGGGGATTCGATTCCGGCGCAGACTTTGTCGTGATTGCCTCGAATCATCCACGACGACGACAACGCGAGCGTGCGCTCGATCACGGGCGCGGGATCGCCGCCGTAGCCGACGAGATCACCAAGGACGAGAATTTCGTCGTACCCGACCGTCGCCGCATCGGCCAGTACCGCGTCAAGCGCCTGAAGATTCGCGTGCAAGTCGCTGAGGATCAGGTACCGCATGCCCGTGGCCGGCTACGAAGTGGGCTGATTTGGCGCGACGATTGACGGCAATTGATGAAGGGCCTCCAGCACGCTGTCCACCGTCGTCGCGACCGAGCCGCGGCCGTTGACGCGGGTATGCGCCAGGCGATACGTGTCGATGCGCGCGGCATACAGACGTTCGAGCTCGGCGCGATTCGCCGCCAGCGGCCGCCGCCCATCCAGCGGAATCCTCGGAATCAAATCGATGAGAGGTACGTCGATCCAGACCGACACGCCGTCCAGGTTAATGAGCGCCCGATTGTCCGGATCCATGAACGTGCCGCCGCCGGTGGCGACGACGACGTGCCGGATCGGCTGAAGCAGGCGGAGAATCTCACGCTCAACGCCGCGAAAGTGCGGCTCGCCCTGCTGCGAGAAAATCTCAGGAATCGTCCGGCGCTCGTGCTGTTCGATCAACTCGTCGATATCTTCCGCGCGCCAGCCGAGCCGCGCAGCCAGCGCGCGCGCGACCGTGCTCTTACCGCTCGCCATGAAACCCACGAGGTAGATCTTGTCGGCCGTCATGCTGTCAGCGACGCGAGGTCGCGTGCGAACTCGGGATACGAGACGCTCACGGCATCCGCACCGTGAATGACCGACGGTCCGGCAGCGCCGAGACCGACAAGCGCGAACGCCATGACGAGCCGATGATCGCCGGCCGCGTCGGCGGTGCCGCCCGATGGACGACGCGATCCATCGATGGTGAACCCGTCCGGCCGCTCATCGGCCGTGACCCCAAGCGCGCGCAGACCACGCACGAGCGCGGTGATGCGGTCGCTCTCCTTCACGCGCAATTCGCCGGCGCCCGTGACATCGAGCGAGCCGCCAAGCGCCGCCCGGGCCGCGAGCACGGGCAATTCGTCGATCAGATCCGGCACCTCGCCGCCTTCGATCACGGCGGCACCGTTTCCCACGTGACGGATCCTGATCGAGCCCACAGACTCGCCAGCCGTTTCGTCCGCACTTACCACGTCCACGTCAGCGCCCATTCGTCGAAGGGCTCGCACGAATCCCAATCGCCGAGGGTTGAGCAGCACATCATCGAGCTGTACCTCGGAGCCCGGCAGCGCTGCCGCCCCGGCCGCCCAAACCGCGGCGGACGATGGATCGCCCGGCACGCGTAAGGGTGTCGATGGGGCGAACGCTTCCTGGCCGCCTGGCACGCTGATGAGCGTGCCATTGGTGTCCACGCGGAGCCCAAACACCGGAAACGCGCGTTCGGAGTGATCGCGCGTCGGCGTCGCTTCACAAATCATCGTCTGGCCGGATGCCGACAGTCCCGCCAGCATCAGCGCGCTCTTGACCTGGGCGCTCGGCACTTCCGGCGCCCATCGGACGCCGTTCAAGGCAGTACCTTCGATCAGTAGCGGCGCATGGCCGCTGTAGGTCTGAATCCGCGCGCCCATCGCCGACAGCGGTTTCACGACGCGCGCCATCGGGCGGCCGCGAAGCGACGCGTCACCAGTCAGCACGGTTCGCAGCGGCCGGCCGGCCAACAAGCCGGTCAGCAGTCGCATCGTCGTGCCGGAATTTCCGGCATCGAGCTCGTGGCTCGGCTGGGTCAGACCGGCCCATCCCGAGCCGCTGATGCGGGCCGTCCGTGCGCCGGCACCGTCGATTTCAAAAGAGATCGGCACGCCGAGCCGCTGAAAACAGTCAATCGTGGACGCGACGTCGGCGCCGGGAGCCAGATTATTGAGCAGCGTCAAGCCCTCCGCGATGGCGCCGAGCATGACGTATCGATGCGAAATCGACTTGTCGCCGGGCACGCGGAGCACGCCGGCGAGGCGGCGTGCGGGATGAATCGTCAGGCTCCGTCCTTGAACCACGTGGGGATATATGTTACTTAGTCCGCGGCATGATCGCCGACCGGCACGTGGTTCGCATCGAGCTGCCCAGTTCCTTTGAGCTGCTCGACCTCGTTCAGATCATCAGCGACCGCATGACGGCTCTGGCCGGACTCGGCGATGACTCCATGCACTGGGTGAGCGTGGCCGTGCGCGAATCGGTCATTAACGCCATCAAACACGGCAACAAAGAGAATCGCGACAAGCACGTCACCGTCGAGTTCCTCCTCAGTCCGCGTGCCAAGCCAGAAGAATTCGTCGTCGAAGTGCTGGACGAAGGCGCGGGGTTCGATCCTGACGTGGTGGCCAATCCGCTCGAGGCGGAAAACGTCCTCAAGTCCAGCGGACGAGGCATCTTCTTCATGAAGAGCTTCATGGACGACGTGACGATTGCGCGGCGGCCCACGGGCGGCATGTCCGTGAAGATGAGCAAGAAGCTCGCCTGAGAAAACCCCTGCCGCTCGACCCGGCCTATCTCTCCACAGCGATTCGCGCCGCGCTGGCAGCCGGCCGCATCCACTCGCGGTATTTCCGTACCAATCCCGAGGTTCACAAGAAAGGGCCAATCGATCTGGTCACGGCGGCTGACCTGGAAGTTGAGCGCGAGTTTCGCGCGCTGATCGCTCGCGAGTGGCCCGCGCACGTCGTGCTTGGCGAAGAGCAAGCCGCCGGCTCGACGAAAGAAGGTCGCTGCCGCTGGATCATCGATCCCGTGGATGGCACCACGAACTTTGCGCACGGTCTTGCGCTCTTCTGTGTGTCGATCGCGTTCGAAGTGGATGGCACCGTTGAGCTGGGTGTGGTGTATGACTCAGTTGCGGGCGAGCTGTTCGTGGCCGAGCGCGGCGCTGGTGCGCGGCTCAATGGGCGTCCGATTCACGTGTCGGCCACGGATAGATTAATCGACGGCTTGCTCTGCACGGGGTTTCCGTACTCGATTCAACAGCAGCCGGGTTCGCAGGTGGACATCTTTTCCGCATTCCTCGGGCAGGCCCGCGCCGTGCGCCGGCTGGGATCGGCGGCGCTCGATCTCTGTTACGTCGCGGCCGGCCGGTTCGATGCGTTCTGGGAAGAGCACCTGCATGCCTGGGACATGGCGGCAGGCGTGCTCATCGCGCGGGAGGCCGGAGCGACGGTCACCCGATATGACGGCGGCTCAGTCGACCTCTTTCGCGGGCAGATCGTCGCGTCCAATGGGCGTATTCATACTGATGTGCTACAGGTAATCGGGGCTCACTACCGATAAACCCTCGGACAGCTGGTTGGCACCGAAACTGCTCATCGAGCATCTGTTGCAGCCGGGCTCGTTCGCCCGGCGCCTGTCAGGCGGAGACACATCATGATCCGAACGTGGGTACGGGCAAGTGGGCTCGCTCTGGTTCTGGCCACCATCGCGGCGCCGGCAGCCGCGCAGGTCGTCCACTCTGTGAGTTTTGGCGTCGGCTATTTCTGGCCGCGGTCGTTTGACAGCCGCGTCACGGGAGACGTGCTCGTCGCCGACCTGACGCAGCCGATCATTCCGGCGCTGGCCGGCAACATCCCGCCGCCAACCGGTTCACTCGCGTTTCAGATCAGCGATTTCCGCGCCTGGCCGCTGATGGGCGAATGGCACATCGGCTTCGGAAATCATGTCGAGCTCGGGATCGGCGCCTCATACCAGAATCGCGTCGTCCACAGCACCTACGCCGACTTGCAGGATGGTTCCACGGTGCCGCCTTCAGAAATCCTGCAGGACCTGCGCCTCAAGGTGATCCCCGTAAACGCCGTCGTGCGCTTGCTGGGTGGACGAGTCGGACACTTTCAGCCCTACGCGGGTGGCGGCGTGTCGATCCTGAACTTCAAATACAGCGAGACGGGGGACTTCGTCGACACCACCACGCTCGAGATTTACAACGCCCAGTACAAGACAACCGGGACAACCGTTGGCGCCATCCTGCTGGGTGGTATCCGGATGCCGATCAAAGGCGACGTCTACGCGTTCAACATCGAAGGTCGCTTCCTGTGGGGCAATGGCAATACCGGTGGCCTGCCGAACTTCCTGGGCGACAAGATTGATTTAGGCGGCGCCTCCGTAAACTTTACGTATCTGATTCGATTCTGATCCAAGCGCGTTCAGCAAGCATGTGGTTGCGCCGTCGTGAACCACATGCTCACTGAACACCTGCGGCACCTTTCCGGCGAAGCACGGTTAGTTGTAAGTTGTGTGTGCCGCCGATGGACCGTCTGAATTCGTGGTTGCACCATTTTGTTGGCGCTATCCAGCACCTGGCCGAGAGCTGGGGCGCGCCGGGCCTCGCGGCTATCGCGTTTGTCGATTCGTCGTTTTTTACGCTTCCCGAAGTCGCGGACTTTCTCGTCGTCATTTACACAATTCGGGATCCTGAGCACTGGCTGTATTTCGCGGCCATGACGACGGTCGGATCCACGGCCGGTTGTTACGTACTCTTCCTGCTGGGGCGCAAGGGCGGTGAGGCGCTCGTGCGGCGAGGCTTTCACGAGCGCCACATCGATCGCGTGCTGGATTGGTTCCGGCGTCATGGCGCGCTCGTCCTCATCATTCCGGCAATTCTGCCGCCGCCGATGCCGCTCAAATTGTTCGTGCTGCTGGCTGGCGTGTGCGGTCTCCGATCAGCGCCATTCATCATCGCGGTCATCGTCGGCCGTGGGTTCCGCTATGGCGGGGAGGCGTGGCTGGCGCGGAAGTATGGCGAACAGGCCGCGCGGTTCATGCAGGAACGGGCCGCGGGGCTGGTCTGGCCGACCGTCGTCGTCCTCGCGGTCGCCGGGCTGATCTGGTGGGCGTGGCGGCGATTCAGGCGTGCGCCGGCCGCGGGCGGCTCGGGAGCCGACGTAGAATAGCCCGCGTCGTGGCACCCGAGTTGTCGGTCGTCATTCCTGTCTACAACGAAGCGCCGAACCTCGAGCCGCTCCATCGTGAATTTACCGACGTGCTCGCGTCCCTTGGCCGCTCGTACGAAATCATCCTGGTTGACGACGGCAGTACGGATGGATCGTTTGAGATTCTGAAGCGCCTGCAGGCCGGTGACCCGCACACGCGCGTGATCCAGTTCCGCCGAAACTTCGGCCAGACGGCCGCGTTTGCCGCCGGTTTTGACGCCGCGCGCGGGTCGCTGATCATCACCGCGGACGCGGACTTGCAGAACGATCCGCACGACATCGCGGGCATGCTGGCCGCCCTGGCCGGCGGCGCGGACATCGTCTGTGGCTGGCGCCGGGAACGCAAAGATCCGTACCTCAGCCGCAGGTTGCCGTCTCAAATCGCGAATCGCCTGATTTCGTGGGCGACGGGTGTGCGTCTGAACGATTACGGATGTTCGCTGAAAGTATTTCGCGCCGAGGTCATCAAGCCGCTCAAGCTGTGGGGCGAGATGCATCGCTTTCTTCCCGCGCTGGCCAACGAACAAGGCGTCAGCATCGTGGAGCTGCCCGTGAACCACCGGGCGCGGGTGCAGGGCGCGTCGAAGTACGGATTGTCGCGAACCGTGCGCGTGCTGCTCGATCTGCTGAGCGTGAAGTTCCTGTTGAGCTACTCGACCAGGCCGCTTCAGATCTTCGGCTTGATCGGCGGCACGATGGGTTTGGCCGGCACCGTGATTCTTGGTTACCTCGGCACACTCCGGATCTTCTTCCACGAAGAGATCACCAGACGTCTTCCGCTCACGTTGTTCGGGATCCTGTTGCTGTTTACGGGCGTGCAGCTCGTGACGCTCGGCTTGCTGGCGGAGTTACAGGCGCGTGCCGTCCTCGAGTCGCAGGGAAAACCGACCTACGTGATTCGTCAGACGCTCGGCGATTGAGCCTCGGGCGACTTCCGTCGCGCCAGGTATGCGGCGACGCCGAGCAGCGAGAATGCCATTACCAGGACGGCGCCAATGAGCGACAGCGCCACCGCGGATTCTTTGGACACGCCAACTTGCGTCAGGTAGGCGACGAACGTGCCTTCACGGACGCCGAATCCGTTGACGGACAGCGGGAGCATCTGCACGAGAAACGACACCGGGACGAGCATGGCCAGATGGCCGAGCGGCACTGACACGTGGAGCGCGGTGGCCACCGCAACGTAAAAGCCGACAAGCAGGCCCTGGACAAGGATCGACGCGAGAAAGGCTGCGACCAGGATACCGGGCGCCTTCTGGAACTTGTGCAATGCGTCAGTAATCGTTGCCATCCGGCGCCCGACCCATTCGGCGTGGAAGATGTGCAGCGGTTTGGCGAGCGTGTTCAGCCGCTGAGGACGCGCGATGACCAGGACGCCGGCGGCGACGGCCGCGGCCAATCCCAGCCAGAACAGTGCAGGACCGATCGGCCCGATCACTTCGCTTCGCTGTGCCGCGAGTGTCGACCCGCACGCAGCGATGAATGCCAGACCCACCACGCCAATGCCGCGATCGGCCAGCACGACGGCCGTTGCCAGCGTGCGGGATCGCGCGGGGCGTGCGGTGTCAGCGATGCGGATGACGTCGCCGCCAATGTTTGACGGCAGGAAATTATTCGCGAAGGTCGCGGCGAGGTACGAGTTCACCAGTTTGCCGAACGGAATCTCCACATGCTGCGTCCGCAAAAGAATCTGCCAGCGCGTGGTGCTGACCAGCAGCATGACGAAGTAGATCGCGAGCGCACACAGAATCCACCCGACGGAGGCTTCGCGCATGTGCTGCCAGACTTTGGCCACGTCGATGCGCGTGAACAGGAGATAGAGCAGCCCGGCGCTGACGGTGATCTTGAGAATCCAGAGGAGGACTTCGCGACGAGCGGAAGGCGCGGACGCCGGTGTGTCGGCAGTGGCCATAAGTGCGCGCCGCGAGACCGACGCAACGGGCCGGTAGTGTACCATGCCGATTCCGGATGGCTGTGATCACGATCGTGACCTCGGCACCGCCGCTGGTCGAAGGCGGCCACCTGGTGCTGGCCCGATCGCTCGAACGCGCGCTCCGCGATGCGGGGCACACAGCCGGCATCGTCACGACGCCATCCAACCGGTTTGGACGCCAAGGACCCGCGTATCTGGCGAACTGGCTCACCGACGTCGGTGTGACCGGATCAGGCGAGCGCGTCGATCAGATCGTATCGATGCGTTATCCCAGTTACGCCGTCCGCCATCCGCAGCACGTGTGCTGGCTCGTGCACACCATGCGCGAGTACTACGATCTCTGGGATCGATTCTCGGCCGGGCTCTCGCCTCAAGGCCGGCTGAAAGAACGCGCCCGGCGCACGCTGGTGCGAGCGGCGGACACGTACTGCTTCAAGCATCACGTGAAAAAGTTGTTCACGATCTCCGGCGCGGTACGCGACCGCGTCGCCAAATGGAATGGCGTGCCGGCGGAGGCGCTCCATCCACCGCCGCCTCAGCGTCCGTATCGGTGCGACGGCTACGGTGATTTTCTATTTGCGCCCTCGCGCCTGTCGCCGCTGAAACGTCTGAACCTGGTGTTACAGGCACTCGCGCGGCCAGAAGCTGGCGGCGTGCGCTGCGTCATCGCCGGAGACGGCGAGGAATCTGATCGGCTGGTCCGCTTGAGCCGCACGCTTGGTTTGGAATCTCGTGTCACGTTCACAGGAAGACTCGATGAGACGGCCTTGGTTGATCACCTGGCCCGTTGTCGAGCGGTCGTCTTCGTCCCGCACGATGAAGACTACGGATTCGTGACGGTCGAAGCATTCGCGTCGGCCAAGCCGGTCATCACGTGCCAGGACAGCGGCGGGCCCCTGGAGCTTGTCCGCGACGGCGCCAACGGCTGGGTGACCGCGCCGGCTCCCGCGGATTTGGCCCGTGCGCTGGCGGCAGCCGCGGGCGACGCGGCGGTCGCCGAGCGGCTCGGCCAGCAGGGACAGCGCGACATCGCCGGGCTTACCTGGCCGGCCGTCGTGCAGCGCCTCGTAATCGTGTAGCCTGTCTGTCGAGGACTTGTGAGTTACGCCACGCCACTGGAGACACGACTCGCCAAGAAGGTCACACGCGCCATCGTCGAATACGGCCTCATCGAAGACGGCGATCGCGTCATGGTCGGCCTGTCAGGAGGCAAGGACAGTTGGGCGCTGTTCCAAATCCTGGATGTCCTGCGAAAGCGCGCCCCGATCTCGTTTTCATTGGTGGCCGTCAACGTCAACTCCGGCTACGAGCGCTTTCGGCACGACCTGGTCACTGAAGCGTGCGCCGCTCGCGGCTGGGAATGCCGAGTGGAGCACACGACCATCGGCGCGCTCATGGACGACATCCTGGACGATGGCGATACGCCGTGTTCGCTGTGTGCGCGCCTGCGTCGTGGAGTGTTGTACCGGCTGGCCGCGGATGTGGGCGCGACGAAGATTGCACTCGGCCATCACCTGGATGATTTTGTCGAGACGGCGTTGCTCAACCTCTTCTTCCAGGGTTCGCTCAAGGCCATGCCCGCCCGTCTGGTCTCAGACAACCAGAAACACATCGTCATTCGCCCGCTGGTCTTCGTTACGGAAGCGGAGGCCAGAAGCTACACGCAGGAGGCAGGGCTGCCGGTTATCGGGTGCTGTTGTCCGGCCTGTGGCGACCTGAGCCTGAAGCGTCAGCGAATCAAGCGGCTCCTCGCGGAACTGGAAGTGGAGCATCCCGACATCAAGAACTCGATGATCAAAGCGCTCAGCAACGTCGCGCCCAGACACCTCCTCGATCAGCGCCTGCAGCCGATGCGTGAAGTTGCGGCTGCGATCGGCTAGCCGCCTCCGGCCGGGAACCGCGGCATGCGGGCGGTCGTCCAGCGGGTCAGCCGCGCGTCGGTCGTCGTCGATCGACAGGTCGTCGGCCAGATCGGAGTCGGACTCCTGGTACTGGTCGGCGTGGAATCTGGCGATGGCCCGGCCGACGTGGTCTATCTCGCGTCAAAGATTGTTGAAGCACGGGTGTTTTCCGACGCCGACGGCCGGATGAATCGATCCGTCCGTGATGTGGGCGGCGCCGTGCTCGTGGTGTCGCAGTTCACGCTGCTCGGTGATCTGCGAAAGGGGAGACGTCCGGCCTTTGACGCGGCCGAACGCCCGGAGTCCGCGCGCGCCTGGTACGAATCACTGATCACCCACCTAAAAAACTCTGGTGTACCGGTAGAGGCCGGCGTGTTTCAGGCCGATATGCGAGTTGAACTGATCAACGAAGGCCCGGTGACGGTCTTGCTCGACAGTCGCCGGCTGTTCTAGACCGCGACTCGCGGTATCGAAGGAGGTCCCGTGAAGAAGTTGTTGTGGACTGTGGTCATGGCCGGCGTGTGTGCGGGCGTTGCGACGCCGGCACGCGCGCAGTCGAGGCCACTGGTGACCGAGGATCCGGAAACGGTCCCGGCTGGCTACATTTTGATTGAGGCCGGGATCGATTTTCTCAACGGCGCGAAATACCCGGTGACGGGGTTGACCGGCAATCTGACCAAGCTCGGCACGTTTGGCGTGAGCTTTGGTGTGAGTTCCATCGCCGAGATTCAAGTGGACGGCGGCCTGCTCAATCGTCTGGCGATTACGTCGATCGACCCGACGGCGCCCTTGGCGACTCGCTACACCGGCGGGGCGGATTCGACCTCGAGCTTTGAGGACCTCACGATTGGCGCCAAGGTCCGCTTCCTGTCGGAAACGGAGCGGCGGCCGGCGTTCGCGGTGCGCTTTGCCACGCGTCTGCCGCTGGTGGGCACGGACACCGGCCTGGGGACCGGGAGCACCGACACCAGCATCGGGTTGGCAGTAGCCAAAACCATTCAGTCCACCCGAGTCGCCGCCAACTTGGGGATCGGCATCATGGGCGATCCCGTTCAGGGCGATCGCTCCAATCACCTGTTTCTGTACGGCCTGTCATTCGCCCGCGCAGTCCGGACAGGCGCCGAGCTGGTCGTGGAGTTCAATGGCCGGCTCGACACGGGCAGTGACGAACCCCCAGTGGGCACCGACAGCCGGATGATCATCCGGGTCGGCGGCCGATTCACGCACGGACCGGTTCGATTGGACGGTGGATTGCTCCTGGGCGTGACCGATCGCGATCCCTCGTGGGGACTGACCATCGGCGCCACCTGGGTATTCAAAGCGTTCACGGTTAAGTAAGCTGAACGCCTCGTGGATTGGGGCGCCGCCAGGATTTCGCCGGGCAATCTGGACAATCCGATCAATCTCGTCAAGGCCCACGCGTACGGGAACGACTTCTTACTGGTCAGCGCGGCGGACGTCGTTGGCGACCCGTCCGAGTTCGCGCGCCAGGTGTGTGACCGTCACCGTGGCATCGGCGCGGACGGCCTGCTCCTGATCCGCGAATCGACGCACGACGCCCGCATGGATTTGTTGAATGCGGACGGGAGTCATTCTGAGATTTCGGGGAATGGGCTGCGGTGCCTGGCAGCGCTCCTGGCGCTTCGCCGGGAACTATCCGCCGGTGCGTCCCTGGTGATTGACACGGACGCTGGGCCCAAGACGCTCGCTCTCCTGCAACGCGATGGAAAGCGCTTCACATTTGCCGCGGAAATGGGGCCGCCCACGGACCTTCGCGAAGTGGATTTGCTCGTCGGAGCGGCGACTGTTCGAGCTGTACTCTTGCGCGTCGGGAATCCGCAATGCGTTGTCCTGGGTCCCGCCACGCCGGAGCGGCTGCAATTGCTCGGCCGTGCCTTGGCGACCCACTCGCACTTTCCTGAAGGCACCAATGTCGAGCTTGCCCAAGTCATCAGTCCAACCGAAGTGCACATCCTGATTTGGGAACGCGGCGTCGGCCCGACCGAGTCATCGGGTACCGGCACGTGCGCCGCGGCCGTCGCCGCTGCAGCCTTTGGTGGCGCCAGCCGCTCAGTGGAAGTCGTATCGCCTGGGGGCCAGCAACACGTCGATTGGAATGCGGACGGTTTGCGGCTCACGGGTTGGGCTGAGGTCGTGGGAACCGTGGATTGGTGGCGCTGACCGCACTCGTAGCCAGCCCGGACGTTGCAGATTCTGCAATCCGTCCGTTGAACCGCGTCACTTGAACACGACAATCAAGACCAGGCCGTTGGCGCAGCCTTTGAAAGCGGATGAGTCTCACTCATGCCGCGAAATCTCGTCAGGCTCTCAGACGACGGACCTCGGGAGAGGTTGGCGCGGACGGGTGTGGCGTCACTGGCCGACGCGGAGCTGGTCGCGCTGGTGCTCGGGCACGGCGTTCCAGGTCGTTCGGCGCGGGCGATTGCTGACGAACTGCTCCGGGAAGCGGGCGGGCTTCATGGATTGGCTCGTGCGCGAGGCAGTCACTTCGCCCGGGCCGCGGGCGTCGGCACCGTGCAAGCGAGCCGGCTTTTGGCGGCGGTGGAGCTCGGGCGGCGGACGCTCACGGTTCCACCTGAAAAGAAGCTTCCGCTGCAATCGCCTCGGGCTCTTGCGCGATTCCTTCTGCCGCAGTTCGGCGCGCATCCCGTGGAGCGCATGGGCGCCGTTCTCCTGGACGCGCGCCACCGGCTGATTCGCGTCCACATCGTGTCGGAGGGCACGCTGGATCGGACGATCGGCCTGCCGCGCGATGTGTTCCGCGAAGCCGCCATCGCCGGCGCCACGGCCGTCGTCATCTTCCACAACCATCCGAGTGGCGATCCGACACCGACGCCGGATGACGTCTTGCTGACACGCCGGTTGCGGGACGCGGGTGAGATCGTCGGTATCGATCTGGTCGATCACATGATTCTGGCGGACTCGACGTACTACTCACTGCGGATGGCCCGCCTGATTGGGTAGAATCAAGGGCTTGCGGCCGTGGCCGCAGAGTGGACATGGCCCGCTTCTATCTGACAACGGCGATTGACTACGTCAATAACCGGCCGCACCTGGGCCAGGCGTACGAGAAGATCTGCGCCGACGTCATCGCGCGCTATCACCGGCTGCGGGGCGACGCCGTGCGGTTCGTCATGGGCAACGACGAGCACTCGCAGAACGTGTTCAAGCGCGCGCGGCAATTGGGCCAGGAGCCGCTGGCGTACTGCGACCAGATGGAAGGCGAATTTCGCCAGGTCTGGTCCAAGCTCGACGTCTCCTTTGATGATTTCATCCGCACCACCGAACCTCGTCATCGGGCCGCGGTTCAGGAAATGGTGCGACGCTCGCACGAGCGCGGTGACATCTTTGAAGGCGAATACGAGGGCTGGTATTGCGTCTCGTGCGAGGAATTCAAGCCGGAAAAGGTGCTGGTCGACGGTGCGTGCCCGGTGCATCACACGAAGCCGGAATGGATCAAGGAGCGGAACTATTTTTTCCGGCTGTCCGCCTATCGCGATCGCCTGATCGCGCACTACGAGGCGCATCCGGAGTTCATCGAGCCGGAGTCACGCCGGAATGAGATCCGCCGGCTGGTGGAAGGCGGTCTCGAGGATATCTCCGTCAGCCGCGCGGGCCAGGCGTGGGGCATACCGTTGCCCTTCGATCCCAAGAGCGTTGTGTATGTCTGGTTTGATGCGCTGATCAACTATGTGTCGGCCACGGGGTATCCGCGCGCGGACTACACAGATTGGTGGCCGGCCGATCTCCACGTCATCGGCAAGGACATCACCCGCTTCCACTGCGTGGTCTGGCCGGCGATGCTGATGAGCGCGGGTCTGGCGCTGCCGCGGCAAGTGTTCGGCCACGGCTGGGTCACGTTCAAGGGCGAGAAGATGAGCAAGTCGCTTGGCACGGGCGTGGATCCGCTCGAGGCCGCCGACCGGCTCGGCGCGGATCCGCTGCGCTGGTACTTGACCCGCGAGGTGGCCTTCGGCCAGGACGGCGACTTCTCGTGGGAGTTGTTTGAGAAGTCCTACAACGCGGACCTCGCCAACAATCTCGGAAATCTCCTGAACCGCGTGACGTCGATGGCGCACCGTTATCGGGGCGGCGTCCTAACTGGCCGCGGTGTTGTTCCGGATCTCGGCCGCTTTGACGAGGCGCGGGAAAAGTTCCGGTCTGGATTGGATCGGCTGGACCTGACCAGCGGAGCCGCGGCCGCCATGAGCCTTGTCGACGCGGCCAATGAACTGATCGCGCGAAGTGAACCGTGGAAGCTCGCCAAGGCTGGCGACGAGGCGGCGCTCGATGGCGTGCTCTGGGATGCGGCGGAGCGGTTGCGCGTAGCGGCCGTGCTGCTCGCGCCTTACATGCCGAGTTCGAGTGGCGAGATCTTGCGGCGCCTTGGCGTGGCGCACGAGCCATCGACGCTAAGGTTCGACGCCGACTCAGCCTGGCAGGCCAATGGCCAGCGATCTCTGCTACAGGGCTCGCTCTTGTGGCCGCGCCTGGAGGCGCCGGCGAGTGCCCAGGTCAGCGTTGACATTCACCCGGCCGCCGCGGCGAGCACTGCCACGCCGACGGCCGCCAAGCCGGCCACCGCGCGGAGCGGCGGTCCGGCGCAGGCTAAAGAGGAGACGAGCGTGACCGATCAGCCGACCAATCCGAATCCGCCCGCGCCGGCAGGCGTGCCACTGACACAGGCCGCGGCGCCTACCCCGGCCGCCGACAACCGGATCTCGATCGACGAGTTCATGAAGATCGATCTGCGTGTGGCCAAGGTCACCGCGGCGGAGCGCGTGCCGAACTCCCGGAAGCTCGTGAAACTGTCAATCGATCTGGGCGCGGAACAGCGAACGCTCGTCGCGGGCATCGCCGAAGCGTACGAGGCCGACGCTCTTGTGGGCCGCCACGTCGTCATCGTCGCCAATCTCAAGCCCGCGAAGCTCATGGGCATCGAATCGAACGGGATGGTCCTGGCGGCCAGTCCCGACGGCGGGAAGCCCATGCTCGTCGCCTTCGATTCGCCGCCGCCACTGGGGACGCGCGTCCGGTGATTGATTCCCACTGCCATCTGGCCGACGAGGCGTTCGCCGCGGATCTGCCGGAGGTTGTGCAGCGGGCGCAGGCTGCGGGACTTAGCACGGCGCTCTGCATTCTGTCGGCAGACGATGAGACCGAACTCGCGCGGGCGGCGGTCGTGCGAGAGGCGTGGCCGGCCATCTTGTTCAGTACCGGCGTCCATCCGCATCGCGCTGGCGCCTATGCGGGCAGGCCGCAGGACGCCGCGCAAGCGACGCGCGCGGCGGTGACCGCCGTCGGGGCAGTTGCCGTGGGCGAAATCGGGCTCGACTACCACTACGACTTCGCCCCTCGCGAGGTGCAACGGGACGTCTTCGCGGCCCAGGTGGACCTGGCCGTGGAGCTCGGGCACCCCGTGGTCGTTCACACCCGGCTCGCGTCAGCGGACACGATGGCGGTCCTGCGTGAAGCGGGTCCAGGCCGCATGCGCGGCGTCATGCATTGCTTCAGTGGCACAGCGGCGGAGGCGCGCGAGGCGCTCGACATCGGTTTCTTCATCTCGCTGTCGGGCATCGTGACGTTTCCCAAGGCCGGCGATCTCCGGGATGTGGCGCGGCTTGTGCCGCTCGACCGCCTGTTGGTCGAGACGGACGCGCCGTTCCTTGCGCCGGTACCACATCGCGGCCGCCGAAACGAGCCCGCGTGGGCGCGGCTGACGCTCGAGACGGTCGCGTCGCTCCACGGCCTGAGCATCGAGGACATGTCGGCGCGTGTCACGGCGAATCTGCTCGCACTTGTGAGCCCGCCAATTGCCGCGCCTTAGCGTCAACATCGGCGTCCGCGCGTTGACACCCCGGCGAGTCCTATGGTCTGATTTCCGCAGGTTTTTTCACTTGTGAGCCCGCAGGCCAGACCGATTCTTGTGAATCCGCCCGCATCCGTCCCTGGCCTGGCCGAGATCTTCGAGCCGGTACGCGACGAATTGCTGCGCGTGGAGCGTGAATTCACGCGCCACCTGGAGTCGCGCGTCGAGCTCATTCCCCAAATGGGCAAGTACGTGCAGATGAGCGGCGGCAAGCGCGTCCGCCCAGCGGTCTTGCTCATGGCCGCGCGTCTCTGCGGGTATACCGGCGATCGAGCCATCCTCAATGCCGCGGTCGTGGAATTCATCCACACCGCCACGCTCGTGCACGACGACATCATCGATGGTGCCGAGACTCGTCGAGGCCGCCTGACCGCGCACTCGCGATGGGGCAGCGACATCACGGTACTGCTGGGCGACTACCTCTACATCCGGTCGATGGCCATGGCGCTCACACAGGACACGCTCGAAGTCGTGCGCCTGCTGTGCGATGTCACGCTCCGGATGATCGAAGGGGAGTTGTTCCAGCTCACCAAGGCCGGGGACGCCGACATCACCGAAGACGAGCATCTCGAGATCATTCGCCGGAAGACGGCCTATCTGTTCTCCGGCTGCGCCGAGATTGGCGCGGCGCTCGGCGTCGCCAACACCGAACAGCGCTCGGCCTTGCGCGAGTACGGCTTCGATCTCGGCATCGCGTTTCAGATCGTGGACGACGTGCTGGATTTTGTGGCGGATGAGACCGTGCTGGGCAAACCACTTGGCGGCGACCTGCGCGAGGGCAAGGTGACGCTGCCGGTGATCCTGCTCTTGCAGCGAACGGACGCCGACGTCGCCGACATGATTCGGAAAGTGATTGCCGACGGCGAGGTCGCACCGGACGATTGGCGGACGATCAAGGACCGGCTGCGCCGCGAGGGCGCTATCGATGAGGCGTTCGAGCGCGCCGTCGTCTTCGCCAACCGCGCGAAACAACATCTGCTGACCGTTTTCCCAACGTCCCCCGAACGCGACGGCCTCGTCGCCCTCGCCGACTACGTCGTCAGTCGCGATCGATAATCAAGGACGCCGGGGGTCCTTTTTCCGCCGGCGGTGAAAAAAGGACCCCCGGCGTCCTTTAATTTCCACGCCATGACCATCGCGGAACGCATCGCACAGCTTCGGGCCCAGATTCGCCACCACGAAGAGCGGTACTACGTCCACGACGCGCCCGAGATCTCGGATGCGGAGTTCGATCGGCTCATGCGCGAGCTGGCGGCCCTCGAGGCGGCGCACCCGGAGTTCCGCGACCCGACCTCGCCGACGACGCGCGTCGGTGGCCGGCCGGCGGAGGGGTTTGAAACGGTCACGCATCTGGCGCCGATGCTGAGCCTCGACAACGCGTACAGCGAGGAAGAACTGCGTGAGTTTCACGGGCGCGTCTGCCGTGCGCTGGAGCTCGCCGAGGACGCAGAGATCGCATACGTCGCGGAGTTGAAGATCGATGGCTTGAGCATCGCCCTGACCTATGAGGGTGGCCGTCTGATGCGCGCGGCCACGCGCGGCGATGGCGTGCGCGGGGAAGACGTTACCCAGAACGTCCGTGTGATCCGCGCGGTGCCGCTGATGCTCCGCGATGCGCCGCAGGAACCAATGGAGATTCGCGGCGAGGTGTACCTGCCGCGCGCAGCGTTCCAGAGAATGAACGAGGAGCGCGAGCAGGCCGACGAGCCGTCGTTTGCAAATCCCCGCAATGCGGCGGCAGGCGCGCTCCGGACCCTGGATCCGGCAGCCGTCGCAAGCCGCGGCCTCCGCGCCTTTACGTACCAGGTGCTGGTAGGGCCGGACGCCCCGGCGGTCGCCGTCACCCACGCGGAGACGTTACAAAAGCTGGCCCAGTGGGGGTGTCCGGTAGAGCGCCACTGGACGCGATGCGACGGAATCGCGGCCGTCGCGGCGTACTGCGAAAGCTGGCGAGAAGAGCGACACGCGCTGCCGTTCGACACCGACGGCGTCGTCATCAAGGTGGACGACCTCGCGCTGAGACAACGCCTGGGTGCCACCGCCAAGTTCCCGCGATGGGCTGTGGCCTTCAAGTTCCCGGCGGAGCAGGCGCGGACGCGTCTGATTCGTATCGACGTGAATGTCGGCCGCACTGGCGCCGTCACGCCGTTTGCCGTCCTGGAACCGGTGCGGCTCAGCGGCACCACCGTACAACTCGCGACGCTCCACAACGAACAGGAAGTCGCCCGCCGCGACATCCGCGACGGCGACCTCGTGATCGTCGAAAAAGGGGGCGAGATCATCCCCAAGGTCGTGGGTCCCGTGCTCGCCGAGCGGCCGGCCGACTCGTTGCCGTGGGTGATGCCCCACATCTGTCCCGCGTGCGGCAGCGCGCTCGTCAGGCCAGAAGACGAGGTCGTGTGGCGATGCGAAAACGCGTCGTGCCCGGCGCGACTGCGCCGCGGCTTGATGCACTTTGCGTCCCGGCGCGCGATGGACATCGAAGGTCTGGGCGAATCGCTTTCCGATCAACTGGTGGGCAGCGGACTCGTGCGCGACTATGCCGACTTGTACCACTTGCAAGTGGCCACGCTGGCCGAACTGGAACGAATGGGCAAGAAGTCGGCCGCCAAGCTTGTGGCCGCGATCGATCACAGCCGGCGCAACGAAATCTGGCGGCTGCTGCACGGCATCGGTATCCGGCACGTGGGGGAAGGCGGAGCGCGCGCGCTGGCGGCGGGCTTCGGAAGCATCCCGGCGATTCGCGCGGCGGCGGTGGAAGTGCTCGAGGCGGTTCCTGACGTCGGTCCGGTCATGGCTCGTTCCGTCCGCAGCTTTTTCGACGAGCCCCGCAACGCCACGCTCCTCGATCGCCTCGCAGCCGCCGGCGTGCGGATGGAAGACGACGCGCCGCGAACTGTCGCAGCCCCGGGCCCGCTGACCGGCAAAACGTACGTGATTACCGGAACGCTGGGCGCTATGTCGCGCGAGGCGGCCACGGAGGCCTTGCAGGCGCTCGGCGCCAAAGTGTCGGGATCGGTCAGCAAGAAAACCGCCGGCCTGATCGCCGGTGCCGATCCGGGCACTAAGCTCGCGAAAGCTCAGGCCGCCGGCGTGCCCGTGCTCGATGAGGCCGCATTTCTGGCCCTTATAATGGCGAAATAACCTCGCCGCGACCCGTGTTGGATCCACACGAATGAAACCACGCATCCTGGTGATAGACGACGAGCCCGCGATTCGGGACACGATGAAGATGACCCTCGAATACGACGGCTACGAGTGTCTGACGGCGTCTTCCGGCACGGAAGGACTGGCGACGATCGAACGGGAGTCGCCGGACCTGGTCTTTCTTGACATCAAAATGCCGGGCTTGGATGGCCTGGAGACGCTCAACCGCATCCGCGCCACGAGCGACACGTTGCCGGTGGTGATCGTCTCCGCGCATGGGACGGCAAGCACCGCGCTCGAAGCCGGGCGGCTGGGCGCCTTTCGGTTCATCGAGAAACCGCTCTCCAAAGACTACGTGCTGGACGCCGCACGCGAGGGCCTCGAGCTCGGCGTGCTTCGTCGCGAGAATCGGCAACTCAAGACCGCGCTTGAACACCGGCATGAAATCGTCGGGAACAGCCCATCTCTTGTCCGCGTGTTTGACGAGATCCGGCGGGCGGCGCCGACCAATGCGACGGTGCTGATTCTTGGCGAGAGCGGCGTCGGCAAAGAACTGGTTGCCCGCGCCATTCACCGCGCCAGCCTCCGGGCCCGCGAGCGGTTCATACAGGTCAACTGCGCCGCGATCCCTGAAGAGCTGATCGAATCGGAACTGTTCGGCCACGAACGCGGCGCCTTCACCGGCGCGACGGAGAAACAAACCGGAAAGTTCGAGATGGCCGACCGCGGGACGATCTTTCTCGACGAAGTCGGCGACATGAGCCCGAAGACGCAAGCCAAAGTGCTGCGGGTTCTTCAGGAGGGCGAAGTCGAACGACTCGGATCGTCTCGAACCATCAAGGTGGACGTCCGCGTCATTGCGGCGACCAACAAGGATCTCGAAGAGGAAATTGCCCAGGGCCGGTTCCGTGAAGACCTGTTCTTCCGCCTGAGCGTGATTCCAATTCACGTCAGTCCGCTTCGAGAGCGTCTGGAAGACATCCCGCTTCTGGTACAGCACTTCGCGACGCAGTTCGTGAAAGAGAACAATCGCCGGCCGGCCCGTTTCTCGCCCGCCGCCATGGACGCGCTCAAACAGGCCCGCTGGCGCGGCAACGTTCGCGAGCTCCGCAACGCCGTCGAACGCCTGCTCATCATGATCGACCGCGACACGATTGAAGCCGACGATGTCCGACGGGTGGTGCGGGCGGACGGTCCCGTGGCGCCCGCGGCCAAGCCGGCTCAGGGCACCGCGCAACAGCCGCCGACGCTTCGCGAGTTCAAAGAATGGTCTGAGCGCGCCTTCCTGGTGGAGAAGCTGCGCGAGCACGACTGGAACATCTCCAAGACCGCCGACGTGATCGACACGCCACGGAGCAATCTCTACAAGAAGCTGGAGCAGTACGCGATTACCCAGGAATCCGACGGATAAGGCCGATTCTGAGGCGCCATCGTCCTAATCGGTCGCCACCGCCGGTCTGGGAGTCACAGGGAGACCCTATGTCCTTACGTCCCGGAATGCCCCTTGTAATCGTTGCCGCACTCTCGATCCCGTTGGTCGCGCAAACGCGGCCCAATCTGGCCGGCAAGTGGGAGCAGGTCTACGAGAAGAGCACTCCGGTCAGACCCGCACCCACGCCGGCGTTTCCGCCCACGACCATTTCTCAGGATGGCAACGCGATCACGATCTCTTATGTCGCGTCCACGCCGATGGGGCCCGCGGTCATGTCCTTCAACCCGGGAGCCAACGGGGCAATGCCTCCGTCGACCAGCACGTCGCAGGCCGCACAGACCCAGGGAAAGCGTGAGGACTTTGTCTATACGGTGACGTATGTCTGCGACGGCGTCGAACATCCGGAACCCGACAAGGTTCCGCCGATTCCGCCGGCCGTGCCGACTCCGGCACCTCCGCCAGGAGCCAGGCTGACGACGATGGCATATGCGAACCCGACGTATACCGCGACTTGGACCGGCGGCCAGCTCGTGATCACGTCTCGCGCGACCACCAAAATCGATCCGCCCTCGCCGACATTCAAACCGCAGCAGCGATCCGTGCGAAAGGTCTATTTGATCGACAAGGATGGCTTCCTGATTATCGAAAGCCTGACGACGTACGATCCCCCATCGAACGGAGCGGCCCCAACGCCAACGCGTGCGGTGTACCGGAAGATCTCCTAGGCCTGTCAGGCGGGCCGGGACCTGTTACGATGTCTGGTCCGTCGTAGCGGGCCAGACGATCGCCGTCCGCCTTCGCTCGGGTTCGAAAGAGCCCGAGCTTCGGCGCGAGGGAGGAAAGTCCGAACTCCACAGGGCAGTGCGCCGGGTAACACCCGGTCGGGGCAACCCGAAGGAAAGTGGCACAGAAAATACACCGCCCGCCTTCGCTCTCGGCGCTTCGCGCCTCGAGCTACGGCGGGTAAGGGTGAAAAGGTGCGGTAAGAGCGCACCGCATTTGTCGCAAGACAGATGGCAGGCTAAACCCCGCACGGAGCAAGGCCAAATAGGGAGGTGGACGGCCCGTCCATATCCTCCGGGTAGGCTGCTCGAGCCCGTCAGTAATGCCGGGCCTAGAGGAATGATCGTCTCGCCGTAGTCCGCTGCCGCGCAGCCCGTAAGGGAGGCGCGATCGCGCGACGAAAGCGGACAGAATTCGGCTTACGGCCCGCTGCGGCGGAGTTTTTTTTCTTTTATCCGGGGGTTTTGCCCCCGTCCCTCGACTTCGCTCGGGACGGCCTGAGCTTGTCGAAGGCCGGACCCCCTACACGCTCACTCGTGCGACTCGGCGCTAGACAAGAACAGCGCGCCAAGTCTCATTCCGTTCGCGTGGCTCGGGCGCGGGCCGCGCCCTCGCTTCTTGATCCCGGGGGCTGTGCCCCCGTCCCTCGACTTCGCTCGGGACGGCCTGAGCTTGTCGAAGGCCGGACCCCCTACACGCTCACTCGAGCGACTCGGCGCCAGACAAGAACAGCGCGCCAAGTCGCACTCCGTTCGCGTGGTTCACTTGGCTTCGCTCGTTCGCTTCTTGCGGGCGACTCGAAGCGATCGCCTAATCGCAGCCGGCCGGGCACTCCCGCATACAATGAACTGTTATGCGATTCGCCGGTGGACGTGTGTCGTCTCTTGTGGTCTGCATGCTGGCGGGAGTGGCGCTGGTCGCGCAGACGCCGCCTGTGGGGCAGGGGCGGGGCGGGCAGGGTGGGGGGCGGGGTGGGACGCAGGTCCAGCCCGGTCAGGAGTGCCCGCCGGGTACGACGATGGTCCGGCCGGGAAGTTGTCAGGCGCCGGATTCTCCGCCGCCCAGCATCGTTGACTACCGGCCCAAGTCCACGCTCGTCACGGCCGAGCATCTTGTACCCAAAGCCAAATACCCGGTTGTCGACATTCATTGCCACGTCGCGATGGGTGGCGCCGGCATGCTGGCCAGCGCCGCGAGCCTGGCTGGTCTGGTCGCATCGCTGGACAGCTTGAATGTGCAGGTCTGCGTCAGCGCGGACAACCTCTCGGGCTCCCGGCTGGAGCAGGCGCTCGATGTCGTCAGGAACTCGCCTTACAAGGATCGCGTACGGATTCAAGCCGGCGTGAACCTGAGCAATGTCGGGCCGGGCTGGGCAGACAAGGCGATCGCCCAACTGGAGGCCGACCTCAAGGCAGGCGCCGTGGGGCTCGGCGAGATCAGCAAGGCGTTCGGCCTTCGGACGATGAAGGCTGATGGCACCAAGCTTCGCGTGGACGATCCCGATCTGGATCCCTTCTGGGACGCCTGCGCGCGCCTGCACGTGCCCGTCTTCATTCACACGGCCGAGCCGCAGGAGTTCTTCCAGCCGATCGACATGCACAACGAGCGCTGGCTCGAGCTCTCGCTTTTTCCCGACCGCCGCAACAACCAGCCCGGCCAGGTCACGTTCGACGAGCTGATGGCGCAGCGCGACAATCTCTTCCGCAAACATCCGAAGACGCAGTTCATCGCCGCGCATTTCGGCTGGCACGCCAACGACCTGGGCCGCGCGGCCAAGATGCTGGATAGTTTCCCGAATGTCGTGACGGAAGTCGGCGCGATCCTGTACGACCTGGGTCGTCAGCCTCGCGCGGCGCACGATTTCTTCGTCAAGTACCAGGACCGCATCCTCTTCGGCAAAGATGCATTCGAGCCGTCGGAATACCCGTACTACTGGCGCGTCTTTGAGACGAAGGACGAGTACTTCGATTACTACCGGAACTACCACGCCTTCTGGAAGCTGTACGGCATGGACCTGCCCGACGGCGTGCTCAAGAAGCTGTATTTCCAGAATGCCCTCAAGGTTTTGCCCGGGCTGCCGAAAACAGGGTGGCCGCAGTAGCCATCGCGGAAGGAGTTCGCAGCCTTGTCTTTGTATCTCGTATCCGGCGGCGCCGGATTCATCGGTTCTCATCTGGTCCATCGGCTGCTCGAGCGCGGCGAGCGCGTGCGAATCGTTGACGACTTTTCGAGCGGCCGGCGCGAGAATGTTCCTGCGACGGTCGAGGTGGTCGAAGGCGACATCGCCGATCCGGCGGTCGCCACGCGAGCCGTCGCGGGCTGCCAGTTCGTGCTACACGAGGCGGCGATCCCGTCAGTGCCGCGGTCGGTCAAAGATCCCGTCCGGTCGAATCGCGCAAACGTTGACGGCACGTTGAATCTGCTGGTCGCGGCCCGAGACGCCGGAGTCAAGCGCCTCGTCTTTGCCGGCTCGTCGTCTGTCTACGGGGATGCGGCGGTGCTGCCGAAGCGAGAAGACATGCGGCCGAGTCCGCTCTCGCCGTATGCGCTGCAAAAGCTCATCGGTGAGCAGTACTGCCAGATGTTCACGCGGCTCTACGGGCTCGAGACGGTCACGACACGCTATTTCAATGTCTTTGGACCTCGTCAGCAACCCGGGTCGCCGTACTCGGGCGTCATCTCGTTGTTCATCGACGCGCTGGCTTCCGGTCAGTCGCCGATGGTGCATGGGGACGGCAAGCAGACGCGTGACTTCACGTTTGTGTCCGACGTGGTCACGGGCGTCCTGCGTTGCTGCGAGGCGCCGCACGTGGCCGGCGAAGTGATCAACGTCGCGGCTGGTGGCCGCATCTCGCTGCTGGACTTGATCCGGACGCTTCAGACGATTCTGAAGCAGACTGCCGCGCCGAAGTTCGGGCCGCCGCGGGAAGGCGACGTGCGCGATTCGCAGGCGGATATCTCCAAAGCGCGCAAGCTGCTGGATTTCAGTCCCGCCGTGTCGTTCGAAGATGGCCTCGCGCAGACTGTCGCGTGGTTTCAGTCGCGCTCGGTCACGTCCTAGCCGCTCGGCTCTGCACCAGGGCCTGAACTCGCAGTTTCCACAATCTCGATCGTTGCAGGCCGCCGGGTAACCGGGGGCGTCAATTCGCGCGCGTTCTGTCGTGGGGAATGCGCGATCGTCCAGCCGAAGATCGGCAGAACGCTTCATCCCTGAGTGACTTGGACCGTACGTCTCGGCGCGAGGGCGGCCGCGGATCCGAGATTGCTTTGTCTTGGGACGCCAGTGAAGTCCGGAACGAAATCACTGGTGCCCGATCCCGCGCCGGCCTCTCGAACCGGCTTCATTGGCAATGCGCTTGAGGGCGCTGGGATGGGCGCCATCAGGTTGGAGTGTCCCATGAATCGCAACGCTGTCGTCCTTCTTCTCGTCCTCATGATCAGTGCGGGCTCGGGCATCGCCCTCGCGCAGCAGCCGCCGCCCGCGCCGGCGCCGAAGACTGTCGTGCCATCGCAAACTCCCGTGAATCTCAACACGGCCACCAAAGCCGACTTGGAGAAGCTGCCGGGGATTGGGCCGGCGATGGCGCAGCGCATCCTGGATTACCGGCAGAAGAACGGCGGCTTCAAAAAGATCGAAGAGCTGATGAACGTCCAGGGCATCGGCGAGAAGTCGTTTCTCAAGCTTCGCACGCTGGTCACGGTGGCCCCGGCGAAGGCCACCGACCGGTAGCGCACGGCCGTGCCCACCCCACGCGACGAGAAGGGCGCGAGCCTGATCGAGCTTCTCGTGGTCATCGCGATGATCGGGACCTTCACGGCGATCGGTGCTCCGGTCGCCGCCAGCGTGGCGGACGCCAGCCGCGTCCGCCACGCGGCCGCGCTCATCAGCTCGCGATTCCGGCTCGCCAGACAGGAAGCCGTCACCCGCGGTGTCAACGTCGGCGTCGTCTTTGACCGCGGGCCTAGTGGGTGGACGATGAGGGTGTGCCGGGATGGTAACCGGAACGGCATACGGCGAACGGACATCGCCACCGGTAACGACCCTTGCGTAGACGGGCCCGTCGCGATCGGCGATCTGGTGCCGCACGTGAGCGTCGATGTGGACGCATTGCTCAAAGGTCCGGCCGGCGAAGCGCCCAGCCCGGATCCGGTCCGCTTCGGCGTTTCCAACATCGCGAGTTTCTCGCCCGAGGGATCTTGCACGGCAGGATCGTTGTTCCTCCGTTCCACCGGAGGGGCGCAATTCACGGTCAGGGTCGCCGGCATCACTGGGCGGATCCGGGTCATGCGGTATGACTCGACCAAGGTCGGCTGGAAGGACGAGTGACGCCGGCTCACATCGTGTTGGGCCGCAACGCGGACTTACTCTGCGAAACGCCGAGCGGCATTGAAGTCGTCAGTCGCCTGCGACTGCGCCCCGGCTTCATCGTGCACGTCCTCGTGCCGGATGGTCCACCGCCTCGCTCGAGCTCCAAGCCAGCGCTGGTCGTGTCGTGGTGGATCCGCGCCGTGGGTAGTGATGGGACGACGTATCGGGGGTTTTGCAGGTGGGCATCGGGGTCGGTCCCGGCGCTACCCGCGGAATCGGATCCGACTGCGGAAACAGGCGAACACCGCTAGCGTCAGCGTTGGCATCGCAGTTGATTGACTTTGGGGATGGAAACGTCGGAGTGAACCACATGATGATCGGGCAGAGCCCGGCGATGCAGGAATTGCGGGCACGGATCGCACGCTTGGCGGGCACGCAGTTCACGGTGCTCATCGAGGGCGAGAGCGGGGCCGGCAAGGAACTCGTCGCGCGTGAGATCCACCAGCTCAGTCCAAGGCGGGCCGGCCCGTTCGTGCCCGTGAATTGTGCAGCGCTGGTTGACAGTCTGCTCGAAGCCGAGCTGTTCGGGATCGAGGAGCGAACGGCGACGGGCGTGCGAGGCCGGCGGGGCAAATTCGAGCTGGCCGATCACGGGACGTTGTTTCTGGACGAGGTCGCGGATCTCTCGGCGTCTGCCCAGGCCAAGCTACTACGCGTGCTCCAGGACTTCTCAGTGGAGCGCGTCGGCGGCCAGGTAGGCCATCATGTGGACACACGAATCGTCGCGGCGACCAACCGCAGCTTGCGGTCGTTGGTTGAGGCCGGCCAGTTCCGCGCCGATCTGTATTACCGCATCTCTGGCGTAGAACTCCTCGTCCCTCCTCTCCGCGACCGCCGGCAAGACGTCCCCTTGCTCGTCGACTACTTCGCCGGCCGCCATCGCCGAATGCGCCATCTCCCGATGGATCAGACGACGATGGGAGCGTTGGTGGCGTATGAGTGGCCGGGGAATATCCGGCAATTGGCGAGGGTGTTTGAGCGGGCGTTGGCGTTGTCGCCGGGACCGAGTATCAGCCTTGGGGATCTGCCGGCGGACATCACGCGGCAGTATCGCGAGACCGGCGGCGGCGACGCGGCTGGGGATCGGACGCTGCAAGGGTGCATCGGTCGGTACTCGCGGCTGATCCTGGATCAGTGCCAGGGCAACAAGCGGCGCGCGTGCGAGATTCTCGACATCAGCTATCACACGCTCCAGACCTATCTCGACTACGGGAGGGAGCGCGAGCCAAGGCCCGCGATAAGCCACGCGGGCAGCGTGGTGTCACCGGATTTGACGACCGGGTTGGTGTGTGAGCAGACGGGGTAAGGGTGGTGCCAGGTCACAGGCGTAACGTCTCGGGCGGAGACGGGAAACGTGGCGTTTCGGGGTCCGCGTCCAGGCCAGACCGGAGCAATCCGGAGATTCGGAACAGCGTGATGACGAAGATGGTGATCGTACTCGGCCTTGTGGCCATGGCGCAGGGGAGCTTGGCCAGACCTGCGACCGCGCAGGAGCGACTCATTCAGCAAGCCACCGACAAAGAGACGGGCGCGGCGTTGCGTGTCTACTCGACGCCGATGGGTCCACGGCTTGAGCTGCAGACTCCCGCGCTTCTTCTGCAGAAGCAGGTCATGAAGGACCGTGTCGTGACGACGATCAAGGGGAAGGGTGAGTTGTTGGTTGTTGAACTGGCGCCGGCTTCCGTGTCGGTCGTGTCGAATCGCGTGCGGGTGGTCGCGGCGCATTCGGATGCGGTGTTGCTTGAACGGGCGCGTGTGCTCGTGGCCAACTCACCGGTGGCGGCGCGGGCGGCGGAGATCATCGGCCGGATTGGGTTTGGCACGCACTCGGCGATTCAGCCGTTACTGCTCACGACTCGAGCGTTTCTGTTGGCGGCGCGGCATGACGACCGTGGGGCTGAAGAAGTGAATGCATACATGCGGAACCTCAAAGCGAGTCAGCCTGTTGTCCGGGTCGCGTACGGTCAGCGGACGCCGTCCGATTGCTGGAAGGCGTACAGCGACGAGATTCTGGACGCGTTCATCGACTACACCGAATGCGTGAAGAACCTGCATTGGTACTCGCCGTTCGGCGAAACGGGCTGTGCGGTTGTGTATGAGGTGCGCATCACCGGCGCGTTCACGTGGTACGCCGGCTGCGTGAGTCTCGGCGCCGTCATTGGGAAGTGACGTGGGTGATGGTCCAGGAGCACGGCGCGTGAAGGGGTGGCGGGCTGTTCTGACGGCGGCCGGGCTCGCGCTGTTTCTGGCCGCGCCGCTGATGGCTTTTGTGACCCTCAGCGTGCCGGCGATGCGCGAACATCCGCGGCTCGGACTGCTTGCGGCAGCCGTCGTGTTCCTGACATGCGTCGGGGGATTTGCCGTGATCCTGACGCGTCGGAAGTGACGCACAACCGGCCCGTCTGCTGGACGGGCCGGTTGTGTTCTCGCCTTGACCATCTGCGAGCGCGATAGTAATTTGTACAGGATTTGTCCGCGCTACCACCCGCCTCCCTGAAGAAGACACCACTCAACGCGCGGCATCGAGCGCTTGGCGCCCGAATGGTGGAGTTCGGCGGCTGGGATATGCCCGTCGAGTATTCGGGGATCACGGAAGAACATCTTGCCGTGCGTACCCGGGCTGGCCTCTTTGACGTCAGTCACATGGGCCAGATTGAGCTGGCCGGTCCGGACGCGCTCGCGGTGGTCCAGTGGCTCACCTGCAACGATGCGTCGAAGCTCAGCGTGGGCCAGGTGCAGTATTCCGCATTGACCACGCCGGAGGGGACGTTCGTCGACGACATCCTGGTCTATCGGATGGGGCAAGACCACTATCTGTTTGTGGTCAATGCCGGCAACATCATGAAAGACCATCAGTGGATCGTGGCTCAGGCGCGGGCTCGCGGCGGTGACGTGGCGATTGTCAACGCCAGCTCGCGGTATGCGCTCATCGCCATTCAGGGGCCGAGGGCGCAGGAGATTCTTCAGACGCTGACGGCGGCGGAGCTGCCGGCGATCAAGTACTACTGGTTCACGACCGGCGAGGTTGCCGGAATCCGCTCGACGATTTCCCGGACCGGCTACACGGGCGAAGATGGCTTCGAGGTGTTCGTCCCACCGGCGCAGGCCGAGCGGCTCTGGGACGCGCTGCTGCAAGCCGGCAAACCGTACGACATCAAGCCGTGCGGCCTGGGCGCGCGCGATACCCTGCGCCTGGAAGCCTCGATGCGCCTGTGTGGCAGCGACATGGACGAGCACACCACCGTCGTCGAGGCCGGGCTGAGCTGGATCGTGGGCTGGAAGAAGGACACTTTTCTTGGCGCTGATGTCCTGCGCCGGCAGAAAGCCGGGGAATTGAGCCGCAAGCTGGTCGCGTTTGAGATCCGCGATCGGGCGATCGCGCGGCATGGCTATCCCGTGGTTCGCAGCGAAGAGACGGTCGGCGTCGTCACGAGCGGGACGCAGACGCCGTTTCTCAAGAAGTCGATCGGGCTGGCGATGGTGCCGGTCGATCTCAGCGCGACCGGTACTGCCCTCGACATTCAAATCCGCGGCCGCGTTGTTGCCGCCGAAGTCGTGCCGGAGCCTTTCTACAAGCGACCGGGCAAAGCCTGAGTCAACGGAGAGACCGATGTACCCGAGCGAGCTGAAGTACACGAAGGATCACGAGTGGCTGAAGGCGGACGGCGCGGAAGCGACGGTCGGCATTACGGATTTCGCCCAGCGCCAGCTCGGCGATGTCGTCTTTGTGGAGCTTCCGGACGTGGGCCGGCAGCTCAAGCAGGGTGAGGCGTTTGGAACGATCGAATCGGTCAAGGCCGTTTCCGAGTTGTTCGCGCCGGTGTCAGGGGAAGTCGTGGCGGTCAATCCGGAGCTCGGATCGCACCCGGAGGCCGTCAACAGCCGTCCGCATGAAGCGTGGATGATTCGCCTGCGCCCGAGCAGCCCGTCGGAGTTGTCCGGCCTGCTGGACGCCTCCGCCTATTCCGCACTCGTGAAGTAGCGTTCGGACCGGCAGCGTCCGCGCGCTTCGCCGGCTGAAGAAGGATCGCACCGTGGCAGACAGGTTTGAGGCAAGACATCTGGGTCCGCGTCCGCAGGACCTGCGGCGAATGCTCCATGTGGTCGGCGCGCCCTCGCTCGATGCGCTGATGAACGAGATCGTGCCTGCTGACATCAGGCGATCCGGCGCCTTGAATCTGCCGGAGCCAGAAACGGAGTTCGCGTATCACCAGCGGCTTCGCACGATTGCCTCTAAGAATCAGATCTGGCGCAGTTACCTGGGACAGGGATACGCGGACACCATCACGCCGCCAGTCATCATTCGCAACGTATTTGAGAACCCCGGCTGGTACACGCCCTACACCCCGTACCAGGCGGAGATCGCGCAAGGCCGGCTGGAATCGCTCCTCAATTTCCAGACGATGGTCACGGACTTGACGGGCATGGAAGTCGCGAATGCATCGCTGCTGGACGAAGCGACGGCGGCCGCAGAGGCGATGACGCTGATGGCGCGGATGCACAAGTCTGCGTCAGCGCACACGATGCTGGTGTCCGATCGGACGTTCCCGCACGTACTCGACGTGATCCTGGCACGCGCGGAGCCTCTGGGTTTGCGCGTACGCGTCGGCGATGTTCGCGCGGCCGAGATCACCGCGGATGTGTTCGGCGTGTACTTGCAGATGCCTGACGATCACGGCGAGGTTACGGACTTGCGCGCGCTGATTGCGCGCATTCACGAGGCCGGCGCGCTGGTGGCGGTCGGAACCGATCTGCTCGCGCTCACCATCCTCACCCCTCCCGGCGACATGGGCGCCGACGTCGTTGTCGGCAATGCCCAGCGGTTTGGCGTGCCGCTCGGTTACGGTGGGCCGCATGCGGCGTTCTTTGCGACGCGCGAGTCATTTGTGCGGCAGGCGCCGGGACGGATCATCGGCGTGTCGGTGGACTCCAAGAAGCGCCGCGCGTACCGCATGGCGCTGCAGACCCGCGAGCAACACATCCGGCGCGAGAAAGCGACCTCGAATATCTGCACAGCACAGGCGCTCCTGGCGAACATGTCGGCGTTCTATGCGGTGTACCACGGGCCCGACGGCCTGAAAGCCATCGGGACCCAGGTGCACGAGCAGGCAACGCGACTCGCCTCGGCCCTGACGGGCCTTGGCTGGCGACAGACCAATGCGGCGTACTTCGACACGGTTCGCCTGGAAGGCGACGCCGGGCGCGCCCGCCGCGTTCGTGCGGCAGCCGAGCGGCGCGAGATCAATCTTCGGTACCCGGCCGATGGCGTGATCCAGATCTCGCTCGATGAGACCGTCGGCGACGACGATTTGTCGGATGTGATCGCGGCATTTGCGGAGGTCGCCGGCGTGGAGGCGCCGCTCCCGCCGGCACGCGGCGGCGACACGCTGCCTGATGCGCTGCGTCGTCAATCGGCTTATTTAGCGCACCCGGTCTTCAATACGCATCAATCCGAGACCGAGATGATGCGGTACATCCGTGGCCTGGAGCGCAAGGACATCGGGCTCGACACGGCGATGATCCCGCTTGGGTCGTGCACGATGAAGCTCAACGCCGCAGCCGAGATGATGCCCGTGGGCTGGCCTGAGTTTTCGCGGATGCATCCCTTTGCGCCTGTCATGCAAGCCGAGGGCTACCAACAGATCTTCAGGGAGCTGGAGGCCGCGCTCGCTGAGATCACGGGATTTGCGGCCGTCTCGCTGCAGCCGAACTCTGGAGCGCAAGGTGAGTACGCAGGGTTGCTCGCCATTCGCGCCTATCATCACGCTCGCGGCGATACGCATCGGAACGTCGTGCTCATCCCGCAGTCCGCGCATGGCACCAATCCCGCCAGTGCGAGTCTCGCCGGCATGGGCATCGTGATCGTGGCCTGCGACGAGCGCGGCAACATCGATGTCGACGATTTGCGCGCGAAGGCGGAGGCGAATCGCGAGAAGCTGTCGTGCCTGATGGTGACGTACCCGAGCACGCATGGCGTGTTCGAGGACCGCATCCGGGAGATTTGCGCGGTCGTGCACCAGTTCGGCGGGCAGGTGTACATGGACGGCGCCAACATGAACGCGCAAGTCGGGCTCACGAGCCCGGCCGCGATTGGCGCGGACGTCTGCCATTTGAACCTGCACAAGACGTTCGCGATTCCGCACGGTGGCGGCGGCCCCGGGATGGGTCCGATTGCCGTCGCCGCGCACCTCGAGCCGTTTCTCCCGGGACACGCGGTCGTGCCGCCGCAGCCGGGACGAACGGTCCGCGCCGTGTCGGCGGCGCCCTGGGGCAGCGCGAGCATTCTGCTCATTTCCTACGGCTACATCCGGATGCTGGGCGGCCACGGCGTGAAGGCCGCCACTGAATACGCGATGCTCAACGCGAACTACCTGAAGGCGCGCCTCGCGGACCATTACCCGGTTTTGTACGCCGGCCGCTCCGGCCGTGTGGCGCACGAATTGATCTTCGATCTCCGGCCGCTGAAGCAGCGGACCGGTATCGACGAGCAGGATGTCGCCAAGCGGCTGATGGACTACGGCTTCCACGCGCCGACAGTATCGTTTCCGGTGGCGGGCACGTTGATGGTCGAGCCGACGGAAAGCGAGCCGCTCGAAGAACTCGATCGGTTCTGCGAAGCGATGATTGCGATTCGCGCGGAAATCGAAGCGGTGGCCGACGGGCGCGCCGATGCGCGGGACAACGTGCTGAAGAACGCGCCGCACCCGGCCGAAGACGTCTCCGCCAACGAGTGGACGCATCCGTACAGCCGCGAGCAAGCGGCGTATCCCGTCCACAGCCTCCGCGCGCGAAAGTTCTGGCCCTCGGTGTCGCGCATCGACAATCCGTATGGCGATCGCAATCTGATGTGTTTGTGCCCGCCGATTGAGGAGTACGCGACCAGCGACGCGGGGTAAAAGACAGCTGGAGCCCGGGGTCTTCAGACCCCGGGTTGATTCCCGGGTCTTCAGACCCCGGGTTGATCCCCGGGTCTAAAGACCCGGGGCTCCAATCTGAATCGTCGCCTGTTCGGTGTTAGTTGTCAGTTGTCAGAGCGACTTCGCGGAAGCGCGCAAGCAGGCGCTTCGAGATCTCGCCGGGCTGGCCGGATCCGATCGTCAATTGATCCACGCGGACGACCGGCGTCACTTCCCGTGTGGTCCCCGTGATGAATGCCTCGTCCGCGGTCCGAAGGTCGTCCGGCGTGATGCGCGCCTCGCGCGCGCGCAATCCGAGCCCATTCGCCAGCTCCAGGACGAATTCGCGGGTGATGCCCGGCAGCAGGCCGGCCGACAGCGGCGGCGTCAGCACCGCGCCGTCGCGGACGATGAAGAAGTTTGACTGCGAGCATTCCACAATCTCGCCAGCCTGATTGCGCATGAGCGCCTCGTCTGCACCGCTCTTGAGCGCCTCCTGCATCGCCAGGGCGTTGTTCAGGAGGTTGTTGCTCTTGATCATCGGGTTGAGCGCCAGTGGATGATTGCGCCTGACGCTGACGAGTGAGAGCGTGATGCCTTCCGTGAACGTCCTGGCTGGCGGGGCGGGGAAGGGCTTCACGATGATCACGACAGTGGGCACCGGAGTCGCCGACGGGTTGTAGCTCAACTCGCCCACACCGCGCGTGAGCAGGATGCGGATGTAGGACTCCGGCAGGCCGCCCGGATGTGCGGCAATCGTCCGCCGGATGTCAGCGAGCAGGCCCGCGTCTTCAAACGGCACGTCCAAGGCCATCATCGCGGCCGAGTGGCGCAGCCGGCGCGTGTGCCGATCGAATAGAAACGGCTCGCCGTGATAGGTGCGGAGCGTCTCGTAGACGCCCTCACCGTAGAGGAACCCGTGGTCGAATACGGAGACGACGGCGCTGGCCGCATCCGTGATGCGGCCGTTGACGGAAACCGTGGCTTGCAAGTCGGCTACTTCCGCCCGGCTCCGAGGCTGTCGAAGCTCAGGATGCTGTTGAACACCATGAAGTAGCTGCCGATCGTCTCGCCGCGATAGATCGGGTTGTTCGCGAACACCACGATGTGGCCCTTCTGCAGCGGCACGTCCACGGCCACGGCCTGGTTGGCGATCTCGGCACCGCCGTCCAGAAGGCCCGACACGAGTAACTGATCCTGCGCGGCGAATCGCAGCAGCACACGCGGCCGCGCCTCGAGCGGCGGCTGGTTGTTGGCGCCGCCGCGGCCGTTCCCGGCGTCCGGCAGGGGAGTCGCGGGCGGCTGCGTGCCCTCGCCAAGCGGACGGCCCTGCACCACGTCGGGATCGTCCACCGTGCCGCGGCCGGTTGGCCGCTGCGCGCCTGGACCGCCGCCGCGGCCGCC
>JADMIO010548922.1_pt1 | contig 61599 bp, 50 predicted proteins | sample 8958161 | NCBI WGS metagenome assembly JADMIO01 (sample SAMN16585339, study PRJNA669376) | soil metagenome | isolation source: Crop rotation soil | place: USA: Cullars Rotation, Alabama | collected 2011
CGCGACAACTTGTCCACGTGGAATTCTAAGCTTAGGATCCCAATGTGCTGGAAAGAATCGATTGTGGTCGAGGTGCCAGCGCAGGTGCGCAAGGCCGAGGCGCGCTTGGTGGATGAATCGAACACCGATGCGCTACCGGCCGACGATCGCGGCTACGCGGTCAGCACCAGTGGCGAGGGCACGAATGTCCGGCTGATCAGCCCCGGCAACCGCTTTTTGGAAACCGCGCTAGGGCTGCTGCCCAGCGTCAAGACCACGCTGGTTCCCACCAGCACGGCCACGTTTACCGAAACAGCCGCACAGGTGCCGCTGACGATCTTCGACGCGGTGGTGCCGACCACGCTGCCGCCCGGCAACCTGTTTTTCATCGCCCCAACCCGCTCGACCGAGTATTTCTCGATCACCGGCCAGATCGATTTCCCAGCCCTGCGCCCGACCCCCGGCGACGAGCCGCTGCTGAAGGATGTCAAGCTCAGCGATGTCAGCGTGCGGGTGGCCGACAAGATCGCGCCCGGCCCGTGGGCGCGCGTGGTGGTGGATGGCGATGGCGGGCCGATGCTGCTGGCCGGCGAGAAGGATGGCCGGCGGATCGTGGTGCTGGCGTTTGATCTGCACAATTCCGACCTGCCACTCCAGGTGGCCTTCCCGCTGCTGCTCTCCAATATTGTCGGCTATCTCGCCCCTGGCAGCGGCGCCGAGGCGGCCCAGCTCGCACCCGGCCAGCCGCTAGCCCTGCAGGTCGATCCTAGCATCACAGCTGTGCGCCTGACCCGCCCCGATGGCGCAACCGTGCCGCTGGAGGTCAAAAGCGGCCAATCGATCTACGCCGACACCGATGCGCTCGGCACCTATACGGTCGAGCAGTTCCTGGGCGACAAGCTGATTGCCCGCCAGCGTTTCGCCGTCAATATGTTCTCGAAAGAAGAGTCGACCATCGCCCCACAGGCCGAGCTGAAAATTCAGCAGACCAGTGGGCTTCAGCAGGCTACCGCCGGCGAGCGCGTCGGCCGGCAGGAATTTTGGCGCTGGCTGGCGGCAATCGCGCTAGTGGTGCTGGTGATCGAATGGCTGGTCTACCAGCGCAACGGCATCGCCTACCTGCGCCAGCGCTGGAAATTGCGGGCTGAGAGCCGCTCGTAGGCAGGCGGCGGAAGGCAGAAGGCAGCAGTTACTGCTTTCTGCCTTCCGCCGCCTGCCGCCTGCCTTCGGGCACGAAGGATCACCAACATGGATAAGCTCACAAAAACACTTGACACCGCGATTGAGGAGCAGGGCTTCTCGGGCGTGATCTCGATTCAGCGCGGGGGCACGCTGCTGTATGAGCGCGCCGCCGGCTATGCCGACCGCAGCAACAAGGTCGCCAATACGCTGGACACGCGCTTTGGCATCGCTTCGGGCACCAAATTCTTCACCGCCCTGGCGATCGGCAAGCTGATCGAAGCGCAGAAGCTATCGTTCGACACCCTGCTGAAGGACTGCGTCGCGCTCCATTTTCCGCACTACGCCACGGAGATCACCATTCGGCACCTGCTGACACATACCTCCGGCGTGCCTGACTACCTTGACGAAGAGAAGATCGACGACTTTGATAATTTCGCTCTCAGCATCCCGGTCTACAACCTGCACAGCCCGCGCGACTACCTGCCGATGTTCCCCGATGAGCCGATGAAATTCGCCCCAGGCACGCGCTTCTCGTACTCGAACGGCGGCTATATTTTGCTTGGGGTGGTGGTCGAGGAGCTGACCGGCCAGAAGTACCAGGATTTCGTTGAGCAGACGATCTTCAAACCCGCCGGCATGCAGCGTTCCGGCTATTTTGCCATGAACCGGCTGCCCGAGAACACCGCGCTGGGCTATGTGGAAGAGGAATCCGGCTGGCGCACCAACATCTACAATCTGCCGATCATGGGCGCTTCCGACGGCGGCGCGTTTACAACCGCGCACGATGTCGAGATGCTGTGGAAGGCATTCTGGGGCTATGAAATATTGCCCAAGGCGCTGGTCGACATCTACACCCAGCCGTTTGTGAAAGGCTCAACCGAGCGCGACGATATCTCCTACGGCCACGGTATCTGGATGCGCCAGGAGCCTGATGGAACGCGCAGCGAGTATATCACCGGCTCCGACGCCGGGGTTTCGTTTCGGTCGATGGTGAACCGCGCCAAGGGTCTCCAGATCACCGTGCTCTCGAACACCAGCGACGGCGCATGGCCGATGCTGCGCACTATCGATACGGCCTTGCAGGGCGCGAGCGCGCACTGATGGATGATCTCGAAACAATCGCCCGCGCCATGGCGATGTATAGCCAATCCCCCAACGTGCAGCTTATTCAGACGGCCATGCGCAAACAGCTTGTCGATGCATGGGGTATTGAGCCAGGCACGCGGGTGCTTGAGATCGGCTGCGGGCAGGGCGACCTGACGGCGGTGCTGGCGCATGCGGTTGGCGTGAAAGGGCATGTCACCGCCTGCGATCTCGCCGCGCCCGACTATGGCGCGCCAATCACAATCGGCCAATCCACCGAGCATCTGAAGCGCTCAGCCCTCGGCGCGCAGATCACCTTCCAACTCCAGTGGGATGTGTTGGACGATGCCAACACCTTTTCCGCCGATAGCTTTGATTATGTTGTATTTGCACACTGCTCCTGGTATTTCAATTCAACTGATCGCCTCCGCCAAACACTGATGCGGGTGCGCCCTTGGGCACGCACGCTGTGCTTATCGGAATGGGATCTCGCGCCACAGGCGACCAGCCAGCTGGCGCATTTGCTGGCCGTGCTCATCCAAGGCCAGGTGGAGGCATTTCGCGCGCACAGCGATTCGAACATCCGCACGCTGCTCACGCTGGATCAACTTGAGCGATTGATTCGCAAGGCTGGATGGAGCGAACTGGCGGTAGCATCGATCGATTCATCAGGGCTGCAAGATGCGCAATGGGAGATCGATCTGAGTCTCGACACCTCCATTCGCGTGGCGACTGAGCTTGGGCTGCCCGCGCGATTTATTGACCTTCTGAACACACAAATCAGCCTGCTGCAAACAGTAGCTGCAATGCATGGCCGGCAGTCGCTCTCATCGTTCGCGATCAGGGCGCAATGAGCGAGAACCGCTGAACGGCTGAATGGTTGACGTCGCTGAGCAAGCAATTCTTCGCTGCTGGATGTCATGTGGGCGCTCAATGCTCAACTTTGAACTTTTAACTCATAACTCATAACGCACATGCGCCTCAGCTTCATCTTCCCAATCTACCTCTGGCTGCTGCTGCTGCTGCCGGCGCTGTGGGCGCTGACGCTGCTGGTGCCGCTGCGTCTTTCACGCGGGCGAATCGTGACGCTGTTGCTGCTGCGCACGCTGGCGCTGGCCGCGCTGGTGCTGAGCGTGGCTGGCGCGCAGCTGGTTCGACCGGTTGGCGCGGTGACAACCGTTTTTCTGCTTGATGGCTCCGACTCAGTGGCGCTCTCGCAACGCGCCCGCGCCGAGGCGTTTGTGCAGCAAGCGCTCGCGCAGATGCCCGATGGCGACCAGGCAGCGCTGATCGTGTTTGGGCAGCGCGCGCTGGTGGAACGTATGCCGGGGGGCGAGCGCGCGCTGGGCCAGGTGGCCGCGCTGCCTGGCGGCGGCGCGACCGATATCGAAGGCGCGGTGCGGCTGGCGCTGGCGCTGATGCCCAACGAGGGCCACCAGCGCCTGGTGCTGCTTTCCGATGGCGGCGAGAATACGGGTGATGCCGCCAAGGCCGCGCAGATCGCCTCGGCGCGCGGTGTGCCGATTGATGTGCTGGCGCTCAGCGGCCTGGCCGATGGGCTGGATGCGCGGATCAGCGGCGTTGAATTGCCCTCGGCCGCGCGCGCCGGCCAACGCCTGCGCATGAAGATCAATATCGCCAGCAACACCGCTATCACCGGCCGGCTGACGATCACCGGCCCGAATGACGCCCCGATTGCCGATCAGCAGGTGCAAATACCCGCAGGCGCGCAGACGCTGGAGGTGGAGCTGCCGGAGGCCCAGCCATACTTCAACCGCTATGTTGTGCGATTGGAAACACCCAACGACGCGCGGCCCGAAAACAACGCCGCCGAGGCCTATAGCTTTGTCAGCGGCCAGCCGCGCGTGCTGCTGGTCGAAGGCCAGCCCGGTGAGGCTGCCAGCCTGGCCAATGCGCTCACATCCGCCCAGATCGATGTCAGCACGGTCGCGCCGGCGGCGATGCCAGATGGCCTGGGCGCGCTGAGCGCCTACGACGCGCTGGCGCTGGTTGATGTGCCCAAGCGCGCCGTGCCGGATCGCGCGCAAGCGGCGATCACCGCCTACGTTCACGATCTCGGTCGCGGCCTGCTGATGGTCGGCGGCGAAAATGCGTTCGGCGCGGGCGGCTGGCGGAATTCGCCGATTGAGCAGGCGCTGCCGGTAACAATGGACATCCCAACCCAGGTGCGACTGCCGCCGATCAGCATCACCATCCTGATCGATGTCTCGGGTAGCATGAGCGTCGAGGAAAATGGCCGCACCAAAATCTCGCTGGCGGCCGAGGGCGCGCAGCGCATCGCAGCCCTGCTGCGCGACGACGATGAGCTGACGGTGGTGCTGTTCAGCACCCAGCCCGAGCGCGTGATCGGCCCGCTGCCGGGCAGCCGCCGCGACGAGGCGATCGAGCAGTTGGGCAGCGCGCAATCCACCGGCGGCGGGATCAACATTCACGATGGCCTGGTCGAGGCCGCCAAGTACCTCCACCAGAGCGACAAGCCCACGCGCCACATCATCACAATCACCGATGGTGGCGACACCGTGCAGCAGGAAGGCGCGCTCGATTTGGTGCGCGCCCTGCGCGATGAAAAGGTCACGCTTTCCTCAATTGCGGTTGGCGATGGCGCTCACGTACCGTTCATTCGCGACATGGCTCGCGTGGGCGGCGGGCGTACGTTTCTCACCGACAAGGCCGCCAACCTGCCCACGATTTTAGCCGATGAGGCCCAGGCGGTCATCCAGCCCTATATTGTCGAGCAGGATTTTGTGCCCACGCGCGGCGCTCCGCACCCGATCCTGCGCGGCTTCGAACAATCGCCCCAGCTCAAAGGCTATGTGCTCACCACGCCGCGCCCCACCGGCCAGGTGCTGCTGTCAAGCCCGCGTGGCGACCCAGTTCTAGCGGCCTGGCAGTACGGCCTGGGCCACGCGCTGGCATGGACGAGCGATCTCAAGGGGCAGTGGGCCACCGACTGGGTCGGATGGAATCAGTTTCCGCGCTTCAGCGCGCAATTGCTGGGCTGGCTGCTGCCCACGCCTGGCACGCAAAACCTAACGCTCCAGGCCAGCTCATCCGGGGCCGAGCTGGTGCTGAACGCCCAGGCGCAGGATAGTCACGGCCAGCCGCAAACCGGCCTGACGCTAGTGGGGCGTATGCTCGCGGCCGATGGCAGCGGCGTGGAAGTTGTGCTGCGTGAAGTTGCGCCGGGGCAATATCGCGCCGTTGTCGGCGACGCGCGTCCCGGCGCATACCTGGTGCAGCTGGTTGGGCAGGATGCGCGCGGCCAGCCCTTCGGCGCGGTGACGGCCGGCGCGGTGGTGCCGCAAAGCGCCGAGTACGGCGGCGATGGCGCGAACCTCGCGCTGCTGGAAACGCTGGCAGGCCGCACCGGCGGGCGCATGAACCTCGCGCCGGCAGCCGCCTTCGACGCCAACCTCAGCAGCCAGGGCGCGGTACGCGAGATCGGCCTGCCACTGCTGTGGCTGGCATTGCTGCTGCTGCCGTTCGACATCGCGCTGCGCCGCCTGCTGTTCGCTCCCGATCAGGTGGCGGCGGCGCTGCAAAAAGTTGGGATAAAAACCAGGGGCCGAGAACCGCAGACAAGGAGACAAGGAGACAAAGAGACAGGGAGACAAGCGGAACCGCAGAACCAGAGAACCACAGAACCAAAGAACCAAAGCGCTGCAACTCAAAACTCAAAACTCAAAACTCAAAACTCCGACCTTGGGCGGCTGCGCGAGGCTCAGAAGCGAGCGCGACGGCGTGCGCGCGGTGAGGAGTAGTGGGAACCCCTTTGGGGTGTCATCCTGAGCCGCAGCGAAGGATCTCTCGTTCTTGAAACAGAGATCCTTCGCTGCGGCTCAGGATGACATCATTACCCTTGCTGCAACTTAGGATGACATCATTACCCTTTTGAACGCCTAACTCTTAACTTTGAACTTTGAATTTTGAACTTTGAACTCGGAGCACCAGTTTCTTCTGATACTGCGGCTCCGGCTGCGGGTCGTCGGGGGCGCTGAACCACGGCACTAGCACCAGCGTCCAGCGCGAAGGGTCGCTCAGGTCGCGGCGCATCTGCACCGTCATATAGCTCTGGAGCAGCGGCTGCTGATCGTGATCGAGCGCATTGGTGATCCCGCGCTCCAGCGCCACGTCGGTATACCACTTCTGAAACGCCGAGCGCCGCCGCGTCAGCCAGGTATCGTGCGCGGGATTCACTGCGTAGGTATCGGGGTCGCCGAATTTCATCAGCAGCTGCTCGGCCGAAGGAAACAGATCGATCATCGAGACATCGTCGGCGATCAGGGCGGGCTGGCCTTCTGCATCCTGGCCGAGCGCCTGGTAGACCGCGCTGGCACGCAGCTTGTGTTCGCCGCCCCACGTAATCGGCCAGCCGAAATCAATCGGCAGCGAAAGATACGCACCGCCGCCGCCGTTCACAATATGGTGCATGGTATGTTGCGCACCATCTTCACCGGTGTAGCGCACCTCATAGCGCTGAAATGCGTGCGTATCGCCACCCATCACCACATCGACGTTGTAGCGCCGCAGCAGCTCGTAGATATCGCGCATATCGAACGAGATTCGCCCGCGCACCAGGTCGGCCGGCGGCGCGTTCTGGCCCGCAAACGCCGCATCCACATACAGCGGCATCCCGGCGATCACCATGATCAAATGCCCCGCCTCGCGCGCATGCCGTAGACGCCGCTCCAGCCAGGTATACTGAAGATCGTCGATCGAGCCGATCACGCCGTTATCCAGCCCCAGCACCGTCAGCGGCGCGGCCTCAAATGCCAGCTCGAAGAACGACAGCCGCTGCTGTGTTTCGGGCCGGCCAGGCAGCCCGCCCAGCGTTTCCAGCCCATAGCGCCGCCGCAGCCAATCGATCTGCTGCCACTGACGCGCGGGCGCAAATGCGGCGCTCCAGGGCATCTGCGCCAGCTCCGCCTGAAGCGGCCCGTTGAATTCGTGCGCGGCGGCATAGATAAAATTCGCCAGAAAGCCCTGCAGATCGTCATACCAATCGTGGTTGCCGGGGATGGCGTAGATCGGAATATTCATGCCGGCGTAGGGCCGGTACACCGCGCGCTCGTAATCCATCAATTCGCCGGCTGGGTACACCACATCCGAGCTGATGATCGCGAAATCGGCCAGGTTCAAAAGCGCCTCAATATCGGATACATCATCGCCCTGCGCACCGCCCTGGATCGCCAGCCGAATCGCCTCTTTTTTCTTCCAACGCTCCGGGCGCAGCGGGTAAAGCTGACTGTCGTCACCCTCGCCGGGGTCGCCGATAATCGCAAACGTAAACGCGAACGGCGTGCGAACTGGCGGCGCGATCTTCGCCGTGGCATCAACCGTGGCCACGCCGCCGAGCATGCCCTTGATATAGGTCTTACGCACGGTGTTGGCCAGGTCGCCGGCCATTGTAATCTGAAAGAATGGCAGGCGCGGAATGCGATTGAGCGCGATCTTATACTTCAAATCCGGCCAGAACGTGCGCCAGTTGGGCGGATCGACCCACGAGAAGCCGCGCGCGCGCATGATTCGCCGGATGACGTAGAAGCTCAAATAGATTACCGAGATCACCGTCAGCACCAGCGCGAACAGCTGGATCACCGCCGTCCACTGATTCTCCTGCCGCATTAGCCCCGTGCGCAGCAGCATCAGCAGCACCAGCGAAGGCAGAACCGCCGCCACGCTGATCAGGCTCAAAAACTGCGCCACCACCAGCGCCCCGCCAACCTGGCTGGCGCGCGAACGGTCGCCGCTGCGCCAGCGCCGGCGAATCTCGCGATAGATCGTCAAGCCGGCACAAAACATCAGGTTGGTCAAGATCAGGCTGCGCTGGAGCAGCCAGGGATCGGGCAGCGAAAGGATAAATAGCAGTACGCTGATCGTCGCCACTATCTCGGCCAGCGTATGCATGCGCGCCCGCCAGCGCAGCAGCTGAACAGAACGATGCAGCTGCGGCGTGGTCGCCAGCACCGCGATCAGCAGCGCGCACACCAGTCCCACTTCGAGCGCGCGCAGCGGCGGCACCGCTCGAAACGGCGGCAGCAGCCAGGCCGCCAGCATCGCCAGGCCCAGCGTCAGCAGCCGCAGCCCATCCAACACATACGCCGAGCGCGTCGCCGGCGCCGGCTCCTGCGGCGTTGCCGGCGCCTCGACTGGGTCGGGTCGTAGCCAGCCCTCGACGCGACCGATCAGCAGCAGCAAGCCAAGAGGAAGGATAGCCAGGATCGACCACGCAGCCCAGCCCACCTGCATTAGCTGCGCGACTCGGATTGTGACCATAGCGCCTCCAGGCACGATCATTGCTGAGCATGCCATCTAGATTATCGGCACGGCGATTGGATTACCACCATTATACAGCTATCGGGAGCGCGAGGGCGAGCCTCTCGCAGCCCCTCTCTCTGGTGGTTGTGGTGCGGCGAAGCCGCACCACAACCACCAGAAACAAATCTTCTCAGGGAGGCTTCGCCTCCCCGAACCCTACCAATAATAAAAGAAAGGACTTGCAAAATCGGCACATCTGTGCTATAATCTACGAACCATCCTTGCTCCTGCGGCGCTACAGGGCTGGAGCGACCGAACAGCTAGGGACGAGAAACGACGTTAAATACGAGTAGAGCCCGGTCGAGCCACACCAGCCCATGCCGTCCGGGCAGGAGGACAGGACAATGGCCACACCACGCAAGAGCGGCGACGAGCAGCGCACCGTTTCGCGCACCTACCGCGCCGCCATCCGCATCGGCGAAGATTTCATCACCGTGGAAGAGACGATTGCGCTGCCGGTGGATGCCTCCGACGAAGAGGTGACGCAGGCGGTCGATCTGGGCTGGCGGATCTTCCGCGCCCAGCGCGAGGCCGCCGACGCGCAGATTACCGACATCCGCAGCGCCATCGGCACGCCGCAGCCAATCACCGTGCGCGATCCCGATTCGCCCGCCAGCGACAAGCAGCGCAACTACATCGTGACATTGCAGGATAACCTGGCCTGGAATAGCGAGCACCTGGCCGCCTACGCCGAGGAGCAGAATGTCGACCTGGTGACGATGACCAAGGGCCAGGCCAGCGTGTTCATTGATGGCTTGAAAAAGCTATCCGAGGAGCGCGCCAACTATGGTGACAGCGCGCGCGCCAAGGCACCTGCCACCTCCGCGCCACCCGCCCGCGCCGCCGAGCCGGCAGCCGCAGCGTCCAACGGCGCGCCGGTGAACGAGAAGCAGATCCACGCGATGGAGCGGCTGGCGCAGCAGCACGGCCTGGATCTCGACAAGGAATCACGCAAGCGCTTTGACGTTGACGCCCACCGTCTGACCTACGAGCAGGCATCCTCGCTGCTGCGCGATCTTCAGCGCCCCGCCAATGGCCGCCGAACGGTGAACGAGCCGGCCCTCTGATATTGCAAATTGTAGATTGCAAATTGCAAATTGAATAATCACAATTTGCAATTTGCAATCTACAATATGAAATTACTACGTTAGCCCGTATCCTTCATGAATGGCTTGCGGTACAAACAATGAGCCGGTCACTGTGACTGGCTCGAATGGGACGAGTATGTACACGAGGTAAGAGAAATGGAAAGCATCAAGGGAACTGTCAATCGGGTGGAATTGATGTGTTAATCGGCATGGGAACCGTGCCCGGCGAGAGCCGGCAGCGGACGTGGGCCACAGGCACATCCTCCTCCAGCATAATCGTCACCCGCACATCAAGCATATCCACGACCCGCCGCCGCTCTTCCATCGTCAGGTCGCGCAGCTCTTCCCGAATCGCTCGCGCAAACCCCTGAAGCGCCGCAATCTCTTCATCCGTGATGTTGGCGGTCTGCGTCTCTCGCGCTTCGATTTCCTGCGTGAGATGGTCGCAGACCGCTGTGATTTCCGCCCGCCGCCCATCATAGCGCACCCGGTCAATCCCATCCGACAGAAACAAATCGACCAGCTTGTCAAGCTGCGCCATATGCTGGCGGCGCTGCTCCTCGAGCTGGGCAATTTGCCGTCGCACCTCGGCCTGGCGCTCGCTGATCTGCGCCTGGTACTGGGAAAGGCCGATTTTTAGCGCGTCCTCGTCCAGCACCTCGGACTCGATCCACTCCCAGACGCGGCCATCGAGCTGCGGGCCGTTGATATAGGGTAGGCTGCAGGTGTGGACGCGCTGCAGGCTCTTCTTCCGCCCGCTGCAGACGTAGAAGGGCATATTGGTTCCGTAGCGAAAATCGCCCACCCACGCATATCCACACTCACAGCGCATGCGGCAGCGCAGCAGATACCGCCCAGCCTGGCTATTGCGGGGCGACAGAGCGCGCCCGCGCGCGAGCCGCTGTTGGGCTGCATCCCAGACCTCTTTGCTCACGATCGCGGGCACATTCACCCCAACCCATTCCTCTTTCGGTCGCAGCACGTCACGCTTATCGGCCGTCTTGCGGTAGCGATAGGCGTAAAAGACGCCGTAGTAGGTCGTGTTGTGGAGGAGATTTCGGATGAACTCCGGGTTCCACTGATTGACCGCGCGCTGCTTGGACGGGTGCCCATTCTTATCGGCGCGTGTCTTGACGCCGCGCGCCGCCAGTTTTTGTGCGATCGTGCTGGCGGTCAGTGGCCCCTCGCCATCACCTACCACATACCAGATGAAGATCAGCCGCACGATCTCGGCCTCCTCTTCGTCGATCTCCAGCGCGCGATCTTTTTCGCGCCCGACATAACGATAGCCGAACGGTGGCGGCCCGTTGCCTGGCACTCTGCCGCTCTCGACCTTGCCGCGCCGCCCATCCGCCATGCGTTCCAGCAGACGCGTGCGCTCGTACTGCGCGACGACCGCCTCGATATTGTCCAGCAGTATTCCCGATGGGGAGGCGTCGGCCTTGCCGCGCTTAGCGTAGTGCAGCTCGACATTGGCCCGCACCAGCTCGTCACGGAGCAGCAGCAGATCGACCAGACTGCGCGTTAGGCGATCAGTGGCATGGACGATCAGTGCGCGGACGCGGCCCTGGCGGATCAGCGCACGCACAGCTCTGAGCCCCGGCCGTTCAAGCGTCGTGCCGGAAGCCTCATCGGCGACGTCGAGCACCTTTGTCCACCCCATCCGCGTGGCGTAGCGCCGGCCGTCTGCATGCTGAATAGACAGCGAGTTGTTATCGCCCTGCTCGTCGGTGCTGACGCGGGCGTAGTTGATGACCAGATCCTGCAGATCGGCGGTGCCCCAACCGGTGGGAAGATGCAGCCCTTCCGGTATGCTGAGCGCGTCGTGGCGCGGCAAAGATGATGGTGTACTCGTCATGGAAATACTCCGCGGCGGGCGCACAAACCATGGGTTGGCTCGCGCGCCCGCTTCCTGAATCACGCGGCGGCTTCATCTGCCCCGCTCGTCGTCACATCCGTCGGCGTCACCCTGCTCATGTCCTGTGCGAGCACGACAATCTCGCAGCCCGCATGCGCGAGCTCTTCGCGGAGCGCCGCAAGATCGCGAACCCGTCGCGCGAGCCGGTCGAGGCTCACGACCAGTACAGCGTCAACTGCACCCGCCCGGGCTGCGTCGCGCAGGGCATGGAGTTCCTGCCGTTCGAGACTGCCGCCAGCCGAGCGATCGACGATCACGCGCGCCACCGACCAGCCGGCCGCCTCTGCCGCCGTGCGCAGCGTGCTTAGCTGCGACGTCACACTCGCATGCGCGGCCGCGCGAGCGTAGATCGCGACGCGGAGCGGCGGGGAAGAGGGTTGAGGGCGAAGGGCTGAGGGCTGAGGGCTGAGCCGCTTGCCATTCACCATTCTCTGCACCAGGTGCTCACGCTCGAACTGTGCAAATGCCGATTCAAGATGCTGCATAATGGCGCTCGCTTGCGTATCGGCGCCCTCCGTCTCATTCACGGCCTCGATCGCGACGCCGGCCTTCCCCAACTCGGCCACGAGCTGTGCCAGATCGGCAGCAGATCGTGCGAGACCATCGGCGCCCGTGACAATCACCATGTCAATCGCTCTGGCCTGAGCTAGCTCGCGGAGCTCTTTCACGCCACGGCGATTGAGGGTTGCCCCGCTGCGACCGGCGTCTTCGAATGTCGCGACGACCACATAGCCGTGTTCTTGTGCGTATGCGTGGCAGCGCTTGCGCTGCACCTCCAATGACACCGCGTCATCTGTCTGCGCAGACGCCGTTCTGAGATAGATCGCCGCGCGAAGTGGAGTAATCGAGCGCTCCATACCAACTCCTGTTCTGTGTGCTACCGGCGGCAGGACGGGCCGGCACCGTCGAAGACGCACGTTGATGAGTTACCACGCCTTCGGGAGTACAAAAGCAGAAGTGCCCAAAATATTTCACTGGCCGAGCCATGATTCGCTCGGAATCGCAACGCTTTCGCCAACCAAACCGTAGCGCGCTCATAGCTGCTAGTACATTGGCAAGCTGGTATGCTATCAACCCGGCGATTTTCCCCGGGTTGGCGGTCGATTTCGCCCCAAATGTGGAATGAGATCGTTGGTTTTGGCCGATTTCGAACAATACAGCACCTTCGCACGTGTTATGTTTCCGGTGCAACCCGGCGATTTTCGCCGGGTTGGCAACGAACTGGCACATCCTATCCGTCGCTGCGACCCATGCGCTTGTGCCAACCCGGCGAAAATCGCCGGGTTGGCGCGCTCATCCAGTCTTGCATCAGGGGGTCAGTGCCGACAGTTCGCGGCTGGCAATGCCAACCCGGCGAAAATCGCCGGGTTGCACCTGTCTGTGCTCTACTGGAATGACGATCGCAAGATCATTCATCTTGCGATCGGCAAAGATCATCTGAGCGTAATCCACGCGCTGGATCCCAAGCATCAACCACCGCAGCACACTCATTCTGCCGACCCGTCGATTTTCGCCGGGTCGGCCACGACTCTGCGCTCCATGCCAATGCGCGATCGCACGGTATGTCACCTCGAATTGCGGAAGGAAAAGCGTGGGGATACAACCCAGGCGCCACATCGCAACAATCAACAATGAGGATATTGCTCGGTCTGCCGAGACTCGTAGAAAACCGACGAGTCTCGGCAGACCGAGCAATATCCTAGGTGCTAAGCTGCCAGCCCACTAATCCCCAGCAGCCAACCGCCACTCGCACCACGCCTCGGCGGCTTCCAGCGAGACGGCGTCTTCGAGCACCGTGATCGCCAGGTCGCCACTGCGCACGATCGTCGCGTAGAAGCTTGCTGCATCCGGCGAGCGCACGACGGTGCAGAGATAGGGATCCCATCGCGCCTGCCAGATCTGGCCGGGCTCGACCACGCGCCAGTCAAGCGGGCTGACAGGCTGATTGGAAACCTGCATCAATCCAGAACTCCTCTTGGCGGCTGGGAATTGGCGATTGGGTTTCGAGGTTTGGGAGCTAGAAGCGCGAATCTCCTAGCCACCAGTCGCCAATTCCCAATTAGCCTTCCAACAGATCGCCTACTCGCACCTTGAGCGTAGCTGCGATCATCCCGAGCGTCTCCAGGTTCACTTCGCTGAGCGTGCCGGCATCTTTGGCTAGGCCCGTGCGCGAGTTGTACCAGTAGCGCCGCGCGGTGGTCACAGCAAGCTTGGCCTCGCGCTGGATATGTGAGAGACAGAGACCCTGTCCCTCCGCAACTTCTTTCACCCGAAGTCGGACACTCATTATTTTTCCTGGTAAGACGTTTCGTACTCGGTATAGAACATTATAGCTATTCGAGTAAGACCTGTCAAGTAAGGTATATCTTACAAGGAACTATTTTCCATGCTACACTTTGTTGCTGTTAGTTCCGAGGGAGGTACGCCGATGGCGGTACGATTGCGCGTGCGGGCTCTTGCTGAAGCCCGTGGACTCAACCTCTCGACGTTTCAACGAGAAGCGAAACTTCCCATGAGTACAGCACGTCGTGTCTGGTTCTCGACGGGAAAAGGGAGCGCCGAAGGGGAGCCGTTAGCTCAGATCAGCTTTGAGGTCATCGATACGCTATCAAAATTCTTTGGAGTCTCCCCTGGAGATCTTTTCGAGCGGGTGGAAGACTGATAAGTGCTGGCTGGGATGGCGATAATGATCCAGATCCAGGATCTCGAGCCGGCAGCTACCGTGGATTGATTGCTGGATCGTGCCGCGAGGGGGCCGACAGCAGCACGTCGGGTCGGACTACCTCGTGGGCACCACCCAACACTTACGTTTTACCCTTGACAACGCACGCATCAAGCTCAAACGGTCTATCTATCAACGTAACTTTGACAGACTACTAGAATCCAGCGGGGATGCCAAGTACCTCCTGCAAAAATGTCTGGCCGGCCTGCTCCAGGTCATCGGCGAGCGAGAAGGTCACACTGCGGACGTGAACGTCGCCAATCCAGGTATCAAGCGCTTCTGGTAAGGCTTTGGGATACACAAGCCACGCGTCATGGCACTGCTTTGCGCGCGCGTAGGCCACGACCTGGGCGATATCAGCGGTCTTCGGCTGGGGATCGATTTTGTACTTGGTGTCCAGCACGCAGCGGGCCGTATCGGTCTCAGCATCGTACAGCACCAGGTCAATCATAAAGCGAAGCGAGCCCGCATAGGCAATGTCGTAGCGCTCCTGCGGCTTCAGTTCGATCGCGACTGGCAGGTGCGCTTGGAGCCATTCCGCCACAAACTGCTCATACAACTGCGACATATGGATGAGGAATGGGAACATGCGCCGGTCGCCACGCTCGATACCTGGCCCACTGTGCTCTAAAAAGAAGCGGCACAGCGCGTGAATCGGCTCATAGTCATGATTTAGGCGGTGATACAGGCGGTTGATGCAGTCTTTTGGCAGATACGGTTGCTGGGTCAGGCCCTGGAGCGAACGATAGGCATAGCGGATAGTAGGCAGCGCCCGCTCGCTGCACAGGCCGCTGCGCAAAATGACGCCCAGCGTCCAGGCCAGAATGCGATTGTCGTCGATATCCGCCGTGTGCTCGTGATAGGTACATTCCAGGCGCACCGACCAGGGCTGGCGGAGCATCCGCTGGAGATTGATTTGCCCGGTGACATACGGCAACTCTTCGGTCTGTGCGACGTAATTCCGATGCAGCCCGCGGCGCTCACGCTCGCGAATACGACGCGCGAGCTCTTGTGCGAGACGCTCATAGAAATCAGCGATCGATTGGCAGTGATACACGCCATCAATCACCTGTAGTCGCAGACGGTATGCATAGTCGAGCATACCAAAGAGGTTGCTGAGCGGCACGCGCGGATGGATCGTGATGCCGCGATCTGGCGACAGCGGAATATGACCGACCCAGCCATCCGACCAGAGCTTCCACGTTCCATTGGTTCTTGGGGAGGGAAAGTCCACATCGATCTGGTGCCCGTACTCGCGCCAGAGCATCTCGCCCTCGGCCTCGGTCAGTGCTTCACGCGGAAAGGAGCCCGGCTGGTATTCCACCAGTGGCAATGCTGTGGGCGTAGTCGGCGTCATTGCCGCACCTTCGTCTGAATGACCTCCCAGCGAAAGGAGGCGACTTTGTTCGGCCGATCGAAGAAGTATTCCTCCAGGTAGGGCTCGATTTCCATCTGCCAGATATCGGCGATCTGCTGATCGAGATCCGCGCGCATGAAGAAACTGATCCCAACCTCGTAATGGGGGTTGTCAATCTCGTGGTTGAGCCGCTTCAAGACCTCGACGAGGCCGGTGATAGACTTCCCAGCCTTGGCGTGGAAGTTCTCCAAAACGGTATAGTTCGGGGACAGCGGCAGGAAGGCGAAGCGACGGCGCAGCGCGTGATCCACCAGCGCAATCGAGCGGTCGGCGGTGTTCATCGTGCCGATAATTCTGACCCGACTTGGAATACGGAGCGTGCCGCCACCCGCGAGCGGCATCTGCTTGTCACGGTACTCAAGCAGATACATGAGCTCGCCAAAAACGCGTGAGAGATTCGCGCGATTGATTTCGTCGATGATCAGAACGCAAATGCCCTGGCGTTTCTCGGCGCGCTCGCAGAAATCAAGGAAGCGGCCCGGCACCATCGGGTACATGAGCTGGCCCTGCTCGGATTGCGGGCGGATGCCCTGGATAAAGTCCTCATAGGCATAGGCCGGGTGGAATTGCACCGTCTCAACAAACCCGTCACGGTTACCAACCAGATAGCGGGCCAGGCGCTCGGCGGTGTAGGTTTTCCCCGTACCGGGCGGCCCGTACAGAATCGCCTGTCCTTTTCGCTCGATCGCTCGAACCCAGGATTCGAGCGTTGTCTCATCGACACCTGTCTCGGCCGCACACTGGGCTAACGTGTAGTCCGGAACACCAACGGTAGGCAAGTTGATCAGCGGCCCGAGCGCCTTCCACTCAATGCGTGAGATTCGGAAATTGGCTCGGTTGGGTGTTTTCAAAATCAGCATGTCGCGCAGCACCGGATGACCAGTCAGCGTGGCCTTGAGGACTGGCGTCTGCAGAATCTGGGTGTAGCGGAAGGGCACGCTCCAGGCGCTGGTCGGCTCACCATCCTCCGAATCCAGCCAGGCAGGAATATCTTCCTCATATGTGCGTAGGAGCGGCTGCCCGGTGAGCTCGCCAACCGCATAGATACCGGCTTGGGCCCCAGCGAGCCACAGCAGCACCGTATCGCCTGGTCGCATTTCCTCACGGTAGCTCGTCACTGTCCAGCTATCTTCATCGCCGACATGTGCTTTGAGCAATCGATCCGTGAGATCAAAGTACTTGGGATTGGCTTGGAACAGCCAGACGTTGGCGCGTATCGGCGGAACGATATTCCCCTGATTGATCTCATACAGAAACAGATCGAGCTCGATAAAGTCGTCCGCCTGCACTTCGTCGCGAACTTGTCGGACGGAGCGCTGAAACACCTCCAGCGAACTCGCGGAGTAACCGAGCTTCGTGAGCGCGTTCTGGGACTGCCGGTTGTAGATCGCAAAGGTATCGGGGTGGAAGATCATGACCAGCCCCGAGGCGATGTTCGGGCCAAAGCCGGGGATCTCGTCGAGCTTTTCATACTTCTGTTGCGGGGAAAGCGCTGGATCGCCAAGCAGCTGCTGAGCCTGCTGAATATACTGGAGCTTCAGGTCATCATCCTGAAGTCTGGGCGCGTAGACATGGCTGCCAGAGCCCCAGGTATAGTTTCCCTGGAGCTCAAGCGCACCCGAACGGAGCGCATCGGTCAATTCACGTAGCTCAGCCTTTGTCTGCGCTAAGGTGCCAGCCGCCGTAATCCGCAAGGCCCTGCCACTGAGCATGGTTCTGCTCTCGATCGCCCAGACCTCGCGGTTGAAGGTGTCAACATCGAGCGCATTGCTCGGGGCGAGCAGATCGCGAAGCTGAGCCGCCCGCGCGCGCCGAATGTCGACGCGAAGGCGATATTCCGGATTCTGCCGAAACTCTTCAAAGGTGGTCTTGAGATCCGTTTGGGTGGTTGATATGCTGGCGGACAACGATGGCTCCTTTGTTTGTGATCGGTGAGAACATCAAGCGGAATAGACACTGATGATGCGGGAGCAGATTTCAAAGGATGAAGATGCCGAATTGCGCGAGGATCTATAGTCCAGCTGTTCGTCGTGACCAAGAAGACATCGGCTCGACGATAGAAAGCGCCAACCAAGAGGCACGCTGTTCAGACCGAAATACAAGAAACTCACCACATCAACCAGGTAGAGAGAACAAGCGACCGTGGCAAGAACCACAGAGTATGATCAGTCTTCTCCATCCGCCTGCTGCCACACTCGTTACCGCCGCTGATGATACTCCAGACCAAGCTGCAGAGGAAGTACAAAATATGAGCAGTTAGGCAGCGAAACCGCGCATCAATATCGAGTGATCATGCAGTGTTGTTTCGAGGCTGTCTTGACCGCTATTCCTGATCCGGAATCTCCTGCACCCTTCCAACGCGCCCGTCTTCGAGCCGCACCTTGATACCATGCGGGTGAGTGGCTGATGAGGTCAGGATGTCTTTCACGACGCCGGTCGTCCTCTTGCCCGTACGCTGATCCTGCTTCATGACAATGGCGACACGTAAACCCGGACGAATGTTCTTGCGATTCTGGCCATCCATGTGAAAACTCCCAGGAATGCTGAGATCTGAACGCTGAATACTGAGGGCTTCAGCTTTCAGCCTTCAGATTTCAGCGTTGATATTCTCGCCTCGACGGGGAAATACCGCTCATAGCGGTCGACCACGAATGGATAGGTCACATCGCACTTCTTCGTCTCCCTCAGATCGGTCGGGTGCGTAATCACCAGTTGCATGTATGCCTCGGGGTTGCCGAGCTCGATCGCCATCTCGCGGATGCGCGGCGCGATCGGCTCTGCAAGCGAGATGACTGTGTCACAGACGGGACAGCGAAACTCCCGCTTGTGCACCTCAGGGTAGGTGAGCAGTTCCTCAGAGGAAGTCTCGGTCGTCGGTGTGGGCGGATAGAGCGAAATCTCGTGATCATAGCCATAGTCACTGCAGTCGACTTCGAAGACACCCGCCCATGCCATCCGCGCATACGGCGAATGGGATCGTGATCTGGGATGCGCCCATCGCGGCTTGGCAATCTGCTTTTCGAGTGCCGCGCGATCGTAGGGTCGGTGAAAGACTGGATGCACATACGTCAACTCCGGATCCAGGCCCTCCCACGGCCGGAGCGAGACCCAGTAACTATCGCCATCCTTCCAGGTAATGAGTCCTTCGTCACCGCCCACGCGCGTGCGAAAGAACGACAGCGGCTCGCCCATGCGCACCCTCTCGCCAGGGCCGAGCATGAAATAGCCACGCGGGTCGTCCACTGGAAAGGTTCGAATCGTCAGATGGCGGACGGCAGACATATCATCTGAGTAGCGCATTCGACCTCCAAGTAGGAAGGCGGAAGGCCGAAGGTGGAACATTCAGCTCTTCGCCTTCTATCTCCGCCTTCAGCCCTCATCCTTCCGCCCTCGGCATGCCGCCGATGGAGGCTAGACTGCGCGAACGGATGTACGTATACTGGGCGCTGATATGTGATTGTCCTATTGTAGCACGTAAGGACATGGCCAATGCCCGCACCGATACAGAGCTGCGCCATCTGCCACCAGCCGCTAGCAGGCAGTGCGACGGTTCCCACCACGGTGGGGGACGCGGTGCATATCGGCTGCGCCGATCGGGAGGCGCTGGTCGCCGCGCGCAGTCGCACCGTCGCCGCACTCGTCTCAGGCGCGCTGCTGGTGGCGGTTGGGGGCTGGGGGCTGGCAGTTGAGGGCTGGACACTGGGAGCTGGAGATTGGGAGGTGATCGCAACGCTGGCGCTGCTCATCGCCCTGCATGTCCAATTCAACCGACGCTGGTGGCAGGAGTTGGTGTGGTGGGTCTTGGGGATTCGTGGCAGGAGACCTGCGGGTTTTCCGCAGGTTGTCTCGCTACGGTTTATTCAACCAAATGATAGCGCCGAGACTCGTAGAAAACCTACGAGTCTCCACGAATCTGGACGCGGCGACACTCGGCCCGCCGAGGACACGCCATGTTGAGCGCCGATCGTGCCATGCAGACGCTGCGCGCGTTACCCTCCGCCGCGACCTACGCGCGCAGCGAAGTGGAATTGCGCGCACAGATCGCACAGGCGCTCCGCTCGTCTGGCATCGCGGTCGACGAGCAGGTGCTGTGCGGCGCGGGCATGGCCGATCTGGTCACCGCGCGCCGCGACGCAGTGATCGAGATCAAGCTCGATCTCAGTCGCAAGCAGCTTTACGCCGCGATCGGCCAGGTGCTGCTCTACCGGGCCGCGATCAACCCATCCGCGCGCGCGATCGTCGTCGGCTATGCGACCGAGGAGACGGCTGGGCTCATCGACTGGGCGGCAGAGCTGGGGGTGGAAGTGGTGTGCTGGAACGCTGAAGACGGAAGGCTGAAATCTGAACTTTCAGCATTCAGCGTTCCGTCCTTCACCCTTCAGTGGCGCGTCCAATCCCTCGCGCGATCCCACGGCATCACTCGCGTCGCCGACCTGGCCCGCCTGCTCGGGCAACCGCGACAGGGGCTGTACGGCGTCTGGCGGGGGTCAGCGGCGAGCATCAGTGTGGCGCGACTCGAGCTGCTCGCCCGGCGGCTGGGGCCTGCGCCCGATCAACCTTTACGTCCTGGCGACTGGTTCCAATGGGATGATCTCGGGCGCCTGGTCTGGTCGATCCGCGATGTCGCCGAGCAGGTCGGGCTAGATGCGGCGCGGCTGGCCTTTGCAGCCGGCCAGTATCCCCAGCAGATGACCCTGTTCTGGGATGGCACAGCGAAGTTTGTTTTTGTCGATACATTGGCGCGGCTGGCGGACGCATTGGAAACAGGGACGCGGCCGTTTGACGTAGGAGAGATGTTCGTGAGAGTCGAGGGCTGATGACTGTATGCTGGGAAATCTGAACACTTCATCATAAGACTAATGCATATGTTTGAGACCATGTCGCTAACGCTGGGCACGGTGTGCCGCCTCGTCGAAAATCGACGATTCGGGCAAAACATGAGCCTTCGGGGACACCTGGTTCTCTGCTCACGCATGGATAATGTTGCGCCATCAATCAATAGATTCTTTACCAATGCAGTATCAACATTGGTTGGATATGGATGACCGTCCCACGTAGGAGCGTGATCTGGGCCAATAGCGTCCGCGGGAGCATGCCCTGACCGAGCAGCGCCATCGTTCCGGATGTGGGTCGTCAATCAGCCCTAGTCCTGGATCAGGATGTCATCGCCAGAACCGCCGTCGAGCGCGTCGAGGCCAGGGCCGCCGATCAGCACGTCGTCGCCAGCCCCGCCAATCAGCACGTCGTCGCCAGCTCCGCCAATCAGCACATCTGCACCGTCGCCACCATCCGTCGTGAGCTGGATCGCGCCATTGGCCAGGCCCGAGCCGTCCACCACATCATCGCCAGCCAGCGCATTGATGGTCAGCCGGTCGTTGGCCGCTTCAGCGCCGGTGATGTTCACCCGAGCCGCCAGGCCAAGCGCTGCGCTGCTATTCGCGTCGCCAATGGGCTGGATAACGTCATCGCCGGCGGTGCCGTTGACGATCACCGTATCGGGCTGAGCGTCACCGCCGCCGCCCGCCGCCAGGTTGAGATTAGCCTCAACCACGTCAGTGCCGCTGAGATCGTTCACGACGATCGTGTCAGCGCCGCCCAACGCGTTGAAGTCGATCGTTTCAATGTCGTTCAGATCCATCGTTACGTTGGCCACATTACGGAAGAAGCGAGCGCGCTGGCCGTTTGCGGAGATGTCGATATTCTCGCTGATGTTTGCGCCGTTGAACAGTAATCTATCGATACCGGCCTGGCCCTCGATTGTATCGTTGTCATCGCCCGGGTTCCAAACAAAGGTGTCGTTACCGGCGTCCAACAACGCCAGATCGTCGCCGTCGCCGCCGCTGACCAGATCGTCGCCCTGGCTGCCGTTCAGCGTGTCATTTCCAAGGCCACCGCTGAGCACCAGCTTGATCACACCTGCCGGGAGCACGGCCGCCGTAGCCAGATTGCTGCCTTCGACAGTGACCTGCTGGCTCATGGTAGCGCTGCTGCCAGCCCTGATTAGGCTAAGAAACACCTTCTTCGCGCCCGATGAAGGCGGCTCAAGTATCTCGGTGGTGAGCGTATCGTTGCCACCCAGAAGATTGACTTGTAGGCTATCCAAGCTGCCCTCGGCGCTGCTGATGGCAACCGTGGTACTCAGGCCACGTACCGCCAGGCTGCCTGCGTCGCCGGCAATCGTGACCGTATCGGGATTGGCCGTGCCGTTGACGATGACCGTATCCGCTTGGCCATCGCCGGTGGTGTCAGTGAGTGAGCCCGCAAGGTTGAGCGTGACGGTGGCCACACTGGTGCCAGCCAGGTTGCCCACGGTGATCATGTCCGCGCCGCCGATGGCATGATAGTCTACGCGTTCGGTGTCGTCGATATCCATCGTGACTGCGGCCACATCGCGGAAGAACCGCACCCGCTCGCCGTTGGCCGAGATGTCAATCGTCTCGCTGGCGTTCGAGCCGTTGACCTGGAGTGTATCGCTGCCAGCCTGACCCTCGACCACGTCACTGCCATCGCCAGGGTTCCAAACCAGCGTGTCGTTGCCATCGCCGGCGACGATCTGGTCGTTGCCTGCACCGGCGCAGATGAGATCATCGCCACCGAGACCGACGATCTGATCCGCACCAGTGGTTCCGACGATCACATCATTGCCATTCGTGCCGGTGATCGGGCCAGGTGCCAGACCAATGATCGTTGCTGGAACACCGTTGCAGCTGCTTTGAGCACGCGCTGGGGCTGCCGGCCACAGAATCAGCATGACCGCGAACATCATACTCAACAGAAGCCCACCGGCTCCACACATACGCAGTTTGCTCACATGCATGACGATCTCTTCCCGTTTATCGTGCAATCACACGATCTAAGAACGCGCGCTACCAAGAAATTCGCGAGACCCGGCAGCCCAGCGCATGCGCTGGATCGGGTTAGCACGTCATGATCAGCGTACCCTGCACGGCATTGTTTTCCAGCAGCGCATGGGCGCTTGAAGACTTGCGGATAGCCCGCCGAGGATGGTTTTCCGTGGTGGTGCGCGTGCGCCGCTGGCAAAATGCTGCGATAGGTGATCCAGTATTTCCCGGTAATTTCGCCAGATCGCACGGTCGTTCGTCAGCGAGGAGGCGTTGGCCCTCACGGGCGGAAACGACGCATTCGTTTGGAACACGGCCTCGAAATCATCCTGGCCTAGTGCTTCGGTCATCGAGGCGAGATTGCCGTTCAGCGCGAGTAGTTCGCAACAAGCGGAAAGCATAGTGCCACCAACCAGATCCAGGGCAACGTCGAACCCGCCGCCATTGTGCTGCATTGCTTGCGCGATTAAGCTGCCGTTCGTATAATCGATGATCTAATCGTCGCTCAATCCACAGTGTGCGATCAAATAGTCCCGGCTTTTGGCGTTTCCGGCAGTGGTGACCAGATTCCGCACGCGCCGCCAGCGATGAACACGGACGTTGTCTTGTCGACCCGCGCCTTGTTCAAGGCAATGCTGGAGGTGATGCCAGTCACCGGCACGGCAGCAGCCTGCTCGTATGTCAGGGAGGCAGGTTTTCTCACAACCGAGCGTGTTACTCAAGAGCAGTCTCGTGAGCGATAGCGCACATTATCGAATCTTAGCAATGTTAAGGTTTACGATCCACAATTGATTTACTCTTCTTAGAGGAGATCAGAGCAGTAGGATGTCAGTTATTTCAAATAATTGACACCCTGTTTCCTGTTGGATCATTGACGTAGTACAGGCTTCGTGTACCGGAAGGGACGTTCTCACATCGCTGCCTGCACATTGCTCTCAATACACGTGGCCGAAGCCTGCATAGGGGCTGATATATGCGAATTATTGCTCATTATCTTCACGCGATTTCACAAACACTGCAGATACAGTATACTTGAAACGATAGCGCGTGCGAGGAAAAGCGGCACCCCGATGGAGCTCGAAACGATCAGGCAAATCTGCAAGCTGATTTTCTCGCACCACAGGTTACCTACGCGCGCGAATCTCATTCCGAACGAGACTCTCGCCCGTGCATATATTTGAATGGCTGCTCACGCTGCGAGCAGGGGCAAAGACCTGAGGAGCACAGCGTTTTGAAAACTCTCGCTGCCGTCACACTATCCCCTGGTTCTTCTATTGAAGTTCTGCAGCCCATACACGCTCGTTCGTCGGTGATGCGGATCTGGGAAGCTTGGCATTGTTTGTAATACCTATTCCTCTAGTGATGTGAACACATGCTCGTACCTATAACTAGCTTCTCTGCTCACGGGCAAGGATATGCGTACCTTCAACCCTCTGCCATTCAGCGCAATGGATCAGGATGAGATTCTCGCCGCCAGCTCATTCTGGTGCATGGGCGCATGCGAGTGAACCCGATGATCACGATTCCAGGCTATCAGATCAATCAGCAAATCTACGAAAGCAGCAAAACACGCGTTTATCGCGGCTATCGAGCCGAAGATCTGCGCCCTGTCGTCGTCAAACTTTTACGAGCGGAGTATCCCTTACCAGAGGAGCTCGCGCGCTATCGACACGAATATCAGATACTCTGCTCACTGCATCTGCCTGGGGTTGTCCGAGCCTATGATCTGCAACGATATCAGCATGGATTGCTCATAATCCTCGAAGATTCTGGTGGTGAGTCGCTTGACCACCTCCTGACGGATGGCACGGTGAGCCTCGATGTCTTTTTGATGCTGGCGGTGCAGATCACCGAGATAGTCGGCGCGCTGCACCGCCAGCATATTATTCACAAGGATCTAACCCCGTCGAATATTCTGTGGAATCCTATGACTGGTGAGCTTAAAATCATCGACTTTGGTCTGGCGACGCGCCTTTCTCGCGAGCATGCAGTACTCACCAATCCGGAAGGGCTGGAAGGAACCCTGGCGTATATGTCGCCCGAGCAGACCGGACGGATGAACCGCTCAGTCGATTGTCGTACGGATTTGTATACGCTGGGCGTGACCTTTTATCAACTGCTCACTGGGCACATACCATTTGAATCCGGTGATCCCATAGCCGTAATACATGCGCATATTGCCAAAGTGCCGCTCGCGCCGGACATCCTCAATTCCACTGTGCCCACGGTACTGAGCGCCATCATCATGCGATTGCTGGCGAAAATGCCCGAGGATCGCTACCAGAGTGCGGAAGGCCTACAAGCGGATCTCGAGGCATGCGTCAGGCAGCTGAAGCAAAGTGGCCAGATTGATACCTTTGGATTGGGGCGGTTCGATGCCTTCGATCGGTTTCAGATTTCCGAGAAATTGTATGGTCGTGCCGCAGAGATTGAGCGCCTGCTGAAGATGTTTGATCACGCAGCTGCAGGAAACACCAGTATCGTGTTGTGTGTCGGCCAACCGGGTATCGGGAAATCGGCCTTGATCAAGGAGATCTATACGCCGATCGTCGCGAAGCGCGGCTATTTTATTGCCGGCAAGTATGATCAGTTCAAGCGTACGCTTCCCTACACTGCACTGACCCAGGCATGTCAAGATTTTACGCACCAGCTCCTCACTGAAGGTGAAGCGAGTCTCCAGCATTGGAAGACCGAGTTGCTCCAATCGGTCGGCAACAACGGCCAGCTCATCATCGATATGATACCAGCGTTAGCATTGGTGCTTGGCCCGCAACCGGAGGTGCAGCCACTGCCTGCAATAGAAGCTCAAAACCGCTTCCAGTATGTATTCCAAAGCTTTGTCCAGGTCATCACCAAACGACACCATCCGCTTGTGCTGTTTCTAGACGATCTGCAGTGGGCTGATGCTGCCTCGTTGAGTCTGCTCAAGCTGCTCATGACCACTCCTGCGCAGCACTTCCTGGTGATTGGAGCCTATCGGGATACCGAGGTGGATGCCGCACACCCGCTTCTGCCGGTTCTCAAAGAGATTGAGCGTTCACGCGCCACAGTTGGTCTGATCAAACTGGAGCGACTCTCGCTCGACAATGTCAGCGAACTGATCGCCGACTCGCTGCATTGCACGGTTCAGCATGCCCGGCCCTTAGCCAACCTGGTCTGCGAGAAGACACAGGGCAATAGCTTTTTCGTCAATCAATTTCTCAAATCATTGTTTGAAGAGCGCTTGTTGGTGTTTAACCATAAGCAGGAGGCGTGGCAGTGGGATATCGAGCAGATTCGATCCCGGAACGTGACCGACAATGTCGCGGCGCTGATGGCCGACAACATCCAAAAGCTGCCCCTGACAACCCAGCAGGTGCTTCAATTAGCGGCCTGCATTGGTAGTCGGTTTAATCTGCAAACGCTCACGACCATCAACCAGCAGACGCTTGGCGAGACATGTGCTCAGCTCTGGCCAGCCCTCACTGAGGGCCTGATCGTGCCGCTAGACGACCATTACAAGCTAATCGCCGCAGCAGTGGAATACCAAGCCATGATTCAGAGCAGCTTTATGTTTTTGCACGACCGGGTGCTGCAAGCGGCGTATAGTCTCATTCCGAATGCGGAGAAGCAAGCCATTCATCTCAACATCGGCCGGGTATTGCTGACGAACATGCCGCAGCTGGCGCTGGGTACGAGGCTGTTCGACATAGCTACCCACTTGAATCATGGTCTTGAGCTGCTGGCCGATGCTGCCGAGCGAATCCAGGTAGCAGAGCTGAATCTCAGGGCCGGACAACAGGCAAAAGCGGCGGCGGCCTACGAGATCGCTCGACGCTTCCTGACTGCAGGTATTGCCTTGCTGCCTGCCGATAGTTGGACCGGCGCCTATCAGCTAAGCTATGCGCTCCATATCGAGTGTGCCGAATGCGAATACCTGTTGGGTAACTTCGACCAAGCAGCCGTGTTGTTCGATCTTGTATTGGGCCGAGCCACCACAGAAATCGAGCAAGCGAGAATTTTTAATCTCTTGGTGCTATTGAACAATAATCAGGCCCATTTGCGTGAAGCAGTCGATTTCGGCAGGCGTGGCCTGTCCATACTTGGTGTTCGGCTGCCTGAGCGCGAGGATGAGCAAAAGGCCGCGCTGGCACAGGAATTCGCACACATACAAGGCAAGCTTGCGAACATCGATATTGAGGATCTTGCCCACCAGACCGAGCTCAATGAGCTCGACAAAACCCTCATCATGGAGCTGTGCACGAATATGCTCCCGCCATCCTACATGATTGGCGATTCCGATCTGTATACCTTACTCATTCTCACAATGGTCAAGCAATCACTCGTTCTCGGCAACTCCAGCCTATCGTCGCATGCATACATCATGTACGGCGTAGTGCTCAATATCGGGTTTAACGATTTCGCGCTCGCCTACCGCTTTGGTGAGTTGGGCTTACAGCTTGGACAAAAATATCAGGTCGCTGCGATTGACACGAAGAATTATTTTTCGTTTGCGACCTGGCTTAATCCCTGGCGCCAGCATTTGAAAACCAACGTGGAGTATTATCTATCCGCCTATTCCCGCGGCCGTGAGTCGGGCGACATGACCTTCGCAGCCTATGCCATAACGAACTATCTGCTGACGGAGATCCACCGCGGCGAACGGCTTGATCGTGTGTATCAAGAGGTGCTGACCTATCTTCCGTTTGTCGAACGCACAAAAGATCACGCCTCTATCAAAGCGGTTTTGGCTTGCCGGCAGTTTATTTTATGCCTAAAGGGCCAAACGCGAGAGAAAGACCGGCTCGACGACAGTCAGTATGATGAAGATGCTCAGGTAGCCGAGCTGCGAGCAAATGGCAGCTTGACCGTATTGGGCTACTACTTGCTCTATAAGCTCATTATTCTTTATATATATGGAAACTACACTGCGGCACAGAACATGGCTGGGGATGGTCTGCCTCCGATTGGGGGCAACACATTCCTTACCATGGCCTTCCTCTTCTATACGTCGCTGATCAAAATCGCGCTGTATCCAACATTGCCGGCAGAAGCGCAGCGTGCGGCACGCGAGGCCTTATCCGCGCGCCAAAGCCAGATGCAGATTTGGGCGGAGCACAGCACGGAAAATTATCGGCAGCTCTATCTGCTCATGAGCGCTGAGCTTGCCCGAATCGAGAGCCGCGATCTGGAAGCGATGACACTCTACGATCAGGCGATTCAGGCAGCTCATGATAATGAGTATCTTCATCAAGAAGCTCTGGCGAATGAGCTGGCGGCCAAATTCTATCTGGCCAGGGGTCAGGCGAAGATCGCCAAGTTGTATATCACGGAGGCCCATTATTTGTATGGCCGCTGGGGCGCAAATCGCAAGGTCCAGGACCTGGAGCAGATGTACGCACACTGGCAAGTGAATGCCACCGAGGGTGCTCTTACCGCCAAGACCACTTCCACGCACGATACAACCACGACAAAGCTCGATCTTGCCACGGTGCTGAAGGCCTCACAGGCCATATCGAGCGAGATCGACTTTGATAAGCTGCTAGCACAGTTGATCGAGATAGTAATCCAGAACGCAGGGGCTGAGCGTGGCTATTTACTCTTATCTACCGACGGCACATTGCAGGTCGAAGCGTGGGGTAGCATAGAAAACCATGAGGTTGTCGTTTGGCACTCCATCCTCTTGGAGAAAGACCAGCAACCTGCGCCCGCGATCGTCAACTATGTGGCGCGAACGCACGAAGCGGTGGTGCTCGGCGATGCCAGCATCGCGGGCAGATTTACGACCGATCCCATTGTGCAGGCACGCTGCCCAAGATCGGTTCTGTGCGTTCCAATTTTGCATACCAGCAGGCTGATCGGGGTGTTGTATCTGGAAAATAACCTGATCACCGATGCCTTTACCCCGCAACGTCTGGAGGTGCTCACTCTTCTGGCATCGCAGATCGCCATTTCGATTGAGAATGCCCGGCTGTATGCGAACTTAGCGCAGCAGACTGACCAGATCAGGGCCGCGAATGTGAGCCTGCAACACGAAGTAGCGGAACGGAAGCGCTTGGAGGCGCAACTCGTCCAAGCCCAGAAAATGGAAGCGATCGGTCGGTTGGCCGGTGGTATTGCGCACGACTTCAACAACCTGCTCACTGCCATCTTGGGGTACAGTGACATGATCCTGACCGAGCTCGATGCTGATGCTCCGCTGCGTCAGGAGGTCAAGGCGATCGAGATGGCCGGAGAGCGGGCCGCTGATCTGACTCGCCAGCTGCTCGCGTTCAGCCGCCAACAGGTGTTACAACCGGATCTGCTCGACCTGAACACCATTGTTGTGCGCCTGAGCTCCATGCTTCGCCGCCTGATTGGCGAAGATATCGAGTTTATCACGCTACTAGGGCAGAATCTCGGCCTGGTGCTTGCCGATCCAAGCCAGATCGAGCAGGTTGTGCTCAACCTAGCTATTAATGCGCGTGACGCTATGCCCAAGGGTGGCAAACTAACCATTACAACCGCGTGGATCGACCTTGATGCCAATGACGTTCTCCAGCATGTCGGGCTCACAATCGGCCGCTACGTGCTGCTGGCAATCAGCGATACAGGCCACGGCATGGATCGGGAGACACAACGACGAATCTTTGAGCCGTTTTTTACCACGAAGGCGGTAGGCAAAGGCACCGGGTTGGGGCTGGCGATGGTACACGGCATCGTCCATCAAACTGGCGGACATATCGGGTTTTCCAGTGAGGTGGGGCAAGGGAGCACATTCACCATCTATCTGCCACAGGCTGCAGAGCGCGAGATCACCGCTCGGCCGCAGAAAGCCCGTGTCGCAACACCGCATGGCACGGAAACTGTCCTGCTGGTGGAAGATGACGCGGGTGTGCGCGCACTGGTGGGCACGATCTTGCGGAAATATGGCTACACGGTGCTGGAGGCCACGAATGGAATGGCAGCGCAGGAGCTCGTACAACGGTATAGTGGCCCGCTCGATCTGCTGATTACCGATGTGATAATGCCGGGTGGGCTAAGCGGTGTGCGCTTGGCGGAGTATGTAGTGGAGCAACGACCACAGGTGAACATTCTGTATATGTCGGGGTATACCGACGACGCAATCACGCAGTACGGCGTGCTCGCCTCTGGGCGGGCGTTTCTGCAAAAACCCTTCACACCAGAGACACTCGCACACAAAGTGCGGGAAGTACTTGATACCATGGGTGGTGGCGAAAGGACGATTGCAGATCTGTAACGGCGGACTCACCTCGCTTTGAACACCGCACACTATCCGTGCGTGAACAGAATATACGTGATTACAAAAAGAAGGATCGCTTGATTGCTCCAGTAGTGCAGCCAAGCGATCCTGCTCCTGTTGCGGCTTTCCCGTCCTGATGTTCGGTATTGTGCGCTATGATCACCTATCAACGCTTTGGCTCCTCCGGCCTCGCTTTTCCAAGCGCCAAACTGACGGACACACCACGTGAACACACCCGCTTGCGAGCTGTGGTGCTGATGATCTCTCCGTTGCCATCCAAGCGGTCGCGCTCAGATGCCCACGACAATCGTCAATGCGTCGGCCCGCCGCACGTCTTCGCCAGATAGCTACACGTGTCCCGCATGTTGTTGAGCCATTGCCTCCACCACTCGCGCGTCTTGCCAATACTGCCCCGGCCCTACACGCGGCAGCAGCTGGTCACATTGGCATACACCTTTTTGACCATGCCTGGCCTCACAGTGGACGCCTGATTGCACCCATGTGTGTGCTTGCGTGTCTATCAGCATCTCGCCGCCCAGTTGTGTGCTTTTTTGTGTGCCTCTTTGTATGCGTCAGACACCCCAATCGACCGCGCGTGTGGTGTTTAATGCGTGCATAGCTTACAAGAACCGAGAACCAGGAACCACCGGCCGCATCGCCACACAGGCGTGTTCGTCGGGGTAGCGCTGAAGCGGCAAGACAATGCTCGAAAAAGTATGGCGCACAGGAGGCGAGTTTGCGCTGGTGGTATCGCCGCTGCCAAAGCCCAGTTGCGGTGGCTGGTTCCGGACGACACTCAGGCGGCAGCGATCAATTCGGGCGGGCCACACAACTCGTAGAAGCACTCTTTTCCAAAGTATCGAAGGAGGAACCACCAATGGCAACCACGACGAGACCATTCGCAACTACCAGCACCACCGACGTAGCGCCCACACTGCTGGCCCGGATCGTCGGGCCGCTCGCGATCGCAGCTGGCACGCTCTTTACCGTCACGCAGTTCGTGTTGATCGCGATGGTGACGTCGATCGATCGCACTGATCCGCATTGGCTGGAGGTCTACTATGCAAATCCTGGCGCGTTGGCCAACAACATCGCCCAGTTTGTGGCGTTCTGTTTGCTCGCGCTGGCTCTGCTCGCCGCATACGCGCGTCAGGCACACCGGGCTGGCGCTCTTGGTCTTATCAGCGTCGGCGTGGCGCTCGTCGGCACGATCTGCATTGCCGGCGACGCCTGGTATGAGGCCTTCGCCGCCCCTTGGATCGTCGACGTTGGGCCGGAGGTGTTCCTCAACGCGCCGTCCGGTATGCTGCCGATCGGTGCAGGAGTCAGTTTTGTGCTGTTCGCCCTCGGTTGGACTCTGTTCGGGATCGCCAGCCTGCGTGCACACGTCTTTCCGGTGGCGCTCTCGATTGCCATTGTCGTGGGCGGCATCGCTGGGTTCCAGGCGCTGGCCGCGCCGCCGCTCGGCGCCATCCTTGGACTGGCGATAGCCTGGCTGGGCGTATGGATGCTGCGGACGACGGGAACTATCGGCGAGCGTGCTGTGGGCGAAGCGCAGAATAACCACAAATAAGGAGTCCATCATGAACACGATCACATCATCGCATGAAACACATGCCCACGCGCCGCAGGCGCGCCGCCAGCGTGGGCGAAGCTTCTGGATTAGGCGTGTGCTGCTGGGATTGCTCTGCTCGCTGCTTGTACTTACCGGCACTGGCGCACTCTACCAGACCGTTGCCACCGCGATCGATCAGCGTACCTACCCGCCGCCCGGCCGGTTGATTGATGTCGGTGGCTACAGTCTGCATATCAACTGTCTGGGAACGGGCAGCCCTACCGTGGTGCTAGAGAGTGGCATGTTTGCTTCGTCGTCTATGTGGGCCTGGGTGCAGCCGGATCTCGCCCAACACACGCGCGTCTGCGCCTATGATCGTGCCGGTATGGGCTGGAGCGAGACTGGGCCTGCGCCTCGTGATGCGAGCAATATCGCGGCAGAGCTGTACACGCTCCTCCGCGCTGCGCATGAAGCCGGACCATACGTGCTGGTGGGTCATTCGCTTGGCGGTGTCTCCACCCGCATTTTTGCCACCCAATATGCGGATGAGATCGCGGGCGTTGTGCTGGTTGAGGCTACACACCCTGATGTGCTGACACGTCTGCCGGCCGAGACCGCCGCGGGTTTCACGCCACCCGCGTGGCAACTCCGCCTGTTCGGTGTCCTGGGACGGGTGGGGATCGCCCGTGGGATCCACCTGCTCGTGCCAGACCTGCGTGATCTGCCGCTAGCACAGCGCAGCACGGTCACAGCGCTCAACGTCTCCACGCGCTCACTGGACACAATCGCCGCAGAGTTAGGCGCGATTGAGCCGTCGCTGACACAGGCGCGCACGGCCGGCACGCTTGGAACCATGCCGCTGCTGGTGCTGAGTGCTGAAGCTACGTATGCGAACAACCCACAAGCCCAGAGTGTATGGGAGGCGCTGCAGCAGGAGCTGACGAGGCTCTCGCCGAACAGCGTCCACCAAACTGTTCCGGGCACGACGCATGAATCGCTGATTTACAGCCAGGCTGGCGGACGAACCACGACTGCGGCGATTCTGCAGGTGGTGATGGCCGCGCGCAGCGGCCAGCCGCTGGCACCGTAGTGGACAAGCTGGTATGCTCCAATGGAGCACATGGCGGTCGCGCCAACACGTGGAAGGTCAGCGTCGGGCGCGTGCCTCGTGTTTCGCTAGCCGCGCTACGATACGAACGAGTTATGGGAAGGACGCTATTCAGTCGCTTTGAAACGCGATGACACATAACCTTCATAGGAGTCATAACGATGCGTGCACTGTTTTCAGGTGTCGGGCGCAACATGAGGCATATGCTTGCAATCCTGGTGCTCGGGCTCTGCCTGATTGGAATAGCACCAGCCACCGCCGCCCAACCCACAGCACCCGGCTTTGCTGCAATCGATGCGTATATTGCGCAGCAGATAGGCGAGCTGCGCATCCCTGGCCTGGCGCTCGGCATCGTCCAGGGCGACCAGAGCGTTCATCTCAAGGGCTTTGGCGTTGCCGATCGTGATGGGCGCCCGATCACCGCGCAGACCCCGTTCCAGATCAACTCGCTTGGCAAGCCTCTGACTGGCGTGGCGGTGATGCAGCTGGTCGAGGCCGGCAAGCTCGACCTGGATGCGCCAGTACAGCGCTACCTGCCCTGGTTCCGCGTGGCCGATGAGGCCGCCTCGGCGCAGATCACCCCGCGCCACCTGCTGTATCACATCAGTGGCTTGCCCACAGCCGCTGGTATCGCGTACTCGCTGCGCGGCGACGAGCGTCCAGATGCCCTGGAGGCGCAAGTGCGCGAGCTGCGCGCGATACCGCTGAACCACCCCGTCGGTCAAACCTATGAGTACAGCAACGCTGGCTACATGGTGCTCGGGCTGCTCGTGCAGCACATCAGCGGACAGTCGTACGATACATATATGGACACGCATCTCTATCGACCGCTAGACATGCGACAAACCTTTACCGATTGGGGCCAAGCGCGTGCGCATGGCGCCACCAGCGGCCATCGCTACTGGTTTGGCGTGCCAGTCGCCGGCGATCTGCCGATCAATCGAGGCAATCTGCCGGCCGGTGCGCACACCAGCGCCAGCGTTGAAGATTTCGCGCACTTCCTGATCGCCCAACTCAACGGCGGGCGCTTCGGCAATGGCACGATCCTGTCGGCGCAGGGCATCGCCGAAATGCAGCGGCCAGCCCGAGCGTTTGCGGACGGCTCTGGATACCAGGCAATGGGCTGGGACACAGTCAGCACCATTGGCGATGTGCCCATCATCACCAAGGGCGGTTTCAGTGTGAATTATAGTGCGATGGCGATCCTGATCCCTGAGCGCCAGCTGGGCCTGGTGGTGCTGATGAATGCCAACAAAGGGCTGGACGCAGCGCTCGGCGACCAACGGCTCTCCATGCTGCCCTACAACATAGCAGAGATGCTGCTGGGGCAGCAGCCGACGGCTTTTCCAGCCGATCCGAAGCCGATGTTATTCTACGCGATCCTCTTCCTCGCAATTGCCGTACAAGTGGCTGGTATGGCGCGCACCGCGCTCCAGCTGCGCCGCTGGCGACGCCAACGAGGTGTACGGCCATACGACTCGACGAAGCTCATGCTACGTCTCGGGCTGGCAGTGCTGTGCAACCTGGCCTGGGGCCTCGCTGCTCTCGTAGGTGTGCCTGCGCTCTTTCAGGCACCACTGTCGCATATCACGTATATGGCACCCGATTTCGGCTATATGATGCAGATTAGCGGTGTGATGGCGCTGGCGTGGGGCGTGGCGCGAACTGTTCTGCTCTGGTGGAGGCTTCGCACGATCCACGCTGAGACATCAGTTGTGATTGGCACCCCCGTCAAGGCTTGAGTGCATACATTGTACCAGCACGATAATTGAATGTCCGAAACCAACTGGAAAACAGAGAGGGGTACGAAGAACTCGTCACACCGCGAACGAACGCATACAGGAGACGCAAGATGTCTGAACCACACCAACCAAAGCGCAATTGATTGATAGAGTAAGGTGGAGATTGGTTATTACAAAAGGCAGAAAGTTGTGGCCGCTTCTATGTTGCAGCCACAACCTCCTGCCTATATTGCTCTTTTTATCTTCACTATCGATATTGTGCGATAGCGATCGCCTGGCTGTCTTGTTATTGCATATACTCGATCTGGTCTACCAATCGAGCGATTCTGACGGCCTGCCACAGCCGTTTGTCTCGCCCTGGTGTAACAATGAGACAGCCAGGCGCTTTCACGGCAAGTCCTGAAGAGCCGCAAATCGCAGCGCACCACATAACAGGTCTGAATCGAGTAAAATAGGAAGTGTCAGCTCGTTAAGGTTGCATTGGAGGAGATCGGAATGCTGGATACCTATAAACAGGTGGTTGTCAACCAATACGAGGCCGTGCTCGCCGGGCTCAATTTCTGCATCGACCGCTGTCCAGATGCGCTCTGGAACGATCTGGTTGGGAGCCAGCCCTTTTGTCAGATTGTCTTCCACGCGCTGTTCTATGGCGATGTATACCTTGGGTACGGCCTGGATAGCCTGCGCGATCAGCCATTTCATCGCGAGAACGCAGCAACGTTTCGCGACTATGAGGAGCTGGAGGATCGCGAGCCGGTGCTTCTTTATGAGCGGGCCTTTACCAAGCGTTATGTTGAACACTGCCGGGCCAAGGTGGCCACAACGCTCGCCGCGGAGACAGCGGCAGTGTTGACCGGGCCTTCGGGGTTTGAGCGGCGCACCTTCACGCGTGCGGAGCTGCATATCTACAACATTCGCCATCTCCAGGATCACGTTGCGCAGCTGAATGCGCATCTTGCCGCACGGACCGGTACGGCGATCCCGTGGTTCGGATCGGGCTGGCGCGAGGTCGTATAGCTACGAGCTTCAAGCAAACCCAGCCAGCAGTTCGCCCCCGCTTGCATTGTGTGGTTGGCGTCATCGCAGCGATGCTCGTGAATGACGCTCGGATGGCGGCTGCGGAAGCGGCGAGCGAGGCTGCCGAATATGGCGCTGCAGCAGCCGGTGCATTTGAACCCATGGCATCACGAATAATGTCACCCGCGTGTAAAGCATTTCCTGACCGCACAGCTGAAATGAGCAGGTGTCTGTGGTCGCTGGCGAGCAGTTGTACCGGAAGCGCGATCATCGCACTCGGCCCCAGCACAAAAATTCGAATCGTGGTTGGGTCTTTACGTTACTAGGGTCACTTTGGCCAGAAGGCTTCGTTCACAGTGCGGTACAGACTCCGCTTTCCATACGGCTAAAGTGTGGCTAACCATCCATATCGCACATTACAAATCGTGAGGCTCACAAAGGGCGTAACGAAGGCAGAAGCTCTTGATCTCCAACACGGAGATCAAGAGCTTCTGCGGTTTGTAATCACCAATTGCTGGCTCACGCATGATACTGTGCGGTATGCAACTCTGAAAACCGATAACAGGTTTTGGCAGCTTATCAAGTGGGCTTGGGCTACGGATGCGGAAGGACGGGGGCACACTGTATTCTGTGAATCGGAAGTAATACGCGCCCAGGCACACCCTCAGTTTGCCTTGTCGTCGGGAACAAACCGCACCCCCAGTTGCGTGAGCATCCCAACGGTGTTGGCTTCACCCCAGTGTTCGACAATCTTGCCATCAGCAAGGCGGTCGATATTGATGCCGGACACGATCACCGGCGTACCGCGCGGCCTTATAGCGAGCCACGCGCCTTGGTGGGTTCTGCGCCCGGTTACTTGTGTGACGACCAGATCACCTTCGGCGATCTGCGCCTCGATCGTGAGTTGGAAATCGGGAAAGGTGTTGCGGACGCCCTGGAGATGCTGTTTGTACCCTTCAATCCCAGGTGGCTGCGTGGAATCAGCATTATGATCAATGATTTGGTCGGCCACAAACACGGCGAGCAGATCAAGGTCGCCGGTGTTGATGACCTCAGTGATGAAGCGACGAACGAGATGCTTATTAGCCTCTGTACTCATTGATTGCTCCTTGTACCATCTATGGCTGTAACGGCTGACCTGTACGCGCCGCCTCGACATGAGTTCAAAGAAGCCAAACCCGCCAGTTTTTGTGTCAGGCTTCATCGCTGTTGTGCGAACGGCACGTTACTGATCAAGCCGTCCAAGAAGAACGTCACGTCCTTCTTGAAGAAGGTTCGGGAAATCATCAAAGACCACAAACAAGCCACAGTCGGACACCTGATATGTCTGCTCAACCCACTGATCCGTGGCTGGGCGCGCTATCACCGGCATATCGTCAGCAAAAAGGTCTTTGCCTTCGTAGATTGTGCTATCTATCATGCGATGCGCCGGTGGGCGCTCAGATGACATCCACGCAAGTCCAAGCACTGGATTATCGGAAAATACGTCCGAGGAGTAGGCGGACAGCAGTGGTGCTTTCACGGCGACGTGGATGGACGCAGCGTAGTGCTCTTCCGCGCCTCACGCGTGTCGATTGAGCGACACACGAAAGTGAAAGCCGCAGCCAACCCGTTTGAGCCGGAATGAGAGATCTCTTTTGAACGCCGATGAGGGGTCAAAATGGACAGCTCCTTAAAGGGCCGACGCCAGCTGCTGCGTCTCTGGAAAGCACAGGACGGCATCTGCACGGTCTGTGGCCAGAAAATCACCGAATTGACGGGGTGGCACAATCACCACATCGTTTGGCGGTCAATGGGCGGACTGGATGTGGAGGCCACCCGTGTGCTGTTGCATCCCACCTGCCACCAGCGTGTGCATTCCCAAAAAGTAACCGTAGCAAAGCGCGTCCGGAAAAGGGCGATCGAGAGGCTTGAGCCCTGTGAGGGGAAACTTTCACGCACGGTTCTTAGGGGCGGGGCGACGGTAACGCCGCCCTGCTACCCGACAAAACTATGATCAGTCAGCAAGGCTTTCGCTTATCTGGCTTTTCCAAGCGCCAAAGCGACGGAAGCACCACCTGAACACACCATGTTGGCGGCCGTGGCGCTGTTCAGCCCAATTGAACTCGAAAAGGATCAGCGCTGCGATGCCCTTGTTTGCGCTTGCACTGTCGATAAGGGCATCGCACCTGCGTTCATGCGATTTCAAGCGCGTGTCACCGCACCCGCTCAATATCGGTGACGCTGTTTCCATTCGGTTGGGCGCGCAGGATATACACCTTCTCTGAGCCAGCACGATAGATCATCCAACTAAGGCCCTGGCTCCCTGGAAATTGGAGTGTCATCCCGCTCTCGGCTTGCTCCGGTGCAGTCGCCCACCCAAGCGACTGGCGCACCTCAGGAACGGTTCGCCAGAGCTTGCCAAACCCACGAACCGGCACATACTTTCCAGGTGGCGCTAGCTCGTCGGTGCCAATCTGTTCACCCTCAACAAATGTGTCAATGTACATGAGCCAGCTTGGCGCGCCATTTACAGGTGTTACGATCACAAAGATCTGCCCTGGCCCGCCATCGCCTCGCTCGACCCACACCAGTGCCCCATGCTCAAACGGCTGGGTCGCGAGCTGGCCACTGCCATACTGTTGGCCGCAACCAAGATCGAAAGCATACTGTGTCCAGGTGCGTTGCAGGATCCGGCCGATTGAAGGACAGGGTGGAATAGAAGCTCCTGAGCTAGGGAAAATATCGCGTCCAAGCAGACCGAGCAGCACCTCATACGATGTGCCAGCATATTCTGGATGATATTCCATGCGGCGTCGCTCGAAATATTGTGCTTGGTAATTCTGGCCATTGATCAGGTGATTATCGACCTCTGTAATCGGGTAGCCAAAGCGTTGCAGGCCGCCGTTGTTACGCCAATAGCTCAGAAATGGCTCACAGAGACTGTGCTTCGTCTCAACGAAGTATCGACAAATTGACGGTACCTGCTGTGGTTCTAAAGTTGGAAAGCTTTCCCATGGACGGCCCTGAAGTTCCAGCGAGGTTACGCCAAGACGACCTGCCAGCACACCCAGTCCTTCATTCTGATGGTCTTCGAGACGGTCGCGCTCAAACCACTGGACGGAACCGGTCCAGCTGCCTTCAATCGTCTCAACCTGCGCATTACTGATTGGGTAGCCAAAGACTGGTAGACCGCCATTACGCTGCCAGTAGTCACGTATCCTGCCGCTGATACAGTACCCAGTTTCACGAAAGCAGCGCTGCCCTTCCTGGGCGTACACAAATCGGGATGGTGTCAAACATACCAATAACATGGCCAGGAGGAGAATGGGAGTCAGTGTGGATTTCATACTATAAAGTCCTTACAGGTATGGGAGGCCTAGTATCAAGCAACGTAGACCTGTCGGAAGCGCAAGCGTGCCCGGTGCACGTGGGTCTTAACGGTGTTCACGTTGCAGCCCAACGTAGTGGCGATATCGTTCAAGCTATAGCTGGCACAGATCTGCAGCAGCAGCAGTCAGCTCCTGGCCTGGGCCGGGTGGAATGTTGCTCGGCGCTGCCACCAGCGAAACACGATCAGCAGCACCGCGTTGCAGATCGCCAGGCCAAGCACGGCGGGAGTCAAGTGCAGCAGCGCACTCTCAGCCTCGGTAAACACGAACGTCCAGCCGATCTTGAACAACACCATCGCGTTGATCAGCGCCGCACCATACCAGATCGAGCGCTTCCAGAAGGCCAGCGCCAGCGTGCCGAGCCCGAGCGGAATAAGCAGGGCAATCGCGACCTTCCAGAGCGTCCAGGTGCCCAAGAGGTACTCGCGTTCGGCTTCGAGCATCTCGATCGCCCGCGGGTCGGGCTGCTCGGGCGCGGGAAACCAGAACATGCTGGTTGCCAGGGCCAGCACCGTTAATGCGATCCCCTTGCCGCTGCGCCGGTACGCGAAGAAGCAGAACGGCAGCAGAAACAGTGGGCGGATGTACCAGCTCAGAAGGTTATGGTGCCGTGCCCAGGCCCAGGCGGCAATATCATTCAAAAATTCCATGGCATACCCCCTTTGTCGTTTCATTAATACGAGTTACGCGCTGCTCACAGAACGGGAAGCGCCCAGCCAGGCGGTTACTTATCCGCGATGCGGGCGGTTAGCGGCGTAGCCGTAGGCGTCAGAAAAGCCAGCACGTCGTCCTCGAAGCGCTGTTTGTGCGTTTTGGTCAGCCCGTGGCCCGCCCCCGCATACACCTTGAGCACGGCATTCGGGATCAGCTCGGCGGTTTCTTCGAGCAGTGCGGCCGAGAAGAACGGGTCCAGGTCACCGGCGAGCACCAGCGTCGGCATGCGCAGTGTGGGCAGCAGCGCCGTGGCGTCGTGCGCAAGATCCGCCTCCATTGTCACGATGAAGTCGTTGGGATGCTGTGGTGGTGCCACGATCAACGAACCGAACAGCCGCATGAAGCCGCGCAGCAGCCGCTTGCTCGCCTCACCTGTGACTAACACCTCGCTCATGGCGGTGGTCAGCTCCACCCACTGCTGCGCCTGGGCCAGCGCGCGCCACTGCTCGACCAGGCCGCGCCCTTCGGGCGATAAGCGCACGCCGGTGACCGCGAGCACCAGCCGCTCGATCAGCTCGGGCGCTTGTGCCGCCAGGTGCTGGGCGACCAGCCCGCCAGTGGAAAACCCAATGACCTGTGCCGTTTCACCGCTTGGTGTAATCGCGCGTAGCACCCGGGCATAATCCGCAGCCATCTGCGCCGTGCTATAGCTGGTGGGTAGCCCGCGCTTGCGATGTACGATGTATACGCTGTGATCGCGGGCGAAGCGGCCGAAGGCTACACGCATCGCTTGCCGCATGATCAGCCCTGAATCGGCGTTATTCACTTCCGCCCCGGGAATAATCAGCAGCGGGCGTGGCCCTGTGCCGATGCGGATGTAGGGAAATGCGTCCAGCAGTAATCCTGCTGCGTGGTTGACTATATGTTCGGTCATAGCCATCCTCCTATGCTGGTGGCGCTCGGCCACAGGCAGTTCGTTCTTAACATGCGCAGCATAGCCTCAATCGGGGTGCAGTGTCGTGCACCCTTTGGTGCACTGCGGGGGTGTATTCGCGCGTACAATCGGGTCGACCTGTGCGTTAGGCGCGCGCCACGGGCTCACAGCGAAGGTGTTGTTGCTCGACACGGCTGCCGAGATTTGCGCCCTGGAATACGAGCACAACTAGCGCGACGACGCCGAACACGGCGCCGCTGAGCCACCACTGGCGCACGGGGTCGCCAATCGCGAACTGGCTGCCCGCGACATTGATCGCGGCGTGGAAAAGCCAGGCCGGCAGCGTGCTGCCGGCAGTATGATTGGCGATCCAGGTGAACAGTACCGTCTGGGCGACCACGAACAGCGCGAAAGCCGGGAAGGCGTACCCGTAGCGCTCCAGCCCTGGGATGGCGGTGTTGGCCAGGTGCCAAGCTGCCCACAACACGCCGAGGATCAGACTGGCGCCCAGGGCGCCGAAGCGCGCCTGCAAGCGCGGGAGCGCGAAGCCGCGCCAGCCGAGCTCCTCGCCGACCACCAGCAGCGCCAGGACGGCGATTAGCGCAATTGGGTCGTTAGGCCCAGCATTTGCCGAGCCACCCATCAGCCGATGCAGCCCGAGCACTGCCAGCCCGAGCACTACCGGCAGCCCAATGGCGATGACATACCACAACCAGCCGACGCGCCACTGTATCACGCGGCCCAGCAGTGCTTTCACGCCAGGCGTGCCTTCGACGGTTGCGGTAACGGCAATTGCCGCCAGCGCCGGGCCGAATAGCCCGAGCACCGGGAAGGCAAGCGAGATCGAGACCAGCGGCACCAGCACCCAGGTGATCGCATAGGCCAGAAAAAAGAACGTGAACAGCGGGTGACGCTTCACCAACGTAGTGATACTATCCATCATAGCAATCTCCTCATTTTGTATATGGGCCACCCCGATCATGCCTTGACTGGTGCGCCGATGACGACTGATGCCTCGGTCTGTACCTTGCGGAGCGCCCGCCACATGAGCGGTGTTCGCACCACGCCCCACAGCAAGGCGGTCGCGCCGCTTTCGAGCAAGATCAGGCCGAAGTCGGGTGCTAGGTAGCCGAGCAACGACAGCGACGCGCCAAACAGCGCGGGTACGCCCAGCAGCGCAAACAATCCCCAGCCCAGATTGAGCGCTAATGGGAGCCAGAGCCGCAGCGCGACCGCGCGCCGGCCTTGCGGTCGTAGCACTGGCCGGTGCTTCCAGGGGAACAACCATAGCGCCGTGCGGGCCATCCCGACCGCCTGTACGATGACGGCCAGGAACAGGATTGCGTAGAGTAGAGTCGGTTTCGGGTCAGCCGGTAAGACCGTCGGCTGCTGCTCCAGCAGCATCTCCGCCACGTTGTAGGGAATCCCTAACAACCGTTGATCGCCAAGCGGCGAGCCAAGCCCCTTGTTAGCGTTCATCAGCACCACCAGCCCCAACCGACGTTCAGGGAGCAGGCTCATCACCGAAAAGAAGTCGGCGCCAGCGCCGGCCTTGACCAGCGTAGACACATTGCCGATTGGCGCGACAGTCCAGTCCATTGCATAGAACGTTTGCCCATCACCTTGGGGTATAACTGGCTGCTGCATCTCGGCCATTCGGGGCGGTGAGAGCAGCGCCGTAGTGCCGAAGCGCCCACTATTGAGCTGAGCAATCAGGAAGTGCGCAACATCCTCGGCGCCGGCGCTAGTATGGGCGCCTGCCGGCAGGTTGGCGCGATTGACGGGCAGCTCGGCGGAGATCGGTACACCCAACCAATAGCGGTGGCCGCTAGCGGCGCCATGGGCCCGCGCCTGGATCCAGTCGGTGAAGGTTTGTCGCATTTCGAGCGGCGCGAAGATATGCTCGCGCATATACGCCTCGTATGGCTGGGCGCTGATCTGCTGCACCAGCAGCCCAAGGATCTGGTAGCCCGCGTTGGAGTACTCATAGGTTGCTCCGACCGGGCGGTTGAGCTGCACCGAGCGCAGCGCGCGCACGCGTTGCTCCAGAGCATCCACGCGATCGTCCCCGCTCAGCGCGTATTCCATACCTGCGGTTGTTGGCAGCCCGCTGGTGTGGTAGAGCAGCTGGCGTGGCGTGATCTGCGCCGAGGCGGCCTCGTCGGCGACGCGAAACCAGGGCAGGTAGCGCTGTACAGGGGCATCGAGATCGAGCTTGCCCGCCTCGACCAACTGCATCACCGCTATGCCGGTCATGGGCTTGACAAGCGAGTTGATTTGGAATGGGGTCTGCGGTGTGACCGCGCGCCGGTCGGGGCCTGCGACGCCGAAGCCCTTGAGGTGGACGATCTGATCACCCTGGACGATGCCGAGCGCCAGGCCAGGAATGCGCAGCTCGCGCATCTGCTGCTCGACATACGCGTCGATCGCGGCGAAATCGGGTGTGGTGGGCTGGGCCGCGGTGGCTGAGGCTGTTCCAATCAGGCACAGCGCCAGTACAAGAATAGCGAGCACGCAGCGCTGGATGCGCCGTACGTGGAGATATCTTTTTCTCATCGTCATAACTCCTGTGCCTGCCCGTTGACGGGACGTGTGTTTTTGAATGCCGCATTCGTATCAGCGACCCTGTAACGACTCGACCATCTGTTGCACTGCCACGATCACTGCGTCGGGGCGGTCGAACTGAATGTAATGCCCGCTGCGGTCGACCTGTGCAATGGTGCTGTTGGTGGACAGTCGCAACATGTCGAGCTTGGCTTCCCAGATAGATTTGTCGACCAATTCCTGAAGCCGGTGAGGCAGATCAGTGGCTAGCGGGTCGCGGTAGAAATCGGTAAATTTGGTGCTTGTGAGGACGCTGAGCGGCACATTGGCGAGCGAGCCGATCGCGCGCACTTGGCCGATGTTGGCATTGCGCTGCTCGATCTCGGCCCTGTAGGTCGCCAGGCGTCCGCGCTGGTTCATGCCGAACCGGAAGGCCGGCTGCACATCGGGGCGCAGATACGCGTACACCGACCCTTCCAATAACCTGTCGGTGAGCAGACGCGGCACGCCAAATGGGCGTAGCATTCGCAGTAGGGCAAACAGATCAAAGCCACCTGCCTCTGGCTCAGGCTTGAGCGTCTGCACCAAGGACAGATACTCGGCTTGCTCGGCCGGCGAAAGAAAAGCTATGCGCTGTTCGTCGCTCGCGCGCGGAGTCGGGTCGACCAGTACCATTCCGGCAACCTCGCGCGGATAGGCGCGGGCATACAGAACCACCCGCAGGCCGCCGTTGGAATGCCCGACCAGCACGAATGGCCCGCGCTCGCCGCTGTTGGCCAGCAAAGCGTGCAGGTCGGCGACTGCCTGCTGTGCATCACCGGGGTTTGCGCCCGCCTCGCTCCAGCCGAAGCCGGCGCGATCGTAGCTGCACACACGCGCAGATTTCGCAATATCCGGTTGAACTGCGCTCCAATCGAGCGACCAGCCGCCCAAGCCGGCGTCCATCACCACGGTGGGGCTACCTGCGCCGGTGCAGTTGATATGCATCTGGCGGCCATCGACCATCACCAGTTTTCCGGGCGGCGGGAAGCGCTGTGCGTCGACGGCTGCTGCGATCGTCTCGTAGCCGAAGCCGAGGATTGGCAGCACCACAAGTAGGGCAAGCAGCACCAGCAGGCTGCGCTTGAGGTAAAAGCCATAGCTGCGGCTGTGTCGTTCGCCGCCGGTATGATCGATGGCTCTACGTTTATCGGCAATCGTGCTCACTGTGTTCCTCGTAATCGTACCAATGAGTGGTTTCTGGTTTTTGCGTTCTACAAGCGCATAAACGAGAAATGATCACATTGTGAAACGCTACCTATGACATGCTGGGAACCGCTTCAACGCTGGCCATTGCTGCTTGTTCACGCGACCGCCACGTCTTCTGGTCGGCGGCGACGACGAGGATCGCGACCACAGCATTGACAGCCGCCAGCAACCAGAAATACTGTGTCAGGTTCGAGCCGACGAGTGTGTGCCCGTAGTAGGTGCCCATGGTATTGGCGGCGCTGTGATACAGAATGGCTAACAGCGCGCTTCCGCAGGCGTTGTAGAATACCCAGTTGGTCACGATTTGCGAAAGCACGGTCGTGAGCAGGTACGGCACGGTGAGCGACGGATCGGCCAGGGCCAGCGGCGCGTGCCAGCCGGCCAGCAGCACGCCGAAGATCAGTGTGTTGGCCAGCCGCGAGCGGCTAGCTGGGAAGCGCGGCAGGGCGTAGCCATGCCAGCCGGAATTCTCCTGGAGCGGCGCATCAATCATGGCCACTGGAAGCAGCATGAAGAAACTGTACCAGGGGCGGAGCTGGGCTGCGCTCGGCATTGGCGTGCCCATCAGGATGCTCAGCCCTATCACGGCCACGCTGATCGCCACCGGCACAAGCAGCGCAGCGGCGTACCAGCGCAGCCCGACCCGCCAGCGCAGGCAGCGGCTCAGCAGCTCTTTCAGCCCGCCGATACCATTGCCGACGCCCGCCGCGATGATCGCCGCGATGATCGGGCCAAACGGGAACAGAAATGGAAAGCCCGGCACGAGCGATGGCAGGACATAGAAAGCAAATGAGATGGCGTAGGCCAGGCCAAAGAATGCCACAAGCGGGTGGCGTTTGACGGCTGATCGGATGGTATACATGGCTGTCTCCTTCAACAGGTATTGATTGTTTCGCTCACTCCAATGGCAGTGTTCGTTTAGATGACGACAGTCGCTTCGCCGGTGCGCTGCTTCGGCTGCGCCCGCGTGCGGGCGAGCCGCGCCGGCCCAGCCACGAAGATAATGACAACGGCCGCTACACCCCACACTGCCAATTTGAGCCAGTGCTGCTGAATGGCGTCCGCCCCCGCAAACAGCGGGCTGAGGAACCGCCCGCTGTTCTGATTCGCAGCATGGAACAGCACCGCCAGCAGCACGCTCCCTTGGGTATGCTGGAATAGCCAGGTAACCACAATCGCCCCGACGATCGTTCCCAACAGGCTGGGTACATCCATCTCGCCGACCAGGAATAGCGGGAGGTGCCAGGCGGCATGGATGATTCCAAGCACCAGGCCAGCAGCCAGCGCAGCATAGCGGTGGTTCGCGAACCGCTCAAGCAAGCGTGGCAGCGCAAAGCCGCGCCATCCCAATTCCTCGCCCAACGGGCCGCTGACGAGTGCATATATGACGAACATGCTCAGCATGCTGGGCCAAGGGCGCATACGCTCCCAGGCCGGAGAGTGCGCCCCAAAGCCGACATTCAGCCCCACTGTCGCCAGTTCGAGGGCGATCGGCAGGCCAAGCGCGACCAGATACCAGGCGATCCCCACCCGCCACTGCACCTGGCGGCGCAGCAGATCCTTTAAGCCTTCCCGGCTGGCGGCCGGCGCTGCGACGATCAGCGCCGCCAGCAGCGGGCCAAACGTGAACCAGGGGATTGCCTCGCCGCCGCCGCGTATCCACAGCGCCATCGCAGGCCAGGTGAGGGCGAAGGTCAGGGCGAAAAATGTTCCGAGCGGATGGCGTTTGATGAATGATGTATGCATAGGTATGGCAGCCTCCGAGCTGCTTGTGGTCGTCGACCTCTAGTTGCGATTGCTGCTCATGTTTCCTATTCACCGCCGCGCTGCGATTGGGAGCCTGCGACCGTGCAGACCGCTAGCAGCGGCAGGCCCCGGTCGCGGATCTTGATCAACACCCCGTGCAGCGCGGCCTGATCGGCGAGCGGCCCGCACAGGACCGCCTCGCCGTTCGGCTGATTGGTAATGGTCAGGTTTTCGAACCAGGCCGACCAGTGGCTGTCGATGTGACCTTTCAGCCGAATGTGGTATATGGTGGCCATGGCGGTTTAGAACTCCTCTGTGATTCGATGCTCTACTCGACAAGGCTTTCGCCGGCCGGAGTGCGCTATCCGGCGAAAGCCTCGACTCCAAGGGTGAGCCGAATGTAGTATCAGCGCGTCGCTGGCGCAGTGCCTTCGCGAGTGCTGGGCTTGGTTCGCAGCATCCATACGCCGAGACCAGCGAGCGCCAGCCCAAACGGGATGCCGGAGGGCGGCGAGGCGTTGAACCCAAGGATCCCGCCGACAACGAACGCAAGACAGAGCACGACCGGGAAGACCCGCGCGCGCAGGCTGGCGAGGCCGAACAGCACCCAGCCGAATAGGAATAGCGCGTAGCTGGCGACCGCGCCGTATACATACATTCCCGACGTCGGGCGCACCTGCACCGCCTGCGGCGCGATCTCGACGACCCAGGGCATGGCGAACACGTCGGCCCAGCCGACATTCCCGGCCGAGGCGATTGTGCCGACGACGGCGGCACAGAGACCGACCGACCAGAAGACTCCGGCCTTGTGGCCGTAGCGCCCATAGATCGCTAACAGTGCGAGCAGGATCAGGCAGAACGCCACGAAATACACCACGCCGCTGAGCAGATACACCTGATCGGCGAACAGGGCTTGGCGATACTGCGGACTGCTCGGGTCGAGTAGCGACATGCGCTGGAGCATTACCAGCTGTGTGATGGTAAATAGCCCACCGGCCAGGATGCTGAGCGGCCCGGCGACCCGGCCCAGCGGCGACGGTGCTACGTCGGCAGTGCTGGTGGCGGCGAGTGTCCTTGCTGTGGTTGCCATGCGTAGGTCCTCCTTCAATGATTTGCAGAACGATCCATTCCTGGTTCTGCTGTCGTGGCAGGCACGAGTGAAGATGGAGCAACTTTAGCCGAACGGCACGCCAAAAACGCTCACCGAAAGGTGCAACTCAGGGTGTATTGTGTGGTTGTATCGGGAAGCCAGAGGGGATTAGCGGTGAGTGATGCTAGAGCAATTGTAGCTCGCGGGCGCGCACGAGCGCCTGGGTGCGGCTCTGCACGCCGAGCTTGCCGTAGATATTGTTGATGTGGCGCTTGACCGTGCTGACCGCGACGATGAGTGAATCGGCGATCGCCTGGTTGGAATGACCGTCGGCGATCAAGCGCAGAACCTCAAGCTCGCGCGCGCTCAGCGCCTCAACCAGCGCAGAGGATTGCGGACGAAGGCTTGGGTGAGCAGCTTCCGAGGCATCGGCTGTTGATCCTTGGCCACTACTCGCGGGGAAGGCAGCCAGTAGTTGTTCGGCATACGCGCGAAGGGGATCACCTCGCGCCCGACGCCCAGCCACGTGCGCCAGCAGCGCGCCTATCGGCGCACCCTCGTCCACAAACACGCGGACAAGACGTTCGGGATCCGCCAGTGCCAGCGCCTGCTCTAGTGCGGCAAGCGCCCGATCCTCTTCACCCAGCGTGTATGCGGCGATTGCCTCAAGGGCATACAGCTTGATGCGAAGCCAGACTAGCCCACTCGACTCGGCGAGCGCGTGCCAGGTCTCGATCTGTTCCAGCGCGCGCTGAAGGAGGCTGGTATCGGAACGAGTCTGCCCCGCCGCTATCAACGCTTGGATAGGCGCGATCCGACTGTGTTCGGCGACATACACCATGAAAAGTGGGCTCACTCGAGATACCGCCGTGGCCGCATCAGCGCTGGCGCCGTCGAACGAATCTACCGACACTGCATCGCCACGTGCCAGAGCTAGCTGGACTGCAAAACCCGCTAGAATACCATCGAACAACTGGCTTGCCGCGTGGTTGATCTGCCTGGCCTCATGAATCGTCGCCAGTGCCCCGTCCAGGTTGCCCTGCGCGTACTGCAAGCGTGCTTGTACCAGCAAGATCAGCTGCCGGAGCAGCGGGTCGGTCGAGGGTGCGTTGAGCGCAAGCGCATTGGTCACATACTGCTCGGCGGCAGGCAAATCGTTGCGCTCGCGGGCAAGATCAGCCAGGCCCACGATGATAAACCCCACGTCGGGCATGGTAGCGGCGCCGAGCTGGATTGTCCGTTCAAACATGTGTTGGCAGGTCGTGCGAGCCATCTCGAGGCGGCCGGCGGCTCGCTGGAGATAGGCCTGGGAACAGGCTGCCACAATCGTGCCGGAAAGATTCGCAAGCGTTACTGTGCCGGCAATGCGGCCGAATGCTGCCTCGGCGCCGGTGATATTTCCTTGCCAGAGCAAGGCCTGGCTCTCGATCATCATCGCGGTACCGCGCAGTATCGTATTGTCAAGCGGCATGGCGGCGAGCGCCTTCCGCGCGAGCTCGATCGCAGTCTCGGGGTGGCCCGAATACATGGCCAGTGTGGCCTGGAACGCCGCAAGCTCCCCACGAACCGTATCGCTATCTGCTTCGGGGGCAGCGCGCTCGACGGCCATCTCAGCCTGCCGCACCCATTGTTCCAGAAGTGCAACCGTATTCTGCTTCGCGAGCAATGCCTGCGCCAGGCAGAGCCGGGGATGCGCCAGCACCACCGCTTCGGGGAGGGCTGCCAGCCAGGCAGCGAGCGTGGGGCTGGTCGCGTTCTGGGCAATCACGATCCATTGAATCCGCTCGATCAGGCGCGCGGCGTCATTGAACGCGCGCGCGGCCAGCGCATGATCGATTGCCTCGGAGATCAGCTGTTGAGCCTCGTACCAGGAGCTGGCGCGCTGGTGCAGCAGCGCGACCGCCTCGGCACTTGCGCCACTCACCAGCCGCTGGCGCAGAACCTCGGCGAAGAGGTTGTGATAGCGGTACCAGTGGCGCCTGTCGTCGAGTGGGATAAGAAACAGATTGGCGCGGTCAAGCTCCTCCAGTACAAGCTGGCTGTACGCCTGGGCACCGTGGTTTGCGGCCGGTTCACTCCCCAGCACGAGCGCGTCGCAGAGCGGTCCGCACAGCCGGTCGAGGATGCACGTCTGTTGTAAAAAAGTCTGAAGATGGCGTGGTAGGGAATCGAGAACTTCCTCGGCCAGGTAATCGACCACGAAGCGATGGCTGCCACTAAATGCAGCGATGAAGCTGGCGTGGTCTGTACGATCCCGCAGTGCCAGCGCCGCAAGCTGCAAGCCGGCGATCCAGCCCTCGGTACGCGCTTCCAATGCCGCGACATCACCGTCCGACAAGGGCAGGCCCATTAGGTCGTTGAGAAACGCCGTGGCTTCATCGGCGGTGAAGCGTAAATCGGCCGTGCGTAGCTCGGTGAGTTGCTGACGGGCGCGCAAGCGTGTGAGCGGTAGTGGCGGATCGGCGCGCGTGGTGATGACAAGATGCAGCCGTGGCGGCAAGTGGTCGAGCAGGAACATAAGCGCAGTGTGAATGGCTGGGGCGTCGATCAGGTGGTAGTCGTCCAGGACGAGCACGGCGTCGGTTGGGAGGCCGCTGAACGCATTCAAGAGGGGAGTGAGTACTGTTTCAATCGGTAGCGGCTTGGGAGATTCGAGTAATCTCAGTGGGATCGCGGTACTACCTGGCTGGAACGTGTCTAGCGCTGTGATGACATAGCTCCAGAACCGTAAGGGCTCCGAATCAGCGGCTTCCAACGACACCCACGCGACCGGCGAGGCGAGAGACGCGTGGTTAGAGGCTTGTACGTCGACCGATTCGGCACGCCGCAAGCGCCACGCCTCTAGACCCTGGATCAACAGCGTGGTTTTGCCGAAGCCAGCCGGTGCCGATAAGAGCATGAGCTTGCTGCCGAGCCCTGCCTCCAATCGCGCCAGCAGGCGTGGTCGCGCTACTAACTGAGGACGAGCCGATGGCATGAAAAGTTTGGTGGCTAGGAGTGACGGTGCTTGCGCGAGGGGCGGCGTCGAGCTGGAATGCGTGGTTCGCAAGCGCTGCGAGGGCTGGTCACCAACCGCGACCGATAGTGTCGCTGCCACGTCAGCTTGCTCGAACACTGGCGGCTCAAGGGTGTTCTGGGCGAGCTCTTGGGCGATCGCGTGCAGGCGGTCGAGGGTCACATCCGCGGACTTTCCCAGATAGGCGCGATACAACCGACCATTATGTTTGCGGTACGCTTTCCAAAACCAGCCGGTCTGCCCACGGCGTTCTTTGCGCGCGGTGAAGCTGCCCTGCGCTCCGCGAAAGGCAAACGTGGTGGCATGCTCCAGCCAGGCATACCAGGCCGGGCTGCCAACCGTGATACTGCTCGCGGTGCCGGCCATGTCGACCAGCACGGTTTCATCCACGCGTGGCGTGCTGCGGGCCACCACGACCCCCTTCCGCATCGCTTGTGACTGATTGGGGAACTGTTGGAGCTACTCTACAGCCGATTGGGGAACTTTGCAAGTTCCGCATCAGAGAACTGAGCTGCAGAAGCAGCATTCGCTAGAGTGTTAACAAGATTGCTACGTCTGCAGGCTGAACTCTGGAAAGGTGATACGGATAGCTAAGTAATTATGGCTCGTATCTTGAAGACTGCTTGTGATGGATACCGCACAGTATCATGCGTGAGCCAGCAATTGGTGATTACAAACCGCAGAAGCTCTTGATCTCCGTGTTGGAGATCAAGAGCTTCTGCCTTCGTTACGCCCTTTGTGAGCCTCACGATTTGTAATGTGCGCTATATCGTCTCGAGGTGTTCTTGCTGATACAGAAGCGGCATAGACGCCGTACACAGCGGTCGATTCCTTAGATTGACGAGTAATCAGCTGCTACCCCAGACGGGCCCGCGATAGGCGGTTTTGTTCTCCCGGACCGCGACGGCCCTGTCGCATACGTGTTTGGGAGCGGACACGTTTTTGTCCGTCGCTCGCACACGGCGCATGGCACGAATCGCCGACTGCTTTCCTTAGCTTTGGTGAAGCAAACCCGCGATGGTTTGGAGAAACCCACGAATATCAATCGGTTTCGTGATGTAGCTAGTAAAGCCGCGCCGGAGCCCTTCCTCGCGCTCATGCGGGAGCGCGTGCGCGGTCAGCGCCGCCACTTTTTGCGTCGCTCCGTCTGGTAACGCCCGAATAGCGGCTAACGTCTGCCATCCATCCATTATTGAGGGGCGCGCTCAACATAAGGAAGCGGAGTCGGGCGGCGCGCTGAACATAATGCGCGGGAGGGGCACCCGGCGGCGTGGTGGCGGACGCTCTGATGGCTCGCTCACCCGATTTTGACCCGCCTGACGCCCGCTCTCCCCGCTCGCACGCCGCTCACTCGTTCGTTTTGTGCGTTTGTTCGCGTTTTTCGCACAGCCGATCATGACCCGTCCCTGCCCTGCGGCAAGCAGGTGCCCGTTTTGTTCGCTTGTCGGCCCTGGCGTTCGCTCCTTCCGGCGGCCCGTTGCTCTCTCCACCCACCGATCGGTTCAGGCGGGCCGCCCGCGTAGCTTCCTCGCCAGGTCACATCGTTAGCACTTGGCTGCCCGCTCGCGCACCCGCTTGAGCGCGCACAGGTTGATCAGCACATACGTCAACGTGTTGCGGTTGACAATCGCGCTGCCATGCCGCAGCTTGGGATGCAGGATAGCGAGCGCTTCGGCCTGGGAGTTGATCCGCTCGACCATCGTGCGCAGCGCGTATAGGTCTTTGTACGGCTCACTCTCACGGTCGAGCGTGTGGCGGATGCGCGCTCCCTGGGTTGCCGCAATCGTGGTCGTGCAGCCGCCTTTGGCAAAATGCGCGTCGGCGATTGGGCAGGTTGCACCAGTCGCGTTCGGGTACAGCAGCGGGCAGCGATACTTCTGGCGCGTGTGCTCGACCAAATCGGCACGGTGCTGGTAGCGAAACTCCAGCGTCATGGGCAACGCGGCCGCACACAGCGGCGAGCCGTCCGGCGCGAACTTCCTACCCGCGCCTTTGGGGCCAGGGTTGAACGGCACTGCCGCAAAGCCACCAGCCTCGTGGAAGTACTCGTAGACATAGTGGGCATCGTAGGCGGCATCCCACGTCCCAAAGCGCGGGCGGCGGCCCAAGCGCGCTTCGACCATCTCCATCAATGGATGGAAGTAGCTGGCGTCACTTTGGTTGAACGGGCGGGTGCGCTCGGCCAGCACGAACTCGGTGCCGTCAGGCAGGCGGCTGGCGACGACGCCAGAGGCGTAGCCCCAGAAGATGTCGGTGCCGACCTGGAGCGTGGAGGCAGGTTTGGCATCACTCGTGGGAGTGGCCACCTCGCCGCCATCGGCGTCGGCGGGGGCGTGATTGCGGCGATGCTTGACGCCGAGCTTGCAGTCGGTGTCGCCCTTGGGCTGCTTGGTCTTGTCGAGCCGGCCTTCCTTGATGAACTGCTTGGGGTTGTTTTCCTTGACCCAGGCCAGCAAGGCTTGGGTGTCGCCGGCGATGGTGTCGCCGAAGGTCAGTTGTTCTTCGGGCGAGAGCGTGTCGCGCAGCAAGGTGATTGAGGCCGAAAGCAGGAACTGCAGCGCATCATTGGGCAGGTCGCGCAGCACGGTCGAAAGGTGGCGGCGTTTGGGAGCCGTGGCAGCGACGTCAAAGCCGTGCGGTGCGGTCGGGTCGGGCGTGCGCTTGAAGCCGAGCCAGTAGAGCAGGGCAGGATGCTCGGTCAGCAAGGAGCGCAGGTCGGACATGTAGCGTTTGTCCTCGTGCAGCTTGACAAGGTAGGCGGCGACGAAGGGGGCGCGCGGCTCGGGCATGGGGCCAGGCCAGGGGCGGTCGGTCGGGCGCTCGGGGAAGTCGGCCCAGGGTAGGTCGGCAAGCAGGGCGCGATACTTTTGGACGAGCGGGTCTTGGGCAACCCAGGTGGGGAGTGGCGCATCAGGATGGGTCAGCGGGCAGGCGACATCAGGCGGCGCGGGCGGGCAGAGCGGAGCGGGCCGGAGGGCGGCACGCAGTCGCTTGAAAGGGGCAGAGAAATCGAGTAGCATGGAGGTGTCTCCCACAGGTGGTGGGTGGGTTGTTAGCACTTCCATACTACCACTGGAGGAAAGACACGGCGACGCCGGATCACATCCGGCGTCGCTGCATCTGGACAAGGCGACGCCGATTGCGGGCCGGGGAGCAGCAAGCGACGTCGATTGAGGAACGGGTGTCGGTTGGGAGGAGCTGGACGACGCCGATTGAGGAATGGGCGTCAGTGAGTGACGCCGATCTTATGTTTAGCGCGCCCCTCATTATTGGCATCGAAAGATCGAGCAGGATCAGATCCGGCCAGTCTGCGTGCAGGAGCGTCAGCGCTGTCTGGCCGTTCAGCGCCCAGGTGACGGTATAGCCACTGTGCGTGAGGATGCTCACCAAGAGTTCACGCACATCCGGTGAGTCCTCAACCACGAGAATCGTTGCAGACATAATTCGTTTCCCATATTTCCTTGTCGATTGACACCGCCGGTTCGCGCGTGAGCGGGAGTGTGACCGTAAAGGTGCTCCCCTGTCCCAGGACACTGCGTACGGTAACCGTGCCGCCCATTAAGGTGACCAACCACTGCGTGATTGCTAAGCCTAACCCGGAACCACCGCGGCTCCGCGCATAACTTCCCTCCACTTGCCGAAACTCATCAAAGATCACCGCCTGATGTTCCGCCGCAATCCCAATACCCGTATCTATGACCGCAATCTCCCAGTGATTGTCGGTACTCGTCTGATAGGTACTCCAATCCTGGATGGCTTCGCCTGCCGCAGGTTGGTTCCGCTCCACGGCCGTCGCGCTCTGACGCACATGGATCGTAACGTCGCCCGTCGGGGTAAATTTGAGCGCGTTGGCGACCAGGTTCAAGAGCACTTGTCGGAGGCGGCGCGGATCGCTATGGATAACGGCGGGCAGGGTATCATCGATCTGGCTGCGCAGATTCAGGTGCTTGACCGCCGCTTGTGGCGTACACGTACTCACGACACTGGCAAGCAGATCCCTGAGCGCAACGGCCTCTTCGTACAATTCCACTTTGCCCGCCTCTAATTTGGCAAAATCGAGCACATCGTTAATCAGCTCCAGAAGCTGTTGGCCGTTGGTGTAGATCCGATGGGTGGCCTGCTGTTGCTCGTCAGTGAGCGCTCCGTACATGCCGAGTTCGAGCATCTCGGTAAAGCCCAAGATCCCGGTGAGCGGCGTGCGCAATTCGTGCGACATTGTCGCTACAAATTGTGATTTGAGGACATTTGCAGCCTGGGCCGCATCGAGGCTGCGTTGCAGTTCCCGGTTGGCGAACAGTAATTCCTCGCCCCGGGCGACTAAGGCGGCGCGCTCATCGTGCAGTTCCTGCGCCATCGCATTAAACGCGATCGCCAATTGCCCAACCTCATCATTGCGCCGCACCACGAGCGGTTGTGTCCACACACCCTGTTGGAGTTCCGTTGCGCTTTGCTGCAACCGTTCGAGTGGCCGCGTAATCGTGGCGGCCAAGCGATAGCTGAGCACTAAGGCCGCCGCGCCCGTGGCGAGAAGCAAGAGCGCTTGGAGCGCAAACAGATACCATGTATCCGCATTGGCGATGGCTAATGGCGCTTCCGTCACGACATACCAGCCAGTCGAGCGTATCGGGTGGGACACACCGACGACGCGGGGCTGGAGTAAGCCCGTATAGGCATAACTGCTGGGTGGTTCCCAATTCTGTCCTTGGAGGGCAGCGGCCACCACGGGCAGGGTGCGCAGGTCGTGCAGCAGCGGTGTCAGATTGGATGGCGGGGCCATAATCAATCGGCCGGTAGCATCGACCACATAACTGTAGCCCTGATGCGCTGGTTGTATGGCCGTGAGCACGGGATGGCCAAACTGCTGCAGATCCAGGAGCACCACCAGCGCAGCTTGGACGGCGGTGGGGCTACGAACGGGCATGCCAATGAAGATCGTTGCGGTTCCGTTCGTACGCATGGTATCCAGGCCGATGCGTTCCTCACCCCGCGCGAGTACCGCACGGGCGGCTGCATCAAGTACGTCGGATCGCGATGCCGCATTGGCCCACTGCACCTGTCCACCTGCGTTAACCCATCCAACAGCCATACACGCAGGACAATGATTTTGGATGAGTTCAAAGCGTTGGGCTGCCTGTGGCAGATGGACAAGAACGTTGGACATACCACGCAGATCATCAAGCGTATGTTGCCACTGCATCTCCAACAGGTTACCGACCGTTGCGGCCGCATGTACCTGGTCTTCACGGATTTGATACTGCGCGAGGGAGATACTCGTGACCAGCGAAATGATTGCGCCAAGCACGAGCGGCGCGAGCGTCATGACCACAAAGACGGTCATCAGACGCGTGCGCAGATGTTCGCGCCGGTCGTGCGGGTGTGGGGTGTGGCGCATCATGATTGAATCGCATCACCGCTCGTTGACTCACGTAGCACCCCATACAGCACCAGGACGATCGGAACGATAATCACCGCGTTGATCAGGTTGGAGACAAAGGCGGGCACAAAGTTGACCCACACGATATCACTCCAAGAGCTCTCGGTGACCCAGTATTCGGAGATCGAGGCGATCGCCATACCAAGCAGAATGCCGAGGGCCGCGCGACCGACCAGCAGGACAATCGCCTGTGCACGGGGATAGGCAGTCGCTGGTGTGCGAAACAAACCGGCGGCGAGTCCCATAATCCCGTTGCCAATATACCAGTAGAACCAGAAGCCCCAGCCAAGAAATTGGTCGGCGGCGAGATTGCCGACGAACCCCGTGACAAAGCCGACAACCGGGCCGAAGAGGGCGCCACAGAGAATCGGAATGGCAACGCCGGGGCGCAATTGGACATTGTCGGCACCGGGGAGGTTTAAGATTGCGGTGAGGTAGATAGCTATCGCATAGAGCGCACTACCAACGACCATAATCACACTCTGTTTCATCGCGCGTCGCGCCCAGGATGAGCTGAGCATTCAGGGCTCCTTTGCAAAAGATGCTGATATCAAACATAGCTCCTGGAAGGGAGCATACCATAATCACCGAACCAGTAGGGCACCAGGAAACGCGGAATGTGGAGGTGCAAACAATCATCGGTAGTTATTACGCCGGCGGTGATGCGCGTGCACCGAGCAGGCCACGTCATCCAGTCATGGTGATCTACGGTGATTAAAATAAAGGGAGACTGTACACAGTTTATTAGTCTCACGACAGTCTACGGCTGCACATCCCAACGACACTCTTCCTTGGGTTGGTGTGTCTGCTGCTCCTCACCCCAGCCACATATGCGATTGGTCCTAGCTGCCGTACTGACCCGATCATTTCACTCTCGGTGGTTTCCGCCAGCTCTCTGCACGCCGCAGCAGCGACCGCGTCGGCCTGCTGCACGAAACTACCCGGTTTTGACACTGCTGAGAAAGCCCTCCAAGTACACAACCTGTAGTTGATGAGGATGCCTTACCCCTACATATTGTGGTGTTCAGGTAGTTTTTCAGCAGTCTCGTTTTCGGGTGGTTTCGTTACCGGGATAGGTGCGGCATAGGTTTGCGGAATCGCGGATGAGGGAGTCTATATGAAGCGGTGCGACACCGCGCCGCAAAGGCCGCTGCGGTTGGTGTCACGTTCTATAATGTGCGTTATGCTCAGTCAGCACAACTTAGCTCATCTCATCCACCTCTACCGTTCGATCCAAAAAGCTCATTTGCTGATTTGTCTGATTGTCGCCTACGGGCGCACTGCTCCAGGTGATTTGCATTTGTGGATTATGTACGTCCGTAACTCGCCCTTAGTGACACAACTTATGCGGTCGCGTGCTCATGGGAGGTTTGGAGGGCGAAGCCCCTCAAAGGGTATCACCGACTTGGCACGCTGCTCGGGTTCGAGGAATCGCACCAGAATGCCCACAAGTGGGATGGTGAAAGCCCCTCGCCTGAATCTGGCCGAAACCACGCACGTGCAGCGCATTGGTATCAGGTAGCAGCATTGCTGAAACGACCACTTGGCACGCTCTTCAGACGCGGTTTGTCGCATCTGTAAGCCTTCCGTTTGTCAAGTGAAACCCTTTGAGGGGCGAAGCCCTCCAAGATCCTTTCGTTGTGGGTCACGTACGCTGGCTTTGCCAGCGTACGTGACCCACAGAAAGGGAATGTCGGGGGCGGCTTCGCCGCCCCCGAACCCCACCACGTAAGTCGTGTTAGTGAGTCACGTTCTTCGGCAGATTCGCCTTTAGAGGGATTGATTGAAACAACAGGTTTGCTCTTGAGAAGACCTGAGCGATCTGCACTACCGGAGCATTGGCCATCACTTGGATCTCATCACGCTTCGGCCATTAGAATCAATTGGTCAAAATCTTCTCACAGCGATCTGCAAGTCTATGGCATACGGTAGGAGAATGCTGACGCCCGAGCTTCTGGTATCAGGGACTATTTGCGCCGCGCACGCGCGCAAATCCGGTTCGCGAGCCTGACTGGCTGCGGCTGCTCGATCGCGCTGGAGACACGGCTCAGGCTTGTAGCGGTCCTGGCTTACTTCGCGAAGCGCTGAACAAAATGCTCCAAGCGATGCTGCGATATCGAAGGCAGCACGAATCGAGGAGATGCAATGCCTGCTTATGCCCTGGGAGCTGCTTGACTTTAGGCTCGAACAATCAGGGGAATATACACAGACGGCTGTTGTTGTACCGTGATTGCTATGGCTATACTATCCTGTACGTCTCCGGGATTACTCACATGAACCTAATAGGTCGTTGTGGTAATGAGTACAGGTGTACTATATGTGCTACTTCTCGCATCATCAATTGGTTGACTTGTGTCTCCCGCGGAGCCGCGATACCATTGGTATTGTACCGGCTGTGTCCCATGCGCAATAACGCTCAACGTCGTAGATTGACCTGTATATATGGTCGTACTGGCTGGCTGTTCGACTATATTCGGAACGATGGCTTCCTTGATTACAAGCGACCAGCAGTAAAATGTCCGGCGTGAGGCTGATCGTATCGGGTGTGAAGCGCAGATCGGGCGTCGGTGCGCCAAAGCCGCCAGCGGCGGCCTTGATGGGACGGTGCGGCTGTGGGAGGCGAAGAGTGGGGCGTGTCTGCGCACGTTGCGGGCCGAGCGCCGCTATGAGCGCATGGATATCAGCGGGCTGATCGGTACCACCGCGGCGCAGCGCGCCTCACTGATCGCGTTGGGTGCGGTGGAGCAGCCGGTCGACCGTGTGCCGGCGCTCGCAAGCGCACCCTTGAGAGCTGTGGACCAGCCTGCGCGTGGCGACCAGAAGCGAGCCAGTGCCGTCCATGTCGACCTCGTTCGTCGGCCGCAGCGCCGAGCTCGCCGAGCTCGCCGGCATTCTCGGCAACCCGGCCTGCCGCCTGCTCACGCTGCTCGGGCCGGGCGGGATCGGCAAAACGCGCCTGGCGCTCGAGGGCGCTGCGCAACAAAGCCGCGCCTTCGCCGACGGCGTCGCGTTCGTGGGGCTGCCCTCTGCCAGTACACCCAACCAGATCGTCTCGCCGATCGGCGATGCCCTTGGCCTCGCAGTTGCCGGGCACGCCGACTCCACCGCAGAAGTGCTGATCACTCTAGGCAAGATCCGACAAGCACAGCGGGATGGGTCATCAGCATACACGGCCCTCGTCGAAGCGCTGCAACTTGCGCTAGCCCTCGGCCCACGGTTAATGGTAGCGGCGGCCTTGGAAGGATTAGCGTGTGTGGTGGTTCCGCAGGGAGACGCAGAGCTGGCCGCCCGACTCCTCGCTGCGGCGTTGGCCCTGCGCGAGCAGATGGGCATCCCGATGCGGCTAGTCGATCGAGCTGGGATAGAGCAGGCCCTAACAGCGGCCGATCGATGCTTGGCGACAACGCCTTCGCCACAGTGTGGGCGGAGGCGCAGTCGCTGCCGCTCGAGCAGATCCTCAATAGCCTTCCCAGTGTTGCGGTATTCGCTACGCTGCGTGATGGGCGCTGAGTGCAACGGTGATGAGGTGCAAGGATCTTTATACTCTCTATGATCTCCACTCAAGCGTCAACGAGATCCAACTGGCGCTATCGCCACCACCTTTGCCGACCACGGACAATATCGATCGGAGCTGATCACGCCCTTTTCGACATCGGATGGTCGCCCGTCGCAGACCTCGATGGTCGTGTCGGCAAACTCGATCGAGTCAGGATCGATGTGCCAGGAGTAGCCCACATTGACATCGGGCTGATCCCGCACCACACGCCCATTCGGGATGCGCGGCGATACTTCGCCCGCCAGAAGCTTCTGTGCAATGCCAATATCGTCCGGATCGGTCAGTCGAATGCGGTACTCTTCGGCGTCAGCCACACGCAAAGTGACTACCACGCCCTCTGGCGCCGGAGCCGGTTGTTCAGAAGGCGCTCCGCCGCCACAGCCGACCAGTATTGCCGATAGCCATAGTGCCAGAACAGCGGTACTGAATCTAAGGGTCATCGCAAGCCCTCACTCTCGCTACTTGGTGATATCACACAATAAGCTCGGCTGGTATGGCCTCCTCCACGTAGCACCAGATCCAGCGATCCCCCGGCTCAATCGAGCGTATGAGTGGATGGCCAAGTTGCTGAAAATGCCTGGTGGCATGTTTGTTTTTCGACGAATCACAACAGCCGACGTGCCCACAAACCAGGCACATCCGCAGATGCACCCAGCGATCACCGGTCTTGACGCACTCCTCGCATACATGTGTATCGGTCTGCGTGATCGCGATCTGGTCAAGATGCGTACATTGTTGTGTCATTGCCCCCTCCTCTCATTTGTCCACTGGATCTGCAGCAAGCTGGATCAGCCGCGTGCCGCTGAAATCAACCTAGAAGCGCTGCGGGCTGTGCGCGATGCGCATCAGGGCCTCGTGGCAGCCCGGGCAGCGGATGATCGTGCCCATGCCCGTGGCGTAGACCAGAGCCGCGCCGATCGGGCCGGCTGCCTCGCAGTGAGCGGAGATCACTTCCGCCGTGGTCATCTCGACGGCGAAGATCTACCCAAGGACGCCACCGGCGGCGTTGCCGTCCAGGTGCTGTTGATCGCGTATCATCCTGTTCCTCCACTTGGTCCAAAGCGCTCGGTCTTGACACGCAGTGCCTCGTGACCAAGCTCCACCAGCGCCAGCGCCACACTTTCCACCAGTGATGCCGGGCCGCAGACGAACGCCATAGGCCGCTCGGATGGTGGCCAGGCCACATCCGCCAGCATGGCGCGGTCGATCCGCCGCCGGTAGCCATCCCAGTCTGGCGGCTGGCGGCGCGTGAGCGTATGCGTCACCGTCAACGTCGGGTCGGCGGCGAGCTGCGCTAGCTCCTGGCGATAGATGATGTCGTCGAAGTCGCGCGACGAGAACAGCAGGCGCGCTGGCACAGTGCTGTGCTGTGCGGCACGGTGGCGCAGCATCGCCATCACCGGGACGACGCCCGAGCCGCTGGCGATCAGCAGCAGCGGCCCGCCATCGGCGACGCGCCAGGTGAAGTAGCCACCGATCGGCCCGCGCAGCTCCAGCTGCTCGCCCACCTGTAATACCTCGGTGAGGTAGGGCGAGACTTCGCCGTCGTCGAGCCGCTCGACCGTCAGGACGACGTGGCGCTCCTCGGGCGGCGAGGCGATCGAATAGCTGCGCTGAGTTTGATAGCCGTCCTCAGCCGTCAGCCGAACATCGACATGCTGCCCAGCGAAATGGCCGGCCCATCCAGGCACGTCGAGCACCAGGCTCCTGGTGCGCGGTGTCTCGTCGACGATCGCGACGATCTGGCCGATCTGCCACTCTAGTCGCCCTGGTAGCGCTGTTCTTGCCATGGATCACCATAGTTGTGATAGCCAAGCGATTCCCAAAGGCCAGGCTGATCGTCTTCGACGATTCGCAGGCCGCGCACCCACTTGGCGCTCTTCCAGAAGTACAGGTGCGGAACAAGCAGGCGCACCGGCCCGCCGTGCTCGAGCGGCAGCGGCGCCCCGTCGTAGGTATCCACGATCCAGGCTTTGCTGCCTGTCACGTCGGCGAGCGGCAGGTTGGTGACATAGCCGCCGTCGCAGAACGCCAGCACATAGCCCGCCTGCGGCTTGGCGGCGCCAAGTATGATATCAAGCGAGAACCCCGACCAGGTGGTGTCGAACTTCGACCACTTGGTCACGCAGTGGATATCGGCGCTCACCGTCTCGCGCGGCAAAGCCTGGAATTCGTCCCATGTCCAGCGCTGCGGCGCCTCGACCGCGCCGACCACCGTAAAATCCCAGCGCTCTTTGGGCGTGTAGGGAATCGGCCCAGCCGAGAGCACTGGGAAGCCATCGGCGAGATATTGACCGGGCGGCAGCCGGCCAGCCTGCTGTGGGTCGCGCCGGCGGCCCAGAAAGCCGCGCGAGAAAAATCCTTTCGCCATCGTTGCTCCTTTCTAGCCCGGTGAGTATCAGTAGCCTGCCTCCTAGAATACAGGTAAAGAATCCACGAAGGTACACAAAGGGCCACGAACTCGCGTTATTCTTTACTCTACCAGGGTTTTAGCGCGCAGCGCACTGGCCGGCCAGCAGCCGTTGGATTGTGTCGCTATCCAGCTCCGTATTCTCAAGCTTTAGTATCGACGCGCTGCTGATACGCCAGCCGAATGTATCGAACGGCGGCACATTGGCGCGGCGCAGCCGATAGGTACCACAGAACGACTCGTGGCTGCCGTCGCGCTGCTGCCCCAACACGACCACCGGCACCTCGGTGTAGACCGAGCCGGCTGCGGCATTGGTCTGCGTCTGGCCTTTCCAGCACAGTGGGATCCGAAGCTTGGAATTCACGTGACTTGAAGTCGCGGC
>JADMIO011107727.1_pt1 | contig 61579 bp, 44 predicted proteins | sample 8958161 | NCBI WGS metagenome assembly JADMIO01 (sample SAMN16585339, study PRJNA669376) | soil metagenome | isolation source: Crop rotation soil | place: USA: Cullars Rotation, Alabama | collected 2011
GCCGCGACTTCAAGTCACGTGAATTCCAAGCTTCGGATCCCACTGTGCTGGAAAGCTCCGGTGCGGAGGGCGTCGGCCTTTATCGCACCGAATTTTTCTACCTCAACAAAGCCGAGCTGCCGAGTGAGGAAGATCAATACGCCGCGTATCGCAAAGTGGCGGAGCGCGTCCAGCCGCACAGCGTCATCATTCGCACGCTTGATCTTGGTGGCGACAAGTTCATGAGCGCGCTGCACATGCCGGAGGAGCTGAATCCGTTTCTCGGCTGGCGCGCCATCCGGTTCTGCCTCGAGCGCGTCGATATTTTCAAGACGCAGCTTCGCGCCATCCTTCGCGCGAGCGCGGTCGGCAACGTGAAGATCATGTACCCAATGATCTCGGGCTGCGATGAATTGCGCCGGGCGAATGTCATCCTCGAAGAATGCCGGGAAGAGCTTCGGCGGGAAGGGCAGGCGTTCGATGAGAAGATGGAAGTCGGCGCGATGATCGAAATCCCCAGCGCGGCCATCGCCTCGGATATCCTCGCGCGAGAGGTGGATTTTTTCAGCATCGGCACCAACGACCTCATTCAGTATTCTATCGCCGTGGATCGCCTCAACGATCACATCGCGCACCTCTACGAACCCACGCACCCGGCCATCATCCGCCTGCTGCGCATGACCGTGCAGGCCGCGCACGCGCACAATCTCTGGGTCGGTGTCTGCGGTGAAATGGCGGGCGACATCGTCCTGACACCGCTACTCCTCGGCCTCGGCGTGGATGAACTCAGCACTGGCGCCGCGCTCGTGCCGCGGGTGAAACGCGCCGTCCAGGCGCTGGATATCGCCGCCTGCCTCCAACTCCTGGACGACATCAAAAACGTCGACTCTGCGGCCGCCATCCTCGCCAAGTGCGAGGAAGTGGCTCGCTCGCACTACGGGGAACTGCTGTAAGCGCGGTCGGCGGGGACGGCAGTCTTGGAGAGGGTTGTAACGAACCGGTTCGTATAGGGGAAAACCCCACCTGAGAAGGGATCAGGTTGCTGGCGCGCAACGGATCGCCGATGGCGTGCGCTCATTTGCCGCAAAAAGGGGGTCGCCCGCGCTCCACGCGCTTCGCGATCACCGCTGGCGTAATGACTGCTAGCTCCCGCCGCTTCAAGAATCGTCCCTCACACCCTGGTTTTTCGCCACCGCTTCGCCAATCCATGAAAGGTTTCTCTCTCGCCGTTCTCGCCGCCGTTTGCCTCAGTTCGTCCCACCTCCTTGCTGACCCGCTCGCCGCGTCGCACCAGGATTTTTCCGCCACAGCTCAGGAAGTCGGCGGATGGAGCTACGGCTACTATCTCGGCGCCGATGACGTGAACGGCGCGTTTACCACCTCGGGCATGAGCGCGCAGACGGATCATTGGCGCGGCTCGCAAACAGCCGATGGCACACCAGCGCACAGCCTTTTCCAGATTCATCCGGCGGGTGGTTCGCACAACGCAGTGGTCCGGCGCTACACGGTCGGGCCGGCCAATGGCGAGCCGTCCCATAGTGGCGAAGTGCGCATCGTGGGTCGATTCTTCGATCTGAACGACGGCACTACGGACGTCTTCATCGCCGTCGATTCCGACGGATCGGGTGCGGAGGGGCGGACTTTCCCGCTACCGGCCAGCGCCGCGGATTCGCCCGCTCCGCCCCCGGGCGTCCGGCAGTTGCGCGGGCCGGGTCGCGCGGTGTCGTTCGACATCACGACCACAGTCGCGCCTGGCGCGACGATCGACTTCGGCGCCCTCGCGCTCGGCTCCTACTACTCCGACGCCACGGGCGTCGTGGCGTGGATCGTGACCGGCGACACCGCGGTGCCAACGGGCATTGTAGCGAACTGCTACGGCTCCACCAATTTTCCGGCGCTTCCCGAGGGTGACGCCCGCGGCGCGGCGCTGCCCACGGCGACCGATGGCGTCATCGGCGGCACCGACGAAACGACCTTTGACACCACGCCGGGCTCGGGCTTCCCGTATCAGCACGCGGGGTTGCTCTATCTGGAAAATGCGGGCTCGGGGAGGGCGACGCGCTTCGACTCGGTGCGCATCGATGTGACGACTGGTGCGGATTTCTCCGGGACGCCGCGGCTCTATCTGCTGCGCAAAAACGTCGATCCGAACACGAGCAACCCCGCCGCGGATGATCGCTATGCCAGGCTTGCGGTGGCGCCGGTGCGAACGACGAACGCCGCCGGCCAGCCATCCTACGCGTTCGATCTTTCGCCGCTGACTGAAGCCGAAAGCACCGGCTACGGTTTTGCGATCGTCGGTTCGGGCAATGGCTCCGGCGGTTCTGTGGCTATCTCGGAAATCTCTGCGGTCGCCGTGCGCGTGAGCGATGCGGGGGTGCTTCCGACCGAGCCGTTTTACCTGACGTTCTCGGGGAATCGCTACGCTTTCACCACCGGGCGCCACACTTGGACGGGCGCGGAAGCCGAGGCGGTGAGCCTCGGCGGGCATCTTGTAGCCATCGGGTCGGCGGCGGAAAATCAATTTCTCGTGAGCCATTTCGGCGGCACCGAAATCCTTTACATCGGCTTGTCCAAACCGAACGCCGCGCCCGTCACGCCCTCATCCTACGCCTGGAGCAATGGCGACGCGCTCACGTACCAAAACTGGCTCAACACGCAGCCCGACGATTTTCAGAACGAGAACGACTACGTGCAGATGAACTATCTCACGCCGGGCCAGTGGGCGAACGCTGGAGACGCGGGCTATCCGCCGCCGGGCGGCAACTTCCGCGGCATCGTGGAGCTCACCGGGACGGGCAGCGGCACGAACTCAATTCAAATCCCGGAGCTTTCGGCCCGCGCGAACATCTTCGATGCCGGCCTTGCCAGCGCCACGCAAGGCGGAGTGCTGCCACCATCAATCGATCTCACGGCCGGAGGGAATGTCATTACCTTTCCGCAGATCGTCGGCCTGCTGAATACGGCGGCCGATGCAAGCGGGCCGGACGGCGCGCACACCGCCGGGCGCTCGGTGAATCTTACCGGCGTCGGCGGGATCTCCGGCTACCTGAATGGCAACAACACGCCGGCGCTGGTCGGCGTTTTCCTCGGCGCTGCGCAGCCGTCGTCGCAGCCGGCGCGGCTCGATTTTTCCACCGCCGCGATCGGCGAAGATTTCACCGCGCTCTCGCCGGCGCTCGGGCAGGTTTTCTTCATCGGCGACGGTTTGACGAGTAGCGGGATCGAGCAGCAGTTCTTCGTGCCTGCGGGCGCGACGCGGCTTTTCCTCGGCTTCGCCGATGGCAACACCGGCACGCTCTACCATGGCGTGCCGCTCGGCTATGGCGATAACACCGGCACGATGAGCGTCCGCGCGGTGATGAGCGCGAACGCGACGCCAGTCATTACCACGACGACTTTCCCTGGCGCGGGCGGGCAGCTCGAGGCGGGCGGCGGCACCGGGCCTTACACCTTCGCGCGGATCAGCGGAAATCTGCCGCCGCACCTCACGCTCAACGCCGACGGTACGATCACCGCGAGCGGCCAGCCGCGTGCGAATGGCACTTATACATTCACGGTGCGCGCGACGGACGCGGCGTCGGCGACGGGCGACCTGCAGTTCACCGTGGTGATCGCCGACCCGATCGCGCCGGGCAATGGGATCGTCGCTTGGTGGCCGGGTGAAAACGCGGTCGCCGATGTCGTCGGCGGGCGGCACGGCTCGCTGAAGAACAGCGCGCCTTTCGTGCCGCACGCAAGTCCGCTCATGGTCAAGAACAGCGCCGAGTTTGCAGCCGGCAATGTAGGCCGCGCGTTCGCGTTTGATGGAACGAATGACTATCTCGAAGTCGCCGATCACGACTCGCTCGATCTCACGGGCGACCTCACGATCGAGGCGTGGGTGAAGGCGACGGCGACGAGCGGCGAGCGGACGATCGTGAGCAAGCGCAATGGCGACAATGCGGACGTCACCTTCGTGCTCTTCACGCGGGAGGGGATCCTGCGATTTGCCGCGCGCACGGGTGGCGGCTCATTCTTCGATGTGTCGAGCGGCGTCGCGGTGCCCGCCGGCTGGTCGCACGTCGCGGTCACGATCACCGGCTCATCGCTGAAGTTTCTCGTCAACGGCACCGAGGTCGCGGCCACGAGTGCGCCGTCGCGCCCTGCTACCTCTGGCCCGTTGACGATCGGTGCCACGGTCATCGATGCCTCGCCATCGAGCAGTCCCGATGGGCCGTGGTCCGGCGCAATCGACGAGCTGACGCTTTACAATCGCGGCCTCACCAATGCGGAGATCGCCGCGATCCACAGCGCTGGCGCGGCGGGCAAAATCCGCGCGGACAACGCGCGCGATTTTTCCAAGACGCAGAATCCGGCGGGCGTGTGGAGCTATCGCGAGGTCCCGGCGGGCGCTTCGCTCACGGGCTACGATCCTGCGCAGGCGGCGCTGATGCCGACGGCGAGCAACGACTTCGGCGGGCGCATCGATTTTTGGGCGGCGACGGCAAGCCTCACGCACAACAACAGCGATGACGCCATCGCGCAGCCGAGCGGCGGTTCGCAATACGACTGGCTGCCCGGCGCGGCAGGCTGGGGCCCGGGCTCCGGCTCGCAACGGCCGGTCTATCGCTGGACCGCGCCGGCGGCCGGGCGCTACGCGGTGAGTGCGAATTTCACCAACGCCGACTCGACGCCGACCTCGACCGACGTGCATGTGCGACATAATACGACGGCGCTCTTTGACGGCATCGTGAGCACTTATCGCGGCGACGGTCTTTCTTCGACGACCACGATCACCGCGGCTGCTGGAGACGCGGTTGATTTCATCCTCGGGACGAATGGCAACTGGACCTACGACTCCGCGCAGCTCGCGGCGTCGGTCGTCTCGCTCGGCTCGTTGCCGGAGATCGTGCAGACGGAATTTCCCGAGGACACCACGCCGTTTGGCATTCCGTGGAAGCTCACGGCGACGGGCGGCACGGCGCCTTACACCTTCGCGGTGGTGAACGGTGAGTTGCCGGGCGACATCGTGCTGGAGGCCGAGGGCGACATCACCGGCGCGCTGGCGGAGTTCGGACACTTCGTTTTCACGATCGAGGTGACCGACGCCGCGGGGCTCAAGTCGCAGCGGGCTTTCGATTTCGTCGTCGCGCAGGAAGTCGGGTCATTGGGCGGCATCACGAGCTGGTTCCCGGGCGAGTTGCACGTTCACGACGTGATCGTCCGCAATCCCGCCGATACGGACTTTGGCGTGGAACAGCCGGGCACGACTTTTGTCCCAGGTAAGGTCGGGCGCGCGCTGCAATTCGACGGCGTGGAAGGCGCGGTGGAAGTGCAGAGCGCGGACCTCAATGCGCTGCCGCTGACCATCGAGACGTGGATCAAACCCGAACTGCGCTCTGGCAACGCCGGCGATTTCTGGCCGACGAATATCGTCTCCGGCGACCGCGCCTATTCTGGCGGGCACGGCATTGGTGCGAACGTTTTCGCCGACGGCTCGCACCTTTGGATCGAGGTGCAGCACGCCGACCCCGCGCAGGCGTTTCGCCGGGTGCCGGGCGATCACTTCACCGCCGGCGCATGGGCGCACGTCGCGCTCGTGCTCACGCCGGGCAATGCGAAGACGTACGTGAATGGGGCGCTCGTCGATGATTTCAACTTTGAGCAGGGCGAGATGGATGCCGATCCGTTTTTCCGCATCGGCCGGCACAATGAGGACGCAGGTTATCCCGCCGGGCAGCGTTTCTTCAAAGGCGCGATCGACGAACTCTCAACTTACAACCGCGCGCTGAGCGCCGCGGAGATCCTCGCGATCTACAACGCCGATTCGCTCGGCAAAACTCGTGACGACGCGGAGCGCGACTTCTTCACGCAGACCAATGATGCCGGCCAGCTCTGGCAATACGGTCGCATGGGCACGGGTCTCCAGCCGCTGCCGGAGACCTTCACGCGCTACACTACAGTCGGCTCGGAGAATGCGCTGCGCTTTTGGCGCGATGGCGCGGCGCCCGACCCGAACGTGATCAAGAATCGCGGCGACCAGCCGTATCTCCACTGGAAGGCGGGCGAGCTTTCGTTGCACCCGGGGCCGGGTCCGGAGCGCATCTTCAGCGCAGTCCGCTGGACCGCGCCGGAGAGCGGGACATATGCGGCATTCGCCCAATTCCGCCGTCTGAATACGCAAGCCGGCACGGTGAGTGTGCATCTGGCACACAACGCGCAGGAGCTGCAGAATGCGACCCTCGTCGGCCCCGGCGCGCGGACGCAGATCGGCGCGGCGCGTTTCGTGCAAGCGGGCGACACGATCGATTTCATCGTCGGCTCGCGCGACGACTTCGGCTTCGACGCCACCGGCATTTCGCCGAGCGTCGTGTTGCTGGAAAAGCCGCCGACTTCCTCGCCCGTCACGAGCCTCGACATTCAGACGGTCAATCCGCCGTTCCCACAGGCGCGCTGGCATTTTACCGCGACGCGCGTGCCGGACGCAGCCGATGTCTCGCTCGCCCTGCAATACACGACCACGCCCAACGACGAAGCGAGCTGGCAATACATTGCAGCGTTTGGCGGATCGGCCGCGCTCGTGAATAATCCAGCCGGCTCGGAAGTGTGGACCAACGACCCGTTCCTCACGCTCGCGCCGGGTGGCTATTACTTCCGCGTCGAGACGACCGCGCCGGGCTACGACCGCGAGGTGACTGCCCCTTTTGGAAACGAGGCGCTGCTCGGCGGTACCGGCGAACCGGGTCCGATCGTGATCGCGCAGCCCTCCCCACCGGCGGCGGTAACCAATTTCAGCATCATCACCTCGAAGCCGGCGGCGGCGGGGAAGAAATGGGTCTTCAAAGTGGACCACGCCGACACGCCCGGCTTGCGCCTGCTCGTGCAGTATTCACTCACGCCCGGTGACCCGAGCTCCTGGCGTTATCTGCCTGGCAAAGCAGACATGGATCGGCCTGATCCCACTGGGAAGGGGAACGACTTCTGGGACCTCACCGTGTCGCGGTTGAGCATCCCGGGTGGCAAAGTTTTCTTCCGCATCGTCTCGCTCATCGCGGGCGCGCCGGAGGGTTACAGCGCGCCGTTCGGAGCCGCGTCGATCAAGGGTGCGAAACCCGGCACGACCGGCCCGATCGTGGTGAAAAATCCCGCGGCGCTGACGCTCGGCACGGAGGCGCACCTGCTCGTGAACAACGTCCCGCAGGAGATTCCTTACAGCCTCGTGCACGAGGGTGAGCTTGTCCGCTACACGATCAATTACCGCAATCACGGCGAAGCTCCGGCGCGCGACGTGACGCTCACCGTGAAGTGGGCCAAGGAGTTTGAAGCCGTCGGCGCGACCGGCCAGACCGAGCCGATTTACAAGACGGCGAACAAGCCGAGTTCCGGTATCGTCGGCGTGAAGATCAACCTCGAGGACGTGCCAGCCAGCCAGAGCTTCGCCTCCACGACAGTCACGCTGCGCGTGAAGAGCGGCGTGAAAAAGCCGGGCCGCGGCGCGATCAATCTGCTCGGCACCGTGCTCGCGGAGAGTCCGGACTTCCCAGACGGGACGGCCGACCTGCCGTTCCTCGCAATCGTCGATCCGCTCACCGTCGCGCTGCGACTCGCCTCGACGGATCAGACGTTTCCCAAGGGCGCGGAGATCCCGTTTATCTTCGCCATCGAAAACAAGAGCCCGGTGGCGCTGACCAATGCCACCGGCTCGGTAAAAATCCCGGCGGGTGCTTACGTCGAGAACTTCATTGAGGACGCCGACACGGACGTCGAGCGTGTGTTCGACAAGGTCGGCAAGACGGTCGAGCTGAAGTTCGCGTTCGGCGCGCTGCCGGCGAATACGGGTCGCTTCGTGTTCATCACGCTGCGCACGCCGTTCGACCTCGGGCGCGACACGCTCATCACCGGCAATCCGACGAAAAACGATCCGGGCTACACTTTCACCGCGATAAATCCCGCGACAAAAAAGCAACTCGTCGCGACCGGCGAGAGCCTCACGGTTTATCTCTCGAACAACATCGTCCGCCCGCCGCAGCTCGATCTCGGCAAGGACGTGGAAGGCGCGACGCTCGACGGACGGCGCACGCACGGCATTTATCGCAAAGTAAATCCGGACGATCCGAAGAGGAAGGATTTCGCCGAGCTGGTACGCGGCGCGCTGGTGGCGCCGGGCGGGGAGGTGACCTTCAATGTGAGCTATCGCAATGTCGGCGAGGGAACGGCGAAGGCGGTGGAGATCTTCGACGACCTCCCGCTCGGCTGCACGCTCGTGCCCGAATCCCTGCTGCTGAATGGCCAGCCCGTCGCCAATTCGCTCGGCGGCACGGTCAAAGCCTACGACTCGAGAAACAAACCGATTGGCCCGAATGAAGTGGCCACCCAGCGGGACGTCCGGACTGCGCGGCGTTTCACGATCAGCGTGGGCGACCTCGGTGCCGGCCAGGGCGGCGTGCTCAGCTATCGCGTGATCGCCTCGAGCTACAGCAAGGGTAAATTTTCGCCGCTCGCGCCGGGCAAGGAGATCACGGTCGGCGGCCAGAAATTCGGCACGCCGCTCATCGTTGGCGGGGGCACCATCTTCACCGAGAGCCTGACCTACGGCGCGTCCGGCTCGCCCAATGACCTCGCGATGCTCGTCGTGAAGCCGCACGAGTTCCGGCTCGACGTGAAGAAGCCGCCGGGCACGGCGCGCCCCGGCAACTCGCTGCGCTTTGCCGTGAAATACAGCAACGCGGGGCAGCTCCCGGCCTACGGCGCCTTCCTCGACGTGCCGATTCCCGTTGGCACCACGGCCTCGTTCGCGCGCTTCCTGGTGCCCGACACCGGCACGACGCATACGCCCGTCGATGGCGAGGACTTGTCGGCTTTCGCCGGCGCGTCCGGGACCGCTCGCATCCAGCTCGGCAAACTCGATCCCGGCGAAACCGGGGAGATCGAGCTCGTGCTCCAGGTTTCCACGCCGCTCCACACGACGCTCGACGCCGCCGGGGAGGTCATTCTTTCTCCGCGCATCGACGGCTACCTGACTCCACCCTCGGGTGCGGGACTGCGTATGCTCTTCGCCGCGGCCGCGGCACCCGCCGGCCAGCTCGGCAAACTCGTCGGCGTGAAGAGCGCCACCGGCTCCGTGCGCCTCGCTACGCCGACGGCGCCGCAGCCGTTCATCGGCCGCACCGTGCCGATGGGCGCGTTGAAGGGCGGCACGATGGACGTCACCGTGTTCTTCGGTAACGCCGGCGATACCGATGCGACCGGCGGCAACGTCGCGATGCAGATTCCTTACGAGACGACATTCGTCAGCGCCACGCCCGTGCAAATGACGCGTCCCGCCGATCCCACAAACCAGCTCAACCTCGCCGACACGCGTTACACGCTCTTGACTCGGATCGAGAAGAGAAGCGGGAGCAATTTCATCGTGCTCGACCTTCCGTCGCTGCCCGCGCACTCAACCGGCTGCTTCACCATGACGCTGCAAGTCGCGCAGAAATTCGGCGGCGCCGCCGTGGAAGACAGCTCGTGCCGGATCAAGATGGCGAAGTGCCCGGAAGTCGTGGCCATTCCCTTCGCCACGCATATCCGCTCGGCGGAGTGGTATTTCTCGATCTTCGAGAGCATCGGGCCGGCCTTCTCGAGCTTCGGCTCGTGGGTGGGGCGCGGCTTCAAGGGGACGGTGCAGGAGGAGTTCAAGCAATTGACCAAATCCTCGGTGTTCTCCTCCTGCGCAGGGCTCGACGCGGCCGTGCTCAGGAACGGCGTGATCTTCGCGCCGCTTCGATTCAATCGTTCGCTGATCGTCGGCCCGAGCAACCTGGTCGCCGCGGGCGGCGGCAACTTGGTTGCCGCGGGCGGGCTGAACCTGGTCGCCGCGGGCGGCGGCAATATGACCGTGAGGAACCCGGCCGGCATCGGCGCGTTCACCCCGTCGCAGCTCTGCGCGAATATCCCGACGCTCGTCGCGGCAGGCGGGCTGAATCTCGTGGCGGCGGGGGGCGGAAATCTTGTCGGCAACGATGGCAGCACCCTTGTCGGCAACGACGGCAGCACCCTCGTCGGCAACGATGGAGCCTCGCTGGCTAAACTGAATAACGCCTCACTCGTCGGTCTCGACGGCGGCTCTCTCGGGACGTTCAGCGCGAACGGCAGCAGCTTCGGCTTCACGCCGGTCGGCGGCTCGTTCGTCTCCATCAATCTCGACGCCGCGCGCCTGGTTGCGGCTGGCGGCGGCAACCTCGTCGCCGCGGGCGGCGGCAACATCGTCTCCGCCAGCAAAGGCCTCCTGGTCGCTGCCGGCGGTGGCAACCTGGTGGCCGCGGGCGGCGGCAATCTCGTTGCCGCTGGTGGATTGAATAACCAGTGAGCCGCCACACCGACGCTCTTTAGAGGCCGGCCTCGGCGGGAGCTGAAGTCGCACGTTCAAAAATCCGAGACGTCCGGGCACCCGGAATCGCGCTTCGATTTTTTGCCGCGGCTGCTGCACGCTGGGGGCATGAGTGCGTCCCGACCGAAGGAGCCGTTTCAGATCGTCTTTATCATCGCCGCGCTGCTCATCGTCCCGGCGGCGCTGACGCTGCGCACCGTTCACCATCCGGTCACGCTCACCGCCACGTCGGAAAATCCTACTCCGCTCGGCTACACGATCAGTCTCGTCCTGTTTCTGATTCCGCTGGCGGCGCTGGCGTGGTGGTTCTTCCGCCGGTCCGATCTCTCGCTTCAGCGCAAGGCGTTCTGGCGCACCATCGCCGTCCTCGCGCCGCTCGGCTTTATCCTCGACCTCCTCTTCGGCAACGCCTTCTTCACCTTCCCGAACGAGGCGGCCACGCTCCGCATCGGCGTCCCGTCCATCGGTGGCCCCATCCCGGTCGAGGAATTCATCTTCTACCTGACCGGCTTCATGATCGTCCTGCTCAGCTACATCTGGGCTGATGAATACTGGGTCGCCGCCTACAACATTCCCGACTACCGCGCCGAAGCCGCGGGTCTGCCGCGCATCGCGGGCTTTCACTTTCCGTCCGTGCTCCTTGGCGCCGCGCTCATCGCCGCGGCTTTCATTTACAAAAGATACGTCTCCTCCGCGCCGGAGGGGTTCCCGTGGTATTTTACCTATCTTACCCTGGCCTCGACCGTGCCCTCCGCCGGCTTCTTTCGCGCCGCGTTGCCGTTCATCAACTGGCGCGCCTTCAGTTTCACCTTCTTCCTGCTCCTGCTCATCAGCCTGCTGTGGGAAGCGACGCTCGCGATCCCATACGGCTGGTGGGGCTACCGGCCGCAGACCATGCTCGGCCTGTTCATCGGCGCGTGGAGTGGCCTTCCGGTCGAAGCGGTGTGCGTCTGGTTCGCCGTCACCTACACGACGGTCATCACCTACGAAGTCATCAAAATCTGGAAGGCTCTCGGCACGGGTGCGCTCGAGGCTTTTTTCGGAATTCGGAAATAGCTTATACGACCGGAATGTTTGTCCGCTTCCACCTTCTGGCTATTGCTGCGCTCCTTCTGGCTGGCTGCCTTCCGGAATCCAAAAACCCGATCTCATCACCGGCTGAGACCTTCAACGATCCCCGGCTCGAAGGCCTGTGGGAGTATCGGGCCGAGGATGGCAGCCGCACGTATTACCACATCCGCTGGCACTCGGAAGGTGATGCAAAGTGGCTCGATATCGTAGGCGTCGCGCACAGGGTGAAGAACGGTCTGGATGCCGGTGGTTATCGCGCCCTGCCGGCGAGAATCGGCGCCAACACGTTCCTCAGTTTCAAGGAAGTCTCCCTCAGCGACCGCGCGAACCAGGGCAGAAACTACAGCTTTGCCCGGTACGATTTCAACTGGCGCGGCGACCTCCGCATCCGACTCGCCGGCGAGAGCGCGCTTGCTGCGGCGATCAGGTCCGGAGCCCTGCGCGGAAAGCTCACTGAGACGAGGTTTGGAACGGACGTTCGCATCACTGACAGCAGCGCGAGGATCGCCGGTTTCCTCGGCCGGACGGACGCTGACGCGGTCTTCGACGGCGACCCAATGTTGTTCAGGAAGGTTCGCGGACGCTAGCTTCCAGTCGTCGTTTCCAGTAATCCATGCTGCCGGTCAATTAAGCCAGGCCATCGACCCGACGGGGGCGCCTGCCTGAGTCAGCCGTGGATGTTAAACCATTTGCGGCAATAGCCGCATTTCACGTCGCCTTTGGGAGAGACTTCGGCGTGCGCGTCGAGACGGGCGCCGCAGGCGGGGCACGTGTATCCGGGGCCAGGTGCGGCGGCCGGTTGTTCGGCGATCGTGGTGCTGGATGGCGGACCTTTCGCTTTGAAGGCGCCGAAGAGGAACGTTCCGCCGACGGCGACAAAGGCGAGCGCGATGAAGCTGGCGAAGACCTTGAAGAAGAGTGGCGGCTCGTGGAAGCCGGTCGCAGTCCACATGAAGCCGATGACGCTCAGGCCAATGCCGCCGAAGACGATTCCAAAAACGGCGGCGAGGATGCGGATCGGTCCGGTGGGAGGTGGTGAGGATACGGGCATGACGCGCCCTCAGGAATAATGGCGGCTCAATTACGACGCAGTATTTTTCTGGCCCAGATTCGCGACACGTTCGGTGAGGGCGGCACGTTTGCGGGCACCATACGACCAGCGATTCGACCGGGCCGATTCCTCTTCACACCCGCGAATTGCCGTCGCGGACTCATCAAACGTCAAACCCGTCTGCACCATGCGAAAGAATAGACGCTTCAAGGTTCTCCTGGTGGCACTTGCGGCAGGAGTCGCGCCGTTTGTGGGCACACCGGCCTACGCCGACAAAAAGGATGACAAAAAGAACGAGGATAAGAACGAAAAGGTGAGTATCTGCTGGCGAGGCCACACCATAAGCGTGCCGCGCCATACCTATGAGAAGACGTTCGCCCCGAGAGGAGCAACCCTCGGCCCGTGCGAGGTGACTCCGACCTAACTGCGCCGCTAGCCTCTCTGGTAGGTGACACTGCGGGCGCCTGCGCTTTCACTCGAGCCGCAGCAGCGCGGGCTGAAGGATCGCGGCAGTCGGCTTTTGCGAAGTTTCCCGGCTGGGACCGCAGTCGAAATCAGCGCCGAACCACGAAGCCGATCAGCGTGAATCCGAGCCATACTGCGGCGAAACCGCAGAGGATGCTCAGCCCAGCATACGCGGCCGCCATGGCCATCTCGCCGCGTCTGAGCAGAAAAAACCCTTCATACCCAAATGCCGAAAAGGTGGTGAAGCCGCCGAGCAGGCCGGTGAAAAGAAATAAGCGACTCGCGGGTGAAAAGGCATTCAGGTGCTCAGCCAACGCCCCCAGCGCGCCGATGACGAGACAGCCAAGCACATTGACGCAAAAGGTGCTGAAGGGAAAACGCCACTCTGCAAAACGGTGCAGGATCACGCCGCCCAAATGGTAACGCGCGATCGAGCCAATGAATCCACCAAGACCGACGAGGAGCGTATGCTTCATCCGCGTGGTATCCTGATTCCCCGCTCGCGCGCTCGCCAGTCCGAAAATGGTGACCTGCCCTCGAGTTGAGCCCCTCCGGAGAAGGAGCACCGAGCGGGTGGGTAGAGCGTCGCGGTGGTGTAGCAACTGTATTTGCTCAGGTGGGTTTTTTTTGGAGGGAGGAGCCAGCGGTTTTGAGCTGGTGGTTGGCGCAAAAGGAGCATGAGTCCTTTTGCGCCCGGCTCCGGGCAACGGTTCGAGTTCAACACCACGAGGCACCTGTCAGGCCCATGCTACAAACGGACAACCGCGAGGAGGGGAAAACTCCCGGCGGCGTCCCGAGGCGGCTGCGGGCGGCGGGAGGCGCTGCAGAGCCGGCGGCGGCCCACCGCCGGCTCTGCACTCGCCTCGCGCCACGACCACCCGGCTGCAGCGCCCGGCGAGTCCCACCATTATGCCCATCCTGAACAGACAAGCGGCGGCTCTGTCCTCCGGACGTGCCGCCCGGGGAATTCACAAGTGGCACCCGCCGCGCGGAGAGCCGTCTCTACACAGCTGGGGCTTTAGCGTCTCGGACCCGTGAGAATTCTTTCGCGGCCGGTGAGGTAAAGGATGAGCACCATCACGGCGAACGGAATCAATGCCAGCAGATCGGGGGAAACCTGCGTGGGCGTGAGCTGGGCGTAAAAGGGGTTGCTGGCGCTCGCCCACTTTTCCAGCTTGTCGTAGAGATCGCTCAGACCGCCGGCCATGAAGGCGATGACGATGCCGGCAATTGCGCCGCCGGCGATGTAGCCGGAGGCCATTAGCACGCCGGGGCTTTTGTCGCCTTCGGCAATGTGTTCCTCCTCCGTCAGGTGGGCGCGATCGGCCTGGCCGCGGCGCTTCGAATCGACGAGCCAGCGGACGGCGCCGCCAATGAAGACAGGCATCGAGGTGGCGAGAGGCAGATAGACTCCGACGGCGAAGGCCAGCGACGGAATGCCGGACATCTCCAGCACGATGGCGATCATGACACCGAAGAGAACCAGCGCCCACGGCAGCTTATGACTGAGAATGCCTTTGATGATGTAGGACACGAGCGTGGCCTTGGGCGCGTCAAACTTCCGCACTTCGCTGCCATCTGGACGCTTGGTGATCGTGCCATTGATGCCGGGATCCACGAGATAGATGGCCTTGCCGGTTTCATCCACGAGGTATTGCCGTGCCGTGCCGCTGGCCTCGTCTTCCTGATGCCAGACGAAATAACTCTTACTGTCCTGCCGGCCCTGCGGACCTGCGAGTGTGGCGGTGGTAGTTAGCCTTGATACATCGGTGCGAAGCTCGGTGGTGACAGGGACATAGACTTTCCCGGTGTCATTTAGCCGCAGGAGAATCGGTCCGAGCACCAGGGCCGAGGCCAGCGCGCCGATGAGGATGGCTATCTGCTGGGAACGCGGCGTGGAACCAATGAGGAAACCTGTCTTCAAATCCTGGGAGGTAGTTCCGCCATTCGACGACGCGATGCAGACAATGCCACCGACCGAGAGTGCCGTGATGTAGAACATCCGATCCGTCCAGCCGAGCGCGAGAAACGCGAGGCAGGTGAGCAGGAGCGTGGCAATGGTCATGCCGGAGATGGGATTCGAGCTGGAGCCAATTTCTCCCGTAAGCCGCGATGAAACGGTGACGAAGAGAAAGCCGCAGAGGATGATCATCACGGCGCCCATCAAGTTCATGTGCAGACTGGGCGCGAACAGGATGGCGACGATCAGCGCGGCGATTCCGACGAAGACAAACTTCAGCGAGAGATCGCGATCCGTGCGCGGCACAGAGTCGCTGCCTGCCTGCTTCGCGCCGAGATCCCGCAGACCGCCACGGAGGCCTTTCCAAATGAGGGGCAGTGAACGCACGAGGCTGATGATGCCGCCCGCGGCGACGGCGCCCGCACCAATGTAAAGGACGTAGGCGCCGCGAATCTGGTTCGGACTCATGTCCTTGATCAGCGTGCTGCCAGGTGCGAGCGGCCCGGCTAATCCTTCACCGAAAAATTTGATCAGCGGAATGAGTAGAAGATACGAAAGCACGCCGCCCGCTGCCATGACCGCGGCGATGCGGGGGCCGATGACGTAACCCACGCCGAGCAACTCCGGAGTGATCTCGCACGCGATCGAGCCACCGTTGAGCGGCGGGCCAAAAAGCTTTTCTGGCGTGTCCTTCCAGGCCCGCAGACCTTTCATGGCGACGTTGTAAAAGATGCCGAGGCCGAATCCGGTAAAGATCGTCCTGGCGCCGATGCTCGCGGTCGCAGCCAGCGCATCGGCTTTGGCTCCTCGCGCCGCGGCGACTTGCGACTCGTGCGAAGCCCCGGCTTTCAACACCTCGGCGCAGGCGGTGCCTTCGGGATACTTCAAAGTTCCATGTTGCTGGACGATCAGCGCGGGGCGCAGCGGAATCATCATCAAGATGCCGAGCAATCCGCCAAGCACGGAGACAAGGATGACGCGTGCAACTTCGAGGTCGAAGCCGAGGATGAGGATCGCCGGCATGGTGACGCCCACGCCGAATGCGATCGATTCGCCCGCTGACCCCGCGGTCTGCACGATATTGTTCTCAAGCACCGTGGCGTCGCGCATCCCGAATTTTGAGAGCACGCGGAACAGCGCGATGGAGATAACAGCGACCGGGATGGAGGCGCTCACCGTCAGCCCCACTTTGAGCACGAGATAAAGCGACGAAGCTCCGAACACCATCCCGAGCACGGTGCCGATGATGATGGGCAAAAAGCCCAGCTCGCGCAGGTTGGACGAGGCTGGGATGTAGGGTTCGAAAGCGGGCGCTGACTTGTCGGAGTTCATGCTTTGGTTCCCGTCTGAATTAACTCTGAGCTATTTTCCGAGTATTCCGCTGCTTAGCTCGCTCACGAGCTTATCGGCATGATAGACGTTCCGCAGCGCTTCCAAAATGCCGCGGGAATCCACGGACACAGCGCGCGCCTGCACGTCGCTGTAAACAAAGTCGAGCACGAGCGACTGAATGTTGCCGTCGAAGATAATCCCCACGAACTCGCCCTGGCGATCCACCACCGGACTGCCAGAGTTCCCACCGATGATATCGGCTGTCGAAACGAAATTAAACGGCGTTTGCAGGTTCAGCTTCGGCTTGGCATCCAGCCAGGACTTTGGCAGATCGAACGGCGAACGATACTCCTGCTCTGCCGCGCGTTCGTAAAGTCCGGCGATGGTCGTATGCGCGGCGATCTGTTTACCGCCTTCTTCAAAGCTCTTTACCGTTCCGAACGCGAGACGCAGCGTGAAGGTCGCGTCCGGGTAACTCCCCGTGCCTTCAATCGCAAACCGCGCCTTGCTGATGCGGGCGTGAGCCTGCTGCTTGGCCTCGCCCTGCGCCTCGATGATTGCACGAAGCGCGCGCGCCTCCGCGTCCACCGATCTGGCCAGCGCGATCATCGGATCGTTCGCCGCGTCCACCGCTGTCGCGCCGCCTTCATAGAGCTTCTTGCGAAAGGCCACGTCGCGCACCTTCGTGCCTTGAATGAGTTCGACAGCACAAGCCGTGGGCGACTTACCGGCGAGGACCTTTTGCACGAGCGGTGACGTCACGCCCATTTCCTCGGCCAGATAGGTCAGTGAATCGGTTAACTTCAACTCCTCGAGATCTGTATAGATTGGCTTGTCGGAAAACAGATCCAGCTCGAGTGACTCCTGTGCTGCCTCATTGAACTCGCGCAGACGCTCGCCATTCGGCTTCGCCCGCTCAACACTGGCTCGGAGCAGGGTGCGCGCGATGCTGAAAAGCTCGGAGTTAAATGCGCTGCCACTCTCGAGCAGGCTGTAGGAGCGCGCGTTCTCGGCGATGACCTTTTGCGCCGCGGCAATGCGTTCATACGACGTCAGCGCATCCTTGAGGTCTTCGCGCGAGCCGAGCTTTTCTCGCAATGCTTTCTCTGCGGCAGCCTTCTTTCCAAACAGGGCTGGGTCGAGCAGTCCAGCCAGACCGCCTTTGCGCGCTTTACGGCTATTCTGCACGCCAAACAGATCATCCTTGGCGCGGCGCGCATTTTCCTGGCTGCGCTCGCTGTATGAGTTGAGGACTACTTCCATGCGGAAGAGACGTTGCAGCGCGCGCGGCATCTGGGCGTCCCGCACGTACTCAAGTTCCGCCATGGTGAAGAGCCGGCTGGTGCGGCCCGGATGCCCGGAGACAAAAACAAGATCGCCTTCCCTCGTCCCTGCCTGGCTCCACTTGAGATAGTGCTGAATCCTGGCTGGCTTTCCGTCCTCGTAAGCGCGGAAGAAACAGACATCGAGGTCGAAGCGCGGAAACTCGAAGTTATCCGGATCGCCGCCAAAGAAGGCGATCTGCTGCTCGGGAGCGAACACCACGCGCACATCGGTATAGCGCTTGAATCGATACAGGTGATACAGCCCGCCCTGATAGAGCGTGACTACGTCGCTGCGCTGACCGGTCTTGTCTTTTGATTCTTTCTCGATCTCGGCCATGACCGCACGCCGTTGCTTGAAGGACTCTTCGTCCGACCCGCCGGGTTTTACGGCGGCGTTCACCCGCGCCGTCACATCCTCGATGCTCATGAGCACATTCAACTCGAGATCAGGCGCCTTGATTTCGTCGGCCAGCGTAGCGGCGTAGAATCCTTTTTTCAGGTAATCATTCTCCTTCGTGCTGACTTTTTGCAGCGTGTCGGCGCCGACGTGGTGATTGGAGAGAATGAGTCCGTCCGCCGAGACGAATTCGCCGGAGCCGCCGCTGTTGAAGCGCACGGAAGACTTCTGCAAATGCTCCAGCCACGTGTCCGTGATATCGAAGCCATACCGCTCCTTGAGCTGAGCGCGCGGCGGATCGTTATAGAGCCACATCCCTTCGTCGGCGAAGCTCCCCGATGGAGCGATACCGAACGACAGCGCCAACCCCAAAAACAGCAGCAGTGATTTTCTTTTCTTCGTGTTCATGTTTTGAGGGCGCGGAGTATCCCGACTGGCTGCGCCGGCAGCAATGGCGAATCTGGTCCGTCGAGGACGCCGATCAGGCGATGATCTCCGTGATCGCGCGGCCGAAATCCATATCCAGCCGCTTGCGACCCGGCACTTCGAGGCGGCGCGGATCGAGTCCGAGTTGTCGCAGCACCGTCGCGTGGATGTCGGTGACGTAACGCCGGTCAGTAACGGCGTTGAAACCCAGCTCATCCGTCGCGCCATGGGTCACGCCGCCCTTGATCCCGCCGCCAGCCATCCACGCGGAGAACGCCGACGGATGATGATCGCGGCCCGTTCCCTCCGCGCCCGGAGTCCGGCCGAACTCCGTTCCGAAAACCACGAGCGTGTCATCGAGCAACCCGCGTTGCTTCAAGTCGCGGAGCAAGCCCGCAACTGGCGCATCGACTTCCGCGGCGAGCCTGGTGTGGTTGTTCCTGATGTCTTTGTGCGCATCCCAGGCTCCGCCGCCGCCACCGCCGTGGAAGAGCTGGACGAAGCGGACGCCGCGCTCAACCAGCCGCCGGGCGACCAGACACTGCTCGCCAAACTTCTTCGATTCCGGGCGATCGATCCCATAAAGCCGGCGCGTCGCCTCGCTCTCTTGCGCGAGCTGCAGCGTTTCCGGCACGGAGCTTTGCATCTGGAAGGCGAGTTCGTACGACTTGATGCGCGCTCGCAGGTTTTCATCGTCGGGGTAGTCGATGCCGGCGAGTCGGTTGAGTTTCCCGAGGAGGCCAAGACTTTCGAGCTGTTCTTCCGGCGACATGGAATCCTTCGGCGGGGCGATGAACGGGAGCGGTTTCGTGGGATCGGTTCCGAGTTGCACGCCAGCGTGTTCCGGTCCGAGATAGGACGCGCCGAAGGTCATGTTGCCTCCGCAGCAATCGCCCGTCGGTGTTCCGAGCACGACGTATTCGGGCAGATTCTCGTTCACCGATCCGAGTCCGTAGGAAACCCACGAGCCGAGGGTGGGATGACTCAGCTCGCGCGGATGGCGGCCAGTCTGCCACGTGAGCTGCGCGCCGTGGTCGTTGTGAATCGTCCAGAGCGAGCGCACGACGGCAAGGTCGTCGGCGCATTGGCCGATATTGGAAAACCAGTCGCTCACGACCAGGCCGCTTTCACCGTAAGGCCGGTAGCCCGTCTGCAACGGCATGATCGTCTTGCGCGCCTGGTGTGTCGGGTTTGGATCGATGACGTCTTTCCCGTAGGCCTTGAGAGCGTCGGCGAATGGCGTCTCCTCGATCGATTTCCCGCCGTACTGCGTGAGCGCCGGTTTCACGTCGAAGCTCTCCATGTGGCTCAACCCGCCGCATAGGAAAATCCAGATCACTGATTTTGCGCGCGGCGGGAAATGCGGCCGCCCATCAGGCGGCAGCCACGGGTCCGCGGCTGCCGCCTCGGCGCGCGCAATGCCATCGCGGAAGAGGAGTGCGCCGAGCGCGAGGCCGGTAAAACCCATGCCGGTATCAGCCAGAAAGGAACGGCGCGAAATACCGCGGCAGTGAGTGGTGGGATCGGCATTCATGGGTGGAATCGCGCGGGCAATTTGGCGCGCCGGGAGTAAGCAGGCTTAGCGAATCGTGAGGAAGTCATGGTGGTTGAAAAGGATGAGCAGCAGCTTTTCGCGGCGCTTTTCCAACGGTCCATCGGCAGAGAGAAAGTCCCGGCAGAGCGCAGTTTCATCCGGCGTGGCGGAACGCGCGAGGATGCGGTGGTAAGCGCGGTCAATGAAGCTAGCGGCATCGTCCGCACCGGTTTCCTGCGCAAGCGCTGCGGCAAGGACCTTTGCCTGGGCGATCGACATCTCGTTGTTGATCAAGGCGAGAGCCTGCTGCGGAACGACGGAGGGACGCCGCTCGTAGCATTCGGTCAGGCTGGGTCCATCGAAGATTTTCAGGAACTCCACTTCGCGTTCGTTCGCCGTGCGCAGATACAGCGAGCGGCGCCTCGATTGCAGACCGAGTTGATGATCGATCTCGGGACCGCCCATCGTCAGGTCGAGCGTACCCGCGGCGTGCAGAATGTTATCGCGCACCGCCTCGGCTTCGAGCCGCCGCGATGGCATGCGCCAAAGATAGACGTTATCCGCATCGCGCTCCGCATTGGCGAAGTCCGGCGTGGATGCCATGCGGTAAGTGCTGCTCGTTACAATAAGACGGTGCAGGGTCTTCATGCTCCAGTTCTTCTCGACGAGTTCGGCGGCGAGCCAATCGAGGAGCTGCGGATGCGACGGCGCGCGGCCATTGCGGCCGAAGTCCGCGGGCGTCGGCACAATGCCGCGAGTGAAATGTCGGAGCCACAAATGGTTCGCGGCCACGCGGGCGGTGAGCGGATTCTGGGCGTCGGTGATCCAGCGGGCCAAAGCCAGGCGACGGCCGCTGCTGTTCTCCGGATTGATCGGCGCGCGTGGCGTGTAGGCTGTCGTCGCCGGAGTCGCCAACGGCTCCTCGGCCTTGGCTAGCGCGGCGACGGCGGCGGCCGTTTTCTCCTTCGCGGCTGTCAGAACTTTCTGCGCCTTCTCGAGCTTTTGCTTTTCCAACTGCGCAGCAGCCGCGGCTTCCGCAGCAGCTTCCGCGACTCGAGCCTGCGCCAGCTTCCACCGGGATTCCGCGACCGGTATCCGCCGCTGCGCTTGCATTGCCTCCTTCGCCGCGGCTTCCCATGCGGGGCCGGGCTTTTGCGCAGCAGTTTCCAGGTTTTCAGCACCGATCGTCGCCAGCAACGTTTGATACTTCGCCTCCGCCAGAGCCACTGCGGCCTCTCGTTCCGCGATCACTGGCGGAGCTTGCGCGGTATCCTTCCGCGCCGCTTCCAGCGCCGCGCGTGCGGCGGCGAGTTCGCGCGCATTCGCTGCGATAACATCCGCGATGGCAAAGGCGCGTCGTTCCGGTTGGGCGGCATCGCGCGGCAGCGTCACTTTTTCTATCTCGAACTTGCCACCGAGAATGCGCGGGATGCCCGGCGCGATTGGCTGACGCTTGTCCGGTTTTCTTTCGTCGCCGCGGTGAAAGAGCCATGTCGGCTCATCGGGCTTCGCATCGAAGACGCGGCTCAGACCGTCGCGCGCCAGATCGATCTCGCCGGGCACGGCGTCGATGCGGACCTGGTGCGGCTCGAAGATCGCGCGGAGCTGGTAATACTCCCGCTGCGTGATCGGGTCGTACATGTGGTTGTGGCACTTGGCGCAACCCATCGTAAGTCCGAGAAAGGCTTGCGATGTATGCTTCACCGTATCTTCCAGCCACTGCTCGCGGCTGAGCAGTTTGTAGTTTCGCGCCAGAAATCCCGTCGCGCGAACGACGTTCGGATCAGTCGGCGCCAGCTCATCGCCGGCGATCATTTCCTGCACCATGCGGTCGTAGCCTTTGTCCGCGTTAAGCGATTCCACGATCCAGTCGCGCCAGCGCCAGATGTGCCGATGGCTGTCGCGCACCTGGTTCTGTTCAAGCCAGCCGGTCCAGTCGCTGTAACGCCAGATATCCATCCAATGTCGCGCCCAGCGCTCGCCATAGCGGGCGTCCGCGAGCAGACGATCCACGACCTTTTCAAAGGCGTCAGGCGATGCGTCGGCGAGAAAAGCCTGCTGCTCCGCAGGCGTCGGCGAGAGTCCGATGAGATCCACGTATACCCGCCGCAACAGGACTTCGCGCACCGCCTCAGGTCGGGGCGCGAGCCCGCGCGCTTCGTGTTCGCTGGCGACGAACGCGTCGATCGGATTGCGAGCCCAGCCGGGATTCTTCAGCGCCGGCAGAGCCGGCCGACGGACTGGTTGAAACGCCCAGTAACTCCTCTCTTCATCCGTAATCAGCGGCCCCGGCGACAGCTCCGCTGGCTCCTCTCGCGCGGTCTTCGCTCCAGCCGCAATCCAGCGTTCGATCACCTCCACCTCCCGCGCCGGAAGCCTGCCGCCTTTCTTCGGCATCTCTCCTTCCTTGACGAGCCACAGCATCTCGCTCGCCGCCGGCTGGCCAGGAACGACTATATGCCGACCGCCCTCGAGTTCGCGGGACATGAAGCGTCGCAGCCGTAAATCTACGCCGCCCTTCGGCTTGTCTTCGTCGCCATGACATTGAAAGCACCGCGCCTTCAAGATCGGTCGCACATCGCGCTCGAAGACTGGCTCCTCGTTCTGGGCAGCCATCCCGGCGCGAAATGCGCACACCCCGATGGCGAGGAGGAAAAGCCGGAGGCGAGTCATGCGACGGGTTGACCTTGCTCGGCCGGCTCTCTTAGCGTGATCACGGCGAGTGTCAGTGAAACCGTTCGCAGTGGACGAGGTAAAGCGGGAGATCTCTACCGAACCTATGCCGCCGGCTTCGTGGGTCTGCCAAACCTTATGATCTTGCTGCTGCTCGCGTCTGTATCAGGCCCATCCAACTCACCGAGTCTCGCGTCAGGAGAGGAGAGCTATGGCTTTTGAACTCCCAGCTCAACCACCCCGGAGAAAGGAACCCAGGAAGAAATCGCGATCCTGCGAATCCGGATCGTCGCGAGGTTTGCTGAATCCAGCATCGGAATGTTTGGATGGATGAGTGGCACACCCGACCAAGGCTAGGAGTAGGATTAAGGCGAAGGCGAATCGCATCGCGAAGCGAGAGAGCGATGGGTCGCTTCTACTTACCTGCCTTTCTCCCGGCCCATCTCTTCCTGGCCGCCGCGGCGATTTTGGCGCGAGCTTCGGGACTGAGTGTTCTCTTTGTCTTCCCCGCAGGCTTCGCAGCCTTGGCTTTGGCTGGCGCGGGCGTCGAGCTTGCTTGACCTTTGCTCTTGGCCCATCGCGCCCGTTGAGCCGCAGCGATACGAGCTCGCGCTTCGGGCGACATTGTCCGTTTGCGCGATTTCTGTCCGCGCTCCGGTTTAGGAGTTTCTTCCTCGGAGCTAAACAATCCGGTCAGCTTTGACTGGAGAGCTGCGATTTGTTTGCGGATCGAAAGAGCCTCTTCGAGTTTGTTGATTGGATGTTCCCAGAATGAAATGGATTTCGGCATAGGAGCGAAGGTGTAGGACACTCCCGCATCGCGGGCAACCATTGTTTAGGATTTATATCTAGCGGTTTTTACCACTCATTCGCCGCGCTATCCGAAATTGGTCGAAGATGTTAAGCGCATCCCGCCGAGTCATACCACGAACGCCACAAAGGAAGCGAACCATCGAGCCAGGTGCGAAGGTACAGCATTATAGAAACGAGATAGGACCTATGTTCAGGCTCCTGTCGCTGCTCGCTGCCTCCATCTGCCAGCCGCGACCATTACGACCGCGTCTTACAAAGAGTAACCGTCGCGCAGGAGTTGCATCGTGTGGCGCACTTGAATCGGGGACCCAAGCTCTCCGAGATGCACGCGCAGCTGGGTGAGGCATCCGATGTTTCCCGAGACGACCACCTCGGCTCCCGTCGCGATGACTGCTTGCGCCTTTTTTCGGCCGAGCGATGCAGCGATCGCAGGCTGATCAAGATTGTAGGTGCCAGCGCTACCGCAGCACAGGTGGGCTTCAGCGAGTTCGCAGAGTTCCAGGCCGGGAATGCTCCGCAGTAACTCGCGCGGCTCGCGGCGCACGCCCTGCGCGTGGGCGAGATGACAGGCATCCTGATACGCGACTTTCATGGTCCGGCCACATCCCTTCGGCAGTTCGCGCAAGCCGAGTGCTTGGAGAAAGGCGCTGACATCCATCACGCGTTGACGAAACGTCTCCGCGCGCGCCTCATCCGGAGTTCCGCGCAGGATAAGGTCATACTCGTGCATGGCCGAGCCGCACCCGGCGGCGTTGGTGAGGATGGCGTCCACGTCGGGCGGAAACGCGGCCAGGTTGCGGCGGGCAAACGCTTGTGCCGCCCGCAGTTCGCCCGTGTGCCAGGCGAGACCGCCGCAACAACCTTGCGCGGCGGGTACCAGCACTTCCACACCATTGCGTGCGAGCACTTCAATTGTGGCGCTGTTGATGTCGGGATCGAGCACCCGCTGCGCACATCCCGCCAGCAGTGCGACACGGGCGCGGCGAGGGCCGTGCGCCCGCGTAACAGCGGGCCACGACTGCGCGGGCGGGAGATGGTCGGGAATCAGATCGAGCATCGGACGCAGTGGCGCGGGCATCCATGGGCGGAGAGTCTTCCCGAAGCGTCCCAGCCATGTGGCCAAACGGAACCGTGCCGGGAATGGAATCGTCTGCGCAGCCATCATGCGGCGGAGCCTTTCGCCAATGGAACGCCGGGGCTGCATCAGCGCGCGAAACGGACTGATGAGATCCCGATATTGGACGCCGCTGGGGCAGGCCGGTTCACACGCGAGGCAGCCGAGGCAACGGTCCACATGCGGTTGCGCGGCGGCCAGCGGAAGCTTGCCCTCGAGCACCTCTTTCATCAGCACGATGCGACCGCGCGGCGTGTCCATTTCCTGACCGAGTTCACGATACGTCGGGCAGGCGGCGAGACAAAAGCCGCAGTGGACGCAGGCCGCGACCGCCTGAGTCATCGGCGCGCCGAGCGGTCCGAACTTTTCCGTTGGGATCGCGTGCAACATCAGTCGTCGAGCGATGGGAAGCGGCTCTGCGGATCGAGCGCCTGTTTTACCGCGAGGTTGATCTCAGCACGCGGAGTCGCTCCGAGCCACAGCGGCGCTTCGCCGCGGAAGACCACGCCAGACAGACCAGCATCCTTCAGCCGCACATCAAACTCTCTCGCATGCCCGGGGTCAGCCAGCGACACATAGGCGAGGTTACCTCCCGCGCTCACGTGCATTTGCGCCCCGTTGAGCGATTGAAGCGATTGCTCCAACGGCACGATCGCAGCAGGCGGCAGCGCAACCTTCACCAGCACCGCGCCTTCACTGGCCCAGCGAAATTCGAGGAGGTTGGCCCAGACGATTTCCGCATTGGTCTCGGAGAGCACAGCGCCGGGCCAGCGCGCGAGGATTTCGCGGCTGAGCGCATCGAGCGACGAGGCGGGTCCGGCTACACGAGCGAGCACGCTGCGAGGGCTACCAGGCGCGATGTCGAGCGCGGCGAACTCGAAGCGCGAGCTGGCAGCTTCCATGAGCACTCGCCTCGCATCACTCACTGTTTCAGCGTCGAGCCTGAGTGTGCAGTTGGAAGCCGGCCGCGGGAACACTTTGAAAGTCATCTCCGCCAGCACGCCGAAACGCCCGAGGCTGCCGACGAAAAATTTCGGCATGTCAAAGCCGGCGGCATTCTTCACTACCTTGCCGCCCATGCGCAGGATGCGGCCCGCGCCGTCCACGAAGCGCACACCGAGGATGAAGTCGCGCACGCCGCCGAATCGGAAACGACCGGGTCCAATTAAGCCCGCCGCCACGGTGCCCCCAATCGTTGCGCCCGCTTCGACGAGCATGGGATCGAACGGCAAATACTGCCCGCGCTCCGCCAGCGCCGCCACGATCTCGCGCAGTGGCGTTCCCGCGTACGCGGTGAAAGTGAACTCGCTCGGGTCGTATTCCACGATGCCGCTCAACCCGCGCATCGAAAGCAGCGCAACGCCACCTGCAACCTCCGCCAGCCGCGGCTTGGTGCGCGCGCCGACCGCGAGCACGCGCGGGCTCGCACGCACGGCGTCGGCGAGTTCAGCGATCGTGGAGGGAACGAGAGCCATCATGCGCCGATCACTCCCGCGAGATCACCCCGCTGCGCTCCAGCGGATGCAGGCCGTGTTGTTGCAAGGCGGGCGCTTCGCCGCCGGGAAACATCTTGCCGGGATTGGCGATGCGGAGCGGATCGAACGCGGCGCGCAGCCGCTTCATGCAGTCGATCTCATCGGCGTTGAACATCTCGCCGAGATAGTCGCGCTTCTCCACACCGATCCCGTGCTCGCCGGTGATCGAGCCGCCCATCTCCACGCACATTTTCAGAATGCGCCCGGCGAGTTCCTCGGCCCGGGCCAGCGCGCCAGATTCGCGGCCGTCGAAAAGGATCAGCGGATGCAGGTTGCCGTCGCCGGCGTGGAAGACATTCGCGCAGCGCAAGCCGGTCGCGCGCGACATCTCGCCGATGCGCCGCAGCGCTTCGCCGAGACGGCGGCGTGGCACGACGCCGTCCTGCACGATGAAATCCGGCGACAGACGGCCCACCGCGCTGAACGCGCTCTTGCGGCCTTTCCAAATCGCGACGCGCTCCTCCGCATCGCGGGCGGGACGAGCCTCGACAGGCCGGCTGTCGGCGATGATCCGGTCGAGCCGCTCGCGATCCGCGGCCACGACTTCGCGCGGACCTTCCAGTTCGACGATGAGCACCGCCTCGCATCCCGGCGGATATTCCGCATGCACCGCGGCGACCGCGGCTTCGAGCGCGAGCGCATCCATGATCTCCATCGCACCCGGCAGCAGCCCGCTTGCGATGATCGCAGACACGGCATCGCCGGCCTGCTCGAGCGTGCGATAGCCGGCGAGGACGGTGTGAAAGCATTCTGGTCTGGGCAGCAGTTGCAGCGTGATTTCGAGCGCGATGCCGAAGAGCCCTTCATTGCCGGTGAAAAGGCCGCACCAATCCGGCCCCACGTTCTCCCGGCTCGCTCCGCCCCACTCGACCGTCTCGCCGGTCGCGAGCACCGCCTTAATGCCGAGCACGTGGTTCGAAGTCATCCCGTATTTCAGGCAATGGGCGCCGCCCGAGTTGAACGCGACGTTGCCGCCGATGGTGCAGATGGACTGGCTGGAAGGATCGGGCGCGTAGTGCAGCCCGTGCGCCGCCGCAGCCTGCGTCACATCGAGATTCACCACGCCCGGCTCGACTACCACGAGGCGCTGTGCGGGATCGAGCTTCAGGATGCGATTCAGCCGGTTCAGTGCGACGACGATGCCGCCGGCGACCGGCAGCGAACCTCCCGACAAACTCGTGCCGCTGCCACGCGCGACGAACGGCAGCCGCTCCGCGTGGCAGAAGCGCACGAGCGCGATCACTTCCGCCGCCGTCTCGGGAATCACCACCGCCAGGGGCCGCGTGCGAAACGCGGTCAGTCCGTCGCTCTCATATGCCGCCAAATGTTCCGGTCGCTCGAGCAAGCGCCCGCGCGGCATCAGCGAAGCGAGGCGCTGGATTGCGGTCATGGCTGAAAGCTACCGCAGGAGTTCCTTCAGCGCTGCCAGCAAGAGGTCCACGTTGCGCACCGTGGCGCCGTGGCCCATGAGGCCGATGCGCCACGCCTTGCCGGCCATCACGCCGAGCCCGGCACCAATCTCGATGCCGTATTCTTCGAGCAACCGCTTGCGAGTGGCCGCGTCGTCCGCGCCGGTTGGAATGTTGACGCAGTTCAATGTGTGCAGCGAACGCTTCGGCACATAGGTAATCCCCATCGCTTCCAGGCCAGCGCGCAGGCGCCGGTGCATCTGCTCATGTCGCGCGAGGCGGTTTTCGAGTCCTTCCTCCAGCACCATGCCGAGCGCTTCGTGCAGGGCGTAGGTCATGTTGATGGGTGCCGTGTGATGGTAAACGCGACCGCCGCCACCGCCGCCGGTGTAGTATTTCCGCAGCATCGAAACATCGAGATACCACGACTGCACCTTCGTCTTCCGCGCATCCATGCGGGCCAGCGCGCGCTCACCGAAGCTCACCGGCGAAAGGCCCGGTGGACAGCTCAGGCATTTCTGCGTGCCGCTGTAGATCGCGTCGATGCCCCAGTCGTCCACGCGCAACTCGTGGCCGCCGAGGCTGGTCACCGCATCCACGGCCAGCAGCGCCCCGTGCGCATGTGCGATTCCGGCGAAACCTTCCAGCGGCTGGTGCGCGCCGGTGCTGGTCTCGGCGTGAATGATGCCGACCAGCTTTGCCTTTGGATGCTGTGCCAGCGCCGCTTCGAGCTGCTCCAGCGCGATCACTTCGCCCCACGTCGCTTCGATCGCGTGAACCACGGCGCCGCAGCGTTCCATCACGTCCTTCATGCGCGTTCCGAAGACGCCGTTGACACCCACGATTACCTCGTCGCCGGGTTCGATGAGATTGGTCGCGATGCATTCCATTCCCGCCATGCCCGTGCCGCTGACGGGAAACGTCAGCGCATTCCTGGTGCGAAAAACGTCGCGCAGCCGCGCGCAAGTTTCATCCATGATGGCGAGATATTGCGGGTCGAGATGGCCGAGCGTCGGCGCGGCCAGCGCGCGCAGCACTCGCTGCGAGACAGGGCTGGGGCCAGGCCCGAGCAGAATGCGCTCGGCGGGAAAGGCAGTGGAGATGGGTTGGGTCATTTTCGAATGCGACCATGAAACGCCGGAAGCGGCGCGGCAATCCTCTTGAGCGACGCGCTCAAACAAGTGCTTGCGGCCACGTTTCCGGACCAACAGGCTTTACCTTGTCAGCGCCGGGTAAACTGCCTCATCCTGTCTCCATGCCTTTATTCTCCCAGACCTTCAAAGGCGACGCCAAGTTGGAGGCGTGCCTCGTCAACGACGCCGCTCACCTCACTCTCGGAACTACCGGTGCGCACGTGGCGAAGGTCCAGGCGGCGCTGATCCTTCTCGAGGCGGTGGATATCTCGATTGCCGAGCGTGGCGCTCAGCTTTACGGCGCCTCCACGGCAGCAGCCGTGCTCGCCTATAAAGTCCGACGTCGGATTATCAATCGCACGTATCAGTCGCAAGCAGACAATATCGTCGGCAAAATGACCATGGCGGCGCTCGATCGCGAGATGCTGCAGATGGAGAGCGCAGGCCGCGACCGCAATGCATGCGCGGGGGTAAGAACTCAACCCTTTCTCCGTTGACCTATGAAAACCGTCGTCGTCCACGGAAACGCCAAGACTGTTGAGAAAGACTGGGCCAATCAATTTGCCGGATTAGATGCCGACGTCCGGCGGGAATTCGATAAGGCAGTCGATTTCAACGCCCGCACCAGCAAAGTCTTTGTTATTCCAGCAGCGCTGACGTGGGACGGAATTGTGAACACCATCACCGCGGCGGCCAACGCGGCTGGCAGCGGCGGCGTGGTAATCCTCGCCAGCGGCCACGGTGGCGCGGGCAGTCAGACGAGACAGGGAATCATCGTTTGGGACGCAGCCGACGGTGATGTAAATCGCGGATGGGATGCGAAAATCGTCGGCAAAGGCTTCTTTTGGGACGAGGACATAACCGAATATACAGACGTGATTCCGTCCGGGAACCCGCCGACACGTCAGGCAGAAGACGTGGCGAACCTCAAAGCGGGCAAGGGGAACGCCAAAGTCCTGAAGCTGCGTCAGGAGGCTTTCGACGCTTACGATCGAATCGCCACCGCGTTTCGGGCGGCCAAGATCGCCCGCTTTACCTTGACGGTCTGCACCGCCGGTAGTGCCACCGTCTTTATCGATCGACTTGCCAAGAAATTCGGCTGCGAGGTCGCTTGCTTTAATCAGAAGACGGTAGTCCTGGACGATGGCACATTTGGTCGCAGGCCCGGCAAGGCGCGCCTGGTTCTTGATTCGGATAAGAGCAAGGATGGCCAGGGAACGAATGTCCAAAGCGCGCGCGTTTTTTCGCCGGATCTCGACAACACGCGCCTCGCTCATGTCGGAAAACCCTAGAGGCGTCCGGCGAGGATGTGGCCCGCTCGCCGGCTTCTCATTGCTCGTGCTGGGGTTGACCGCGCGCGCGGCGGACGGGGATTGGCCGAGCTACCTTGGCGACAACGGCCGCAGCAATTACTCTCCGCTCAGCCAGATCGACCGCGGCAATGTCGCGCAATTGAAAGTCGCGTGGACTTACGACACGGGCGACAAAGGTGAGTACCAGGCGAATAATCTCGTAGTCGGCGGAGTGCTCTACACGGCTTCGCCGACGCGCAAGGTGATCGCGCTCGACGCCGCCACTGGACGCGAGCTTTGGAAATGGGATCCGGCCACGGAGCGTTCCGGCGCGGGGAAGGGGCGCCAGCGCGGGCTGGTTTATTGGCGAGATGAAGATGGCGGCGAGCGGCGGCTTTTCACCGCGTCAGGCAATTACCTTTTCGCGCTCGATGCGAAGACCGGGCAGACGATCCGCAGCTTCGGCGAGAACGGCTCGATCCACCTCGGCAGCGGGTTGGATACGGAGCCACGGCCAAACGTGGGCCTCAATACGCCGGGCGTGATTTTCCACAATCTCCTCATTATCGGCGGCATCGGCGGACCCGGCGCGGTGCGGGCGCTCGATGTGCGCACGGGCGAGCGACGCTGGATTTTTCACCTCATCCCGAGCCCGGGCGAGATCGGCTACGAGACGTGGCCGCCCGAGGCTTACAAAACAGCGACCGGCGGCATGCCGTGGTGCGGGCAGGCACTGGATGAGAAGCGCGGCATCGTTTACGTTGCCACCAAAACGGCGGAGCCGGATTTCTACGGCGGGGCGCGGCACGGACAGAATCTGTTCGCCAACTGCATCGTGGCGCTCGACGCCGCGACGGGCCGGCGCCTTTGGCATTTTCAAATCGTCCATCACGATCTGCTCGATCGCGATCTCCCGTGCCCGCCTGTCCTGCTCACGGTGAAACATGAGGGCCGCAGCGTCGATGCCGTCGCGCAGGGCACGAAGCAAGGGCTGCTCTTCGTCTTCGATCGCGTGACCGGCGCGCCGCTCTGGCCCATCGAAGAAAGGCCCGTTCCGGCGTCCACCCTCCGCGGCGAAGCGGCCTGGCCGACGCAGCCCTTTCCCACCAGGCCTGCGGCGCTCATGCGCCAGCGTTACACCGAGGACGATGCGTCCGATCTTTCGCCCCGCGCTCATCTCGAGACGCTCGAGCGCATCCGCCGGTCGCCGAATTTCGGACCCTTCCCCGCGCCCGGTCTGAACGAGACCGTCATGTTCCCGGGCTTCGATGGCGGTATGGAATGGGGCGGCGGTGCGGCCGATCCGGACGGCGTTTATTACGTCAACGTCAACGAAATGCCGTGGATCATGCAGATGGTGGAAACGCGGCGTGCGGATGGCACACCGCTGCCGCGGGGCGAGCGCGATTACATGCTCCACTGCGGCGCGTGTCACGGGCTCGACCGCGCGGGCAACTTGGCCGGCGGCTTCCCCTCGCTCATCGACGTCGAGCAGCGCAAGAGCCGCGAGCAGATCGCGCTCATCACCAAACAAGGCGCCGGCCGAATGCCCGCTTTTGATCGGCTCTCCGATTCCGATCGCGACGGTATCATCGACTACATCACGGGCCTCAAAAAGCAGCTCTCCGCCGCGCGCGAGGAAAGCAAGGATGCCCCGCGCCCTTCCGACGACAAGTCGCCGCCCTACGCCTTCGGCGGCTTCCACCGCTGGCTTGATGCGGAAGGCTATCCCGCGATCAAGCCACCGTGGGGCACGCTTAACGCCGTGGATCTGAACACCGGCGAGATAAAGTGGAAAGTAACCCTCGGGGAATACAAGGAGCTGAAAATGCGTGTCGTCGCGCCGACCGGCACGGAGAACTACGGCGGGCCGGTCGTGACCGCCGGCGGCCTCATCTTCATCGGCGCCACGGCCGATGAAACGATCCGCGCTTTCGACAAGGACACGGGCGCGATCCTGTGGCAGGCCGACCTTCCCTTCGGCGGCAATGCGACGCCGAGCACCTACATGGCCGGTGGTCGTCAGTTCGTCGTCATTTCGGCGGGGGGCGGCAAATCCGGGCGGCCCGCGGGCGGGCATCTGGTCGCCTTTGCGCTGCCGGGAAGCGACCCCGCGCGTTGATCGATTTGACCTGCTGAGATCGGATCAGACGTTGAAGCGAAACTCCACGACGTCGCCGTCCTTCACAACGTATTCCTTTCCTTCGATGCGCAGCTTGCCGGCTTCGCGGGCCTTGGCAAAGGAGCCGAGGCTGATGAGGTCGTCGAAATGCACGGTTTCAGCGGCGATGAAGCCGCGCTCGAAATCGCTGTGAATGACGCCCGCGGCGGCGGGCGCCTTGTCGCCGGCGCGAATCGTCCAGGCGCGGGTTTCCTGTTCGCCCGTGGTCAGATAAGTGCGCAGGCCGAGCAGGTGATAGACGGCGCGGATGAGCGAGCCGACGCCGCTCGAGGCAACGCCGATGCCGGCGAGATATTCGGCGGCCTCTTCCTCACTGAGCGTCGCGAGTTCGGCTTCGATTTGCGCGCTGATGACGACGGCCTCAGTGCCGAAGTGAGCGCGCGCGTAATCCTGCACAGCGGTGACGTAGCGCGCGGCGTCGGTGATTTCGACGGTGTCGCGCGGCGGCACGCCCTCGTTATCGCGGGCGGCTGTGACAAGCGCGGCGACATTGGCGAGATCGGCCTCGGCGACGTTGCAGGCGAAGATGGTCGGCTTGCCGGAGAGGAGGAAGAATTCGCGCAGCAGCTTTTGCTCATCATCGCTGAGCGCGAGCGTGGTGGCGGGTTTGCCCGCGTCGAGGTGCGGCACGAGCTTCTCGCACAGCGCGAGTTCGGCCTTGGCAGCTTTGTCGCCGGTGCGCGCGGCTTTGGTCTGGCGGTCGGCGCGCTTTTGCACCGAGGCGAGGTCGGCGAGGATGAGTTCGGTGTTGATGATTTCGATATCGCGCACGGGATCGACGCTGCCGCTGACGTGGTGAATGTCCGCGTCCTCGAAACAGCGGACGACTTGCACGATGGCGTTCACTTCGCGGATGTGGCTGAGGAATTGATTGCCGAGCCCTTCGCCGCCGCTCGCGCCTTTGACCAGGCCGGCGATATCCACGAACTCGATCGCGGCGGGGACGATCTTCTTCGAGTGACTCAGCTTTGACAGTGACGCGAGCCGTGGGTCCGGCACGGTGACGACGCCAACATTCGGGTCGATGGTGCAGAACGGATAATTAGCCGCCTGCGCTTTTTGCGTGCGAGTGACGGCGTTGAAGAGGGTGGATTTGCCGACGTTGGGAAGGCCGACGATGCCTGCGGAGAGCATGATGGAATAGGTGAAAAGGAGTGCGACTTGAACGCAACCCACGCCGCCCTGCAATGGCCAATTCCACTTCAAGAATGGGCGCGGCCGCGCACCCGCTGCGTCAGAATTTCGTTTTCTGAGCCCGGAAACGAAGCGGCCGAAGAAGCCGCAGATGACCGCGGATGAAACCCAGATGGTTTGCGTATCGCGTGCAAGAGTGAACCGCGCATCGAGTGGTTGGATGAACCTGTTCACGGCCCGGAGTGACCTGCGTTTCAGTCCGAATCTGCGTTTAATCCGCGTCCATCTGCGGCGGCACTGAACCGTTCGGCTGCGGCAGCAAAATTCCGCTTTGGAAAGGCAGTTCTGATGAAGAAAGGTCCCGTGAACTTCCTCGCCCAGCGGCCCCGAGGCGGAGTAACGTCTGACGCTCCATCACTTCGACTGAACACGACTCTGCGCATCTTCCTCACGCTTGCTTTCCTGGCCGCTGCCGTAACTGCGGCCGACGTCGTCCCCATCGGGTTACCGGGCATTCACCACGCCTTCCGCGCCACCGCGCGAGTCCTCTCCGGTTCGCAACCCGAGGCTGACGCCGCTTTTACCGCGCTCGCCGGCGAAGGCGTGCAGACGATCATCAGCGTGGACGGCGCTAAACCCGATGTCGCCGCCGCCAGGAGACATGGCCTTCGGTACATTCATCTTCCCATCGGCTATGACGGCATCTCCCCAATTCGCGTCTCGGAACTCGTGAAGGCGGCAACTGAAAGCGAGGGAAGAATCTTTGTGCATTGTCATCACGGCCAGCATCGCGGACCCGCCGCTGTCGGCGTGATTTGCGAGGCCATGGGCGAATGGACGCCCGCGCAGGCCGAAGACTGGCTCAAGACGGCCGGCACCTCGCCGGACTACCCCGGTTTGTATCGAGCCGTACGCGAGGTTTCTGCGCCGACGCCGGAGCAACTCGCGAAGCTCGGACCGCTGCCAGAAGTCGCGCAGACTGCCGATCTCGTGGAGGCAATGGTGGCGATCGACGAACAGTTCGACGCCCTCAAGGACGCGCAAACAGCAGGATGGAAAACGCCGTCGGAACATCCCGATGCATCACCGACACACCGCGCCACTTTGCTGTGGGAGCAATTTCGGGAACTGGTGCGCACGCCGGACACCGCCGGGCGCGCCGACGACTACCGCAAGCACGCTTCCGATTCCGAGAAAGCTGCCAGTGCCATTCTTGCCGCGCTACGCGCCGCGCCTCCCAACACGCCGGCGCTTGATGCGGCTTTGAAGTCCGCCACACAGAGCTGTGCGGCCTGTCACGAGGCATACCGGAACAAAAAATAGAGAAGATGGCGCGGGTCAATCCGGCGCGTTGCCGAAAAAACTTCGAAGACTCTGCTCGCGAAGTCCGTTTGCGCAGGCTCATCTTCAGCCATTCCATCCCATGAAAAAGCTGCTGTCACTTTTCACCGCCACTGCCTTGTCCGTCGCCGCGTTCGCAGGGCCCAGCCCGATCCGCGTGTTGTATCTCGGCAAGGAAGGAACACCTTCGACGAGGCATTGCGCCGCCGCCATGCGGGAATTGGGACGCGACGCGATCTGGTTCGATTACACGGCGGATGCGGCGCAGGTGACGCCGGAGTGGATCGCGAAGTTCGATGCGGTGCTGCTCGATGCGCCGAAGGAAAGTTTCCCGGCGCTGGCAGCCGCGCCGGCCGCGCGGGTGATCGCCGCGGATTTTGCCGGGGAGGAGCGCGAATGGACGGATGCGGGCTTCATCAACACGCTGCGAGACCGTTTGCTCTCGGCCGCGGGCGAGGCGCGGAGGAAAGAGTGGGAGACATTCGTAGCGCAGCGCGAACCGGAGAAGCGGGTGCCGAATCCGAATGTGGCGAACTACGAGCGGCGCGCGCAACCGATCACGTTCCAGGAGCCAATGAGCGTGAAGGCGTCGATGCAGCGCACGCAGGTTCCCATCGACATGCGGCTCGAACTCTTCGCCGCCGAACCAGACATCATGAAGCCGATCGCGCTCGCATGGGACGAGCGCGGACGCTGCTGGGTGGCGGAGACCCGCGATTATCCGCACGGCGTCGAGGCGAGCGGCGAAGGTCATGACGACATCAAAATTTGCGAAGACATGGACGGCGACGGCAAGGCGGACAAATTCACCGTCTTCGCGGACAAGCTGAATATCCCGACGTCGCTGGTGCACGTGAACGGCGGCGTGATCGTCGCGCAGCCGCCGCGTTTTCTCTTTCTGAAAGACACGAACGGCGACGACAAGGCCGACGTCCGCCAGGTCGTGCTGGAAGGCTGGGGCATCGGCGACACGCATGCGCAGGCGAACAGCCTGCACTACGGCTACGACAACTGGCTCCATGGCTGCGTCGGCTATTCCGGGTTCAAGGGCACCGTCGGGGGAAAGGCGCTCGCCTTTACGCAGGGCACTTATCGATTCAAGGCGGACGGTTCGGCGCTCGAGTTCCTCCACCAGTTCACCAACAACTCGTGGGGCCAGAGCCAGAACGCGGCGGGCGACGATTTCGGCGGCACAGCCAACGGCGCGCCGATCTTCTTCGGCGGCATCCCGGCGAGCGTCGTGCCGAGCGGCATGCGCGCGATGACCGCGAAGAAGATCAACGTCGAAGACAAGGCGCACGCGATCACGCCGAACTTCCGGCAGGTCGATGTCTTCGGCGGCTACACCGCGGCGGCGGGCAGCGCGTTCATGGACTCAGCGAATGTCCCGCCGCGCTTGCGAGGCTCCGCGCTCGTGACGGAGCCGACGATGAAGCTCATTTCCATCATGGATGTGAAGCCGGACGGCGCAGGCTATGTGGCAAAGGATGGCTTCAATCTCGTGGCGAGCAGTGACGAATGGATGTCGCCGGTTTTCGCCGAGGTCGGGCCGGATGGTGCGGTCTGGTTTGCCGATTGGCAGAACTTCATCATCCAGCACAACCCGACGCCGAGCGCGCAGCGCGGCGGCTACGACGCCAGGACAGGCGTCGGCGGGGCGCACGAAAACCCGCTGCGCGATCACAGCCGCGGGCGCATCTACCGCGTCGTGTGGGAAAAGGCCACGCCGCCAGCGATCAAATCGCTGCGAGGTGCGGTGCCTGCCGATTTGGTTAAGGCGCTCGGCGGCGACAATCAATTCTGGCGGCTCACCGCGCAGCGGCTGCTCGTCGAGCCCAAGGAGCCGGGGCGTCTCGCCCCGAACGTTCCCAGCACGGGGCGGGACGCCCCGCCTCCTTGGACGGCGCCACTCCGCGCTCTCTTCGCCGCCAACGAAGGCCGCATCGGCGCGGTCCACGCGCTGTGGACCCTGCAAGGCCTCGGCCAGCTGGACGACGCCACGCACCGTGCCGCGCTCGCCGCGAAAGACCCCATCCTCCGCCGCAACGCCGTCCGCGCGCTCAGCGCGGACAAGCGCGGGCACGATTTGCTCTTCGGTGCCGGCGTGATTTCCGATCCCGATCCGCACACGCGCCTCGCCGTCCTCGTGAAGCTCTCTGAATTCCCGACCAGCGATGAACTCAGCACGCTCGCGGCGAAACTGGCGAACGATCCGCAGATCAAAAGCGACGAGTGGCTGCGCGAAGCGGCGCGCGTTCTGGAAAAGAAACACAAGGCCAACGCCTTCAAGGAAGGTCCGAACCTGCTCCCGAATCCCGGCCTCGAAATCGTCGGCGCCGACGGACTGCCCGAGGGCTGGAAGCGCCGCGACTACGGCAATCGCCCCGCCAACAAGGACGCCGAGTGGAAAGTCGTCAGCGGCCCCGGCGACGCGCACAGCGGCAAGAGCGCCATCCGCTGCATCGCCCGCGGCGACGCCGACACCAGCCTCTACGTCGATGTCATCCTCAAGCCGAACACCCAGTACCGCCTCTCCGGCTGGGTCAAGAGCCATGCCCTGCGCGGCAAGATCAGCTTCAACGATCACATCGGCCGCGCCGAGACCGAGCGCGTCACCGCCGCCGAGAGCGGCTGGACGGAAGTGGATACCACCTTCGACAGCGGCAGCCGCACCACCGCCAGTATCAACATCCTCCACGTCGCGCGCGGCGACGGCTATTTCGACGACGTGAAGCTGTGCGAACTGTTCCCCGCCGAAACCGCCGCCGAGCAAACGCTGGCCGGCGACGCGAAGCGCGGCGAAGAGATGTTCTTCAAACATCCCACCGCCGCATGCGTGCTCTGCCACATGTTGAAGGGGCAGGGGAGCACCGTCGGCCCCGCGCTCGATGGAGTCGCCGCGCGCCTGAACGCCGCGCAGATTCTCGAGAGCCTCGTCGAGCCCGGCAAGACGCTGGCCAAAGGTTATGAAGCCCTCGGCGCTTCGCCCATGCCGCCCATGGGGCTTATCCTCAAGCCGCAGGAACTCGAAGACATCAAAGCCTTCCTGCAAACGCTGAAATAGGTCGCAGCCACTTCGCGCGGCATCTTCGGCTTGCGCTCATCTCGGCTTGATGAGGTGCAGCAGCGGGATCCCTTCCGCTGAGGTGCTGAAGCTCGCCTCTGTGTAACCGAGACGATGATACAGGGCGATTGCGGGAGTATTCGACTGCGCCGTGGAAACGGTGAAGCGCACGCCAGAAGCGAGCATTCCTTCCAATCGAGTGTGCAGCGCGGTGGCGATACCTCTCCGCAGATGAGCCGGACTGACGACCAGTCGCGTAATGACAAGAGAGTTTGCGCTACGGGTGAAGGAGAGTGCGCCAACGATCTCGGCAGACAGACGGAAGACGAGGAAGCTATCGCTTGACCGGCGCAGGTCATCCAACGACTCGCGCAATGGAGGAAAGTCGGCACAACCAATCTGCTTCGCTTCAAGCGTGTAAGCGGCCTGAGCCAGCGCATAAATCTGCGCTGCGATGGGATCCTCGGCTGGAGTTGCTTCGGTAATCATTGGCGGCCCGTTCGCTCCGAGAAGGGCGGAGCACGGGGCTAAAAACGAGCGAAAATGCGCGCGAAGGTAAGGCCCAAAGGATCGAATCGCATACTGGACTTGCGGCACATTTCTCCCGCATAACACGCGGAACGCGGTCGGGCCGGTCCTGGCCGCCAAACCCGAACTATCCATGTCATCTTATTTCCCCAACATCAGCCGCATCGCTTGCGAAGGCCCGAAATCGAAGAACCCTCTGGCGTTCAAACACTACAATCCGGACGAGATCATCGAGGGCAAAACGATGCGCGACCATCTGCGGTTCTCGATCGTATACTGGCATACGATGTGTGGGCAGGGCGCGGATATGTTTGGCGCGCCGACGGCGCTCCGGCCCTGGGAGACAGGCAAGACCGGGATTGAGCTGGCCAAGGCGCGTGTACCGGTGTTCTTCGAAATCGCGGAGAAGCTGGGGATGCCGTTCTATGCGTTTCACGATCGGGATGTGGCGCCGCATGGGGCGACCTTGCGCGAATCGAACGAGTATCTCGATACGATTGTGAAGTTGCTGAAAGAGCAGCAGCAGAGGACGGGCATCAAGCTGCTCTGGGGCACGGCGCAGCTCTTCGTGCATCCGCGTTACATGCATGGCGCCGCGACTTCGCCGAATGCGGAGGCGTTCGCCTTTGCCGCGGCGCAGGTGAAGAAGGCGCTCGAGGTGACGCACGAACTCGGCGGCGAAGGTTATACTTTCTGGGGCGGGCGCGAGGGTTACTCGACGCTGTGGAATACGGACATGAAACGGGAGCTGGATCACCTCGCGAAATTTCTGCACATGGCGGTCGATTACGCGAAGGAGATCGGGTTCAAGGGCCAGTTCTACATCGAGCCGAAGCCGAAGGAGCCAACGAAGCATCAGTACGACAGCGACGCCGCAGCGTGCCTGAACTTTCTCCGTGAATACGACCTGCTGCCTCACCTGAAGCTGAACCTCGAGACGAATCACGCCACGCTCGCGGGTCATTCCATGCAGCACGAAATGGAAGTGGCAGGCGCCGCGGGCGCGCTCGGTTCGATTGACGCGAACACGGGCGACCTGTTGCTCGGCTGGGATACGGACCAGTTTCCGACGGACATCTATCTCACCGCGCAGTGCATGCTGGTCGCGCTCAAGTATGGCGGCTTTACCACTGGCGGTGTGAATTTCGATTCGAAAGTGCGCCGCGAAAGCATCGACCCGGAGGACCTTTTCCACGCGCACATCGGCGGTATGGACGCGTTTGCGCGTGGGTTGAAGATCGCGGCCGCGATCCGCGCCGACGGTCGCCTCGCGGATTTTGTAAAGCAGCGCTACGCCTCGTGGGACACGGGCCTCGGCGCCAGCATCGAGAAGGGAAAGGAAACCTTCGCCTCGCTGGAAAAGGTGATGCTGGACAAGGGTGAAGCCGCTGCGAACACGAGCGGCCGGCAGGAATTCCTCGAGAACCTGATCAACGAGTTCATCTAGCGGGGCGAGCCGCGCCAGTTGCAGGCCCGCCCGTTGACAGAGCGGAGCAGGACGTGCAGATTCCGCCGCTTTCGGACGGCGTTCTGTCAGCGAACTTTCCGTCGTGTCTCCTCCTTGCCGTCAGGTCGTCCCGTTCCATTGGCGCAGTGCCCTCGTGCGGCACGGCGCCCGCTTTTGTCTCCGGCGATGACCGTCCCCACACCTGCCAGTGTTCGTTACTTGGCCGCGTGCATCCTGATCACCTTCGGGATGCCGGCAAGACTGGTGTTCGCTGATTACCGCGACGAACTGGGTTACACCCGGCTTCAGGCTGAACTCGGCGCAGCCGCTCCGAACGGAACCGGCGTCAGCGTCACGCAGACCGAGGCCTCTTCGGGCGGATTCAACTACATGCCCGATGTTCTAAACGTCGAGTTCACCGGCAAGACCATCTACGCCAGGTCCACGGCTGGCGGCGTCACTGGCCATGCGACGACGGTTGGCGCTTACTTCTACGGGCTGAGCAGCAGCATGGCGCCGGGCGTGAATTCGATCGACGTCTTCGAGGCGGATAACTGGCTGCACAGCGGCTTCCTGCGGCGGACCTCGGCATCCCAACCGAATGTCGAGAATCGCGCCGTGCAGAATCACAGCTGGGTCGGCAGCTTTGACAGCGGCGGGGCGGGAGATGTCGAAGTCCTGCGGCGCCTCGACTTCGCCATCGCTCGTGACGACTTTCTCGCCGTCGTCGGGCTCAACAATGGCAGCGGCAACAATCATCCGGCGCTGCTCGGCAACATCTACAACGGGATTTCGGTCGGGCTCACCAACGGCGGTCACAGCAGCGGCGCGAGTACGGTCGATGGGACAGGGCGCGTTAAACCTGAAATCGTCTCGCCAATATTCGTGACGAGTTTCGCGACTCCGACGATCGGCGCGGCCGCCGCGTTGCTCATTCAAAAGGCGCGGAGCAGCGCCCCGCTCGCGGACGCGGAGCGTTCCGTCATGCTCAAGGCGATTCTGCTGGCGGGTGCGACCAAGCAGCCGTTTGCCGGCTGGAATCGCACCACGACCCGGCCGCTGGACGCGCATTTCGGAGCGGGGCAGGTGAACGTCTATCGCAGCTATCATGTGCTCACCGCGGGCAAGCAGCCCGCCAGTTCCTCGGCGACCGTCCCGCCACGCGGGTGGAACTACGCGCAGACCACGGCTGCGCCGCAGCGTTACTTCTTTGACATTCCGCCTGGCAACACGGCTCCTGATTTTTCCGCGTTGCTGACTTGGAACCGCACCGTTACCGCGGCGTGGCCGCTCTCGACATCGAGTCTGCCGAATTTATCGCTGAAACTCTACGCGGCGAGCGGCTTTACCACGGGCGCGCTCATCGACAGCAGCGAAAGCCCGGTGGACAACCTCGAACACCTCTACCTGCCTGGCCTTGCACCGGGGCGATACGCGCTGGAAGTCACCGCACCCATTGCGGGCGTGAGCTACGGGCTGGCCTGGTATTCTCAACCCACGATTAGCGTGACGGCCACGACACCCGAGGCTTCTGAATTTGGAGTTGTGCCCGGCGGATTCACCATCACGCGCGCCGGCGACACTGCCGACCCGTTACAAATACGCTATGTGCTGAGCGGCGCCGCGGTGAACGGCGCCGATTACACCGCGCTTCCAGGTTCCGTCACCATTCCCGCCGGCGCGAGCAGCGCGCAGATTCCACTTACCCCGATCGACGATTCAACCGCCGAGGGCGATGAAACGGCCACGCTGACGCTCGCCGGAGACTTTGCTTACTCGATCGGGGGCACGCCTTCGGCGGCTGTGACAATCCACGATCGGCCGATCGACGAGTGGAGGTACAACGTTTTCACCGCCGCTGAACTCGCAGATCCCGCGATCAGTGGCGACCTGGGTGACGCCGATCACGACGGACTCGTCAACCGCTTCGAATACGGCGTGGGCCTCAATCCCAAACGGGCCGATGCAGCTGAGGCCTTCGTCGCTCAACTCACGCCGGCCGGTTACCTGGCGCTGACTTATACTCGCCCGGTCCGTGCCACGGACGTAGACTATATTGTGGAGGTCGCGGAGGCGCTGCCGTTCTGGCGATCCGGCGCTGGGCACACGATCGAGGCGCAAGCCGCCAGCACCGATTTGACGGAAACGCGTTACGTTCAATCCGCTAACTCCACCAGCAGCGTGCCGCAGCAATTCATCCGCCTCCGGATCGAGCGGAAGTAGTCATCAGAACCAACACCACCCTTCACCGCATGCCATCCGTTGAATCTCAAGGACTGACCTCGTGCAGAATTCTGCTGGTGGACGATGAGCCCATGATTTTGGAGACGGTGAAGATGCTGCTCGAATCCGATGGGCACCGCATCGAGACAGCGAGCGATCCAGAGCAGGCGCTTGCAAAGTTTGCTCCCGGCAGGTTCGACGTCATCATCAGCGATTACATGATGCCGGGAATGAAGGGCGATGCGCTTGCTGCGAAGATTCGGGCGGTGGCATCGGACCAAAGCATCGTGTTCCTCACGGCTCACGCAGGACTCGTGGAGGATATACTGAAAATTCCGAATGCAAAAGTAGTCAGCAAGCCTTTCACGCTCGCGACCTTGAGACACGCGATCACGCAGGTCACTCGACCGACCTGAGGTGACAAGCATCTGCTAGCCTTCGGCCGACGATTCTATGTGCCTCGTGCGGCGGCGAGGAGTTGATCGAGTCCGTCCACGCAAAACTGGGACCACGTTTCCAAGACATCGCGGCGCGCGCGGAGTTCCTCAGGGGAGAGGAAGCCGGCTTCGGTGATGACGGCCTCGCGCTTGCGGGCGCGGTCGTCCGCGAGTGCGAAGATGTGGACGACGCCCAGATGGACGCGGCCGACTTCGGTGGAGTCGTCGTTGATGAGGGCGACAGCGTGGTTGGTATAAGGCGCGTCCAGAAAGACTTCCTCAGCGACTTCGCGCTGCACGGCGCTGTCGTAGGCGGCGCGATCGAGCGCGAAAAGGTGCTCGTCGCCATCGTTCATGTGACCGCCGATGCCGATGGAGCCTTTCGAGACGAGGCGCTGTTCGCCGCTCTTTTTTCCGCGCACGTAGTGAAACACGCGGCCCCCGTGGACAAGCAGAACGTAGGGAATGATCTGCTTGAGCGCGGGATTTGTTTCGGCGGGATCGCGCGGGGTGAAGAAGTTGTTTTCGCGAGCAAGCAGCGCGGGAAGGTAGCGATCGATCTCAAAGCTGAGACCCTGGAAGGCGCCGAGTTTCTCGAGGAGTTCGCGGCGCACGACGAGGATATTTTCCATGAGAAAAGCGGTGGTTGAAAGTTGAGAGAAGAGAGGTGCGTGGAGTGAGCCTGCGACTCCGGCGCGCGGAGAATTTCCTCTCAACTCTCAACTCTCAACTCTCAACTTCTTCGCCTCACCATTTTTTCCACTGCCACATGACGAAGACGACGGCGGCGGAGAGGGCGGCGAATGCCATGATGATCCAAAAACCAAAGAAGCCGTCCTCGGGACCGACGGGAAGTTTCACATTCATGCCGAAGAGGCTGAACACGAGCGTGGGCAGCATGAGCGCGATGGTCACCAGCATGAGCTGCTTCATGAGGTGGTTGAGGTTGTTGCTGACCACCGACGCCCGCGCGCCAACGAGACCGGCGAGGACCTGCGAATAGGTGTTCGCCATTTCGTGGCACTGCGCGTTCTCGATGATCATGTCGTCGAGAAACTCGCCGTCCTCCGCGCTAAGCCCGAGCCGCGTGATGCTGGCCTTCAACTTGTCGATGACGCGCCCGTTTGAGCTGATGGCGTTGAGGTAATAGACGAGGCTTTTCTCCAGCGTGAACATGTGGAGCAGGTGTTTGTTCTCCATCGAGGTGTTCACTTTATGTTCGAGATCTTCGGCGATCATGTTGAAGACGCGCAGATGTTCCTCGAAGTGCCAGATGCAGCGGAAGACCACTTTGAGGATCACATCGGCGAGACTGTGAACCTGGAGAAAATTCTTTCCCTCGAACCGCAGCGTGTCCTCGGCGATGACGATGACGAGCCGCTCACGGAAGAGGAACATGCCGACGGAGGTGATCTTGAAGAGAAAGTTATCCTCCGAGCAGTACTGCTTCGGTCGCTTGACGATGATGGCTGTGTGGTCGGGCTCGAATTCGACGCGGCCAAGTTCGTGGGGATCGAGCGCGGACGTGAGGGTGTGCCGGTCGATCGCGAGGTCTTCCGTAAGATGGCGCAGCTCGGCTTCGTCGGGATCGATGTAGAGCAGCACGGAGGCGTCCTCGGCATCGGTTTCGACGAGCTTGCGGTCACGGAGTTCGAGGCGGCGGAGCATGAGCGGAGGCGCGGGCCAGCAAGCCGGGCGTCGCAGGATTTGTCAAACGCGGCGATAGTGCGCCGCAGCACCGCTAATCAAACCACTCGTCCTCCGGATCGAAAGCCGGGATCGGGATGTTGACGATTCTCATCTTTCCGACAGCGCGATGGCGGCAGCCCGGCTTGATCATGATCGACGTCATCGGCTTCACGGGAATCATCGTGCCGTCGAGTTCCATGTGCCCTTCGCCTTCGAGGATGAGGTAAATCTCGGTAAGCTTCTTGTGGTAATGCGTGCGGGCATCTTCCTCGATGTCCACGACGTGCAGCGTCGCGAGCGCATTGTCGGGCGTGGCAAAGGCGCGGCGCGAAAATCCGCAGGAGCAGCGCTGCGGTTCTATTTCATCGAGCTGGGCGAGAAGGTAGTTGGACACGGACAATGCAATAGACTGAAACTCGAAAACTCGAAACGCCGAACAAACTGCAAAAGGGAACAGGTGCGGAGTCCGGCGCCGCACCATTCTACCTCCTGCCATCCTCTGTCTTGGGAGATTGGTTTCGAGTCTGGCGCCTGGTGCTTCGAATCTTTTTGGCCGCCTCACCCACAGCTTCGTGCAACTCCACCACAGACGGCGGCGCAGGGGAGTAGCGCAGACGAGCGTAGAGATCGGCGACGCGCAGCACTGCCTCGCCGTGCTCGGGAAGAGTCGCAGCGGCCCTTTGGCCAAAATGAAGCGGCCCTTCGGCAGGGTCGCGGCGAAGGCCCGCTGCGGCGAGCGCGCGGCAAAACTGCGCCCAACTGCGGCCCGCTTCATCCAACGGCGCGCGACCGGGCCGGCGCAACCACAACCAGAGTGCGCCGAGCACCAGCATCACGCCAATTGCCTGCCAGAGGAGAATCTCGGACCACTCCCCACGCAGACCGAAAAGCGCGAGGAACTCCTGCTGCTCGTCTTCGTTGAAGTTCAGCACGCGCAGGTCCCACTGGTAATTGAGGCTGTCCCACGCGAGCCGCACGTCGCGCATGACCTCGCGCCAGCCGAGCATCGCAGTCGATCCGCCGCCGCCGGTAAGATCAGCGCCCGCGCGCGATTCAAGGTACGAAGCAAGACCGGAGCTGATCCTCTCGGGCGCGATCGCGGCGGTGGGATCAACACGCTCCCATCCACGGTCCTTGATCCACACTTCGACCCACGCGTGCGCGTCCCGCTGGTAGATGCTGAAGTAGGGATTGCCGAGCGTCGGATTCAGCTCACCGCCGTGATAGCCGAGGACGATGCGTGACGGCACGCCAGCCACGCGCATCAACGTAGCGAGCGCGGCCGCGTAGTGCTCGCAAAATCCGGTGCGACGCTCGAAGAGAAACTCCTCGAAGGCATTGGCGCCGTACGTGCCGGGCTCGAGGGAATAGCTGAAGTTCTCCTCACGGAAATAGCGCAGGGCGCGCTCGACGATCTCTGTGGTATCCCTGGCGCCGGCGCGCCAGCCGTCCACGAGCTGGCGCACTCGCGGGGAAGGCTCGATCGCTGGCGCGAGCGCGGCCTGGAGCTGAGCGGGAAGTAACGTCGGCTCGCGACTCTCGACCTGCGAAACGACCCGGTAGCGGTACGTGTTAAGAATCGGGCGCCGGCTTTGCAAGTAGCCACCGGGCATGAATTCGATGCGTTCGTTGTCGCGAACGTTTCCCCCGTTGGGCCGGTCGAGCGCAAAGATCCAGCGTCCACCGTGCGGCTGCAGACTGATCTCCTGCACCACCGCTCTTCCACCCGGATCGAGTTCCCGTCGTCCGACGGGGAGCTCCGGCCCGTGGACCCACGTGAGACCATCCCCGCGCCAGAGCACCGCGCCGCGCCAGTACATCTCGGAGATCGGTGGCGCGTTGTGCTCGGGAAAAACAACTCGAAACGCGACCTCCGGATTGAGCGCGAGCGAGGCGACGCTGCCTGGCGCCAGGCGATCGGACATGCCCGCTCCCCGCAGGATGGAGCTGGAGAACTGGAACCGAAAGGTCGCGTTGCTGCGCGGAAAAAAGAGGAAGAGCAACACGACAATGGGCAGCGACTGAACGACCAGGGCAGCCGCGAGGCGCAGCGCGCGCGGCATTCCGCGCCTGCGATGAAACAGGACCAGCGTGCCGGTGAGCAGGATGAACACAACGCCGACGTAGAGCCACAGCAGAAGGTCCTGCGAAAAGAAGAGGTCGCAGAGCCCAAGGAAATATCCGAGCAGGACGAGGACTTGGAAATCGCGCTCACTATTCGTTTCGAGGAGCTTCAGTGCGACGAGGACAAGCAGGACGCTGAGCCCGGGTTCGACGCCGACCATGGTGCCGTAGCTCATCGCGATGCCGGCCGCGCCGAGCCCGAAAAGCACGACCTTCAGGGCCAGCGACGGCATCCGCGCCGCGCGCCGATTCATGTAAAGCCGCGCGCAGCCAGCGAAGATCAGCAGCACCGCCGCCCAGCCAGCCACGCGGTCGAGCAGCGGGAAGCTCGCGAGCAGGATGCTGCCAAAGACGGCCGAGAGCGGCAGCATGCCGATGGCGCTGAGCGGGCGCGACAGGTGCATCATGGCGCCGGCTCCTCGAACTGCGCGAGCGCGCGGAGGCAGGCGTGGTAGTGCGCTTCGCCGCGGGAGGGTTCGCGCGTGAAGTCCGGCAGCCGCAATCCATAGCTGGCGCCGTCCCGCTCGGCGAAAACGATCCAGCGTGCGAGCTGGCTCAAGCGCGCCTCGCTGTCGAGTCCGGCGAGTGTTTGCCATTCGAAGTGCAGCGTCTCGTCGGTGTCACCGAACCATTGCTTGACCAGCAGCGGCTGGCCGCGCGCCGCGGCTTTCCAATCGATGTGCCGCTGCGACTCACCAGTGCGCCACGCCCGCACGCCGCCGAAGTCATCGCCTTCCGTGCGATGCCCGTCACGCGCGTGGCGCGTGGCTGTCGGCGAAACAGGCAGGGGAAGCACGCCCACCGGTTCCGGATAGACGAAATACGGGTGCGCGAGAAGAACGCCGCGCGAAGCCGTGAAAAAGCCGAGCGGGAATGCGCTGGCCACCTGCACGCGCATCGTCGGGAAAAAGCCGCGCCTCGGCGCAGGCACCGACAGCTCCGTTGCGACCGAACCCTCCGGCGGCACCGGCTCCAGCGCTGTCGGTTTCGACGAACCACGCACCCGCACGTTCACCCCGAAGTGCGCGTGATGCCGCTCACTGCGCACGTGGAGCCTTACGAACAAATCGTCACCGGCGAAGACCGGCCGGATCGGGTCAGCCTCGAGGGCGAGACCGCGCAAATTTGCCCATGTGTGGATGATCGAGACGATCGCCACACCTGCGAGCAGGAAGCAGAGCAGATACGCGGCGCCATTGCTCTGGCTCGCGCCTGCATACCACATGGCCAGCAACACTGCGCCAAGGCCGAGCGTATTGCGATTGGGGCGGACCCAGGTCGGGAAGGACGTGATCGGTGATCGTTGATCGGAAGAGGGTGGAGTGGCTTCGGCATTCATGACTCGTCACCGATCACTGATCACCGTTCACGTCTTCGCCTCATGGCACCGCGACTTCCTTCAACAGAGCTTGCGCGAGCGCACGACCGCTCTCGCTATTGATTTCAAGATCCTGGCCAAGACGGTGTGCCATCACGGGCACACCCACCGCTTGCAAATCTTCCGGCAACACCATCTCCCGCCCTTGCATGAGCGCCCAAGCTTGTGAGGCGCGGAGCAAAGCCAGGCCGGCGCGCGGCGAGAGGCCCGTGCGGTGCCGGCGGCGGCTCGCCTCGAGCAGGTCCTGCAAGTAATCGAGCAGCGCGGGCGAGGTGTGGACTCGGCGCACGCCGTCCTGAATTTCCCGCAGCGCCGTCGCACTGAGAATCGGCTTCAATTGCCGCACCATCTCGCGGCGGTCGATGCCGAGCAGCATCGTGCGCTCCGCCTCGCGTCCGGGGACGCCGAGCTCGATGCGCATCAGAAACCGGTCGAGCTGTGACTCCGGCAACGGGAAAGTGCCGACCTGTTGCTGCGGATTTTGCGTGGCCAGGACGAAGAACGGCTCGGGCAGCGGATGCGTTACGCCGTCGATGGTGACGTTGTGTTCCTCCATGCCTTCGAGCAGCGCGCTCTGCGTTTTCGGTGTGGCGCGGTTCACTTCGTCGATGAGCAGCACCTGGGAGAAAATGGGTCCGGCGTGAAAGACGAAGCGACCCTGCTCGCGGTCAAAGATCGAGTTGCCGAGGATGTCCGCCGGAAGCAGGTCGCTGGTGAATTGGATGCGCCGGAAATCGAGCCCGAGCGAACGCGCCAGCGCGTGCGAAAGCGTCGTCTTGCCCACACCTGGGATATCCTCGATGAGCAAATGCCCGCGCGCCAGCAGGCACGCGATGGCGAGCCGCACGGCGTCCTCTTTGCCGACGATGATTTCGCTGACTTGCGAGGCGAGCGCCTCGATCCGGGGTTTCATGCGCCGGGAATCTCAGATGCCTCGCCACGAATGTCGAGTGCCAGACAGGATTCGCGGAAGTCCCGGGCGAACGGACCTTCCCAATCAGCGAGGTCAGCCTTTCTTCGGCACTGCGCGCCGGTCCTGGATCCAGAAAACCTGGAGCATGATACCCGCCCAGTAGAGAGGCAGCAGGAGCAGGCCGAAGCCTGCGGTCGCGGTGGCAGCGACGCCGGCCGCGAACACGGCGAACACTCCGCCCAGCATGTAGAGCAGTCCGCTCAAAGTGTGTCCTTTGTAGATGTGGCCGAGACCTGGGACGATGCTCATGAGCACCGCGGCAACGTCGCGCCCGCTGCCGAAGGGCTCTTCGCGGCTCATCCGATAGCCGGCGTACCAGTCGCACTTCGGACACACGGTGGGATTCTTTTCATCCAGCGGCGTGTCGCAGAGTGGACACGTCTTCCGTTCGGTGAGGGTCGGATTCTGATCGGTCGTTGGCATGGTCGGCGTAGTTGATTTTGCCCTGCCTTGATCCCTGTGGGCAAATTAGAACTTTTGGACCGGCAAGGCAAGTCCGCTGAACTTGAGAGTTGAGCGTCGAGTGCCGAGAAGCCAAAACCCACGCCTGCGCGTGCTCGCGCGCTCGACTCCCCAACTCGTCTTCGCTCCCCATGCCTCAACTGAAGAACATCGTCGCCTGGCTCGAACGGACGCTGCGCACGGCGGAGATCGGCGATTACGCAAATGCCTGGAATGGTCTGCAGGTCGAGAACTCCGGCGCGGTGACACGCATCGGCGCGGCGGTGGACGCGTGCGAGGCAGTGATCGCCCACGCGGCGAGCCGCGGCGTGACCCTGCTGCTCGTGCATCACGGACTGTATTGGCCGGGCGTGCAGCCGGTGGCGGGCGCGTTGCGCCGCAAATTGAAGGTCGCGCTCGATCACGATCTCGCGATCTACAGCTCGCACCTGCCGCTCGATTTGCATCCCATCCTCGGCAACAACGCGCAGCTTTGCCAGGCGCTGGGATTCCGGAGATGCCAGCCGTTCTTCTTCGCCAAAGGGCAGGCGATTGGCTTGAAGGCGCACGCGATGCTGCCGCTGGCGGAACTCGCCCGCCGCCTCGAACACGTGCTCCACGGCGCGCCGCATCTGGCGCCCGGCGGCCCGTCGAGAACCGCATGGATCGGGGTCGTGACGGGAGGCGCGGGCGGCGAGGTTGCGCGCGTCGCAGCGGAGGGCGTGGACACGTTCATCACCGGCGAAGGCCCGCACCATTCCTACACGCTTGCCGAAGAGCTGGGTGTGAACCTCTTCTACGGCGGTCATTATGCCACGGAAACTTTTGGCGTGAAGGCGCTCGCCGCCGCCACGGCGAAACGGTTTCGCGTGCCGTGGGAGTTCATCGATCACCCCACCGGACTGTGAGCGGCAAGGGCAGCAGTGACGCGCACCGGAGTTTCAGCGCCACACGATGGAGCGTGGTGCTCGCCGCTGCGGGCGATGCGGAGGATGCCCTCAGTGCGCTTTGCCGCGCGTATTGGTTTCCGCTTTATGCGTTTATCCGCCGGCAGGGCATCGGGCCGCATGACGCGGAAGATCTGACGCAAGGGTTCTTCCAGCACCTGCTGTCCAAAGGCGCGCTCGGACACGTCGCGCGCGACAAGGGCCGCTTCCGGACATTTCTGCTCGCGTCTTTGAAACATTTTCTGGCGGACGAACGCGATCGCGCCGCCGCGCAAAAACGTGGCGGCGGACGCGCCGCGATTTCCTTCGACGCCTGTGACGCCGAGGCGCGCTACGCGATCGAGCCGCGCGACGAGCTTTCGCCGGACCGGCTTTTTGATCGCCGCTGGGCGCTCGCGGTCATCGATCGTGCGCTGGAGCGCCTGCGCGCAGAGTACGCGGCGGCGGGCAGGGAGGCGCTTTTCGCTGCGCTTCGTCCGCTGCTCACTGGGTCGGGAGCTGCCTCTTCCTATGTCGAACTTGGGGCGCCCTTCGGCATGAACGAAGGGGCCGTGAAAGTCGCCGTCCATCGGCTGCGGCAACGCTACGGCGCGGCCCTGCGCGCCGAGATCGCCGAAACGGTGGAGATGACAACCGAAGTCGATGCCGAGCTGCGCCATCTGCTCGAAGCGCTCGGGTGAAGTCATGGAGCGCGCGCTTCCAGCCGCCGACAAAGGCTCGCGCGGAGCGCCAATTTTTCAACCGCTGCGGAATAAGCTGGGCGCTGCGCGCATCGGCGGTTTCGGCGGCTGGAAGCGCGCCGCTCCATGACGCCCTCGCGCCGCCTTGCGCATTGTCTGTAACCTTCGCGCCCGGTTTCCTTTTGCACGGGTGAACCCAAAACCCCGACATGTCCACTCCCTCCCACTGCCTCGAATGCAATGCGCCGCTCACCGCCGCGGACGCCGGCGGCCTTTGCCCGAAATGTCTGCTCAAGCTCGGCCTCGCCAGCCAGCTCGCGAGCGGCACGTTGCCTGCGACGGCGCCGGGCCTCACATCCGACGGCGCGGTGCTCGAACCGTTCGACTTCGGCGGTTACCGCATTCTGCGGCTGCTCGGGAAGGGCGGCATGGGCGCGGTTTACGAGGCGGAGCATGAGGCGAGCGGACGCCGTGTTGCGTTAAAGGTGCTCGGGCACGCGCTCGACACGCCGGAGATGCGCGCGCGCTTTCTCCGCGAAGGCCAGCTGGCGGCTGGCGTGCGGCACGCCAACGTTGTCGGCGTGCTCGCGGCGGAGGAAATCGAAGGTGCGCCGGTCATCGCCATGGAGCTGCTGCACGATGGCACATTGCGCGATCGCGTGAATGCGCGCGGGCCGCTGCCACCGGCGGAAGCAGTGGACGCGGTGCTGCAAATCATCGGCGGCCTGGAAGCCGCGCATGCTGTCGGCGTGCTGCACCGCGATGTGAAGCCGGCCAATTGCTTCACTGCCGCGGACGGCACGGTGAAGGTCGGCGACTTTGGACTCTCCATCTCGACGCTGGCCAAGGCGGAGCATTCCCTAACCCAAAGTGGCGCGGTTCTCGGCACGCCCGCCTTTGCCGCGCCGGAGCAACTCCGCGGGCAGGACATCGACGCGCGCGCCGACATCTACGCCGTCGGCGCGACGCTCTACTTCCTCCTCACCGGCAAGCCGACGCACGAGGCGGATTCGCTCGTGGCGCTGATCGCCGCGGTGCTGGAAAAAAAGCCCGCGGACGTGCGCACGCTGCGTCCCGACGTGCCGCGCGGCCTGGCGCGGGCGGTGATGCGTTGCCTCGAAAAAGATCCCGCCCGCCGCTTCAAGGATTACGCCGGATTACGCGCAGCGATCGAACCGTTCAGTTCCACAGCGCCCACGCCGGCCACGCTCGGGCTGCGCTTCGTGGCGGGAGTCGTGGACACGTGCATCATCTTCATCCCCGAGATGCTGGCCACTTCGGTGCTTGGCGACGTTCCGCAGGATCACTGGTTGACGACCCGCACACTTCCGTCATTCGCGTGGTGGCTCGGAGAAATGGCGACGTTCAGCGCGTATTACGGCCTGCAGGAAGGATTGTGGGGGACGACCATTGGCAAGGCGCTCTGCGGGCTGCGCATCGCGGGGCGTTACGGCGAACCGCCGACAGTCGGCGCCGGGCTGGCGCGCGCTCTCATTTTCAATGTGTGCCTGATTCTGCCACCGCTGCTCGTACTCGCGTTCGTTTCTGCGGCGGAATATCGGCAGGTGGTTGCTTCTGCGGCGTGGCATTGGATTTCCACTCTCGAGGTTGCTCTCTTCCTCGGGTTGTTTGTCACGATGCGCCGGCGCAACGGCTTTGCCGCACTGCAGGATCTGTGGACCGGGACGCGCGTCGTCGCGAGCTCGTCGAGCGAGCGACCTGAGTTCGCCCACTCCGGTCCGCAGCTCCTCGTAGCTCCCGCGGGCAGCCCGAAGCTGGGTGCCTTCACGGTGCTCACGAAGAGCGGCGGCTTGATCGAAGCGCTCGATGAAAATCTTCAGCGCCGCGTCTGGATCGTGCCGCAGGCGGAAGGCGCACCCGCATTGTCCAGAGCGCGCCGTGAAGCAGGACGATCATCCCGCCTGCGCTGGCTCCAGGGCAGCCGCACGGCGGACGAAAACTGGGATGCCTTCGAGGCGCCGGCCGGACAGCCACTCGCGGCGTTGTGCGATGGCCGTCAGCCGTGGAGCCGGGTGCGCGCGTGGCTGCACGATCTCGCAGAGGAATTCAGCGCCGGGCTCCGCGACGGCACTCTGCCTCCAACGGCGGGGCTCGATCGTGTCTGGATCACCACCGAAGACCGCGCCGTGCTCCTCGATTTTCCGTGCCCCGGCACTTCCGCGACGGAAGCGGAGACGATTCATGATGCCGCCGGCATTCAGCGTTTCCTTGCGCGCATCGCCCGCGCGGCGCTGCCCACCTCGCAGCCGCTGTCTGCGCGGAAGCTAATCCAAACGCTCGCGGCGCAACGTCTCGAAGCGCCGGAGCTGGTCGCCGGCAATCTCCGCGCCGCTTTGCGGGAACCGGCGACTGTGACGGTGCGCCGCCGCCTGTTCACGCTTCTTCTGGGGCCGCTCGCCGCGCTGATGTTCGCACTCATCGTGAGCGCCCTCGTCACGCTCGAGAACCGCCGCTTCGACCACTGGTGGCAGCAGCATTATGCCGGGCTCCCTTCGCTGCGTCGCGCTCTCGAACTGCGCACCGAGATGGAGCTCACTGACGATCTCTACGCTGAGGCTCCGAACGATCAGGCAGCACCCGCAGCGCCGTCCAACTCGGAGGGCGATCCGGAACTGGTGCGCGCGATGAACACGCACCTCGCCGGCCGTTTTGCTTCCATCGCGGAGGATGCATTCTGGGCGAAGCCGGACGTGCAGCGCTGCTTTTGGCCGCGCACCGCTTCGCTGCAAACGTTCCTCCAGGCCGCAATTGTTCATCATCCCGCCGTGACCGCCGAAGCGCTGAGCGCGGCGGAAGCCCGCCTGGCCGCGAAGTTCGTGCAGTGGGAAAAGGAGGACCAGCACCTCGGTCGCCAATTGGTGATCGGCATTTTCTTCGGCTTCGTCGGTCTGGGCGCCTGTGTCAGCCTTGGCTGGGCGATTCTCACCGGCACTCCGTGCGGCCTGCGGCTTTTCGGACTGGCACTGGTGCGCTTCGATGGGCAGCCCGCCTCGCGGCTGCGCGCAGCGTGGCGGACGATGGCTGCGTGGTTCCCGATCTCCGCGATCTGCGTCGTGCTCGTCCTCTACGCTTCGGATATAATGACCGCACACGCTTCACTCCTCGCTGCCTGCGTGCTGCTGCCGATTCAACTCGCGGCGCTCATCCACGCCGTGCGGTTTCCGACGCGTTCGCTCGCCGATCGCCTCGCGGGCACCACGATCGTTCCGCGCTGAACGGTGCGCTGACTTGCTCGTCGTGCGCTCTTGCGAGAAACAAGTGCGGTGGATCCCAGCCAGCGCGAATTCTTCCAACGCGACCCGGTGACGTGCGCGCGTGAGTTGATCGGCTGCGAACTGGTTTGGAAGCAGTGCGCCGGAATCATCGTGGAGACGGAGGCTTACGCCGCGCTGAACGACGAAGCGTGTCACACTTTCGCGCGGCCCTCGGCGCGGACGTTTGTCGCGAAGCACGATGCCGGCGCGGCCTACGTCTATTTCAACTACGGCATGTACTGGCTGCTCAACGTGCTGGTCAAAGGCGGCAGCGAAGACGGCTTCGTGCTCTTCCGCGCCATCGAGCCCACACGCGGCATCGAACTGATGACGCGCCGCCGGCTCGCGCATCGCAATTCCCGACTCGCGCATCCGCGACAGCTTTGCTCCGGGCCGGGCAAGCTGGCGCTGGCGCTCGGAGTGGATGGCCGCGATCACGGCCGAGATCTTTGCACGCGCAAGACCATTGGCTTTCGCCCCGCGCCAGCGCGCGTCGCCGTGGACGCCGACGTGCGCATCGGCATCTCGAAGGCCGCGCACCTGCCATGGCGATTCCTGCTGCGGGGCAGCGACTTCGTCAGCGTGCCCGCACCGGCGCAGAAGTAGGAGCGGACGCGAACTTACGGTCGCGCGAGGGGCGGAATGGGGTGAGTCAGCACGAAATCGTCCATCACGAAGCCGCCGCCAATGTCGGCGACCAGCGCATCGGTGACCGCAAAGCCGGCACGCTCATAGGCGCGGAGGGCGCGCGTGTTGTTCTTGTTTACGCGCAGGCGCAACTCCGCGCAGCCGTGCGCCGCCGCCAGTTCGAGAGAATGGGCGAGCATCTGCTGACCCAGTCCGCGGCCCTGGTGTTCCGGGAGCAGGTAGAGCTTGCTCAACTCGGCGTGATGCGTGGCGTAGAAGACGAGGGAGAGGTATCCGATCGGCGCACCTTCCAACAGCGCCAGCTCCCACAGAACTCCGCCCGCCATTTCCTCAGCAATCTTGTCCGCCGAGTACATCCATTCGAGCATGTAGTCGATCTGTTCAGGCGAGATCATCTCCTGATACGAAAGCCGCCAGGTGCGGCAGGCGAGATCGCGCAAAAGCGGGATGTCGGCCAGCGTGGCTGGGCGAAACTCGAGGGACACGCCTGCGTTTCTGCGGGATAATTACCCGATCGTCACTCAGAGATTTGCCCTTGACCGCTTCTGGGAGCGCCTCCATTGTCGCCGCCCATTTCTGAAAACGAAGATTTTATGAAAGTTTGCGACATTACCAAAGCCCGCCCCGTCAAGGGCCGCAAGATTCACCGCCGCGGCCTGGCCAAGAAAAAGGGCGGCATCGGCCAGCACGTCACCAAGGCGGTGCCGCGCACGTTCGAGCCGAATCTGAAGCAGAAGCGCCTCTGGGTTGCCGAGCTGAATCGCTTCGTCAGTGTCAAGCTCTCGGCGCGTGCGCTAAAAACGGTGACGAAAAATGGCGCCTATGCCACCCTGAAGTCGGCTGGCATCATCTGAGCGCCAGGAAAACTCCGGACCCCTCAACTCAAACCCACCAAACACACCTATGGCATTTTCAGTCATCAGCAAAAAGTCGGGCAAGACCTACTTCCTTCATCAGCGGAATCAGGAGCTCAAGGGCGGCCAGAAGGTCACTCTTTATTACTTCGGGGCGGAGGCCAAGGACGGCGCGATCGACGCGCTGCCGGAGGGTTACGAAGTGTCCGAAAACACCAAGACCGGCCTGCCGTTGCTGAAGAAGAAGAAGTAGCCTCGGCCTGAGCTTGAAATTTTGCTGGCGGCGCGGAGTCTCTCTCCCGCCGCCAGTTTCGTTTTCAGTGAGAGTGCAAGTGCCGGGTGAGAGCGATCCGGCCCCATTCTCACTCTCCGCCTCGACTCTCACTCTATGAAACCCGTTCCAGTCACCATCCTCACCGGCTTCCTCGGCGCGGGGAAGACCACGCTGCTCAACTACATCCTCAAGCAGCAGCACGGCTACAAGTTTGCCATCATCATCAACGAAGTCGGCAAAATCGGCATCGACGGCGGCCTCGTCGAGAAGACCGACGACGATGTGCTCGAACTCTCCAACGGCTGTCTCTGCTGCACCGTCCGCAAAGACCTCGTCAAAGGCGTCCAGAATCTCTTTAAGAAAGGCGGCTTCGACTACCTGCTCATCGAGACCACCGGCATCGCTGATCCGCAGCCCGTCGCGCAGACCTTCCTCAACATCCCGCAGCTCCAGCAATACGCCCGGCTCGACTCGATCATCACCGTGGTCGATAGCGAACAGATCGAAAAGCAGATGAAGGAAACCGAGACCGCCCGCGAGCAGGTCGCCATGGCCGATTACCTCCTGCTCAATAAGACCGACCTGGTCGATGAAGCGCAGCTTCGGAAAGTCGAAGCGCTCGCCCGCGGCCTCAATCCCCACGCGCAAATCTTCCGCACAAATCAAAGCCAGGTGAACCTCAAGGAGCTGCTCGATATGCACGCCTTCGACCTCGACCGCAAAGTCGAAGCCGACCCCGAATTCCTCAACGAGCTGCGCAACCGGCATCATCACGACATCGAAAGCTTCAGCTTCGAATTCGAGAAGCCGTTCAACGTCGAGAAGTTCGAGATGTTCGTCCAGGAACTCAGCGAGAAGCAGAAGGTCTATCGTTCGAAAGGCTTCATCGCCATCGCCGGCAACCCGCGCCGCGCCATCTTCCACGGCGTGAACAACCGCTTCACCATCATGTGGGACCGTCTGTGGGAAAAAGACGAAAAGCGCACCAGCCAGCTTGTCTTCATCGGCAAGGAACTCGACGAGGCAAAGATTCGGGGCGAGTTGGAGAAGTGCCTCGCGTAGTCGCTCCCCGAGCCTCGGTGCAGCGTCAGGCCGAGATCGAGCCAGAGCGCCGGCATTCAGCCGGGCATCTTTTCGCTCGTTCCCAAGTTGCACTTGGGAACGCACTTGCCCACGAAGCTGAGCTTCGTCCAATCTCCCCGCCATGCGCAGCCGGTATCGGGTGCAGGAACTCCAGGCGCCACACTTCGTCATCTCCACCATCGTCGGATGCCAGATCGTCGTCGATGCGCTCGCCTATTGCCGCGCCAATAAGGGCCTGAAGGTCCACGGCTGGGTGATCCTCGACAATCACCTTCACGCCATCCTCGCCGCGTCCGATCTCCCGCGCGTGATGGCTGACTTCAAGCGGCACACCGCCCGCCGGTTGATCGAACTGCTCGAAGCGGAAAAGTGCGATTGGCTGCTCCATCTGCTGCGGCAGTGGCGCGCCGGGCACAAGGCGGAGTCGGAGTTCCAAGTCTGGCAGGAGGCTACCATCCGCAGGCGGTGAGGAGCGACTCGGTGATCCTGCAAAAGCGGGAGTATCTGCACAACAATCCCGTGAAGCGTGGACTGGTCGCTGCGCCGGAGCATTGGCGGTATTCCTCGGCCCATGAATGGTGCCCGGGTGTCACGCCGTTGCTGCGGTGCGATCCGTGGCGTTAGGGGCGAAGCTCAGCTTCGCGGAAGCGTGCGTTCCCAAGTGCAACTTGGAAACGAGCGCAAAATCGCGCGCACCACAAAGCGTTGAGTGTCCTGATTCGAGCCGCCACCCCAGCCGATGAAGACGCCGTCTGGAGCATCTTTCACGCGGTCATCGCGCCCGGAGACACCTACGTCTTTGACCCGCAGATGTCGCGCGAGGAAGCCCTGGCATACTGGTTTCGGCCCGACACCCATGCTTACGTGGCCGAGAGCGGCGGGCAGGTGGTGGGCAGCTACATCTTCAAGCCCAACCAGCCTGCGCTTGGCTCCCATGTCGCCAACGCCGCCTTCATGGTGTCACCGGCCGCTCGCGGCTCCGGCGTCGGCAGACGCATGGGCGAGCACTGCCTCGCCGAAGCCCGCCGGCTCGGTTTCCGCGCGACGCAATTCAATATCGTGGTTTCGACTAACGAGGTGGCGGTGCGGCTCTGGCAGCAGCTCGGATTTCAGATTATCGGCACGCTGCCGGGAGCGTTTCGACACGCCCAACGCGGCTTTGTCGATGCTTACGTCACGTTCCAGACGCTCCAATGAGGTCGCCTCACACGGTAGCTTGAGAACGAGAAGGAAACCGGCCGCCCGCGCTGCGGCTGAGTCGCGGCAGGGCTCGCCGCGACCCGCCCTGCGAAACAGAGTTTCGCTCCTCGCTGGCATTACCAGACGGAGTCTGGTAGCGAGGCGGGAATGGGCGACACACTCGATTCACTCGCTGCCGACGGCCGAGCCTTACTTGATTGTGGAGGTACGAACGCCGTTTCGGACTACTCTCACTTCCAAGCGTGGGTTGAGAGCGTAGCGGAGTGGCTTGGCGAAGTTGCGGCCGAGACTGGCTTAATAGCAGAGTGGAGTTCTCTTCAGAACTCCGCATTAGTACTCGGAAGCGAGTATAATGACAGTGACTGGGCGTGGGAGAAACATATCGAAGCAGTTCGTGAACGGTTGAGGTGGCTTTCGACCGTCCCGACGCGCCTTGCCGTAGCGCGTCCGTTACAGGGCGAGCTATCGCCCCGCGCACTCACGAGCTAATAAGGTCTTTCTCGTTCACGGTCATGATGCTCTAGCCCGAGAAACGGTGGCTCGATTCCTTGAGAAACTCGGACTGGACTGTGTGATTCTCCACGAACAACCCAACCGCGGTCGGACGATTATCGAGAAGTTTGAGGACTATGCTGGGGTGGCATTCGCGGTTGTATTGCTGACGCCGGATGATGTTGGCGGCTCCGCCGAGTGAGCAAAAAGCTCGCGCTCGGCAGAATGTCATCCTTGAGCTCGGGTTCTTTTTGGGCGTGTTAGGACGATCTAGGGTTTGTCCTCTCTACTCAGAAGGCGTCGAGATCCCTTCAGACTATTCAGGTGTCGTCTTTGTGCCGATGGACCCCGCTGGAGCGTGGCGTCTAACTGTCGCTCGTGAACTGAAGGCGGCCGGACTTGAGGTTGACGCGAATTTTGCTCTTTAAAGCTCTGCCCCTCGGCGCGCTCTCACTCGCGTCCGACGTTACTGCGCGGCGCCGAGGGCGTGGATGGTGTGGAAGATGTCGCCGGTGAAGGCGGCGCCGTCGGCGGTGGCGAGGCTGAACTTCACGGCCATCTGCATCACGGGCGCGATCGTGGGGATCTCGAGAAAGACGCTGCGCCCGTCCAGCTGCAGGCGCGCGGTTTTCACCGCGACTTCGTCCCGGCCTGGCTGGTCGGGCGTGGTGACGGACCAATCCTTCGAACCATAGCTCTCGGCGTAGCGATAGTTCCAACGCTGCACACCGTAACTGCCCGTGTCCTCCGCGGCGGCGCGGTCGAGCGGCTCGCTGAAGGTCACGAGCAGCCCATTCGCACACGCGTGCAGGGCGACGGGGAGCGCGATCTTTGCGCCCGTGTAGCGCACGCGCTGGAGGCAGCCGTCGCGGATGCCGCTGGTCTGCCAGCCGCGCGCACCGGCGACGTAGAGCTGGCCGTCCTGCGGCCGGAAGGTGCCACGCATCGCGCCGGAGAGAAAGCGCGGCTGCAGCGGGACGACGCCGCCCTGCGCGATGCCGCCGACTGTTTCGCGCAGCACGAGGAAGCTGCGGCAAATGCCAAACGAAAGGTGCAGCATGTGCCCGCCGAGCGGCCCCCAGCCGGCTGGCGTCCAGAGCTGGCTGGCGCCGGAATTATCGACGCTGTGCGGAAGCCAGCACAGCGGCGGATCGTAGCCGAGCGGGCGCTCCGGCGTGACACGCGGGCCGCCGTAGCCGTACCAGCCGCCGGGCCTAGCTTCGCAAATGGCGCTCGCGGGCGTCCAGTTTCCCTCCTGCGGCGCGATGGTGATGATGCTGGCGTCGGCGTTGACGCCCATGCCGTTCGGATTGCGCCAGCCGCTGGCGATGGTGTCGATCTTCGAGCCGTCCGCGGCGACGCGATGGACGCCCAAAGGGTCCACGTAGTAGAGCCGTTTCCCGGCGTCGATCTCGAGGCTGGTGACGAAGTCGTGCGCGCCGACGGAGGTGTCGATGAGGTTACAAAAGTTTTCGTAGAAGTCGGCTTCGCCGTCGCCGTTCTCGTCTTGCAGGCGCGAGATCTGGTCGCGGCCAAGGACGAGCACTTTGCCATCGACCACACGCAGGCCGAGCGGCTGGAAAAGCCCGGTGGCAAAGCGCCGCCAGGTGAGCTTCTCGAGTTTGTCGTCGATGCCGCTGACCAGCCACACGTCGCCGTGGATGGTGCAGACGGCGGCGTCGCCATTCGGCAGAAAATCCACCCCGGAGCAGAACATGAGCGCCTTCCACGGATTGTCGTATGGAACGGTGAGGGTATCGACGACGTAGGCGTCCGTATCCCCGCCGAGTGAGCCGCGGGTGGTGAGCGGCTGCCAGCGCGGCGGCGCGGCAACCTGCGGTTTGGCGATGTAGCCATCGGAGAGCGTGAGCGTGGCTTCCGAAGCAAGTGAGACGCGGACGTAGCGCATCTCGGCGCTCGCGGGCAGGACGAGCGTGGCGTTTCCGTTTTCTACCACCAGCGAGGCGCCGTTGACGCTGCCGCCAGTGGTGCCGGTCTTCGTGAGCAGCCTGACGCGGAGTTCCTCCGTATGCGGGCTGATCGTGAAAGTGCGTGCGAAAACGCCGTCGGCGAACCATGGCTGCTCCCGTACGCGAGTGCCGCCGACCGTGTACTCGAGGATGACGTGCGCACCATGCACGTGCAGTCCTTTCCAACGCACTTCACCGCCCGTCCAGCCGAAGGCAGGAGCGACGAAACGCATCTCACCGTCCGGCCTCGGTGCATTCGCGAGGCCATAGCGCGCCGGGCCGAACTTGAGGAAGCCGCCCGTCCACCCCGCGCGCCAGTTGCACACCGCGGTGTCGTATCCCAGCGTTGCTTCGCTTTTATCGCCAACGCGGATCGCCAGCCCTTTTTTCACCGCGCCGCCCGGCAGCGGCAGCGTGCAGGCCAGGAAACCGCCGACGTCGGTCTGGCTCCAGCGATCATCGATCCATTGCGGCTCCTTTTGCTCCCAAGGCGTCTCCTCGCTCTGCGCCCAGACGGCGCAGGCGCTCAGCAGCAGCAGAACGAAATGGGGGGACCGTCGCACGGAACGGCGGCGCTATTTCAGCTCGCCGAGCTTCGCCTTCACGGCGTCGAAATTCGGGAGATCCTTCGGCGTCGGCGTCTGCTCCGAATAGACGATCTGCCCCGTCGAATCGATGACGAAGGCCGCGCGCGCCGCGCTGTCGCCGATGCCGGCGATCCCCTTGAACAGCACGCCATAGGCGTTCGCCGCTTCCTTGTTGAGATCGCTGGCGAGGGTAATGCCGATGTTGTTCGCCTTGGCCCACGCCTCCTGCGCGAACGGGCTGTCCACCGACACCGCGATCACTTCCGAACCGGAAAACGAGTCGAGGCCCTGGCTGACGTTGCACATTTCGTCGGTGCAGACGCTGGTAAAGGCGAGGGGGAAGAAGAGCAGGACGGTGTTCTTGCCAGCGACCGGGAAGGTCACATCGACGAGGCCGTCGGTTTTCTTGCTCTTGAGGGTGAAGGTGGGCGCTTTGGTTCCGACTGCGAGAGGCATAGGGATTTTGGATTTAAGATTTCGGATTGAGGATTTGGACTGAGCGCGTGATACACGCGCGCTTCCCATGGCCGCAAATCTGAAATCTGGAATCTGCGATCCGCGATGAGCGCAACGGTTTGGTGGACGCTCACACTCGTGCTCATGTTTGCCGGCCTCGTCGGCACCGTCGTACCGCTCCTGCCGGGGACGACCATCATCCTCGCGGCGGCGGTCGTGCATCACTTTGCACTCCTTTCCAGCACATTGGGATCCTAAGCTTAGAATTCCACGTGGACAAGTTGTCGCG
>JADMIO011204625.1_pt1 | contig 61575 bp, 55 predicted proteins | sample 8958161 | NCBI WGS metagenome assembly JADMIO01 (sample SAMN16585339, study PRJNA669376) | soil metagenome | isolation source: Crop rotation soil | place: USA: Cullars Rotation, Alabama | collected 2011
CGCGACAACTTGTCCACGTGGAATTCTAAGCTTAGGATCCCAATGTGCTGGAAAGAGTATTACGCCACGCTGATGGATCTGCGGGAGCGTCTTGTCGCCCAGATGAACGGCCTCGCAAAAGAATCTGCCGAAGAGATGTCCAGCTACAGTTTGCACATGGCCGACTCGGGCACGGACAATTTTGACCGCGACTTTGCGCTGAGCCTTCTCTCGTCCGATCAGGACGCGATGTACGAAATCGAAGAGGCGTTGAAGCGCATCGAGAAGAACACCTTCGGCATTTGTGAGTTGACCGGGAAACAGATTCCCAAGGCGCGGCTGGAAGCAATTCCTTGGACTCGGTTCACCGTCGAAGCCCAAGCGCAACTGGAGCGTGACGGCGCTCTGCGCCAGCGCCGCCTCGGTGCGCTCGGTTCCGTGGACAGCGCCGGCGGCCCGGATGTCGAGGCCGGCGGCGACGAAGAAGAACCAGAAGAGAAGCCGAAGGAAAAAGAATAATTTATGGCCCGAGAAATCATAACGATCGAATGTTCGGAAGCACGGAAGGAAGGCAAATCTCCTTCGCGCTACACTACCACCCGCAACAAAAAGCTACAGACGGAAAAGCTGGAGATTAAGAAATACAATCCAGCCCTGCGCCGCCATACTCTGCACAAGGAAGTTAAATAATTTATGCCACGCAAGACGCACACAGACAAAAAGCGCGACGGAGCGCGCGGAACAACCGAACGCCGCACACCGCGTCCGAAGCCGAAGATCGATTTCACACTCGACGCGCTGGATTTCAAAAACACGAATTTGTTGCGCACATTCGTTACCGATCAGGGGCGCATCCTGCCGCGCAAGTACACTGGTTTGCCTGCGCATTATCAGCGCCGCCTGAACGTCGCCATCAAGCGCGCGCGCCAGATGTTGCTGATGAAATAGCGCTCGGGAGCGCATCATCTGATGCGATGAAGACTCCTGGATTTAAAGTTTCACGCCGCCGATTTTTCGGCGGCGTTTCTCTTGCCGCATTGGGCACGTTCGGCTACGCGCGCTTTTTTGAGGCGGAGCGATTGCAGGTAAGTCATCACAGCGTTCCACTGCTGCCGCCCGGCAGCGAGCCAGTGAAACTGCTGCATCTTTCGGATCTTCATGCCTCGCGCGTCGTGAGTCTCGACTACATCAACCATGCGATTTCACGCGCACTGGAGTGGAAGCCGGATGTGATTTGCGTCACGGGCGATTTTGTCACGCAACGATTTAGCGCAGCGGAAGATTACGTGCGCATATTGCGGCGGCTGTCTGATGCCACACCTTGTTTCGCCACGCTCGGCAATCACGACGGCGGACGCTGGGCGCGCGAAGTGGGTCATGGTTATCCCGATATCGAGTGGATCAGCAATTTGTTGCGGACGGGCCAGATCACTTTGCTGCACAACACAGCGACGACTTTGCGAATCGGAAGCCGCGAGATTCAATTCGTTGGCGTGGGTGATGTGTGGGCGGACAACATCGAGCCAGGAAAGGCATTCCTTAGAGCCAGCGCCAAGTTGCCCACCGTCTTGCTCTCGCACAATCCCGACTCGAAAGACGAGGTAGCCAATCACTACTGGCAACTGATGCTTTCCGGCCATACGCACGGCGGGCAATTGCGGGTGCCGTGGCTCGGTGCGACACCCTTTGCGCCGGTGCGTGACCAGCGCTTCGTCGAAGGGCTGCACGGTTGGAATGACCGCTGGATTCACACGACCAAAGGCGTAGGCAGTGTGTACGGCGTGCGCATCAATTGTCCGCCAGAAGTAAGTTTTCTCACGCTGACTTAGATGCCGGCGGGAACTGTCATCGCCAACGGCGAACGAGTGCGCGTGGAACTTCCGTGTTCGCTCGAACAATTTCTCCGCAACCAAAATCTTCTGCCGCGCAGTGTCGTTGTGGAACACAACGGCGAAGCAATAGCGCCGTCGCAGTTCGCACAACATGAACTGCGTGATGGAGATCGTTTGGAAATCGTCCGCATCGTCGCGGGGGGGTGAGGTGGAGCGCGGCTGTTCATGTTTCGCACCCAGCCGCGCTATATGCTTCAGTGAGTTGTCTGTTTCGTCTGCTTCCTTTATTTTCCGCCCGGCGTGAACATCGTTCAAATCACACCCGGCGCGGGCGGCATGTATTGCGGCGGCTGTTTCCGCGACAACGCGTTGGTGGCAGCGCTGCGCAACCTTGGGCACGACACCCTCATGCTGCCGCTTTATCTCCCGCTCACGCTGGACGAAGCGGACCAGAGCGCGGGCACGCCAATTTTTTTTAGCGGCGTGAATGTTTATCTCGAACAAAAGATGCCGTGGTTTCGGCGCGCGCCAGATTGGCTGCATCGCGCACTTGCTTCGCCAAAACTTCTGCACCTTCTCGGCAGAATGGCGGGCCAGACGCGCGCGGAAGATGTGGGCGAGTTGACCGTCTCTATGTTGCGCGGCGAAGAGGGAAACCAGGCGCGCGAGGTGGATCAACTCGTCGCCTGGCTCAAAGCGAACCATCGCTGCGATGTGATTTCGCTCTCGAACGTCTTGCTCGTCGGCATGGCGCGTAAACTGAAGGAACAACTGCGCGTGCCGCTGGTCTGCATGTTGCAGGGTGAGGACACGTTCCTTGATGGTTTGCCGGAACGGCAGCGCGCCACGGCCTGGAAAATCCTTGCGGAGCGGGCACAGGACATCGATCTGTTCATCGCGCCGAGCCGCTACTTCGGCGAACTGATGGCGCGGTGTTTGGGTTTGCCTGCTGAACGTGTCCGCGTCGTTCACAATGGGATCAATTTGGATGGCTACGGATCGAAACCCAAAACCCAAAACCCGAAACCCGAAATGGTGCTCGGCTATTTCGCTCGCATGTGTCCGGAGAAGGGACTTGCACTGGCGGTGGATGTATTCATCGAGTTGGAAAGGCGCGGCACCGTTTCAAATTTAAAATTTCACGTCGGCGGCGGATGCGGCCCGGGTGATGAACCTTTCGTCGAAGAACAGAAGGGCAGACTCGACGCGGCAGGAGTGCTCAATGAGGTGAAATTCTTCCCGAATGTCTCGCGTGAAGAAAAAATTTCCTTCCTTCAATCACTAGACGTGTTCTGCACGCCCGCGCTCTATGGCGAAGCCTTCGGGCTTTACGTGATTGAAGCAATGGCGGCGGGCGTGCCGGTCGTTCAACCGCGGCACGCGGCCTTCCCGGAAATTGTGGAAGACACCGATGGCGGAATCATCGCAGAGCCGAATGCAAAAGCGTTGGCCGACGCCATCGAGTCGCTGTTGTCGAATCCAGATCGTGCTCGCTGCTTTGGCGAGGCTGGCCAACGCGCAGTCTTGCAACGCTTTCACGTGCAGCGTATGGCTGAAGACGTGTTGAACGTTTATCACGAAGCCCTCCCGTCCGGCTCTCAACTCTCAACTCTCAACTCTCAACTCCCCTGAATGGCTTACGATTTCAAAATCCAGCGACGCGTCGAGTTCTCCGAGACGGACATGGCAGGCATCGTTCACTACTCGAACTTTTTCAAATACATGGAGTCCGCCGAGCACGCCTTCTACCGCGCGCTCGGTCATTCAGTCGTGATGAAGGACGTCGATCCGCCGCTCGGCTGGCCGCGCGTTCACGCCGAGTGCGATTACTTCAAGCCGCTGCGTTTTGAGGACCTCGTCGAGGTCCACATGTTGGTGAAGGAAAAAAAGAACAAGTCGCTCACCTATATGTTTCGCTTCTACAAACTAAATGGCACGCGTGAAGAAATCGCGCGCGGCTCGCTCACGGTCGTATGCGTGGCGCACATCGATGGCACGATGCGCGCAGTGGAAATGCCAAAAGAACTGGCGGAGAAGATTGAAATCGCGCCAGCGGAATCTCTCAGTTCATAGCATTCGAGGTAACGACTCGCTCCGATCAAGCTGGCGCTGTACATGATCGTTCCAAAAAAGCGGCGGTCTTTGCGACCGCCGCTTTGAAGTTCCGCGGGTTCAGGCGAAGTTAATACTTCATGTCCGCCACCGTTCCGCCCGCCCGGATGAATGGCATCACGTGTTCGGTGTAAGGCGTGATCACGTCGAGTAAATACGGCTCCTTTGAATCGAGCATGCGTTGCATCGCGGCGCGCAAATCCTTTTTGAACATCACGCGCTCCGCCGGGACATTGAAGCTCTTCGCCATCATCACATAGTCGGGATAGATCTGGTGACGATTGTCCGGGTCGCCGAGAAACGTGTGGCCGCGATTGCCGGCATAGAAGTTGTCTTCCCATTGCACCACCATGCCGAGGTGCTGATTGTTCAGGATGAGCGCCTTGGCCGCAATTTTCTCGATGTGCGCTGTCGCGAGTTCCTGCACGTTCATTACGAATGAACCATCGCCGTCGATGTCCACGACTTGCTTATGCGGCATCGCCACTTTCGCGCCGAGCGCCGCGGGATAACCATAACCCATCGCGCCGAGTCCGGCGCTGGTGAGGAACTGCCGCGGGAATTTGTATTTGTAATACTGCCCCGCCCACATCTGGTGCTGACCCACGCCGGTCGTAATAATCGCGTCACCATTCGTGAGTTCGTAAAGCAACTCGATCACCATTTGCGGCAAAATCACTTCGCTCTCTTTGCCGGTGAGATGATCTTTCATGTGCTGAGACTTGAGCACTTCGCCCGTGACCTCGTAGTGCAACGGCGCTTTCTTTTTCCATTCGGCAATTTGCGTCTGCCACGCGGCGAACTTTCTCTGAATCGGCCGCTTGGCAACCATCTCGTTCAAGCGACGGAGCGCGAACTTGATGTCGCTCTCGATGGCCAACTGCACCTTACGGTTTTTGTTGTGCTCCGACTGATCGATGTCCACGTGAACAATCGTGCCGGTCTTGCAGAACTCATCGACTTTGCCCGTCACGCGATCGTCAAAGCGCACGCCGAACGCGAGCAATAGGTCCGCGCCGTCCTTCAACTTCACCATCGGCTCTTCAAGACTGTGCCGCTGTTTGAATTCGCCGCTCACAGCCCAATTCGCGTAAGCCGTCCCGTGCATGCCAAGCCAACGCAACGAAAGCGGATGCGTCTCAGGAAATCCGCCACAGCCCATGATCGTGGTGCAGACTGGAATCTGCGTGGCTTCGGCAAACTTCTTCAGCTCTTCCGCCGCGCCCGCGCTGATGATTCCACCACCGCAGTAAAGCACGGGACGTTCGGCTTTTTCGATCAGCCCGATGATTTCGTTTAACACGAGATCGTCCGCGCGTTTGTCGGGATGATAGCCACGCAAATGGATCTCCTTTAGCCACACCGGCTGCGCTTTTTGCTGCTGAATGTTTTTCGGAAAATCAATCACGACCGGACCGGGCCGTCCGCTCTGCGCGATGTAGAACGCTTCTTTGACGATGCGCGGAATGTCGTTGATGTCCGTGATCAGATAGCTGTGCTTCACAATCGGCAGCGTCATTCCGAAAAAATCCGTCTCCTGAAACGCGCCTTTGCCGATCATCGCCTGCGGCACCTGGCCGGTAATGGAGACGAGCGGAATGGAATCCATGTAGGCATCCGCAATGGCGCTGATGAGGTTGGTCGCGCCCGGCCCACTCGTGGCCATGCACACGCCGGCTTTGCCGCTGGCGCGCGCGTAACCTTCCGCGGCAAACGACCCGCCTTGCTCGTGGCGCGGCAGAATGGTGCGAATCTTCGACTTCGTGAGCGCCTGGTGCAGCTCCATGCTCGCGCCGCCGGGGTAGGCGAAGATGGCTTCGACGCCTTCGCGTTCGAGGGCTTCGACGAGAATTTCGCAACCCTTCATCGCGCGCCCCACTTCGGCGCGCACGGCTGAAGGCTTCGTTTTCGGTTCTGCGGTCTGCGACTGTTTGCTCATAATCACTGTTGTTAATCGGCTGCCCGGCGCGGGCAATAAAAAACCCACGACCGTTGCCAGCCGTGGGTTGTTGTCGAAATCATTTCTATATTCGACAAGAAGCCACGGCGTCGCCAACTACAACGACCGCCAGAATTACTTGTCGAACCAGTTTCATTTGTGCCGGAAATTAGCGACGTCGCAGGCCATGGTCAAGCGCCCGTTTCCGCAGGCCGGCATTCATCATTCCAAACCATTTGCGTCCTTGGCGCGGCAAAGCTACAAAGGTTCATGCCATTTTGGAGGCGCTGGACGTCAATAGTCATGGTGGGGTGGGGAATCAGTTGCCTTCCGGCTTCGGCGCAAATTGATCCTGACAAGCGCCAACTACTGCATCTGGGCTACAATGCTTTTTTTCAAGGCCACGCTCCGATTGCGGGATATGCCTTCTACTATTTGAACCGCCCGGAATTTCTTCGCGACGATCTCACGTTGCGCATGGCTATCGCGCCGGTGTATTTCGATTCCGAACTCGGCATCTCGCACGCGCTGGGTCCGAACACGGACATCGGCGTTGGCATGGCCGGCGGCGGTTTTGCCGACAGCTACAACGAGGTCCGCGGCGGAAAATATTTCACGAAGGAGTCATTCGACGGTTACGGAGGGGGCGCATCGGTCAGTCTTTATCATCGGTTTAATCCCGCCCAGCGCATCCCTCTCTTTGGCATTGCACGCGCGGGCGCTTACTATGTCGCTTATACCGATACGAGCGACACCGCGAGGGGGTTCACATTGCCGGACGACCACGAGTCGGCGAATTTTCGCGTGGGCCTGCGCCTGGGCGGTAAGGAGCCAGTGCTCTTTCCAAGCGTCGCGATGGAACTGGCGGTTTGGATGGAGTCGTTGAATCGCGGGAACTCCGGACACTACGGTTTCAAGGGCGATCGCGAATTGAACACTTCGGCGGAACTTTTTTATACGTTCGCCTATCTCGCCTACACCTTTGAGCGCGGTGACAACTTAAGCGTCAGCTTCACCGGCGGTGACAGTGTGAATCCCGATCGTTTCAGCGCCTATCGACTGGGCGGCGTGCTTCCGTTAGTCGCGGAATATCCCCTGATCATCCCAGGCTATTTCTACCAGGAAATCACCGCGCGCCGTTTTGCCTTGTTTAATGGCCGCTACGCCGTCGCTCTTGATGAGAAGAAACAATGGCAAGTCAACTTCCTGGCCGCGACGGCGTTCGTTGATTATTTGCCGCACCTCGAACAACCCGGCCGCTGGCACTCCGGTGTTGGCGCAGGCGTCGGGTATCAATCCGCATCAGAAGTGTGGAAAACGAGTTTGAATTACGGCTACGGTATCGATGCGATTCGCCACGGCGAACGCGGTGCGCACGTCGTGAGCCTCGTGCTGCAATTCGACTTCGAAAAATATCTGAACAAGCGACGCAGCAAACCTTTCTGGTGGGAATGACGTTGGAGCGGCGCATCTTATACTGTTTCGCCTCCCTGCGTCTTTCCGTAAAAATGTTTCCGTGAGTCCTGCCACGCCAGTTCTCGTCGCGCGCCACGCCATGGCGACGCGCTTTGAGATCGCCTTGCACGGCGAGGATCCATCAGCGTTGCGCGCCGCCGGTGAGGAGGCACTCGACGAAATCGACCGAATCGAAGCGCAACTCAGCCTCTACCGATCCGGTAGCGAAATCGCACGGCTGAATGCAGAGGCCCATCAGCGCCCGGTGCGCGTCACGCCAAGTCTCTTTAAGCTGCTCGGATACGCGCGCGAGCTTTCGCGCGAGACCCGGGGTGCATTCGACATCACCATCGCGCCACTTGTGCGCTGCTGGGGATTCATGGGCGGCCCCGGTTCCATGCCGGAACCGGCGGCGATCGAAGAAGCCCGTTCCAAAATCGGAACGCAGCACGTCGAACTCGATGCCGCCCAACTCACTGTTCGTTTTGGGCGTGAAGGCATGATGCTCGACCTCGGCGCCATCGGCAAAGGTTACGCCGTGGATCGTGCGGTCGAATTGCTGCGCGAAGCCGGCGTAACGATCGCCCTGATTCACAGCGGCACGAGCACGGCCTTTGCCTTGGGCCGTCCACCGGATGATTCACGATGGAAGATCGCCATTACATCATCGAGCGAGCAGGCGACGGCGAAACCCCTGGCCGTCGTTGAACTCGAAAACGAATCGCTCTCCGTCTCCGCTATGTGGGGCCGATCGTTCCGCGCCGGAGAAAAAACCTACGGCCACATCATCGATCCGCGCACCGGGGTGCCCGCCGATGCAGCCTCGCTCAGTGCGGTCATTTTGCCAACCGCCACGGAGACAGACGCGCTCTCGACCGCGCTGCTCACCGATCCGGACCTGATGACAACTCTCGTGAGCTGCCGGCCGGCGATGCGTTGCCTGGTGGCACGCGGAACAGAAAACGCGCCGCAGATATCTTCTTACGGTCTCGCTCTCAGCGAAAGTTTTTGAAAGGCGCGTCACACGCCTCTACGTTTCGCGCGTGGCAGACGGATTCACGGACGGCGGCGGATGGCGGCGAATTTTCCCGGCGTTCACCTTTACGCTCATTGCAGTCAACATCGCCATCTATGCGTTAACAGAATGGATTCACTGGCACTCGCGATTTCCGGCAGACTGGTATTTGGCCTTGCATGAAGACGGCCTGAAACGTGGTTACATCTGGGAGTTCATCACCTTTCAGTTTCTGCATGCGCATCTCATGCATCCACCATCGTGGGCCATGTTTGCGCGGCTCGATCTGCCGTGGCACTTGATTCTGAATTGTTGGACCATCTTCGTGTTCGGTCCGCCACTGGAGGCAGCACTAGGTCGGACGCGCCTCACCATATTATATTTTCTGAGCGGCATGGGCGGCGGTGCACTGCAAATCTTCGCCGGCCTCATTTCATCACAACACTTTGGCGGAATGGTCGCGGGCGCATCTGCCGGCGTACTCGGAATGGTGGCAGCGTTCACAACGATCTTCCCCAACGCGCGCATGACACTTCTGTTGTTCTTCGTAATTCCATTACAGATGACCGCAAACCGGATGCTGACTTTCGCAGCCGTGCTGACCGTGCTTGGCCTCCTGTTTGCACGAATGTTTCCGGATTGGCTGCTGGGTGCGAACGTCGCGCACGCGGCGCACCTGGGGGGATTGATTACCGGCCTGATTCTCACGCGATTCTTTCGGGCCACCATCGCCGGTAACATTTCGACGACCGAAAGCCTCACTTGTGGGCGAGACCCTTCGAATAATACTCGGGATACTTGAAGTAATAATACTCGCGGCTGTTCGTCTCGACGGAATTGAAGACGATACCCATCACGTTCACCTGCCGCTGGTAAAGAAGTTCCAAAGCAGTTCGCGCCAGCCGCGCTGAGGTGTAAGCGGCTCGAATTACGAACAACGTTCCATCCACTTTCGGCGCGAGGCTCGCCGTATCGTCCGCCGCCAGTACAGGGGCGCTATCGAATAAGATGAAGTCGAAATGATCGTGGATTTCACGGAGCAACGCGTCGGCTCCCGTGAGCAACAACTCGCCGGGATTCGGCGGATAATTTCCGCGCGCCATGACCGAGAGCTTCGGCACGTGCGTTTCCTGAATCACCTCGTCCCATCGTGCTTCACCAGTGAGCACGTCCGCGAGGCCGGGCTGGTCAGTGATCTCGAAGTATTCATGCACCGTGCCTTTACGCATGTCCGCGTCGATGAGCAGCACGCGCGAACCGGAAAACGCCATCGTGATGGCCAGGTTCACTGCCACGGTAGACTTGCCTTCACCCGGCACCGCGCTAGTGATGACGATGGTGCGCGGCCGCGCGCCTTCGATAGCCATGAAGATGAGTGATGACCGCAAATTTCGGTGCGCTTCGGCGTAAGCATAACGCGTGTCGTTGACCGTGAGCGGGAGCAATTTCCGATCGCGCGCGCGCGTGGCGTCCTCGGGAATCTGCCCCAGAATCATCTCGTCGAAATGCTCCTGCAACTCTGTGAACGACACTGGCCGATCGTCAAAACGGTCGAGCAGGAACAGCAGCCCCAACCCAAACACCAGTCCGATGAAACAGCCGATCACGATGTTCTTGGTGAAGCCACTGTTGTCCGCCTTCGCGATACCGGCCGGTTCCAATACCGAAATGGTTTCGACCGGCACCTCTTTTCCGATCTTCACCTGGTCAAGCATCGTCGAGATTCGCGCGGAAAGGCTCTCGGCAGATTGAATCTTGGCACGAATGCCTTCGTATTCGGCGAGCCGCCGGCTGGCCTCCTGCGCTTTCTTTGATTCTTCCTCCAGCAAGGTCTGCAACGTTTCGATTTGTTTTTTCAGCGCCTCACGGCGTTGCTCGAGTTGCTCCGCGGTTTGCTTTTGATAGATTTCCAACAACTTCTTTTGCTTCGAGATCTCATCCTCGAGCTTGATCATCTTCGGGTGTTTCGGCTTGAGCACTTCTTCCAGTTCTGTTTTCTGCCGTTCCAAAATTTCAATCTGCTGGCGCGCGCGATCCTGTTCCCGCACGTCTGCCGTCGCCGCCACTTCGGGCTTGTCGCTGGCACGAGCGGTGGCCGGAACGTTTTTCAAGACCTCCAGCAGCCGGTATTCGCGGTCCGCTGCCACCAAATCATTTTGCAGGCCAGCCTGGCGCCGTGCGCTGCTCGCGGATTCCTCTTCCACGAAGGCGACGTTGTATTTGTTGCGGAACGCTTCGAGTTCCTTCTTACCAGCGATGATTTGATCCTGTGCTTTCGTTGCCTCGGTAGTAACGGCGCGCACCGTTTCCTCCGTCGTCCTCCCGCGAATCTCCTGCCGATATTTCAGGAACTCGTCCATGCACGTGTTCAGGTAGGCTTGCGTAAATTTTGGATACTCGCCCCGTGCCTGAAGCAAAAAAATCGTGGTCTTCGGCGCCAGCGCAACGTCGAGTGTCACTGGCGTTTGCGGCAAATTGGGTTGGGCCGCCTTGATCGTTTCCTTCGCGCGTGTGGTGATCAAATTCCCTTTGAGCAATGCAATGGTAGTGCCGACAAAATTCTCGTCATTGCCCGGCGTACTGGTGTCGCCCACGGTCGTGCGATTGCCCACGATCATTTGCGCTTTTGACACGTAAGTCAGCGGCATCTGCGACGCGCGGTAGGTTTGTGCGCCGACTGCGATGCCGAGCGTCAGCAGCAGCACCCACCATCGCCGTTTCAGCAGCGTCTTGTATCGCTGCACGCGGCTGAAAAATTGCGCTGCGCCCGTCGCGCGATCGCTCGCTTGAAAAGGAACCGGCTCGTTCATTGGATCAACACTCCGCGTTCCGGCACGATCACGAGATCATCCGGCTCCAGGACGACGTCATTTTCAGGCCGTCCCTTGTTCAAAATAGCATCCACATCCACCAACTTGGTCTGCGCGTCTTTGCCGCTTTGGCGCACAACTTTCACCGCGACGAGTTTCGCCCATTGCGTCGGCGGTCCCGCGATCAGGATTGCCTGGCTCAGTTTCAACGGCGCATCGACGGGAACATTGACCGGGCCCGGTTTCGAAACCTGGCCGGAAACGTAAACCTTGCCGCGCACATTATTGATCGTGTCGAGGCCGATTTGGACGGTGGCCCGTTTGTAATAATCTTTTTCGAGCACTACTCTAATTTCCTGAGCGAGCATGCGGCAGGTCTTGCCAGCGGCAATAAAACGGCCGAAGCCATTGGGCAATTCGATCTCGCCCGAATCCGTGAGCGGCAACAGCTTTGGTTCCTCGCCATCTTCGACAACGCGGAAACTCAGCTTGTCCCCGGGACGAAGCGTGTGCTGGTCGTCCAGTGCGCGCCCGGCGGCGATCGGGGAGGGAACGATGCCTGCCACGTTTGTACTAACATTCGTGACAGTCGTTTGGGCACATAATGACGCAACCGTAATGAGCGCGGCACAAAAAATTCCCGCAGGGCGGACTGGCAAAACCTCCATGAGTCCAAAGTGCTCGCGCCGCGTAGAAACGCAACCAAGGCCACATGAAAAAAAGTTCATTTTAGAACGCATAACGCAAGTCCACGGTGACGCTGTTTTGCAAATAGTCGCGGTTCGCTTGATCGGAGTCTTTGTAGAGAAACTGATACGCCGCACCCATGTTCAGCTTGCGGCTGAGCGGAACAGTGATCCCAACGCTCGCACCCACCCGCTCGAACCGCTCCGCGATGCTGCTGCGCTCCCGGCCATTTTCGTAGAAGAGTGCGGTGTGAAGAATCGAATACTGGTTGATGTTCCAGTTATTGTCGTAGCGCGCATAGTAAAGCGTAACGAGTTCGGACTCGGCGCCCGCGCCTGCCTGACGACCGACGGCAAGACGATGGTTCAGGAATTGGCTCAGTTGATGTTCCACGGTTAACTCGGCGTAGAAGTCGTTCACCGCGGCCGGCGCTGGCGTGATGCCGCGGCGATCGAAATCCGACCGCACATAACCACCGGCAGCGCGGCCTTTCACATCGCGCGAGATCTGCGCTTCGAGAAATGGGCCGATGCTGAATTGTGAATTGTCGTGGAAAAAATCGTTCTCGTAATCAGTGAGCCCGCCGCTCGCCTCCACTCCAGTCGTGACCGCCGGAGAAACTCTCAAAGCGGCGCGCCCGTAAAAAAGTTCCGACGAACGATCCTGCGCATTGTTGGCCACGCCGCCGGACGGCGCGTTCGTGCCACGTTGGATCGTTTTGGCCACGCCGGAACTGGTGGAGATAAAGTTGTAATGATCGTAGCCGACCGACAGCACCAGCTTGTTCAAGTCCCAATCGACTCGTGTGCCGACGGTGTTTTCAAGCCCGCCGAAATCTCCCGTGCCGCTCACCGTTGGATCGCGCACCGGATCTTGCGTTTGGGAAACGCGCTCGTGGACGTTGATGGCAAAGTCGCCGGTGTAAATATCGAGCGCGATCTCCGATCTCGGCGCGATAAGGACGTGATCGAGATCAGTGTTGTTGACGTATTTGACGTAGCCGACGCCGAGATTGAGCGAGAGGGCATTGCGAGCGCTCAGCGCCCACAGTGCAGCCATGTCGAGTTCGGGTCGAAATGCGAAATCCACTTCGCGCGGATGCTCTTCCAGTTGAGGATTGTCGTTGAACTCAAAACCCATCAGCGCATCGAAGCGCATCAACACCGGGCCGGCCTTGAGGTTGTAGAGGTTACGATCAATCGCTTGCTTGCGCGCAAGCCGTCCGCGATCCACTTCGGCAAATTCATTGAGCGCCTCCTGCGCCACGAGATGAGTTCCTGCTAAACTCAATCCGCAAACGAAGATGGCGTACGGTGTTACAGCGCGAAACTGCTTCTGATCCCGAATACTGTTCATGCCCCCTTCTAGCTCGCGCGAAGAATCACGCGAACGCGGCAACGTTGCTTTCGCGCCAGCCTTTGTCAATCAATCGAGCCCCACGCATTTGGCCCTAAGCACTACTATCAAACGCTTGGGGCTTGAGCACGACGCGCCGCCCAGTAACTTCGCGGCCATGGATTTCCTTGTTACCGGTGGCGCAGGTTTCATCGGCTCGCACGTCTGCGACCGATTGCTGCGCGACGGCCATCGCGTGTGGGTGCTCGATGATTTGAATCCGTTCTACGAACCCGCGTTGAAACAGGAAAACCTCGACGCACTCGCAACGGCCGGCGCGGACCGTTTTCAATTCATTCAAGGCGACATCAGCAATCGCGGCACCGTGGATGCCGCGTTCGGCGCGACGCGCTTTGACCAAGTGATTCATCTCGCGGCGCGCGCGGGCGTGCGGCCAAGCCTGGAGGAACCGGCGCTTTATCAGCGCGTGAATGTCGAAGGGACGGTGAACATTCTGGAAACGGCACGCCGGAATCGTGTGCGCAAGCTTGTGATTGCGTCGTCGTCTTCGGTGTATGGCGTGAACTCAAAAGTGCCGTTCGCTGAGAGCGATCCCATTTTCAATCCGATCTCGCCTTACGCCGCGAGCAAGCTGGCGTGCGAAGCGCTCGGCCACGTTTATCACCACCTCTACAAGCTTGATGTGACAATGCTCCGCTTCTTCACCGTGTATGGCCCGTGCCAGCGGCCCGATCTCGCCATCCACAAATTCGCGCGGCTTATGCACTCAGGAAAGCCAATCCCGCTCTTTGGCGACGGCAGCACTGCGCGCGATTACACCTACATCGATGACATCGTTGATGGCGTGATCGCCTGCACGCAGCACGAATTTGGTTTTGAGATTTTCAATCTTGGCGAGTCACGGACCACGACGCTCGCGCGGCTTGTGGAATTGTTGGAACAATCACTCGGCATCAAACCGATTATCGATCAGCAACCGTCGCAACCGGGTGACGTGCCGCTCACGTTTGCGAATGTTGACAAAGCGCGCCGAATGCTTGGCTACAATCCTTTGACGTCAATGGAGGAAGGTCTGGCGAAATTCGCGGAATGGTTTCTCGCGAGAGCAAAAGTCGAAAGCTCGAAATGAATTTGCCTTACAGAATCGCCACGTTGCTTTACGTGTTCAATGAGCGCGACGAAGTGCTGCTCCTCGAACGCGCGCAGGAACCGAATCGCGGCTTCTGGAGTCCGTGCGGCGGCAAGCTACATACCGACGAAGGCGAGTCGCCCTACGCCTGCGCCTGCCGCGAGGCGGGGGAGGAACTTGGTTTGAAAATTTTTCCACGTGACTTGCACCTCGCCGCAGTCGTGAGCGAACATGCGTATGGCGGACAAGGCCACTGGCTCATCTTTCTCTTCGAGGTGAAAGTTCGGCTGAAGGACTGTCCGCCTCGACACCGCGAGGGAACGTTCCAGTTCTTTTCACGCGAACAAATTTCCGCGCTGCACATTCCGCAAACGGACCGCGACATCATCTGGCCATTGTTCTGGCAACATCGCGGCGGTTTTTTCGCTGCGCACTGGAAATGGTTTCCCGATGGCCACACGGAATGGACGACTGAGGAATCTCGTCCGGCTCTCAGTTCTCAACCTTCAACTCTCAACTGATTTGGAACCCATCATCGATCTCCAAAGCGACCACTACTTCATGGGCGAAGCCTTGCGCCAGGCGGTGAAGGCGTTCGAGGCGGAGGAAGTTCCCATCGGCGCGGTGGTGGTGCGCGAGGGCCGCATCATTGCCCGCGCGTTCAACCAGGTGGAGTTGCTCAAGGACGCGACAGCGCATGCCGAGATGCTCGCCATCACGCAAGCCGAGGGCGCGGTCGGCGATTGGCGCCTCACCGGCTGCACGCTTTACGTCACGAAGGAGCCGTGCCCGATGTGTGCCGGCGCGATCGTTCACGTGCGTTTTCCGCGTGTGGTTTTTGGCGCGAGCGATCCGAAAGCGGGCGCCGCGGGCAGCGCGATGAATCTGCTGCAATTTCCCACGCTCAATCATCAATGCGTGATTACTCACGGTGTCCGCGGTGAGGAATGCGCCCAACTACTCCGCACTTTTTTCCAGCAACAGCGCGGCAAGGGGCAGTCGCTGGCGGAATAGTTCGGGACGGTCATGTTTTACAAAACGGAAATTCGATTTGCCGGGATTCAGACCGATTATCTTTAATTTTTGTTCGTTGCATAAAAAAAGAGGCGTTCCTGGGGACGCCTCGCCCCCCGCGGAGCAGAGAGTTCGAGAGTCGGATCAACAATTCTTTTCCGTCCGCCGTTTCTGAAGGATCAAATTCCTGCTTTGCGTCATTCCGTGACCGGCAGCGAAGGTGGCGTGGCGGAACGGAACGCCGCCACGAGTTTGGGGCGCATCATAAAGATGAGCAGCACGATCGGATAGATCAGTCCGAAACATCCACCAACGCTTCCGCCGATGGCTCCGCCCATTGCGCCCGCCGCTTCGGGACCCTGCTTGCGCGACGCCTCTTCCAACAGTGGGCGAACGACGAACAAAATATTGAGCACTGTGCTGAGAATCCCGATGACGATCGCGTAAATGGCGTAAGCGATGGAAAGCGTGCGTCCCCAATTCTTCATCCGCAACAACCCCACCCCCGCTGCGAGTAAAACGCCACAGGCCAGGATGCCCAGAGGAATCGCCACCTTCATCCACATCGCGTAGGCCGGGTTCTCCTGCATGATGCGGAGAACCGGATTCTTGGCCGCGGACGCAGCCGTCATCGTCAGCAACGCAAAGCTCCCGATAATCCCGAACACACCGAAGCCGGCGAAAATGATGTTGAGGATCCCGAACGTGGTGACAGCAGCAGGTCGTTGCATAAGTTCCCGTGTTTTGGAAATAAGTTCGAGGCGAGTGTAGGCCGTTCGTCGTTTCTGTCCATGCCGATGCGCGGCTGAGTATCGCGAGTTTATTTCGCGGAAAAAAGCGGACGACCGTTGAGTTGCGTGCTGTGATTGTTGCGAAATGATTTCGTTCATGAAGCTGATCCTTCTCGCTGTTTTCCTCCATGCGAGCGCGGCCAATGCAGCGGCCTTGTCCGTGGGTGCGGATGGCACATTGCTTCGAGACGGCGGGCCATATCGCGGCATCGGTGTGAATTACTACGATGCTTTTACACGCACACTGAGTCAGCCGCCCTTCACCAATTACGACGCGGGCTTTCGCGAACTCGCGGCGCGCAAAATTCCGTTCGCGCGTTTCTCGGCCGGTGGTTATTGGCCCCGCGAGTGGAAACTTTATCAGACCAATCGCGAAGAATACTTCGCGCGCCTCGATAGCGTCGTGAAAAGTGCCGAGCGCGATGGGGTCGGTTTGATTCCGTCGCTCTTCTGGCAATTGAGCACCGTGCCTGACCTCGTGGGCGAACCAGTCAATCGCTGGGGCGACACAAACAGCCACACGCAAAAGTTCATGCGCGATTACACACGCGAAGTCGTGGTGCGCTACAGGAGTTCGTCGGCGATCTGGGGCTGGGAGTTCGGAAACGAATACAACCTCGTGGCTGACCTGCCGAACGCCGCGCAGCATCGCCCACCCGTGGCGCCGCAACTCGGCACGCCCGCCGCGCGCACCGCTGAAGATGAATTGACGCACGAGATGATTCGCACTGCGGTCCGCGCGTTTGCCGAAGAGGTGCGAAGGCATGATGCGCGACGAATCATCATTACTGGCAATGCGTTCCCGCGCATCTCTGCGTGGCATCAGGTGCATGAGAAAAGCTGGCGGCGCGACACGGCGGAAGAGTTTGCGGAAGTGCTCGCAACGGACAATCCATCACCCATCAACATGCTTTGCGTGCGCGGCTACGATCTGACTAATGACCTCGGACGATTGCCGCAAGCGATGACTGTGGCGCGCTCATTGAAGAAGCCACTCTTCGTCGGCGAGTTCGGTGTGCCGGGCGCGATCGCTGAAATAACGAAAGAAAAGTTCAACGTGATATTGCGCGCCATAGAAACGAACGGAGTGCCGCTGGCCGCGCTCTGGGTCTTCGATTTCAATTCGCAATCAAAGGATTGGAACGTGAATGCAACGAACAGCCGGAGCTGGCAATTGGACGCCATCCAGAAAGCAAATGAACGCTTGAGAGCGGAGCATTGATTCTGCGCGCCACTGGCGCTTTAAAAATGCTGGCGCAGAAACCTTTTCACGATTGCCAGCCGTTCCGCATCGTAGAACGCCGCGCCACCGTGCGCCGCGCCGTGGACGACTTCGAATTGAACGGGCGCTTTCACTTTCTGATACGCGCCGAGCAGTTCGAGCGATTGATTAATTGGCATTTGCGGATCTTGATCGCCGTGAAGCAGCAACAGCGGCGGATCATGTGCATCGACATGAAAGACAGGACTGGCGAGACGCGCGAGTGCGGTAGCGTTCGTCGGCTGGTCACCAAGTAAGAGTTCCAGCGCCGGGACGCGCACGCTCAAACCGTGCGGAGTAGATTGTTGGAGAATGGTCGTGAGGTTCGCCGCGCCGTAGAAGCTGACGATTCCTTGCACGTCGGAACTCTGCTTGAGGTCATTGCCAACGTTGCCTTCGAGTTCAGCGTCACCATTTGAGACGCCGACAAGCGCCGCAAGATGAGCGCCCGCCGAATCACCGGCGATGACGATATTCTTTGGTGAAAGTTTCCAATCGTCGCCGCGCGCGCGCAGAAAACGAATCGCGGCTTTGATGTCGTGAGCCTGTGCCGGAAATTTCGCCTCGGTCGAGAGGCGATAATCAACACTGGCAATGGCGTAGCCTTCGGCCACGAGTTTTCCGAGCGGCATGTCTTTTTTCGATCCCGAGCGCCATGCGCCGCCGTGAACCCAAACGATGAGTGGCGAACGCAGTTTTCCAGGCGGCAGATGGAGATCGAGTTTCAAAGCGCGATCTCCGGCGCGGGCGTATTCAACATCGCGAATGACTCGCGGCGTGGACGAATCCTCAGCGTGGCTGAACAGAAGCGAAAAGCACGAGAGAACCAGTCCTGCAAAAATGCGCCGGGTCATGGCTGTTTCTTGACGGGCACCAATGGTTCCCAATCGGAGTTCTTGAGAACCGTTGGCGCCGCATTGGACGGCAAGGAAACTCCGGCCGCGAGCATCACCCGCTGAATGGCGTCCACAGTTTCAAAGGACGGCTTAAAATTTCCCGGCCGATAACCTTGGGCGATCATCAACGGCGTCGAGCCAAACTTGTTCTTCTTGTTCCAGACTTCGACCTTCGCACCGTTGTCGGCGAGGAACTGCACAACCTTCGGGAGGTTCTTTAACGCTGCGGCGTGCATCGCCGTTTCGCCATTGGCATCGACAGCGTTTACGTCCGCGCCGAGCTTCAGGAGCAGCTTCGCCGCTTCAAGAACTTCCGGTTCTTCACCCGCCACTTCGGTGGCCTGGTCCGAACCGACATGGATGCCGCACGCGGTCATGAGCGGCGTGCAGTGGTCCACGTTCGCGATCGACGGGTCAGCGCCCAGTTCGAGCAGCAACTTCATGTAAGGAACATCTGCCGTCGCCGAGGCCATGAGGAATGCTGTCGCCCCTTTCGTGTTGTATTTGCCAAGGCCGCCTTTGCCATTCGCCAGTCGCGCGTTGACATCCGCGCCACGTTTCACCAACTCCCTGACGAACTGTGCGCTGCTCAATTTTCCCAACTCCGGTGGCGGCGGCGTTCCCTGATCTTCGCCCTTCGGCGGTTTGCGCACCCACGTCATCAGGTGCAGTGGCGCGAAGCCCGAACGCTGGTCGTTCACGTCCGCGCCCGCGTCGAGCAACGCCAGCGCGAGTTCGTAACAGCCGTTCTCGACCGCGAGAATGAGCGCGCTGGTTCCGCTGCTCGGCGTTTTTCCGCCCGTTCTGCGCGGCGCCATCGCTTCATTCACGTCCACGCCTGCTTTCAGAAAGGCGCGAACAACGTCCGTGTGCCCGTTGCGCGCGGCGAAGAAAAACGGAGTGAAGCCTGAATCCGGCAGCGTCGCATGAATGTCCGCCCCCGCCTTGATCAGCAACTCGACCACTTCGGTGTTCCCTTCCGCCGCGGCCCACATGAGAGCAGTTTGTCCGCGGCGTTCCTTCGCATTCACGTCCGCGCCGCGCTTGAGCAGTGCTTTGACCGCGCCGGGCTTCCCTGTGCGTGCCGCGGTCATCAACACTGTTTCGCCGCCGCGCAACTTTGTGTTTGGATCCGCGCCATGTTCGAGAAGCAGTTCAACGACGGCCGCGTTTCCGTTTTGGCAGGCCAGCGACAACGGCGTGACGCCATAATGATTCGTCGCCGCCACGTTCGCTTTCGTTTCGACGAGCAGCTTTGCTGTTTCGAAATCATCCAGGTAAGCCGCCCAATGCAGCGCCGTCATGCCATCGGCTTGCGGCGCGTTTACGTCGGCGTGTTGCTTGAGAAGTGTGTGGATGACTGTGTGATCGGATTTTTCGGCCGCATGGGCCAGCGTTGCCTTGTCAGCTGCAAAGCTGGAAACAGCCAACGAGAACGCGAATCCAATGGCGTGAAGTTTTTTCACCTTACACCGAAACCGGCTCAAACAACCCATCCACCTTCCCATTGCTGTCCGCGAACTTGTCGAGGCGCACGCCGACTTTGTCGAGCAGCGTCAGGTGGAGATTCGCGAGTGGCGTGGGTTTCGCGTATTTGATGTGACGGTTGCCCTTCATCCCAGTCGCAGAACCACCGGCGACGATGACCGGCAGGTTTGTGTGATCATGGACGTTCGGATTGCCAATGCCGCTGCCGTAAAGATAAAGCGAATGATCAAGCAACGTGCCGTCTCCTTCCGGCGTGGCTTTCAGTTTTTCGAGGAACTCCGCGAAGAGCGAAACGTGAAATGCATTGATCTTCGCCATCCGCGCAATCTTCGCCGGGTCGTTGCCGTGATGTGAGAGCGGGTGATGCGGATCAGATACGCCAATCTCGGGGTAGGTGCGATTGCTCGTCTCGCGAGCGAGCTGGAATGTGATGACGCGCGTGACGTCGCCCTGAAGCGCGAGCACCTGTAAGTCGAACATCAGTCGCGCGTGGTCGGCGTAAGCGTTGGGCACGCCGACAGGGCGATCGAGATCGCGCAACGGATGGTCCACCGTGTCTGTCTCGGCTTTCTGAATGCGCCGCTCCACTTCGCGCACGGTGTCGAGATATTCGCTGACTTTTGCGCGGTCGCCCGCACCGAGGTTCCGTTGCAGGCGATTGATGTCGTCGTTGAACGAGTCGAGCAGGCTGGCCTTTTTGCGCAGCGCGGCACGACGTTCCGCCAGGCTGCCGCCTTCGCCGAACAAACTTTCAAAAACAATTCGTGGATGCGCCTCCGCCGGCAGCGGCGTCGTGGGCGATGACCACGAAAGATTGTTCTGGTAGGCGCACGCGTAACCGTTGTCGCATTGGCCAACCACCTGCATCAGGTCCATCGCCATTTCCAATGACGGCAATTGCGTCCCCTGCCCGACTTGCTTCGCCGCAAGCTGATCGACGGTGGTGCCGAGAAAATAATCCGTGCTCTCGGTCAACTTGGCTTTAGCGCAACTGAGGAACGACGAGTTCGAAGTCGCGTGACTGCCGGGATACGCGCACTGCAACTCCATGTTGGAAATCACCGTGCAGTGATCCTTCACCGGCGCGAGGGAGCTAAGAATTGGCGAAAGCTGATCGAGATTCTCGCCCGGCGGCGTCCAGCGTGTGATGTCGCAGCCCATCGGCATGAACACATAACCGATCCGGCGCACTGGTTTCGCGGGCGTTTTCGCCCAGGCTGTGGCGGCGGGGACCATCGCGTCCAGCAACGGCAGCGCGAGCGTAGCGCCCACGCCGCGCAGGAATGTGCGGCGTGGCAGGGCTTTTTTGGTGATGAAACTCATAGTGATTTCCTCATGGTAAAGGGCGTGCTCTTCGTAATCCCAACAATGATCGACGAGAAGCGGTAATCATTCGCCCCCGCGTCGCGGACAATTCTTCGAATGGCCGGTGCATCGTAGGTTTCGACGCCGCGGCCCAGCGCAAACGTCAGCAATTTTTCCGTCAATGTGCTCGCGAAAATGTCTGGCCTATTCAGCAAGCCTTGTTCGAGTGCCGCCACACCGGTGAACTTGCTGCCGTCCGGCAGGCCGCCGGAAGCATCCACGGGTTTGCCCTCTTCCAAAATTCGCCAACGGCCCAGCGCATCGAAGTTTTCCAAGGCGAACCCGGGCGGATCGATCATGTTGTGGCAACTCGCGCATTGGGCATTGGCGCGATGTTCGGCCAGTCGTTCACGCACGGAAAGATTTACCGCAATGGTGTTGTCCTTGAGCGCGGGGACATTTCCTGGCGGCGGAGGCGGCGGTGTCCCGACGAGATTTTCCAGAACGAACTTTCCGCGCAGCACGGGCGAAGTGCGGTTCGCGTAAGAAGTCACGGCGAGAACGCTGGCCTGACGAAGCAATCCACCGCGGTCGCATTCCTCCGTCGAGACGCGCCGAAAGCGGCTGCCATACACGTGCGGGATGTCGTAGTGCTTTGCCAGCCGTTCGTTGAGGAACGTGTAATTGCACTTCAACATTTCGAGCACGCTGCGGTCTTCACTCAGAATATTTCCAAAGAAGAGTTCCGTTTCTTCGCGCAACGCATGGCGAAGGTTGTCATCAAAATCCGGAAAGAGCCGCAGGTCAGGCGTGAACGAATCGAGGTTGCGCAAGTAAAGCCATTGGCTGGCGAAATTGCTGGCCAGAGATTTCGCGCGCGAATCGGCGAGCATCCGTCGCGTTTGCTTTTCAAGAACAGCGGGCTTATGCAAGTCGCCGTGAATCGCGATGCCGAGCAATTCATCATCGGGAATGCTGCTCCAGACAAAAAAAGAAAGGCGGCTTGCGAGTTCGAGATCGTTGATGCGATAGGCTGTATTCGGCGCAACACGTTCAGGATCGCGCTCGACACGAAACAAAAAGTTCGGACTCACCAGAATCGCGCTCAGACCTGCTTCAATGCCCGCATCAAAACCATTTTCCTTCCGTGCCGTCGCGTAAAGCGCGAGCGGCTTTTCAAGATCGGCATCCGTTACCGGGCGGCGATACGCGCGGCGAGCAAGTGTTGAGAAAATTTCCCTCGCGCACTTCTCTTCGTCCGTTTGTTTCTTTGGCTTCGCCACGAAGATGCGCTGCCGGCTCGGTGTATCGCCCGGTCCTTTGCCATCATAGGGACCGTTAATCGACACTTGATACACCGCCGGCCCGAGGCGCGGATGCCGATGCATGTTGAAACGGGCGTTGTAGGGCTGGCGTTTGGTTTCCAACAACGATGACGGATTCTTCACGAACGTGACGCCGACCTGATGCGGGCCCGCCTTCACCGGGATGCGCGCCTTCAAATGCCGATCGACCGCGTCAAAATTTTTGTCCTTCGGCGGCTCGACGGTGAACGTGGCGACGCATTCGCTATCCACCAGCACCTGGACTTCGTGTTTCTCGCGCAAACCTTCGACTTCGTCATTGCGATCGCGCGTCAGCCGAATTTGCACCTCATACTCGGCATCTTGCGGAAACGTGTAGGGGATCAGCACTCCACCGCGCGTGCCGAGCGGCAGCCCTTCGATGTGCTCCTCTTGAGTGAAGTCGGGAGCTGGTCGAAACGTGTCCCCGCCGACGCGCTGCACGTTGCCGACGGCGAGACGGCTAATCTTCTGTGCCGCACCGATGTAGCGATCCAGCAACGTTGGCGAGAGCGTTCCCACCGTCACGTTGTCAAAACCGTGGCCTGCATCGTCCTTCGGCAACAGCGCCGCCGCATCGATGTCGAGGGCCAGCAAATCGCGGATCGCATTCTGATATTCCGTTCGATTCAACCGGCGCAACGTCTCGGTGCGTCCCGGATTCGGATGTTGATTGGCCAAAGCGTCGAGCGACGTTTCCAGCCGCGAGAGCACTGTCTTGTAGGTGCTTTCGTCCGGCCGTTTCTTGTCCGGCGGAGGCATCTGCCGCGTCCGAAGTTTGCGCACGACTTTTTCCCACACCTCGGGATGTGCGGTCAGAGTTTCTGAAGTCATGCTCTCCAAATCCAATTCACCTTTCTTCGTCTCCTTGTCGTGACAACTCGCGCAATATTGGTTGACGAACGAAGCTGTGCTGGAATCGAGGGCATCTTTTGCTCGCGCGAAATCCTGTGTGACGAGGACCGTCGCAGCGCAAACAACGAGTCGAATACTCGCAGGCACGAACGTTCGCAAATCGGCGCAAGCAGTCGCCTTCCAGAACTGTGAGGACATACGCTTAGTTAACATGAGTTTCCGTTCCGGTGCCATACAGGATTTCGCTTCACGTTGATCCCGGTTACTGGAAGACCAATTTGCCTTCAACGAGGTTGCTAGAATTCGTTCAAACATGCACCGTGGCCGAAAGAAATTCGTCCTTCACCATGTTTCGTGTCTTTGCCTGTTGCATGGTTTTGTTGGCGGTCGGGAAAGGATTCGGCCAAAACCCGCCGCCAACCAAGCAGCGCTATGTCGATTTTGCGATGCGGACGGACGGAGATGCGTCTCGCGGCAAAGCTATTTTCTTCAGTGAGAAGACGGCGTGCAGCAAATGCCACGCGATGGATGAAGTGGCGGCAAGGCTGGACCTGCGCTGTTTGCCGTCGGTGACAAGTTTCCGCGACGCGAGTTGATTCGGTCTGTTCTCGAACCTTCCGCCACCATCGCGATTGGCTACGGCGCGACGACCATCGAAATGAAGTCCGGCGAGGAATATCACGGCATCATCAAACAGGTGACCGAGGCCTCGATCGAATTGATCGGAGCAGACGGAAATCCCGTTCGCGTGGCCACAAAGGACATCAAGGAACAACGCGGCAGCAGCGTCTCGCTGATGCCGGAGGGGCTCGAAAGTGGTTTGTCCCTTCAGGAGTTTGCCGACTTGATCGAGTATCTCACTACATTGCGGCAACCGGAGAACACGCTCAGCAGCAACCGTGGAATGCCGTCAGTGATTCCTGAATTGGCGAAACCGATCCAGCTACGGCCGTTCTTCAGCGAAGGACTGAAGTTTCCCTCCGCTTTCGTTCACAAACCGGGCGACGTGCGCTACGGACTGGTGTGGTTTGGACAATTGCCCAGCGCGAGCAACACTTTTGTGGCTGTCCACCAGACTGGGAAAATCTGGCTCCTGGAAAAAAAAGCGAGTGGCGACATAAAGACTTTGTTCGCGGACATCTCAGCAGAATTGTTCAACGAGCGCGGGCCGAATGGACTTCTCAGCATCGCGTTCCATCCGAAGTTTCGCGAGAATCGGAAGTACTATCTCAAACACCAGGTCTTTGAAGACGGGAAGATCGCCACTATCCTGTCAGAACGGATTGCGTCGAGCGACTTCAAGAGTGATTCAGGACAGCCGTCGAGGCGTTTGCTGAAGATCGTCAGCGCCACACAAGACCACAGCGGCGGCTGCATCGCGTTTGGGCCGGACGGTTATCTCTATCTCGGCATGGGCGACACCGGTCCGCAGCAAGACCCGCAAGGACATGGCCAGGACCTTCATCTCTTGCTTGGGAAAATCTTGCGCCTCGACGTGGACAAGCGCGACGAGGGACTCGCCTACGCGATTCCCGCGGACAATCCGTTTCGTGATCAGCCCGACGCGCGACCGGAAATCTGGGCGTTTGGTTTTCGCGAGCCGTGGAGATTCACTTTCGATCCGCTCACGAAAGATCTCTGGGTGGGTGATGTCGGACAGGATCGCGTCGAAGAAGCGGCCATCGTTCGTCGCGGCGAGAATCACGGCTGGAATGTTTACGAAGGCTTCGAGCCATTCTCGAATCGCTATCGCAAAGAAGGCGCCGCTTTCACCCCGCCGGTGTTTGCCTACAAACGCAAATATGGCAACTCGATTACCGGCGGCTATGTGTATCGCGGTGACAAGCGCTCGCCATTTTACGGCGTTTACATTTGCGGTGATTACACATCGAAGCGCATCTGGGGCGTCACGCAGGAGAACCGTGTGTTGAGAAGCGTCCGACAAATCGCCACGTCACCACAATTCATCGCGTCGTTTGGAACGGACGAACAAGGCAACATCTACGTGGTCGGCTACGAAGGAATGGTTTACCAGATGGACTTCGCCGGCGCGAAATTCGACGACGAGACTTCCAACCGCTCGCCTGCTCCCACCGCAGCATTGGACGCGGGCACACAGAAATGAAATGGTCATGAAAACTACGCTCCTCTTCATCACCGCTCTTTGCGCCTGCGCGTCGGCGGCGACGGCGCAACAGGATTTTTCCAAGGTCGAAATCAAAACTACCCACGTCGCAGGGAATATTTACATGCTCACGGGATCGGGCGGGAACATCGGTGTTTCGTCCGGCCCGGATGGGGTTTTGATCGTCGATGATCAGTTTGCGCCGCTGGCGGATAAGATTGAGGCCGCGCTGAAGAAACTGAACCCAGGCAAGCTCAAGTTTGTGCTCAACACGCACTACCACGGCGATCACACCGGCGGCAACGCGCACTTCGGAGCACAGGCACCAATTATCGCGCACACCAACGTCCGCAAACAACTTGGTGGCAAGCCGGGCGACTCCAAACCGCAGCTCCCGGTAATCACTTTCGACAATTCGCTTTCGGTCTGGTTCAACGGGGAAGAGATCAAGCTTGTTCACGTACCGCCCGCGCATACGGACAGTGACAGCATCGTTTATTTCACCGACGCGAACGTGATTCATTTCGGCGACACGTTTTTTTCCGGACGTTTTCCAAACATCGATCTCGTTGGAGGCGGCGACGTGCGCGGATATATCCGCAACGTTGGGGATGCGATCCAGAAAGTGCCATCCGACGCGAAACTCATTCCGGGCCACGGGCCGCTGAGTACCGTCAAGGAGTTGAAGGAGTTTCACGAGATGCTTGTCGAGACCAGCGGCATCGTTGAGAAGGCCATTGCCGCAGGCAAGACGCTGGAACAAGTCAAAGCCGATGGCCTGCCGGAGAAATGGAAAAGCTGGGAAGCACCGACACTCAAAACCGATCGCTGGCTGGAAATTCTTTACAAAGGACTTTCGCGAAAGTGAATTCGGCTCCTTCTTGTTTCCAGTAAAAGGGTTTGGAAACCATAATTTCTGCATCGCTCCCGCTTGTTGATTTCTGTACGCCCGTGCAAAATTCCCACAGGAAAGGACGATGTTTTGAACGTGGTTATGGCCCCTGACGATGTTTTCCGCCGATACTGGTTCGTGGCACTGCCGTTGCTAAGCTAGTCTGCATGCACGAGCCACACGGACTCGGTGTCTCTTAACCCAAATGAAGTTTCGTGACTACGAAACCGACGGCTTCTTCGACGAAATGATCGGGGAAGGTGGTCGGCCTCGCTCTGCTGTGCGCCACCTCGCACGGAACCTGGAGGCATTGCCCGATGGCGAACTCATCACGCGGCAGCAATCCGCCGATCGCGCGCTGGTGCAGATGGGAATTACTTTCAACGTTTACGGCGAGACCGCGGGCGTCGAAAAAACTCTGCCTTTTGATCTCGTGCCGCGCATCATTGCCGGAAGCGAGTGGGGTCGCATCGAGCGTGGATTGTTGCAGCGGATCGAGGCGTTGAACCTCTTCATCGACGATCTTTACCACGATCAAAAAATCACCAAGGACGGAGTCGTGCCGTCGCATGTCATCGCTTCGTCAAAAGGTTTTCGGAAGCAATGCGTTGGGATGAATCCGCCGCGCGGAATCTGGTGTCACATCACGGGCACCGACCTCGTGCGCCACAGTGACGGACAGATTTACGTGCTCGAAGATAATCTTCGTTGCCCGTCCGGCGTTTCGTATGTGTTGGAGAATCGGCATTTGATGAAGAGCCTGTTCCCCGAAGTCTTCGCGGCCTCGAGAGTCCGTCCCGTTTCCAATTATCCACTGCGTCTTCGTGACGTGCTGGAATATCTCGCGCCCGACGCGATCAGTTCGCCACGCGTGGTTTTGTTGACGCCGGGCGTTTTCAATTCCGCTTACTTCGAACATTCATTTCTCGCGCAGCAAATGGGCGTCGAACTGGTCGAAGGCAGCGACCTGGTCGTCTCCGACGGCTACGTGTGGATGCGCACGACGCAAGGCTTCGAGCGCGTGGACGTAATCTATCGCCGCATCGACGACGACTTCCTTGACCCCGAAGCGTTTCGCCCCGACTCCATGCTCGGCGTGCCAGGGCTGATGGAAGTTTACAAAGCCGGCAACGTGGCTCTCGCCAACGCGCCCGGCTCCGGCGTTGCCGACGACAAAGTTGTGTACGCCTACGTGCCGCGCATTGTGAAATACTACATGGGTGAAGAAGCCATTCTGCCGAACGTCCCGACATACATTTGCGATGAACAAAAGGATGTCGATTACGTGCTCGAACATCTTCCTGAACTCGTGGTGAAAGCCGCAAACGAATCGGGCGGCTACGGAATGCTGATCGGCCCGCACTCGACGAAGGAGCAGCACTCTGAATTCGCCCGGCGTATCAAAGCCGATCCACGCAATTACATCGCGCAACCGACGCTTTCGCTCTCTCGCGTTCCCACGGTCGTCGGAGATCACCTCGAAGGCCGTCACGTCGATCTGCGCCCGTACATTCTTTATGGGAAGGACATCTTCGTGATGCCTGGCGGATTGACACGGGTCGCGTTGAAGAAAGGTTCGCTCGTCGTGAATTCCTCGCAGGGCGGCGGGAGCAAAGACACGTGGGTGCTGGCAGACAACGAACTTGCGGAGACCGACAACGCCGAGGCGACCGTCTCCAACCAAACGCAAACGCAAGGAGCCGCCTCGTAATGCTCAGCCGCGTTGCCGAGTCCATCTACTGGATGAGCCGCTACGTCGAACGCGCGGAGAACGTCGCGCGTTTCATCGATGTGAATCTCAACATGATGCTCGATTCGAGCGGCGGCGATCAGCAGTGGTGGCCGCTCGTCAATACCACGGGCGACCATGTGGATTTCGAAAAGCGTTATGGCGCCGCGACCCAGGAGAGCGTCATTCGCTTCCTCACATTCGATCGTGAAAACCCAAACTCGATGATTTCCTGCCTGCGAGCTGCCCGCGAAAACGCACGCTCAGTCCGCGAGATCATTTCATCTGAGATGTGGCTTCAGTTGAATCAATTCTATCTGAAAGTGAACGATGCCGCTTCCAACGGCCGCATGGAATCGCCGCATGATTTTTACTCCGAGGCCAAGCTCGCCAGCCATCTCTTCACTGGCATCACGGACGCGACGATGACACATGGCGAAGCGTGGCACTTCTGTCGGTTGGGCCGAAAGCTGGAACGCGCGGACAAAACCTCGCGCATCCTCGACGTGAAATATTTTATTCTGCTGCGTTCCGTGGCCGATGTCGGCACGCCGATGGATGACACGCAATGGGCCGCAGTGCTGCGTTCCGCGAGTGCGTTCGAGATGTATCGGAAGCGTCAGGGACGCGTTTCGCCGAAAGGCATTGTGCAGTTTTTGTTGCTCGATCCGGAATTTCCCCGCGCGATTCGTTTCTGCCTGAATGCGGCGCGCGAATCTTTGCACGCCATCTCCGGCACGCCGTTCGGCAGCTACCGCAATAGCGCCGAAAAATTGCTCGGCCAGCTTTGCTCCGATCTCGCTTACGCCACCGTGGACGACATCGTGAATAACGGCCTGCACGAATACCTCGACGACCTGCAGGACCGCATGAATCTCGTGGGTAATGGAATTTTCGAGACCTTCTTCGCGAAACGCGTGCCGGCGCCCGGCAAACAAATGGCGAAACAGCGCACGCAGTGAACGAGCGTCGCGATTAACCCAGCATGGCTATTCACGTCGCACTCCACCATCGCTCGCATTACACGTACGACCGTGCCGTCAATCACGCGCCGCATCTTGTGCGCCTGCGGCCCGCGCCGCATTGCCGCACGCCGATTCTCAGCTACGCGCTGAATATTCTGCCGAAGAAACATTTCATCAATTGGCAGCAGGACCCGTTCAGCAACTACGTCGCGCGCCTCGCGTTTCCTGAGCCGACAAACGAACTGCTCGTTGAAGTCGATCTGGTGGCCGAAATGTCGGTGTTCAATCCGTTCGACTTCTTCCTCGAACCAAGCGCGGAAAAGTTTCCGTTCAAATACGAAACCGGATTGCTGAAGGAACTCGGGCCGTTCCTTGAAGTCGTGAGCGCGGGTTCGCTCGTGACCGAATATCTTCGCGGTGTTGATCGCAGCGAGGTCCGGAGCATCGACTTCCTCGTGAATCTCAATCGCCGGCTCTCGCAGGAAATCAAATACGTCATTCGCCTGGAGCCGGGCGTGCAGTTACCCGAGCAGACGCTGCAACTGCGCTCCGGTTCGTGCCGCGACACTGGTTGGTTGCTCGTTCATCTCTTTCGCCATCTTGGTCTCGCGGCCCGTTTCGTCTCAGGCTATCTAATTCAACTCATGCCCGACGTGAAGTCACTCGACGGCCCGTCGGGCACCGCGATCGATTTCACCGACCTGCACGCGTGGTGCGAAGTTTTCCTGCCGGGCGCAGGATGGATTGGTCTCGATCCCACATCAGGTTTGCTCGCGGGCGAAGGTCACATTCCGCTCGCTTGCACACCAGAGCCATCGAGCGCGGCACCGATTTGCGGCGCGGTGGATGAATGCAAAACCACGTTCGTCCACGAGATGAAAATTACGCGCGTCTTCGAGTCGCCGCGCGTGACGAAGCCTTACACCGAGGAGCAATGGGAGGAGATTGAAACGCTCGGCTACCGCATCGACACCGAACTCAAGTCCGGCGACGTGCGACTCACGATGGGCGGCGAGCCGACGTTCATTTCCATCGACAACATGGATGGCGCGGAATGGAACTTCACCGCCGTCGGGCCGGAGAAGCGCAAGCTCTCGGGCGAGTTGATTCGCCGGCTCAAGACCAAATTCGCACCGGGCGGCCTGCTCCACTACGGGCAAGGAAAATGGTATCCAGGTGAGAGTCTTCCGCGCTGGGCATTCGCTTGTTATTGGCGAAAGGACGGTCAACCAATTTGGAACGACGAATCGTTGTTCGCTGACGAGCGCGTCCCATACGGTCACACGACGAAGGAAGCATCGGCTTTCATTCATCACCTCGCGCACCTGCTCGAACTCAAGTCGCGGCACATCATGCCGGCTTACGAGGACGCGTGGTATTACATGTGGCGCGAACGGCGTCTGCCTTCCAACGTCGATCCTCTCAAATCGAAGCTGGAAGACAAAGAGGAGCGCGCCCGCCTTGCAAAGATTTTCGATGAGGGCCTCAACAAAGTCGTCGGCTACGTGTTGCCGATTCAACGTCGCGTTGGGGGCGGGCCTTATTGGATTAGCGGCCAATGGTTTTTGCGCTCCGAAAATCTTTTCCTCATTCCTGGCGATTCACCAATTGGCCTGCGACTGCCACTCGATTCCACGCCGTGGGTTGCGTCGACGGATTTTCCTTACGTTCACGCGCGCGACCCGATGGAGAAACTTCCGCCGTTGCCCTTGCCGGAGGAATTGAAACAACCTTTTGTTCGTCGTGCTCCGGCTCCCTCACCCCAGCCCTCTCCCCAAGGGAGAGGGAGTCAGGCACTCAGTCCGCCGCCGTTCTCCCTCTCCGCTGGGGAGAGGGCCGGGATGAGGGGAAAAGAAATTTCCAATATCCCAGAGCGCGCACCATCGCCCAACGAATCCGCGAACTGGATCGTCCGCACCGCTCTCTGCGTCGAGCCCCGTGAAGGCCGCTTGCACATCTTCATGCCGCCAGTTTCCACGAGCGAAGATTACCTCCATCTCCTCACGGCGATTGAGACCACGGCGAGCGAATTGAAGTTGCCCGTGGTTATCGAAGGCTCGCCACCGCCGCACGATCACCGATTTCACCACATCAAAGTCACGCCCGACCCTGGCGTGATCGAAGTGAACCTTCATCCAGCGCAGAACTGGGACGAACTCGTGACGAACACGACGGTGCTCTACGAAGAAGCGCGACAGTCGCGGCTCGGCACGGAGAAGTTCATGATCGATGGCCGCCATGTCGGCACGGGCGGCGGTAATCACATCGTGGTCGGCGGACAAACGCCGGTGGACAGCCCGTTTCTGCGCCGACCGGATTTGCTCCGCAGCCTGCTTTGCTACTGGCAGAACCATCCTTCGCTCTCGTTCCTGTTCAGCGGATTGTTCATCGGCCCGACGAGCCAGCATCCGCGCGTCGATGAAGCGCGCAACGATTCGCTTTATGAAATTGAAACGGCGTTCCGGCAGATTCCTGAACACGGCCCGGTTTCGCCGTGGCTCGTTGATCGCATCTTCCGCCACTTCCTGATCGACGTGACCGGCAACACGCATCGCGCCGAATTCTGCATCGACAAACTTTTTTCGCCCGACAGCAGCAGCGGCCGCCTCGGTCTCGTGGAGATGCGCGCATTCGAGATGCCGCCGCACGCGCGCATGAGCCTTACGCAACAACTGCTGCTGCGCTCGCTCATCGCGCGTTTTTGGAAACATCCCTATCAACGTTCGCTCGTCCGGTGGGGCACAGAGTTGCACGACCGCTTCATGCTGCCGCATTTCGTCGAAGAGGATTTTCGCGACGTGATCGAAGATTTGCAGGACAACGGCTACCCGCTGAAGCGCGAGTGGTTCGCGCCGCACCTTGAGTTTCGCTTTCCGAGCTACGGCAGCGTCACTCAGCGCGGCGTGAATTTGGAAATTCGCCAGGCCCTCGAACCATGGCATGTGCTCGGCGAGGAAGGCGGCGCAGGTGGCACCGTTCGTTATGTCGATTCCTCGCTCGAACGACTCCAGGTGAAGGTGTCCGGCATGACCGACTCACGCCACGTCATCGCGTGCAACCGTCGTGCCGTGCCGCTGCACCCGACCGGCACCGAGGGCGAATACGTCGCAGGTATTCGCTTCCGCGCGTGGCAACCGCCCGAATGTCTGCACCCGACTATCGGCGTTCACGCGCCCCTCACGTTCGACATCGTGGACACGTGGAACAAACGTTCGCTGGGCGGCTGCACTTACCACGTCTCGCATCCGGGCGGCCTGAGTTACGCCACGCTGCCGGTGAATGCTTACGAAGCAGAGAGCCGCCGTCTTTCGCGTTTCTTCAAGATCGGCCACACGCCGGGCCGCATGGCGGTCTCACCCGTGGAGCGGAACCCGGAATTTCCTTACACGCTTGATTTGCGTCACGGTTGATCGCGCGGCCTCTCATGTCATAGCCTCTCGCTGCAATAAATGAGCGCCCCCACGGAACCCGAAATCGCCGCCGCGACCGCGAGGGTCGGTGGCTATCGTCCATCCGCTGGCGTTTACGATGAGAGCGCGACTGAGGCCGGAGTTCCACGTCCTCACTGGCGACATTTCTTTTCCCTCTTCGAGCGACTTGGGCGCGATGAACTTTCAGTGCGTTGGGAGAATGGCCGCCGGATCATTCGCGAGCACGGCGTCACTTACAACGTCTATGGCGACCCACAGGGCATGGATCGCCCGTGGGAACTCGACATGGTGCCGCTGCTCATTCCTTCGAACGAATGGCGCACGATTGAAGCCGGCCTGATTCAACGCGCAAAGCTCTTCAATCTCATCCTCGCTGATTTCTACGGGCCGCAACGTCTTTTGCGCGACAGCTTGCTTCCGCCCGCGCTGGTCTTTGCGAATCCAGGTTTTCTCCGCGCGTGTCATGGCCTGCGCGTGCCGCAGGAAATTTATTTGCATCTCCACGCCGCTGACCTCGCGCGCTCGCCCGACGGACAATGGTGGGTGCTCTCTGATCGCACGCAAGCGCCGTCGGGAAGCGGTTACGCGCTGGAGAATCGCATCGTGCTCTCGCGAATTCTGCCGGATGAATTTCGCGACTGCCAAGTGCAACGGCTCGCTTCGTTTTTTCGCAACGAGCGCGATACGTTGCGCATGCTTGCTCCAGGACGCAGTGACAATCCCAACATCGTTCTGCTCACGCCTGGGCCGCACAACGAAACGTATTTCGAGCACGCCTATCTCGCGCGCTATCTCGGTTTCACATTAGTCGAAGGCGGCGATCTCACGGTGCGAGATCGCCGTGTGTTTCTGAAAACACTCGAAGGCTTGCAACCGGTCGATGTGATTTTTCGGCGCGTCGATGACACGTTCTGCGACCCGCTGGAGTTGCGCAGCGATTCTTTCCTCGGCGTGCCCGGACTCGTTGAAGCCGCACGCGCCGGCAACGTGACGATTGCGAACGCCCTCGGCTCTGGGCTGATTGAAACCCCGGCGTTCCTCGCGTTTCTGCCGAGCCTCTGCTGGCGATTGCTCGGCGAGGAGTTGAAACTTCCGAGCGTCGCGACGTGGTGGTGCGGGCAAGCAAAGGAGCAGCAATACATTGTCGAAAACCTCGATCGAATGATCGTGAAACCGGCGTTTCCCGCGCACGCGCGAAAGTCAGTTTTCGGTGGAAGTCTCAGCGCGAAAGAACGCGAGTCATTGATCGCTGCGATTGGCGCTCGACCATTTGAATTCGTCGGCCAGGAACAAGTGGCTCTCTCAACCGCGCCGGTGTGGTTGAACAACAAACTTGAGCCGCGCGGCGTTTCGCTGCGCGCTTACATTGGCGCGGCGAGCGGCGGCTTCACGGTCATGCCCGGTGGACTGACGCGCGTGTCTTCTGGCGTTGGCGACCAAATCGTCTCGATGCAAAGCGGCGGCGGCAGCAAAGACACGTGGATTCTTTCCGAAGCGCCCGTCGTACCGGCAACGCTGCTCACGCCGTCAGGCCAGCCGGTCAGTGTCGCGCGCGCTGCGGCGGAATTGCCGAGTCGCGTGGCCGACAATCTCTATTGGATTGGCCGCTACGTGGAGCGATTGGAGAATACTTTGCGCGTGTTGCGCTGCGTCATCACACGCATGGCGAATGAAGCGGCGAACGACAGCGCTTCCGAGTTGACCGCGCTCATGCCGGTGCTTGCCGGCTTGAAAATGTTGCCGAAACGTTTTTCCGGACGAGTGCCGTTGAAGGAGCTCGAACACGAAATTCTGTTGCTCGTTTACAACCCGCAGCGACTCGGCAGCGTCCGCGAACTCGGCCTTCGCATTCGCCGCCTCGTCTCGATTGTCCGCGACCGGTTCTCCGTCGATACGTGGCGCATTCTCAGCCAGCTTCAATCCGACTCGCGCATGAGGCCGGGCCGGATTCCGCTGGCGAACGCCCTTGCGCTGTTGAACACGCTCATTGTCGATCTCGCTGCGTTCAGCGGAATGGAAATGGAGAACATGACGCGCGGCCACGGCTGGCGTTTCCTCGACTTTGGCCGGCGGCTCGAGCGTGGGAGCAACCTCGTGAATCTTCTTCGCTCCGCGCTTTTGTCCGCCACCAGAGTTCCAATCGTCTTGGAGCCGCTGCTGGAAGTCGCCGACAGTTCGATGACGTATCGCCGTCGGTACCTTGCGCAAGCGCAATTGCCTTCGGTGCTCGACCTGCTGGTGGCGGACCAAGGCAACCCGCGCTCCTTGATTTTTCAATTGAAAGCCCTCGAAGAACACGCCGCGAACCTGCCGCACTATGAAGGCACACCGACCGCGAACCCTGAAAAGCGGCGGCTCAAAAATTTGGCGCAGCACCTCGAACAAGCTGAACTCGCCGAACTTTCACGCCGCTGCGTGGAGACCGAGTGCGGGCCGCTCGACGAGTGGTTGAACGAATTCACCATTGGTTTCAGCGCGCTTTCGGACGAGCTGACACATCACTACTTCAGCCTCACCGTCGCGCGGATGAGTTGATGCCATGATTTACAAAGTCACTCACACCACGACTTACGATTACACGAACAGCGTTTCGCTTTCGCATCATTTGTTGCGGCTGACGCCGCGTGACTTGATGCACCAACGTTGCCGTGGTCATGAAGTGCGCATCGATCCGCGGCCCGCCGTGGCCGAACAACACTTTGATTACTTCGGCAACGCGGTGACGTTTGTGACCATCGAAGGCGCGCACAAAACGCTCACAGTGAAATCATCGAGCGAAGTCTCTGTCGTCCTCCCGCGAGTGCCGTTGCCTGTGGAGACGCCGGCGTGGGAATCCGTGCGCGAGTTGACGCGCGGCCGGCAGATTGGCCGGGCGTTGGATGCGAGTGAATTCATTTTTGATTCACCGTTCGTCAAAGCGACCGACGAGTTTGCTGACTACGCGAAGCCGTCGTTTCCAAAGGAACGGCCCATCTTCGAAGCCGTGCTCGATCTCACGGCGCGCATTCACCGCGATTTCAAATTCGATCCGAAAGCCACCACGCTGGCGACGCCGCTCGAAGAAGTTTTCAAGAATCGCCGCGGTGTGTGCCAGGATTTCGCGCAGCTTGAAATCGCCTGCCTACGTTCGCTTATCTTACCGGCGCGCTATGTGAGCGGGTATTTGGAAACGGATCCACCGCCTGGCAAGCCGCGTCTCGCGGGTGCTGACGCTTCGCATGCGTGGATTTCCTTCTATTGTCACGGCATCGGCTGGATCGACCTCGACCCGACCAACAACGTGGTGCCGACGACGCGTCACATTGCCGTCGCCTACGGTCGAGATTACAACGACGTCAGTCCGATTCGTGGCGTTATCCTCGGCACCGGTGAGCACACGCTCGACGTGGCCGTAGATGTGGTAGCTTTGCCCGGCATGACAGAATCGAAATGAAGGCGTTCCACTGCGACCAATGTGGCAGCCTCCTTTTTTTTGAGAACGTTCAATGCGTGCGATGTAATCACGCGCTGGGTTTTCTGCCCGACGTTATCGACCTGAGCACGCTTGAGCCGGCGCGTGACGGAACGTGGCGCGCGCTGACGCCAGCGGCACGCGCGCGAACCTACAAGCAGTGTGCGAACGGCCAGCAGCATCAGGTCTGCAATTGGCTGCTCCCGGTCGAAGATCCCAACTTGTTCTGCGTCTCGTGCCGGTTGAACGACGTGATTCCCGATCTGGCGGTTCCGAACAACCTCGACCTCTGGCACAAGCTGGAAATCGCGAAGCGTCGCGTCATTTACACTCTTCTGCGCCTGAGACTTCCGACCGATGGCGCGCCGTTGTGGAACCGTCCTCCGCTGCGATTTTGTTTTCTGAGCGATCCGCCCGGCGGGCCGCCGGTGATGACCGGCCACGACGAAGGCGTAATCACCATCAACGTTGCCGAGGCCGATGATGGCGAACGCGAACGACGTCGCGTCACGTTGCGCGAACCTTTTCGCACGCTGCTCGGACACTTGCGCCACGAGATTGCTCATTACTATTGGGGCGAACTCGTCGCGAACTCGTCGCATCTGAACCGCTTCCGCGAACTCTTTGGTGACGAAACGCGCGACTACGGCTCCGCTCTGCAAAATTATTATCAGCAAGGCCCGCCCGCCGATTGGCAGACTCGCCACGTAAGCGCGTATGCTGCATCACATCCCTGGGAAGATTGGGCGGAAACCTCAGCGCATTATTTTCACATCGCGGACACGGTGGAAACTGCGGCCAGCTTCGGCGTGACTTTGCGCCCAAAACATCCCGACGCGAAGGCGATGACAGCGGACCCAAAAAACATTTCAGCGTGGGACGGAAGCTTCGACCGCATCCTCGAAAATTGGCTGCCCCTCACTTACGCCCTGAACGAACTCAACCGCGGCATGGGCGTGCCTGACTTGTATCCATTCGTTCTGTCTGCTCCTGCGATTGAGAAATTGCGCTTCGTTCACGGAGTGCTAAACGCGCGGCGGGGTGAAGGCGGGCAACAGTTCCTCAGGGCGACAGGAGCCTGAATTCACATTACGGCTTCGATGAGCGCCCGCTCGATTTTCTGCAACCGGTCTTCGGCCAGCACCTTCCTCCTATATTCATCGGTCACAAAAAAGATGTCGTGCGCGGTACTATCCACCGTGTCGATCAGCGCTTCGCTAATGTTCAGTTTGTGGTCCGTAAGAACCTGAAGCATGTCGTGGAGCAGTCCCGGACGTTCCGAAGCTTCCACCGTTAAGATGGTGTGCTCGGGTGAATCGACGTTGTTGAACGCGACCGCGGGAGCGATTCGATTCGTCCGCGGTAAAAACTTGTGCGTCTGCAAAGCCCACGTCGAAGCAAAGGTCGGTGACTCGCTGAGTCCGCCTTCCAATAGAAAAACAAATTGCCGCAGGCGATCGGGATCGCTGACGTGCTGTTGCTCCGCGTTGCAGAGCCAGAATGAGTCGAGTACGAGGTTGTCCGCGCGCGTGTAAACCTCGGCGCGCACAACATTGAGGCGTAGCGCGCTGATGTAGCCCGCAACCTTGGCCAGCAGGCCGAGCCGGTCCCACGTGCAAATGAGCACCTTGGTGTAGCCTTGTTCGGGAAAGTAACGCCAGTTCACGACTACCGGCGTATCAGCGCTGGGGCTGGCCACCACGCCGTACAAAAACCGATGGATATTTTGCAGGCCCCACACCAGTTCACTTTCATCGACCTTGTCCCAGTAGCGCGGCGGCATGCCATCGAAGTGCGCGTCCAGTTCCTCCGGCGAAATCTCTTCGATGGGATTTTGCGCCATGTGCTCACGCAGGCGGTCGCGCTTCTGTTGCCAACTGAAGTTGTTGCGAGCACCTGGCAGCGACGCCGCCAAAACCTGAATAGCAGATGGCAACAGGGTCTGAGGCCCAGACGTTCCTGAGACCGGATTACGTTTGTCCGAACCAACAGACTCAATTTCGGCTGACACTTCTTTCCTGCTACCCGCCATAGTTTGCCTGCCTATTAGCCGCTGCCGTGCCACTCGGCAAATGTTAGTTGCTGGCTCGATTAACCGACGAAGCTGCGAAGCCTGTACAGTTTGCGGTAGCTTTTTTTGCAGTTGGCAAAAAATAATTCTTTGGCCAAGGGAATCAATTTCACGCCGGAGTGAGATGAAATCTATACCTTTGCTCCATCAATGCGAGTGCTCTACTCCCACAGCGTGCTGCCAGGAATGGATGATGTGGTCGATGATCTGATCAATGCCGACGCCGTGTTTCACCTGCGCGAAGACGAACGGGCCGTTGCCTCGCATTTTCTTCGAGTCGCGGGCCATTACCTCAAGGTCTGCGCCAACACCGGCAGCAAGATCCGTTTTATTGATGACGAGCAAATCAGACTGTGTAATCCCGGGGCCACCTTTGCGTGGAATTTTGTCCCCGCCGCAGACGTCGATGACCTGAATCGTATAATCCGCAAGCTCCCGGCTAAAGCATGCGGCCAGATTGTCGCCGCCGGATTCGATCAGCAGAACGTCGGGCTTGAACTTGCGGTGCAGTTCTTCGAGCGCGAGAAGGTTCGCCGAAATGTCTTCACGAATTGCGGCGTGCGGGCAGCCGCCGGTTTCCACCGCTCGGATGCGCTCAGCGTCAAGCGCACCGTTCTTCACCAGAAACTCGCCATCCTCTCGGGTGAAAATATCGTTGGTCACCGCCGCCACGCTCATTTGCTCGCGCAACTTTTTGCAAAGTTGAAGCATCAGCGCCGTCTTCCCGCTGCCCACTGGCCCGCCGACGCCCACGGTGAACGCGCGCTTCGTGAAGTCGCGGTGCAATGGCTGATCGCGTTCGTCGAAATGTCCGGCGTGATCGAGGTGTTCGTGCGTGTGTCCGCCGGGGCCGTGATGATGATCGTGCGCGCTCATGACGCCGGAATCGTACTCCGGCTCGCAATGCCTGACAATCTCTTGCCGTGCTTCATGCCGTGCGTTCGGATCAACTTGCGATGTAAGCGCGCCAACCGCCGAAGCGCGTGATCTCCTTCTGTCCTTCGCAGAGGATTGGTTCACCGAGCACTCCGAGCACTTCGGTTCCGTCCGCGAGTTTCACTTTGCCGATGCCTAGGCCGGGAGGTTCCTGGAGAAGAATCGTGGCGACGCCAGCAGCGGGCACCGACCAAACTTCCACCGCGACAGAAACTCCACCCACCGTCACGCGCACCATAGCCGGGTGGCGATCGCCAATGGACCACAAGCGATAAACCGGTTCGGTACTGGCTTCGCGCACGAAGGCCGCGCCGACGTTGAGGAGGTTCGGATTCAACTCCAGTCCGCGCATGAGCGTGCCGTTGACGGCGAGGAGAATTGAATTCGCGGATGGATTCATGACTCGACAGTTGCACTCGGTTTGTCCACGAACTTCACGGGCTTTTCGTATATCGCCAGCACGATGCAGCCGCCCTCGCTCACGATGCTGTGGCTCGTGCCGGGCGGGTTGATGATCAACATGCCCGTGTCCGCGCGGCTGTTCTCGTCCACTTGCGAACCGGCGAGAATGAAGATGTGTTCGTAGCCCGTGTGTTCGTGCAACGGCACGCGTCCGCCGGCGCGAAAGCGGAGCAGCGCCGCCGTTGGCCCGCTCTCGCCGTCGCCGTAGAGACGGTAGATATCGATTCCCGGAAGGAAGGGCTTCCACGGAAGCTTGTGCTGCCAGCCGGAAATCTGGAACAGGTCGTTGAGTTTAAGAACACGCTGCGCGTCATCGTTCACCATGAGTTGGTTCGTTAGAAAACGGCCGGTCAGGCCGGAACCTCAGCGCCAGCTTCGACCATCTCCTCCGCGGGCTTGGGCGCAACCGCGACGAGCTTCGCGCACGCAAACAGGATTCCAGACACGATGAAGTAACTGACGGCAACGACCGGTGTCTGCGCAAAGCCGATTCTCTCTCCGTGCATGAAACCAAAGAACGTCAGCACGGCGCCACCCAGGGCGAATCCCGCGGCGTTCTTGAATTTGCGGTCGATGATGAACGCGGCAATCGCGCCGAGGATCAGTCCGCCAAGAATTGAACCGCCGCCCAGTACGTGCAGGCCGCTGTAGAACACGCCCTCGTTTTTCATTTTGCCGACCAGCGATTCCATTTGCTCGGGACTAAGCGTTGGGACAATCGTTCCAGCCGCCGAGCAGCGCGGCGCGCGGTGTAATCTTCCGAATGATCGGACCGATGAAGCCGCCGATCATCAACACGAAACTTTGGATGAACACCCAGGTCAGTCCCGCTTCCCAACCTTTGATCGGATCGCCGGTCTTCAGCGTGATGGGCAGCATGATCACAAACACCACGATGAACATGTGCGGCACACTGATGCCCGACGGCAACGCGCAGATGTCGGTGCGGCCTGTTTGTTTCGCGAGACGATACGCGAGCCACGCATAATAAAGTGTGGAGAGACACAGCATCAATCCCGTGGCCGGCAGAATGCGGCCGAAGACGAGATCGTCCGGCATCTTCAATACGAAGCGCAGCAGCGCCGTGAGCGTGAGAAGGTTGACGAGGATGTTCGTGCCAAAGCCGAAGAACGCGTTCCAGTCTCCGGGCACCCAGATTTTTGGTTTCGTGGTTGTGATCATAGTTTTTAGGTTTTCAGATTTTTAGCGAGCGATGAGTACAAAGGCAGTGTGAGCTGGGACGGATGGAGCGAGGCTCGATCCGCCGCCCGTGGTGGAATTGAAATTCGTTTGCGATCCGCGTGCTGCGATTGGTGTTTCAGGTACGGCGACGAACTGGTGTTGCAGTTGGAATTCATTTGATGGATGCGAGAATTTTTTCCGAGTGTGAAACCCAGCCGAAGATGCCTCCCTGGGCTTTGATCATTTTCAGTCCCATCTGCTGGAACTCGGGAAAGTACGAACCGACGCAATCTTCCGGCACGAGGCAATCAAAGCCGCGGTCATTTGCTTCGCGCACGGTCGTGTTCACGCAAACTTCAGTCGTCACGCCGGTGACGATGAGTTGCTGAATGCCGCGGTGTTGAAGAATCGCGTGCAGGTCCGTGGCGAAGAACGCCCCCTTGCCGGGCTTGTCGATGACTGGCTCTGTCGGCAGCGGATAGAGTTCGGGAATGATGTCGTGACCTGCTTCGCCGCGCACGAGGATGCGACCCATCGGTCCCGCGTCGCCGATACAAGTTTTGCTCCGGCCACGAATTTTTTTCGCGTGCGGCAAGTCGGTTAGATCGGCGCGATGTCCTTCGCGTGTGTGAATCACCAGCCAACCCTTGGCGCGCCAGGCCGTGAGTAATTTTTTGTTGGGGACAATTGTTCCGCGCAACAGCGACACATCATTGCCGAGCATTTCCCCGAAGCCACCCGGTTCGAGAAAGTCCCGCTGCATGTCAATGATGAGCAGCGCGCACGTGGCGGGCGCAAAATCGAACGCGTAAGGTTCCGCGTCGATGATGAGCGTGCCGTTGGTTTTCATGAGTTGTTAGTTTTGAATCGCTTCGATGAACGCCGTGGAATCCGCGACCGCGCCGAACACGCCGCCCTGCATCTTGATCATCTTCAGCGCCGCTTCGTAATTTCCATAGTCCGTCGCGCCGGTGCAGTCCGAAAGCATGAGACATTCGTAACCGCGGTCATTCGCCTCGCGCATCGTGGTATGAACGCACACGTCTGTCGTGATCCCGGCGAGCGCGATGTTTTGAATTCCTTTGCGCCGCAGCAGCATGTCGAGATCAGTGGCGTAGAAAGAACCTTTACCCGGTTTGTCGATGATGGCTTCGCCGGGCGCGGGTGCGAGTTCGGGGATGATGTCCCAGCCCACTTCACCGCGAATCAGAATTTTTCCGCATGGTCCCGGATCACCAATGCCCGCGCCGATGCGCTGACTGCGCCAACGCTTGTTCTCCGGCAAGTCGGCGAGATCAGGCCGATGACCTTCGCGCGTGTGCATCACGTGAAAACCTTTCGCCCGCGCCGCGCTGAGAACTTTTTTGATCGGCTCGATAGGTGCGCGTGTGAGCGACAAATCGTAACCCATTTTGTCCACATAACCGCCCGGCCCGCAGAAGTCCGTTTGCATATCGATGACCAGCACCACGGTGTTGTCGGGCCGCAGCTCGCCGTTGTAGGGCCACGGATACGGATCAGATGCGACGTGACGTTTCATCAATCAGAAGAACGTGGAGAGGCCGGCGAAAACCTGAGTCGTGTCGTGGACCCTTTCGCCGGGCGCGTTGAACTGCTGCATGCCTTGCAGGTTTCGATCCACGAAGTTCATGTACTTAAACCCAACGTGAAAACTCCAGTGGCCGTAGCCCTGAGGCATGAAGTTCATGGGAACGCTCGCCTTCACCCCGAGCTCGAACAGTCCGACCGTCGAGGCGCTGTGATAATATTCGCCGTAGAAATCTTTGTTCGGCAACAGCACGCGGCAGGGCGCTTCCAGTTTTATTCCGGTTTTCTTGCAGGTCCAGGAAGGCGCCACACCGAACTCGAAATAGTAACTGGAGTCCGGGCCGGGTTGGCCGAGAAAAACTTTGTACGGCACTTGCGCCGCCGTGGCCTTGTTCTTGAGTTCCTGCCAGTAGAGAAAATACGGGTGCAGCGCGAAGCCCTTGAGATACGGACTGTCGTCGAAGCCGAGCTTCGTCTCCAGATGCTGCGACGTTCCGATGTCAAGGATTTGCATGATGAACGCGGTGTAGGTCACGTCCAATTGGAAGTACTTCGCGAACTTCGTCGAGATGCCCGCGATGGGATCAATCTCTACGAAATCCGTGGCCGGCTTGCTGCCAAATGGTGCGTGGACTGAAACGCCTTCGCTCGAAAAATCACTCCACATGCCGCCGACCAGCGTGACGTCGCTGATGAATGACTCGCCGGCATAAACATTGGCGAGGCCCAGGACGAGCGGCTGAAACGTGAGACCATCGTCATGAACGATCATGCCGCGCGGCGTGAGATATTTGTCGGAGAACTCAAAATTCAATAACGCATGCACGCGCGACGGCGGAGGTGGTGGCGCGGTCACTGCGGGTTCGTCCGCGGCGTTAGATAACACAGCGGTCAGAGTGATGAGTAGTGCGAGAGCGGAGAGATGGAGGGATAAAGGAGGTGTGACATGCAGGGGCTTCGATCGATTCACGCTGGGCCTTTCGTTGGGGTTCAGGGTTTTAAAACGCGAACCCTTCTTAGCGAACCTTATGCCACGAAAAGTTTTCGTGACGTCGTGATGACGAACCCGTGTTAAGCTTCCTTGAGTTCACAGAGCACTCCGCGAGTGGTGAATCTCACGCACGACTGCGATGCGGCGAATCGCTGGCCCGAATTAATCAGCTTGGGAAAAGCTCAACTCTGAAACAGGCGCGAATAAAGCCGATCTTTCGTGCCTTGCCAAAGATCAAGCAAGGGCGCGGTCTGCGCTGCGTCTTCCAAAGTCACTTCCCCGAAACGCTCCGCCACTGCTTCCGCGTGGCCGGTGAGTTGATGTTGAATCGCCTGCCCTTCCAGTGGTCCGACGATGTTCAATCGTACCGCCGCGCTGATCCATCCGCGCAGTTGCATAAAGACGAAAAGTCGCGCGGCTGCCGATTGTTCAAGATTCAAAAGTGCTGCCACGCGACCCAGCATGGGTGCAAAATGGCCCGGGAGATTCTCGTCCTGCATCACGGTCCGAAACTCATTCAACTCAGACGAGCGGAAAATTTTTTCCGCGGAGGCGAGAAACGATTGGCCCTGCGCGCGGCTGGCACGATTGGCGATGTGATTGGACAGAAATGCGTTGCAGAAATCATCCACCTCGCTGAAGCCGCGCTCACCGCGGAATGCCGCACATGTAAAGGGCATCGCGTTATGGATCAACTGCGTGAGCGCCGTTTCGAGGTGCTCCTTTAAGTCTGTGCCATCGCGCAACTCGCGGTGCTGCCACGCGGCTTCAAGTCCTCCAGAATGCGCGAAACCGCCGGTGGGAAACGCGGAGTCGGCAAGTTGCCAGAGGAGCCAAACATTTTCACCGCCGAGGCGCAGAGGCGCAGAGGGAAAAACTTTTTCTTCCGCCATTCTCCGCGTCTCTGCGCCTCTGCGGTTCATCAAAAAAGAAAGTAGCGTTGCGCCAGCGGAAGTACGCTCGCTGGTTCGCATTTCAACAACTCGCCGTCCGCGCGCACTTCGTACGTTTCGGGATCGACCGTGATCTTTGGCAACGCCTCGTTCCACTTCATGTCGCGCTTGCCGATGTTACGGCAGTTGCGAACGGCCTCAATTCGCTTCGTCAGCCCATAGCCATCCGCCACGCGCTGCTGTTTGCAGAGCTGACTAACAAATGCGATCGAAGTGCCGCCGACCGCACGGCCGAACGCGCCGAACATTGGACGCATGTAAACTGGTTGTGGTGTCGGGATGCTCGCGTTCGGATCACCCATCTGCGACCAGGCAATCACGCCGCCTTTGATCACCATCTCCGGCTTCGCGCCGAACATCGCGGACTTCCACAACACAAGGTCAGCGAGCTTGCCGACCTCGATTGAGCCGACCAGATGCGACACGCCGTGCGCGATGGCGGGGTTGATCGTGTACTTCGAGATGTAGCGTTTGATGCGCGCGTTGTCGTTGCCGCTCTTGTCGCCGGGCAACGCGCCGCGCTGCTGCTTCATCTTATGCGCGGTCTGCCACGTGCGCGTGATCACTTCGCCGATGCGGCCCATCGCCTGTGAATCGCTGCTCATCATGCTGATCGCGCCGAGATCGTGGAGAATGTCTTCGGCCGCAATTGTCTCTCCGCGAATGCGGCTCTCGGCGAACGCCACATCCTCCGGCAGATTCGGATCCAGGTGATGACACACCATGAGCATGTCGAGATGCTCGTCGATCGTGTTGACTGTGTAAGGCCGTGTCGGGTTCGTGGAACTCGGCAGTACATTCGGCTCGCCGCAAATGCGAATGATGTCCGGCGCATGACCGCCGCCCGCGCCTTCGCTGTGATATGTGTGAATCGTGCGCCCCTTGAACGCCGCGATGCTCGCCTCGACGAAGCCAGACTCGTTCAACGTGTCCGTGTGAATGGTGACTTGGATGTCGTGTTCGTCCGCAACGCCGAGACAGGAATCAATCGCGGCGGGAGTCGTGCCCCAATCCTCGTGCAGTTTCAGTCCGATGGCTCCGGCGAGAATTTGATCAGGCAAGCCGGCCGGCATCGCGGTATTGCCTTTGCCGGTGAAGCCAAAATTCAACGGCAATGAATCAACGGCTTGAAGCATCGCCCGGAAATAAAACGGCGCGGGTGTGCAAGTCGTCGCGCAAGTGCCGACCGCGGGGCCGGTGCCACCGCCAACCATCGTCGTGAGTCCCGCCGCAATGGCTTCATGCGCCTGTTGCGGGCAGATGAAATGAATGTGTGTGTCGAGTCCGCCCGCAGTGACGATGAGTCCTTCGCCCGCGATCACTTCGGTCGTCACGCCCACAATCATTCCCGCCGTCACTCCGGCCATCACATCAGGATTGCCCGCTTTGCCAATGCCGTGAATCAGTCCATTCTTGATTCCAATGTCCGCCTTGTAGATGCCGGTATAATCAACAACGAGCGCGTTCGTGATCACGCAGTCGAGCGCGCCGTCTGCCCCGATTCCCGCCGCCTGGCCCATTCCCTCGCGAATCACTTTGCCGCCGCCGAATTTGCATTCGTCGCCGTAAACGGTGTGGTCATTCTCAACTTCAAGCACCAGCGAAGTGTCGCCCAAGCGGACCTTGTCGGCGGTGGTCGGTCCAAACATGTCGGCGTAGTGCCGGCGATTCATCCTGTGGCTCATGTCTGTGCGTCTGTGTTAATTCGTTTTGGCTGTATTCCGATACGTGACCTGCCAAGCGTCCTTTGGCTTGCGAAGATTATCCCAATTCGCGGTCACGGATGAAAAATTCTCACTGACGTGAAACGATGTTCCCACGAAGCGGGAAGTGTCGGGGCCAACGAACCGAAGAGAGCGCGGCACGGAACTACCAGTCACGTAGTAGCCGAGAAAGAATCTCTCTTCTTTTCCGTTCACAGTTTGACCATGAAAAACTCGGCCGTCGGACATGAAGGTCAGTGTTTCGGAATCGCCTGCGGAATAAGTTCCAACGAGTCTCGGGTCAGTTGACAAAGAAGCGCATCCCGCCAACCAGAGGGCGAAAACCAAACTAATTGAGCCGGCACAACGATTCATCGTCTCTTCCTTTAGAGGCTGGCGAATCCTTTCTGTTTAACACGATCCAGAGCGGTGCCCTTCGAGGCATCGCTCACTTCGCCGCTCGCCAGATTGTTTCCGCCGCGAATTATTTTATTCCCGGCGATCTCCGCGAGCTTCACGGTCTTCGTTTCTCCAGGCTCGAAACGGACGGCGGTGCCGGCCGGAATGTCGAGGCGCTTGCCGTAAGCTTTCGCGCGATCGAATCGCAGTGAGGGATTCGTCTCGATGAAGTGGTAGTGGCTGCCAACTTGAATTGGGCGGTCGCCAAGATTCGTTACCGCGATCAGCACAGTCTCGCGGCCAACGTTCAGTTCAATTTCTCCGGCGAGCACTTCAGTTGCGCCGGGTTCGCCGTCGTCGGGCAACGCTTTGAACGCTGTGAGCGATGGTACAGGGAGAAAACTTCCGTAAAGCGCGAGCGCGAGTTCGCCATCCTCGGCGGCAATCGGATGATGCACCGTCACGAGTTTCGTGCCGTCGGGAAAAGTGCCTTCGACTTGGACGTCGTAAATCATTTCGGGCACGCCCGGCATGACTTGGTTACGGCCGAGAAATTTGCGACCGAGGTCCATCAGTTCTGACACGCGTTTGCCGTCGCGGATGAACTCCAACAGTTGTGTGGCGATGAGCGCGACGGCTTCGGGGTGGTTCAACCGCACGCCGCGCGCGAGACGTTTCTGCGCAAGGAAGCCGGCGTTGTGCAGGAGCAGCTTGTCGATTTCGCGAGGCGAGAGATGCATGGTTTACCACTTTCGTGACCAAGGGTCGTCTTCCAACAACTGGCGCACAAAGCCGAGTTGTTCGTGAATCGAGCGCCCAACTTGTTCGACCGCCACGCCGGCGCATCGAAACAACACGCCTTCGCGCAGCAGGCTGGCTGCGAAGACAAAGTCGGCACGCGGCGTCACCGGTTGCTCGGCTGACCACTCCAAGATTTTCTTCGCGAACGTTTGCAAGCGGGGACCGAGAATAACAGCCGTGGCGAAACAATTGAATCGTCCACCACGAAACTTGCTGTGGAGCGCGCCGTCAGTGGAATCCAGCAACAGCGCATCGACGAGCAGTTTCTTTCCGTCGCGTTCGATGAGATTGCGACTGAGGTAACGCTGGAACGACCAGCGCTCGCCGCGCGCAGTGCGTCCGCCAGACATCCAATCCACCAATACAAGATTCGCCGAGGAACTGAGGTTAAACTGTTGCCGCTGTTCGTAGCGCGACTCGGCGAAGCATTGCACTGGATCAGGCGCGACAATCAGCAGGGCATCCTCTCCCACGTTCGCAACGAGTTCGTGCGAGCAAGGAAGATGCGTCGGGTTGCGATAAACCTTGGTTGAAGCCTGCGTGCTCAGGAAACAACGCGCGCCCGCATCGACGGTCACTTCGAGGTGCGTGCGATCGCCCGCGACCATTCCGCCACCAAAGCTGCTCGTGTATGCCCACACGCTCTCGCCACGCGAACGCGGCGTAAGCAGTTTCATGGGACTTCTCGCCCAGGCCGTGGTCGCGGCGCTCAAACCATGCACCAGCGACACGCCCAGCGCCGCGTCGCCGAGGCGGTGCTGAACGGGATGAGAACTATCGTTCATCGCGCGTGAGCTTTCAGATGTCCGATTCAGCGGGCAAGCTTCATTACGCGGCTTCGGCTTGCAGATAGCGGATGCGCTTATGCACGTCCGTGTTGATGGAGTGATAGGGCTGCCCAAGATTACCAGCGGCGAAAAGCGTTCGGCGCATGTGTTCGGCATCGTCCTCACCGATGGCGTCAGTGAAGATCGGCATGAGGTAATCGATACCCATTTTCGACGGCTTCATCAGGCGCGGGTCGTACAAATCGGCGTGCATCTTCCGCGCGTGAATCAATCCCCAGCGATCCCGGAAGCGGTTCGCGTCGAAGCCTTCGACGTGAAAGCCCTTGGTCGCGTTGTATTGAAGAATCGAGACGGCGTTGTTGTGGCCGTCAAGGAGCAGTTCGACCGCCTGCGCGCCAAGTTGTGCAGCGTAGAAACGGTCGAAGAGAATCGGGCGTCCGCCGCGCTGCGTGTGGCCGACTTTGCGCGTGAAGATTGCTTCACGCGCGGAATCGCCGCGGCGGTAGAGTTGGAAATATTTGTCGCCGATCAATTGCACCAAGCGCGTCCGCAACGCTTCCGATGCTCCAGTCAGCGCGACGTTGCCGGCGGGATCGGTAGTCTTCATTTCCGCGCCGAGGTCGCGCCCCTGTTCATCGACGATGCCTTCGCCGCAGACGATGACGACGTTCTTCTGCAAATCGTAGAGATGCTTCACCTTCTCGACCAGATGCTCCAGATCGAGCGGATGTTCCGGCACGAGAATGATGTCCGGCCGGCCATACGCCGTGCCGAGCGCGAGGTACCCGGAGTGGCGGCCCATCACTTCAATAATCGCGATGCGACGATGGCTCTCTGCGGTCGTGCGAATGCGCTCGACGCCCTGGGCGGAAACGAACACCGCCGTGGCATAGCCCGGCGTCGCGTAATTCACGAGTTGATTGAGATCGAAGACCGCGTTCAGCGGCGCGCGCTTGTAGCGGAAGCCGCCCTTTGCCGTCGTGTCGTTCACACGCACGAACTCGTTCGGCTCGCTCGGGTAATTCAACCCAAGATCATTATCGATGGTCTTGGGCGCGAGCACGACCGGCAGGCGCTCGGCGAGCGGCTGCAAGCCGTTGAGCGTGCCATCGCCGCCGATGCAGATGAGTCCTTCGATGCCGAGTCTCTTCAGGCGCGATGCGACAAGATCGAGATCGTCTTTCTTGTCTGGATCAACGAAGTCGCGGGAGGAGCCGATGAGCGTGCCGCCCTTGGTCGGATCGAGTTCGGGAATGTCCTGGTAAAGCGGGTTGAGATGAACGTGCGGGACGCGCGGGTTGAAGAGGCAATTGAAGCCTTTGATGAGGCCGATGATTTCGACCTTCAATTGATTCGCGCGCGTGACAGCGCCGTGAATCGTGGCGTTCAACGCCGGCGTATCGCCGCCTGCCGTGAGAATGCCGATGCGTTTCATACGGTGAGGTGTTGCTTCACCAGCTCGTCGTTGAGTTCGGGGATGGTGCCCTGCGCGACGATGCTGCCGCGATCCATGATGTAGAAGCGGTCGCCGACCTCGATGCAGAAGTCGAGATACTGCTCGACGAGAAGAATGCCGATCTTGCCTTCTTTGTGCAGGAGCTTGATTGCGTTGCCAATTTCTTCAACACGCTTGCTCTCATCTTCACCCAGACCGTGCGCGCGCAGCTTTTTGATGGTCTCGCCGATCTGATCGATGATGTTCGGCTGAATGCCTTCCGTCGGCTCATCGAGCAACAGCACTTTGGGATTCGTGAGCAACGCACGGCCGATGGCGAGTTGTTGTTGCTGGCCACCACTGAGCACGCCGCCTTTGCGCTGCGTCATTTCCTTCAACACGGGGAAGAGCTGAAACACGCGATCGACTTCGCCATTCAACTTTTTGTTTTGTGCGATGGCGCCGATGCGGAGGTTCTCCCACACCGTGAGATTCGGAAAAATATCGCGGCCCTGTGGCACGTAGCCGAGTCCGTGACGCGCGCGGGCGTCGGGACGAGCATTGCCCAGTTCGTCCGCAGCCAATTTCACGGAGCCGCTGTCGAGCTTCACTAAACCGGTGATCGCTTTGAGCGTCGTCGTTTTGCCGACGCCGTTTCGGCCCATCAGGCAGACGACTTCGCCGGGCGCGACCGTTAGGCTTACGTCGCGGAGGATGCGCGAGCCGCCGTAGCTGACGTGAACATTTGAGAGCGAGAGCATGTCAGGCAGCTTTCTTTTTTCTCCCAAGATAAACTTCGATCACGCGCTCGTCGGCCTGCACTTCATCCACCGTGCCTTCGCAAAGCACGTTCCCTTGGTGCAGCACCGTTACCTTGCGCGCGATTTGGCGGACGAACACCATGTCGTGCTCGATGACGATGATGCTGTGTTTGCCCGCAAGACTCATCAGCAGTTCGCCGGTCTTCGCGGTTTCTTCGTCGGTCATCCCGGCGGCGGGTTCATCGACGAGCAAGAGTTTGGGGTTCTGCGCGAGGAGCATCCCGATTTCGAGCCACTGCTTTTGACCGTGCGCAAGCGCTCCGGCCTTCGTCTGCGCCTTGTCGGTGAGACCGATGGTCTTCAACACTTCGTTGATGCGTTCGCGTTGCGTGGAAGTGATGCGGGAGAAAAGGGTGCTCCAAACGGTGCGTGTGCCTTCGAGGGAGAGCCAGATGTTTTCGAAGACCGTGTGGTCGATATAAACGGACGGCGTTTGAAACTTTCGCCCAATGCCGAGGCGGTTGATCTGATACTCATTGAGCTTCGTGAGATCCGTATTCTTGCCGAACTCGACTTTGCCTTTATCGGGCCGTGTGCGCCCGGTGATGATGTCGAGCATCGTACTCTTGCCCGCGCCATTTGGCCCGATGATGACGCGCAGTTCGCCCTCATCCATGTAGAGATTGAGATCGTTGATGGCTTTGAATCCGTCGAACGATTTGTTCACGCCTTCGAGAGTCAGGATGAATTGCTTTGGCGTCATTCCTTCGTGGCGGATTCGAGAGCGACTGCAGTTGGCGCTACGCGCGGCGTGGCATCGCCATTTCTGCGCGTGAACTTCTTCTTCATTTCCGCGAACTGGGCTGGCAACCCAATCAATCCCTTCGGCATGAACAAGGTCGCGAAGATGAACAGGCCGCCGAGGATGTAAGGCCATTGCTCGGCGAAGGAATGCGTGGCGTAGCTCTTGAGCGCATTGCAGCCAATGGCTCCGAGAATGGGGCCGAGCAAGTTGCCGCGCCCACCGACCGCGCACCACACCACAGCTTCGAGAGATTTGTCGGGCGCCATCTCGCTTGGATTGATGATGCCGACCTGTGGAACAAACAGCGCACCACCAAGTCCGCAGATGACGCCCGAAAGAACAAAGACGAAGAGTTTGAAATTAGCCGTCGCATAACCGGAGAAGAGCACACGGTTCTCGCTGTCGCGAATCGCGCGTTGAATCAGGCCGAACTTCGTTGAGGTCAGCCAGCGGCAAAGAACGTATACACCGAGTAGCAGCACGACCGATGCGATGAACAGTCCGCGCTTCGTCGCTGCGCTGTTGATCTCGTGGCCAAGGATGAATTTGAAATCAGTCAGGCCATTGTTCCCGCCGAAGGTGAAGTCGTTGCGGAAGAACATCAGGGTCGCCGCGTAAGTGAGCGCCTGGCTGAGGATCGAAAAATAAACACCCTTGATGCGCGACCGGAACGCAAGCCAGCCGAAGATGAACGACACGACGGCGGGCACGACGACGACCATCATGGCGGCGAACCAGAAACTCTTGAATGGAATCCAGTGCGGCGGAAGGCCGCCCGTGGCTGGGAAGCGTTTGATAAATTCGAGAAAGACCATGAAGTCGGGGATGTCCGCCTTGTATTGGCCGAGTTTGCCGATCATGAGCATCAGGTGCATGCCGAGCGCGTAGCCGCCGAGCGAGAAGAAGAGCGCCTGGCCCAGACTGAGCAAGCCGGTGTAGCCCCAGAGCAGGTTCACGCCGATGGCGAGCACCGCGTAGCAAAGATATTTTCCGTAGATGTTGATGCTGAAGTTGCTGACGTGGAAGAAGCTGGTCGGGGCCACAAACGCATTGAGGCACGGCAGAACAATGATGCCGATCACTGCGGCGATGACGAGCAGGAGTAACTCGCGTTTCGAAATGGATTTGTTGCTCAGCATTTAACCTTCAAGACTGCGGCTGCGCGTGACGAACAAACCGGCCGGACGCCATTGGAGAAACAAGATGATCGCGGCGAGTACGGTAATTTTTCCAAGCACGGAGCCGAGCCACGGTTCGAGAATCTGGTTCGTGACGCCTACGCCGAGCGACGCCGACACTGTGCCAACGATGCTGCCGACACCGCCGAGGACCACAATCATGAAGCAGTCCACGATGTGATATTGGCCGAGTCCGGGGCCGACATTACCGATTTGCGAGAGGCACGCACCGGCCATCCCGGCGAGTCCGCTGCCGAACGCGAACGTCATCATGTTCACGCGGTCGGTCCGCACGCCGAGCGCGGAAGCCATGTTGCGGTTTTGCATCACGGCGCGAATTTGCAAACCAAGGGAAGTGCGCGTAAGCAGCAAATAAGTCAGCAGCACGACGAACACCGCAAAGCCGATGACGAAGATACGGTTGTAGCCGAGCAGCACGTCGCTGACGTTGAAGCTGCCGCTCAACCAACTTGGAGAACTCACCTGCACGTTGGCGGCGCCAAAGATGTGGCGGATGATTTGTTGCAACACCAAGCTCACGCCCCACGTCGCGAGCAGAGATTCCAGTGGACGTTTGTAGAGAAAGCGAATTACGCCGCGTTCCAGAATCAGGCCCACGAGTCCAGCAACGATGAATGACACCACGAGGGCGGCAATGAAGTAGCAGTCGAACCCGCGACCACTCGCACCAAACCATTTCGTGAAAACATTTTGTGTCACGTAGGCGGAGTAGGCACCGATCATGATGACTTCGCCGTGCGCCATGTTGATGACGCCCATCAGTCCGAAGGTGATCGCGAGACCGAGCGCGGCGACGAGCAAGATGGCCGCGAGACTCAAACCGCGAAACGCCGTGCCGAAGAAATTTCCCCATTGCATGTACCCTTCGATGTCGAGAATCGATTTGTGTGTGGCGGCGATGGTCTTGTCGCCGAACTTTGCAGGCGCAGCCTTGGCGTCCTTGGCGAGATTCTCCAGAAAGGCCAGCGATGTGATGGAGCGCATCGCTCCCAGTTTTTCCACGGCGGCCACGCGAACCGATTCGTCTTCAGACGCGATGCCCGTCACGGCGATGGCTTCGTGCAAAGCCTTCACGACTTCCTTTGTCGTCTCCGTTTTTAAACGTGCTGCAAAGAAGGGTAGATACTCGGTGTTCTGTTCCTGGCCGAGTTTAATGACGGCGTCGCGGCGCAATTTTGGATTCGGGTTGGAAATCGCAAACAAATCGAGCGTGACTTTGATCGCCTTGCGCATTTTGGAATTCGTATCGGCGGGCGTGAGGTCGGTTGCGGAGAAGAGCAATGGTTTGCCTGCGCTATCCACCACTACGGAGCCATCGAGAACTTTTAAACCCTTCGCGCGGCCTTCGGCATCGGTCTGCGCGTCGAGGAGGAAAGGGGTCTTAGTTTCGTTGGTTTCAAAAACGTAAAGCGCGCCGCCGCGCCACGCCGTGAGCGTCTGCTCGATGAAGGCGTCGCCGGATGTGGCAAAGCTTTTGATCAACTCCGCCTGGCGCGCGGCGTCTTCGGTGAGAATGGCTTCAACCAGATTCGTGCGCGGCAAGGTTTCGGCGGCGGCAGAGGCAAAGGCGCTGAAGAGAAGAAAAAAACACAGAGCGAGACAGGCAAACCGGAAATCTGCGCCCGGTCGCGCGCGTTTGCTTTGGTCGTGGTTGTTCATGTGTGTGATGAAGACAGTCGTTTTGGCAAAGGAGGCGGGACCGACCAGATCCCGCCTCCTCGGAAACAAACGCGGTAGGAAATCAATTGGCGCTCGCGGTTTCCTTGGGCAGGAACTTCTCGCTGAACGGTTCGCCGGCAACACCGGTGAACGACTTGATGATCTTGAACTGGCCAGTCGGGAGTGTTTCGCCGATGAACACGTTGTTAATCAGGTGATGATTCTCCTGCATCGTGACTTCGCCAGCGGGGCCTTTGAACTTCTGGCCGATGATCGCGTCGCGCGCTTTGTCCACGTCGAACGAGTCGGCTTTCTCGACACCTTGCTTCCAGAGATACACGCCGAGACGCGAGAGGTTCATCGGGCTACAGGTGACGCGGCCCTTCGCGTCGATGCCGGTGACTTTGTAGTCCGTGCCAGCCACTTCAGGTTTGGTGAGCCACGTCTTGAAGTCCTTCACGAACTTGGTGTTCTCCGGCGATTTGATGCTCATGAAGTAGGTCCAGCAGCCGAGATGGCCGGCGAGTTCCTTGGCCGGGAGACCGCGGAATTCGTCTTCGGAGATCGAGAACGAAACGACCGGGCAGTTCTCGGAAGTCAGGCCGGCGTTGGCGAACTCTTTAAAGAACGGAACGTTCGTGTCGCCATTGAGCGTGCTGATGATGCAGGCCTTGCCGCCGGCGGAGAATTTTTTGATCGCCGCGACGATGGTCTGATAATCCGTATGGCCAAACGGCGTGTAGATTTCCTCGATGTCCGAATCGGGGATGCCCTTCGACTTCAGATACTTCTTCAGCACCTTGTTCGTGGTGCGCGGATAAACGTAGTCCGAGCCGAGCAGATAGAATTTCTTCTTTCCTTCTGCGAGCATGTAATCGACGGCGGGAATCGCCTGCTGGTTGAGGGCCTCGGCGGTGTAGAAGATGTTCTTGGAAAGCTCTTCACCTTCGTACTGCACGGGATAGAAGAGCATTCCGTTGTCCTTCTCGAAGACTGGTAGCACTGACTTGCGGCTCACCGAAGTCCAGCAGCCGAACACGACGGAGACCTTGTCCACTTCGAGCAACTGCTTCGCTTTCTCGGCGAACAACGGCCAATTCGAGGCAGGATCGACGACGACCGGCTCGATCATGTAATTCTTCCCACCAACTTTTACACCGCCGGCTTTGTTGATTTCATCGAACGTGAACAAGAGCACATCTTTGAGCGATGTCTCGCTGATGGCCATCGTGCCGCTGAGCGAATGCAGCACGCCGACTTTTACGGTGTCCGCGGCCTGCGCGGTGAACGCGACCAGCGCGACACCGGCTGCGGCAAGGAATTGGAGCATGGAACGTTTCATAATTGAGTTTTCCGTTTTTAAGTTTTGTTAGAGTTGGCTGTTAAAAGAGATACGAGACGCCGGCTCCGATAGTGAATCGGCTCTCGTGGCCATCTAAACCGTCTTTATATGAGGTGGTGTCCAGGCGAATTTCCGGCTGGATCTTGATGTTGGGTACCGGCTTCCAGTTTAGCGTCAGCGTAAAGCTGGCGAGATTGCCCTTAGTATCAGGCGTGGTGATGCCTGCTCCTGGGCGAACTGCCGGCCCGAGGACGCCATCCGGGCTGTCGATGTAGTCCGCGCGGAAAGCGAGACCTACCTTGGGTGTGAAGTCATACCAGATCCAGCCGCCGAGGGACCAGAGGTCGGAGGAGTTCCCGGGACTTCCGAAGTTGAAGTAGTCGATCTCGAAACCAGTGCCCAGCTTCTCGGTGAACTGATATCCGCCGATAGTTCCAACGCCCTTGGTGTCTGTGCTGTGGGGTTGAGCATCGTAGAACGGGTAGATGTTGAACCAGAAATTGCTGGTTGGCTTGAAATTAAAGCTGGCACTGAACGCCTTGCCCTCGTTGTTGTCCACCGGGCCTTGAAACAGTCCGTTGTCCGCGCGCAGCGTCAGGTTGAATTTGTCATTGAAGTTGTAAGTGGCTTGCACACCAGCCGACGGGCCGTTGCCGGTGAACCACCATTGGTTGCCTTGAGAAAAGTTGACGTTGGCCGCACCGCCGTCGCCAGACTCGTAGTTCAGAAGCGAAATGAGTTCACCCGCCTTGATGTTCAACCCGGTACCAATCGGCACATTGAGTTCCACATAGGCTTCACGCACATCATTGAAGCTCGAGTTGTTGCCGGGCGTATTGAGTTGCGGCGCGTCCTCGCCAAAAATCAACGAGGCTTTGAAGCCGGCATCCCACTTGTCCGACGCGACCGGTTTGCTGGCGGCGGTGAGCTTGAATTTGTTCAGCGAGAATGAGTTGTCCCTGGTATTCCACAGATACGCGTCGGACAGGCCGTCCTTTGGATGGTCGGTGTTGACGAAATACGACGCCTGCACGAAACCGCTCAACTGGATGTCCGACAGCGCCTTGACGAAGTAAGGCGGGGGCGCGCTTGGTGTCAGGCCCTCCTTCTGGGCCATGCCCTCGAGTGCATCGAGCCGCTTTTTCAATTCGGCATTTTCTTTTTCGAGCTTTTCCATGCGCACGGTGTTGCCACTTTCTGCCTGCGCGAAAGCAGCGGAGCCGGTCGCGAATAAAGCCGAGCCGACACAAGCGCTCACGGCGAGTGACGACACGCGATAGTTTTTCCGTTTTGGGTTCTTCAGCCTCATAGAGTTTTGATTTAGGTTGTCGTTTGGTAGCGTTCTGAACGCACGTGGGTGAGGTGAAACACTGTGCGTGCCACTTTCCAAAACGGCATCGGTTTCAGCCTGAACAGATTTCAGTCTGTTAGTGAATGGAATTGCTGTGATGCGATGCGATACAGAGAGACAGAACATCGCAGAGACAACAAAGCGGCTGATCAGTGAAAGAAATCGGGTCTGCCAGAGAACGAATTAATTCCGAGGTCGCGACGGGCGCACGGAAAAAGAATCAGTCTGGTCAAAGCTGGCCAACCCGTGCGTGTTCGGTTGTGACGCTGATTTAAGCCAACTGCAACACGCGCACGTCGCGCGGGCCGAGCTGGCATTGGCCTTTGATCATTTCGCCGCTCAGCAAATCGCGACGAATGCGCGGGCCGATGTCCACGAATTGCATCGTGGAGTTGTGATTAAGGAGGAACAGAAACTCGCCGTGCTCGTTGAAACGCGTCGTGACTTCCACGCCCGCAGGCGCGCGCATCGGCGGACGGACGCCGCAGTCCACGCAAATCTCCGCGAGGAAAGCGCGCAGGAATGCCGGCTCGGGCTGTGTGCCGACGTAATAGGCCAGGCCGCGGCCCACGGCGTTGCGCGTGATGGCGGGCCGGTGCGCGTAGAAATCTTCCGTAAACGTGGCGACGGCTTCCGCGCCTTCGAGATGAATAATGTCCGCCCACAACGTGCAGCGGCCGCCGCGCAACGGAGTCTTGATGTGCCGCAATTGAGTTCCGAACACGTCGAACTCTTCGATGTAGAGTCCGAGCAACTTGCGAAAGGCCGCGGGATAGCCGCCGGGCAGAACTCGATCACTCGCGTCCACAATGCCACTGAAAAAGGTTGTGAGCAGCGTGCCGCCATTGTCCACGAACGCCTGGAGGTTTTCGGCGGTGCCGTTGCGCACCACGTGCAACAGCGGCGCGACCACCAGTTTGTAATTCGCGAGGTCGGCTTCCGGCGAAATGATGTCGATGGGAACGTCCGGCTCGAAAAGGGCACGATAATAGCCGCGCAATATTTCGCAGTAATTGATTCCTGCGGGCGCTGAATCGAGTTCGACCGCCCACATGCTTTCCCAATCGAGGACGAGCGCAACTTCGGCGCGAGTGGTCGCTCCACAAATCGCCGAGAGCTTTTTCATCTCCCCGCCGAGTTGTTCCACTTCGCGAAAGGCGCGTGTCTCAGTGAGGCCGTGCGGCAACATCGTGTTCTCGAATTTCTCCGCACCCGCGGTCGCCGCGCGCCAGCGGGAAAATATCACGCCGTCGGCGCCGTGCGCGAGAGCTTGCGCGCTCCACAGGCGCATCTGACCAGGGCGCGTCACCGCGTTATGAGCGCGTGAGACGGAATGCGCCAATGCCTGCTTGAGCAGCCACGATTTGCCGCTGCCTATCGCACGTTGCACATCGCAGGCGAAAGCGATGTCCGCCGGATCAGTATCGATTGGATCGGGACTGGATTCATAGGAGATGAAATCAACATGCCTGGCCCAGTCGAAACCGTTTATGGCAAGCGAGAGTCCGCGCTCACCCGAGAAATGGGACGTGACGGAGATTCCCGGCGTCAGTTCGCGGAGCACACTTTTCTCGTTCAGAAAACAACCGAGCAGCGCATCGCTCGTGAACCGGCGATAGTCGAGTTGCTGCGCGGGATTCGGAAACGCGGGCGCAATAAAGGGCGGCAGGACTTCATCCCAGTGAAAATAAATCTGGCTCGAATAGACTGTGCCCCAGTGTTCGTTCAGCACGTCGAGCGTTTTGTATTTGGATTGCAACCAAATGCGAAACTGCGCGGCGCAGTGAGAGCATCGGCAGTCGCAGTTTGCCGCCGCGTGGTTATCCACTTGCCAAAACGCCAGCGCTGGATGAGGGCCATAGCGCGTGGCGAGTTCGCGCACCAATCGCGCTGCGTGATCGCGATACGCCACATTGTTTGGGCAAAGGTGACTCCGCGCTCCGTCTGCATTCAGTCGCAGGGACTCGGCGTATAATTTCATGAACCACGGCGGCGGTGAACCGGTCGCAGTCGCAAGCCCAATGAAAATTCCATTCTCGTGAAGAAGATCGAAAATATGATCCAGCCACTCGAACGTGAAGCTGTCGGGACGTGGCTGCAACGCGGCCCAACTGCGCGCGCCGATCGTCACCAGGTTTACGCCGGCGCGACGCATCAACGCCACGTCCTCGGCCCACAGCGCTTCGGGCCACGCCTCAGGCTGAAAATTGCCGCCGTAAATCAATTGAGAAATTTTCGGAGTCATCATGCTCGCCCGGTGTTCACGAATGAAGATGGCGCGAGCAAGGGGTTGCGCAAAGAAAAAAGGCGCTCGTCACGCGAGCGCCCAAGTGAAATTCAGAACAAGACTATTTCTTCGAGAAGATTAAATCCACCGGTTCGCCAGGGATGAGCGCCAGTTCAGTTGGAAGTGTGATAGCGAACGGCAATCCCAGTTCGATTTTTACGCCAGAGGCCGGCGGAATAAGTGTGGGGCTGATTTGTTCCAATTGTCCGCTTACTTCTGTAACGGTCCCTTGGGCGACTTCACGTTTGAACGTCTGGCGGCGAATCGTAATCGTGTCGCCGACTTTGGGAATATCGCTGAAAGGTTTGCGGACGTAGCCGACGATGCGGGTGGCTTGCACTGCGCTGATCGTCACGATCGGCAGGTTCTCAACAATTTTTTCCCCTTGGAGATGTTCCACCATGCTGACCATGCCGTCGATGGGTGACTTGAGAGAGATGGTCTGCTGGGTCGCACGAAGTTTTTCCTCCTGCGCCTTGATGTTCTCGAGAATGACGTCATCCGCAGGTGCCGCCGGGACGAGGACTGGCAATAGTTTTTCTCTTTCGGCGAGGGCCATCTCCTTCGCGATCGCGTTGGTGCGGGTAGACTCCGCCAGGCGCACCCAGAATTCAAAAATGGTCATGTCGATCAACGGCGGATCGTTCGTGAGCAACTGGCGCTGGCGGACGACTTCCGCTTCGTAATACTTAGCGTTGACCTGCTGCAAAGCCAAGTCTGCGCGCTCGCTAAGGTACTGGAGACGGAAATTCTCGTATTCAACACCATTGCGCTGGATGTCGAGTTGCATCCGGGCGCGCATCAGTTTCAAGTCGGCTTCGATGGCCCGAAGCGACGTCTGAAACAAATCCGGATCCATCGTCGCGATTTGCGCGATCTCTTCGCCGGCTTTGACACGGTCGAAGCGTTTCACTTTGAGTTCTTTGATCGTGCCGGGCACAGAGCTGATGATGTTGGCGCGGACTGCTTCCACTTCGCCGATGAGGTTCGCGGGCAAAACGTATTGGTGCCACAAGGCGACCACGCAGACCAGAATGACGAGAAACGTGAGCACCGGCAAAGCCTGGATGCGGAACTCACGCCAGCGCTGCGCTGGTGGTGTTGGGATTGGTGCTAATGGATCCATGTTAAACTTCGGATTCGTCTTCAGCCTGCATGCTCGTGACGCGCGAAACGCCCGTGGTGCCCCGCAGCTCCGTCAGCATTTCTTCCATGCGTTTCGGATCGCGCAGTAACAATCGATAGGAAAGGTCAGTCCCCTCGTAACCTTCGTGGGAGCGTTGGCTGGCGCAGAGCGTGCGGCGGCTGTGGCGGTGCAAAGCCCGCGTGAGATCCTGAAGTTCCATCAGTGGCCGCGCCCAGTGCAAATTCACGATCACATCATAGCGATGCCGGCTGCCGAACGATGTCGTCCACAGATACAACATGCCAATTGACATCAGACCGCAGCCAATGACTGCCGTCGTGAATTTCTGCGAGCCGCAGGCTAAGCCAATCACCAACACCGTGAGGACATAAGTGGTATCGAGAGTGTCCCGAAGAATGTTGCGGAAGCGAACGATTGCAAACACTGCCATCATTCCGAAAGCGGTGATCAAATTGTTGGAAAGCACACCCATGACGATGGCGACAATGGTGGGCATGAGGACGAGCGCGTTGACGAATGAGCGGGAATAGGAAAGTCCCGAATGCGTGAGCATGTACACCCACGCGATGATATGCCCCATGGCAAACGCCAGCAACAAGCCGAGCGCCATGGCGGGGAAATTTGTCGGCGCCATGCCGTAATCCCCATGAACCAAACCTGAAAAAAATGAATCCATACAATCCTTCTCACCGGGGCAGCAAAACAGCCATGCCCTCTTCACGGTGAGATCGTCGCGTATTCTTCACAAAAATGCTTCCTTGTTGTCAAGCATCCCGGCCATCAGGGGAAATACGAAGGCCGGTGTTCGTTAATCCCCAGTCCGCAGCTCGACACGGAAGTTGCCAAAACTTCAGGCTGTAGCGGATGTTTGTCGAATTCTTTGAAGCCGGGACCGGTTCCTTCTTCTCGCACGCGGCGCTCTGAAATTAAACTTCTCATCTTCCTACATTCAAAAGTCATCACGCCAGCGGCCCAGGAGATAAACGTTATCCAGCAGAAATTCGGTTCCCGCCTCGGCCGATAATTCGATGGAGAAGAGATCCACATCGCCGAGTGGCAGTTTGGGGAAACTCTCGAATGGAACCAGCACTTTGGTCCAACCCGTGGAAAGCTTCACCGTTTCAGGTCGCCGGGATATGATTTGGTTCGTCGAGAAAGCATTCGCAATCAACGTGAAAGCAGCCGTGCCGCTTCCCTTCTTCACGCGTAACCAAAGACCGATGCCCGTTGCGCCGTGCTCTTCCAAAAACCAGCCGCGCAGCCGCGTCGTTTGAATCGTCACCGAACGTTGCCCGACCGGCACACGCACCAAGAGGGCGGCGCGTCCGTTCTTCGCGGCGGAATCAGTGCGCACTCCCGCCGGATCCAAGACCTTCCAGCTATCCAACTCCTGTTCGAAGCCTTCGATGAACGCCCAGAAAAGTCGTGTCGGCTGTTCCAGTCCCAAGGCATGCGGATCCACGATACGCATCGGCGAAACTACAGAGCCCTGCGCTGTGCGCACCGCGACAAAATAGATGAGCGGAACATCCAGGCTGTCCACCGGCAATTCCGCGACCCAATTCGCTCCGCGCAAACTCATCGGGCGGGAACGCCAATCGCGTGCGGGCCAACGCCCCGGCGCGTCTGCACTGGCCACAAGGCGCAACTCGGAAATCGTTTCGCTTGCCGCGCACGTCACTTGCAATTGTCCCGCGACTGCTTCGGCGCGGAGCGTGACAAAGCGATTGGTGCTCACCATTGCGGTCGTAAGATTTTCCGGAAACACGGCGGCATTCGTAAGCCACCGATCCGCGTCCACTGCCGGTTCAGCCGCGAACACGGCGAGCATTTGCGATAGACTTTCCAGCACAGTGGGATCCGAAGCTTGGAATTCACGTGACTTGAAGTCGCGG
>JADMIO010703183.1_pt1 | contig 61574 bp, 58 predicted proteins | sample 8958161 | NCBI WGS metagenome assembly JADMIO01 (sample SAMN16585339, study PRJNA669376) | soil metagenome | isolation source: Crop rotation soil | place: USA: Cullars Rotation, Alabama | collected 2011
GCCGCGACTTCAAGTCACGTGAATTCCAAGCTTCGGATCCCACTGTGCTGGAAAGATGAACGCGAAGTAACCGCCCGTCGGTTACCCGAAGTCAGCCGACGCGCGGGCCTTTGGGCGGCGGCTCGGGCGCGTACGCGTCGTCGAAGTGGGGAGCGGGCTCGCCAGCCTTCTTCTTCGCTTCTTCGGCCTCGCGCTGTGCGTTCGCTTGCGCGATGCCTTCGGCGGTCGTGGGCTCGGGCGGATGCGGATTCGAGCCGGGTGGCACCTGACCTTGCGGCTGCGTGGGCGGCTGCGAGCCACCCGTCACCTTCGTGAACGCATCGTCGATCTGGCCGGCCACCGTCTCGACGGCCTTGCCGACCTCCTTCGCGCTCTCCTTCACCGCCGACTCGATCTTGTCCGTCGGGATCTTGTCGATCGCGCCCTTCGCGGCGCGGAAGAGCAGGCCAAGGCCCTGTTTGAGGTCGTCGACCGGCTTCGGCTTCTCATCGCTCATGGGCCCGATGATGACCATGCGCGGCGGAGCTGTCCAGCACCCAGGACGATCTAGCCGGCTTTGATGCGCGATACCGAGGCAGGCTGCCATGCCGTCACGCGGTTACGGCCCGTTCGCTTCGAGGTGTAGAGGGCCTCGTCTGCGGCTTTGAAGAGGCCTTCCCAGCGCTCCCCAGCCTCGGGGAACGTCGCGACGCCCAGCGAACAGGTCACCGTGAGCGGCCCGATCGCAGTGTTGAAGACCGTGCTCTCGAGCTCCTCGCGGATGCGCTCGGCGAGGAGAAGCGCGCCGGCCTCGTCGGTCTGCTCGCAGAGGATGACGAACTCTTCGCCGCCGAAGCGCGAGACCACATCCGTGGTGCGTTTCTGCTTCTCGAGGATGTTGGCGAGGCCCTTGATGACGACGTCGCCGACATCGTGGCCGTAGGTGTCGTTCACCTTCTTGAAGAAATCGATGTCGGTGATGAGGACCGAGAGCTTCCGCCCGAAGCGCTGTGCGGCGGCGATCTTCTGCGCGGCCTGATCGAGCATCGAGCGCTTGTTGAACAGGCCCGTGAGGCCATCGGTGGTGGCCATGGTCTCGAGCTTCTGCACCATCCGGGCGTTGGAGAGGCTGACCGCGAGGTGGCTCGCCAAGACCTCGAGCGTGGGACGGACCGTGTCCCCGAAGGCATGACGGCGTTTTGCCCCCAAAATCAGGGTCCCGAGCGGCCTTCCATGATGAAGAAGCGGCAACACGAGCAACGAGGGAATAGTCGGCCAGGGCAGGCGCTTCGAAAGTACGACCTGATGCGCCGGATCGAATTCCCCTTTGTACGGAAGCGGGAATCGATTCGTCACGACCATGGAGACCAGGCCGGTGTTCTGCTTGAACCGCTGGCCGACGAGGCCCTCGATCTCGCCGCCCTCGCTGCGCGCTGCGCAGACCTCATGGGTCTTCTGGGCTTCGTCCCAGATGGTGACGGCGGCGAGCTCGAAGCTCGCGATCTCGCGCGCGGCCCGAACGCCAGCCTCTACGACGTCCTTCTCCGAGAGCGCCGCGCCGAGCGCCTGCGCGGCGCGATAGAGCTTGCCCTGCTCGACCTTCGCCCGCTCGAGCTGAACGAAGACGCGCTCGTTCTGGATCGCGCGGAGGCAGTAGCGCGCAGCCTGCGCGACGAGCTCGTGCTCCTGAGCAGTGAAGCCACGGTTCTCTACGCGATCGAGCGCGAGGACGCCGCGAACGATACCGTCGTCGATGACGGGGATCGCGGCGAGCGCGCGCACCGGACAGGCATTCGCGTAGTACGGGACATTGTACGAGGGCCGGAGGTTCTCGAGGAGCACCGCCTCCTTCTTCGCGAGGACCGCGGCGAGCACGCCGTCGCCGATCGAGAAGGGCGCGTCGTGGATCTCGTCCGACGCCGTCGACAGCTCGCTGATGCGCAGGTGCGTCCCGGAGTCGGTGCGCCAGAGCAAGACCGCGGTGTGCAGGTCGAGGCACCGGCGAAGCAGCTCCAGTGCATAGTGCACGGATTGGTGGATCTCCTCGACGCTCGAGCGCGCGAGGCGCTCCTCGGCGTCCTCTTTCTGGGCGCCGGCCTCGCCCGCCCCGAGGAGGCGGTAGCTACGGGCGTCGTCGCGCAGCCTCTCGAGCTCTCGCTCGACGCGTCCACGTGCGGTGATACGGATGCGGGCCACTTCAGCGCGTAGGAGGAGCAAGTTGAGGAGCGCGAACGCGAACGCGAATCCAGCCTGCGTCGCGAGCGCTTCCCAGCTCGTCTCGCCGAGGGTCTTGTGACGAATCGCAGCGTCGAGGGCGACGACCCACGCGACGACGGCAAGGCCCGGCGCGGGGCGGCCGAACGACGCTACGAGCGCCACGAGGACATACGTGGCGGGCGAGAAGCGTCCGGACAAGGTCCCGTCGAAGCGAAGGAGCGCCGCATCGAGCCCAACGGCGAGCAGAGCGCCGAGCTCGAAGTCGAGGAGGAACTTCGCATCGCCGGTGAGGCGGAGCTTCGCGCGAAGGCGCTTCACGAGCAGAAGCGCCCAGACGACCGCCGCCGCGACGGGCAACGCGCCGAGCGGAGCGGTAGCCCCGCCGAGGACCACATAGACGGCGAGCGCGCACGTCAGCGCGATCCCATATCCCATGCGGATAATCCGCCGGATGAGGAGAGACGCACGGACGAGAGAATCCATCCCATACGCGCGTATCAGGGCGCCAACGAAGCGGCCAAACAGACGGCAATTCCGGTAACTTCGTTGACAGGGGAGAGGTACAACTTTCCGGTGACCGACGGCGCTGAACCCGTTCCCAGCTCAGGCACGCCGGCGTCCGTTCCGCCGTCTCTGCCCACGTCCGAGCCCACGCCGGCATCGACGGACGCGTCGCAGGCGCCGGTCGAGGCGGAGGCTGCGCGAGGATTCACGGGCGCTCCGGTCTCCGCTGCGCTCCTCGCGGCGAACATCGGCGTGTTTGCGGCGCAGATTTATCTGTCGCGCGATTACCGCAACGTGCTCGGCATGCCGGACGCCGTCCTCCGTTGGCTCGGCGCGAACGCTTCGCTCTGGACGATCGCGGACAATCGCCTCGAGACGCTCGTGACATCGTGCTTCTTGCACACGTCGATCCTCCACATCGCGCTCAACATGCTGGTGCTCTGGCAGGTCGGGCCACTGCTCGAGCGTGCGATCGGCTCGGCGCGATTCTTCCCGCTCTATCTCGCTGCGGGGATCGTCGCGAGCGCGTCGAGCGCGATCTGGGGGCGGTTCTTCGGCCTGTCGACCGTGAGCGTCGGCGCATCGGGCGCGCTCTGCGGCCTCGTCGCAGCGGCCACCGTCGTCGGCATACGCACGGAAGGCTGGCGAGGCGAGCTCACCGTGGGAATGGGCCGTTGGCTCGGGCTGATCGTCTTGATCGGGCTCCTGCGAGCGCTCTTTCCCAACGCCTCGCAGATCGACAACGCAGCACACATCGGCGGCGCGGTAGGCGGCGCGATCGTGGCCATCACCTGGCAGCGCGGCTTCACGTACGCACGGCGCGCGCAGCACGCGATCGTGGCCGTATCGATCGGTCTCGTTCTCTCGTGCGCGGCGGTCGTGTACATCCGCAACCACACCGACCCGTTCATCTTCATGAACGTCGAGGAACGCCTCCAGGCTTCCAACGCCGCGTACCATCGCGGCGACTGCAATGCCGCGCGCTCGGCGATGATGCGCGCCATCCAGATGGACCCGCAGAACCGCAACGTCCGCATCGGTGCGCAGGAGCTCGCGCGCGAGTGCTGGGACCCGTCGAGCGAAGCGCCGTCGCCGCGGATCCGGTATTGAGCGGCCTGGCACGCTCCGGCACATCGCGATTTTGCCGGGATTTGCGGGTATTTTCGCGTCGCGCGTGAGTCTCGGCGCAGGCGTGTAGTTTGCAACCGTCTCCACGTGGAGAACGGAGCGCCGTCCATGCAGTCGAGAGATGGACCGGGACGATTGGCGGCGACCGCAGAGGTCGCACACGACGGCGTGCTTCTCCTCGTCGGAATCGGCGGACGCTTGGTGGTGGTGTGTGCCGCCGCCGCGATGGATTCCGGTCTACGTCAGGTCGCTCTCTCAGGAGCGGACGAAGCATGCGAGCGCATGGCGACGATTGCGCCGCGCGTCATCGTCGTCCCAGGAACGATGGCGCGTGACGAGCGGGATCGCCTCGGCGTCGCCGCACGCGCGATCGACGCCGAGATGGTCGACCTGCCAGCGGTGGTCGCGCCCGCCGAAGTGAATCACTTGGTCGCTCACGCACTGGCCGTCGGCGAAGCGCGCCGCGCCAACGCCAGCGCCGCCGGCCCATCCACGCAACGAGCTCCCTGAATCGCCTAGCTCTCGAGCAACCCGCGGAGGCGCGAAGAGGCGCGATACGTTTCGGCGAGCGCCTCGTTCATCGCTCGCGAGATGCGTGCGCGCGCGCGGAGCACGGCGCGAGGGACGTGCAACGCGAAGAGCGAAGAGCGCGGAACACGCGGATGATGGCCGCCCTCTTGCGCGCCCGCGAGCGCGGCCTGCGTGCCTTTCGAGAGGAGGAACGGGACGAGGAACGCGAGATCGTCGTCGCTGTCGCGCGCAGCGAGCACGTAGAACTCGGTCGAGAGCGCGAGCGGACGAGCCCCGGCGATGGCGAGCGCGCTCGCATGAACGAGCGCGATTTGCCGCAAATATGGGCGTAAACGCGACACCACGAGATCGCCGGCGACCACGCGCTTCTTCGCGCTCTTGGTGCCCGCGCCGTCGCGCAGCGCGCCTGCGACGTCGAGAATGCCGTCGCGTGCGTGCGTCGTGTCGAGGACGACGGCATCTGCGGCTGTCTGCGGATCGATCCTCTCGCGACGCTCGACCACCAGCTCCCCGAGCAACACACCGTCACCCGCGTTCACCGCGCCCGCGGCGAGCACGTGACGCTCGGGCGCGAGGACGTAGTCGGGAGCGAGCTCCGCGAGGACACGCACGGCGACCTTCACGATGCGAAGCCCTCTTTCTGCAGGAACGGACCGAGCTTCGCGAGCACGTCGTCGAGATCGTGGTCGAGCCCGAACGGCGCGGAGCCTCGAGCGATGGGATCGCCCGCGGCGTCCTTCCCTGCGCGCTCGCTGATCAGGAACATGGCGCGCTCGTCGTCCTGCGGCTTCTCCCGTGCGGCGCGGCGCTTCGCGAAGAGCACGAACGTGCGCTGCGACGTGTGCGGGAGAAACGTCTCGCGCGGCAGACCGACCACGGCAAAGATCCGCGCTCGCTCGACGAGCCATCGCCGCATGCCGGAGAACGCGTTGCCGGCCGCCTTGTTGTACGGAAGAACGATCCCGAGTCGACCGTGAGGTCGCAAGAGCGCGACGGCGCGCTCGAGAAAGAGCACGTCACGCTCCGGCGTTCGCACGAAGCGAGCGAGCTCGAAGCCCGAAGCGTCGGCGCGACCGGCGAACGGCGGATTCGTCGCGACGACGTTCGCATCGGGGAGCTTCGCGCCACGCAGGCCGTCGGCACGCACGATGGTGGCCGGATCGCGGCCTTGCGAGAGCGCAACGAGCCGTGCGACACGAACCGCGCGTCCGTCGACGTCCGACCCGAACGTCTTCACGCGAGCGGCCGCGCGCGCATGAGCGAGGAACGCGCCCGATCCGCATGCCGGATCGACCACCACGTCGCGCGCCTGCGGAGCCAGCGCCTTCACGATGAAGTCGACGACGTGACGCGGCGTGAAGAACTGGCCCTTGTCCCCCTTCGCGATGCGCGGCACGAGTGACTCGAAGACGGCATCGAGCGCCTGCAGCCGGTCGTCGCCGCCTTCGAATGCCTGCGCGAGCAGCGCGTCGACGCGCGCGATGAGGGCCTCGCCGGCAGCGTCCGGCTCTGTGGACAAACTCATCCCTAGCTCGGGATGCGCGCGTGCGACTTTTCGAATGGCAGAGCTCGTCGCCTTCGACGTCTTTCCTACGATGCGTGCGGCAGCCACGCCGAACACCAGCTCGAAGGCGTCCTCACCGCTCGTCGCGAGGACGATCTCTTCGATGTGCGAGACGACGCTCGACGCGCTGGCGCCCGGCCTGTGTCGCCTCGACATGGCGAGCAAGGTAACCCAACTGCTGTCGCACGAACGGGTGACATCGCGCCGGCTGACCTTGCACGCCGGCGCGTAGGCCCCATGCTTATCGACGCTCCATGTCCGCTGCTCCTCATGAACGCCTCGAAGCTCTGGCAGCCACCCTCGTCCTTGGCTCGCTCCTCGATGATCTCCGCACGTCGTACGGATCGTTCGAGCTCCTCGATCACTGGACCCAGGGAGAGTTCCACCACGACCTCGTCGTCCGCGTTCCCGAGAGCGCCGCGGATCTGCCGGGGCGCGTGCTCGTCGTCGCCACGAACTGCAACGGCGGCGTGAAGGAGGTGCTCTCGTTCGACGCGCCTCCCGCGCGCGCGTCTCTCTGGTCGATGCGCTGCCCCGGCAATCCCGATTTCCCCGCGCCGCCCGCGACGCCGCTCGCCCGCTCCGCCACCGTGCATTGGTTCGATCCGTGCGAGCTGCTCGTCCCGGATGCGCGCAGCGAGCTCTTGCCCGAGCATCGCGTTCGCCAAGAAGGCGGCGGATGGACGTCGACGACATGTGGGCCGCGTCGCCCAACGTAGGCTTTCGCAACGATCCGTGAACGCCTCGGCGCTGGACCACCTTCGGCTATTCTGGATCGGATGCGCCGTGTCCTTGGTTTGTCGTTCGTCACGGTGTTCGCCGTCATCTGGAGCTGCACGGATCAGTCGAGCTCTCCGGGGACGACGACGACTCCTCCCGAGGTCGAGGGCGGCACGGATGGCGACGTCGATGGCTCGTCGGTCACCGGCGATCCGACCAAGGGCATCCTCCTCGAGGGCACCGTGCTCGGCGAGAAGGGCGCGTTCGAAGGCCAGGTGCTCACGCTCCCGAACGGCACCATCGGATGCGCGGAGGCGGGCAAGGCCTGCGAGGCCGATCCGGGCGCTGCTGGCGTCGCGCACGTCGTCGTGGACGGTGTCATCGCGCCGGGCCTCATCGACACGCACAACCACATCCTGTTCGACATCTTCGACGACTCGGATTGGCTGCCGAAACAGAAGTACCAAAACCACGACGACTGGACGAAGGACACGAACGAGCCGCGCTACACCGTCATGGTCGACGTGAAGCAGTGCCTCGAGGACGCGTCCCAGGGCAAGCCCGTGTGGTGTCCGGCCAAGTTCGACGGTGCCGGCAACCTGAAGTGCGAGATGGAGAAGTGGGGCGAGCTGAAGGCGCTCGTCGCCGGCACCACGTCGGTCGTCGGTCTCGCAGGCACCGCGCTGCCTTGCTATGCGTCGCTCGCACGCACCGTCGACACGCAGTTCAACGGCCTCGACACCGACAAGGTGCAGACTGCAGCCATTACGCCGAGCAAGGCCACGGCCGACGGCGTGTGCGCGAACTACGCGAGCGGAAAGACCGCCGCGTATCTGATCCATGTCGGCGAAGGTCTCGATCAGGCCGCGCGCGACGAGTTCACGAAGCTCGGCACGATCACCACCACCGCGGGCTGCCTCTACGCACCGCAGACGGCGATCACGCACGGCACGTCCTTCGGAGCGACCGAGTTCGCGCAGATGAAGGCGAAGAGCATGAAGCTCACGTGGTCGCCGGCGTCGAACGTCGCGCTCTACGGTGCGACCACCAACATCCCGATGGCGCTCGACAACGGCATCGTCGTCGCGCTCGCTCCCGATTGGTCGATGGGCGGCAGCCAGAACATGCTCGACGAGATTCGCTTCGCGAAGAAGTTCAGCGACACGAACTGGGCCGGCCGCTTGAAGGCGCAGGACATCGTCACGATGGCCACCAAGAACGCGGCGATCATTCTCGGCCTCTCCGACAAGATCGGAACGATCAAGAAGGGCCTGCTCGCGGATGTGTTCGTCGTTCGTGGACCGCGCGCAACGCCGTACGACGCCGTCGTCGGCGCATCGGCGAAGGACGTCGTGCTCACGATGGTCGGCGGCAAGGTCCTCTACGGCGACAACGATCTCCGCGCGATCGCCTCGGGCGGCGCGGCGTGCGACGACTTCGACACCTGCGGCTCGAAGAAATTCTTGTGCGCCGCCGAGCCGGGCGCGGCTCCGGACAAACGCAATCAGACGTACGCCCAGATCCACGACATCCTCGAAGGCGCGATGAAGGACATCGACATGGCTCGTCCGCAGGCGATCGGCCCTAATTTCAGCCCGATCGCGCCTGTCGTTGCATGTAGCGCGAAGTAGGTAACGCGCGTTCTCGTCTCGCATGCGTCTACGAAGCGCGCGTGCGCGGATGCCGTTGCGCTGCGTGTTAGAAGCGTGAGCCTATGGCATTGCGCTTTTCTCGCGGCACGGTCGGCTCCGCTCTCATCACGATCCTGATCGCAGGTGCTGGAGCGATGGCGTGCGCCAAGGGCGAGACCCCCGGAGACCTCGGACCGACGCTCGCGGATACGACGCAGCCGACGGAGCCGCCGCCGCCGAGCCAGAAGGTACCGCCGCCGAGCCCTCCGCAGATGGAAGAGGACAGCGGCGAGGGCACGAGCAGCAGCTCGGGTGGAAGCAGCTCGGGTGGAAGCAGCTCGGGTGGCAGCAGCTCCGGCGGAAGCAGCTCGGGTGGCGTGGACTCCGGTGGCGTGGACGCGGGGAGCGATGCCGCGAAGGACGCGACCGTGGATGCGCCCGTCGACTCGGGCGGCGGCGGATGCGTGACGGTCGCGCCGAGCAACGCATGCGGGCTCTCACCCCAGTGCGGATGCGCTGTGAACCAGACGTGCGACATCACGAATCTCACGAACGGCGCGGTGAGCTGCGTGCTCGCCGGCGGCGGGCCCACCGGCTCGTACTGCACGAGCACCACGCAGTGCGCGAAGGGCTTGATGTGCGGCTACAACGTCTGTCGTCCGTACTGTCCGACGGTCGGAGCAGCGTGCGCGAGCGTCGGCCAATGCGCGCAGTATTACGATCCCACGCTCGGCACGCCGGTGACGAACGGCAAGGTCTGCACGGTCACGTGCGATCTTCGGAGCCCGTCGGCGGCGTGCGGATCGAACAACTGCATCTTCGACACGACCATCAACGCGACCGACTGCGACAAGAGCGGCACGAAGGCGCTGTACGGCGCATGCACCCGCTACAACGATTGCCAGCAGGGCCTGGCCTGCGTCGACCACCCGCTGTTCGGCTACGAATGTGAAAAGTGGTGTCGCCTCGGGGCGAGCGACTGCGGGATCTTCGAGTCGTGCGAGGACGTCTACGGCGCGACCGCGCCCTCGAGCGGCGGCGTTAAGCTCGGCCACTGCCAGTAGGGGCGGACGGCAAATCGCGCTAGGCTCGGCCCCATGACGCAGGGGCTCGAGCGCATCCCGGATCTCGACGAGGCTTGGTCGATGGCCAGGCACGGCCCGCAGCTGCGCGCGGTGCGTCGCATTGCCGAGCGTTTGCACGACCGTTTCGTGTCCGGCCCGCGCTGCGTCTCGGTGCGGACGATGCCGCTGTCGACCCTCGCGTATCCCACGCGCTACGCGTTCTGGGCTGCTGCATTCGCGCCGGCGCCGTTCGTGATGATGACGCACCGCTGCGTCCTCGTGCAGTTTCTCCGTGACGGTGAGCTGAAGAACCTCCTCTTCAACCCGACCGACGTGCAGGCCGCCCGAGCCACGCCCTTCTTCGCGCGCATGATCGAGACGCTCGGAACGCGAATGACCGACATGGTCGCGGGCAAGTTCGACTCGCTCGAGTCGCAGCTCGCGCGTCTCGGCGTGATGCCGGCGGACATCGACTACGTCGCGTTCGACCACTTCCACACGCAGGACTTGCGGAGCCTCCTCGGCACGGAAGACGGCTCACGCCAGCCGCGTTTTCCGAATGCGAAGCTCCTCGCTCCGAAATCGGAGTGGGAGGACTGGGACGACCTCCATCCGATGCAGAAGGCGTGGTTCGTTCGCGACGGCAAGCTCGGAGTTCGCATGAACGACGTCGCGCTGACCGTCGGCGACCTCTCGCTGGGCGACGGCGTGATGCTGCTCCGCACGCCGGGTCACACCGCCGGCAATCAAACGCTCTTCGTCAACACCGAGTCGGGCGTCTGGGGGATCAGCGAGAACGGTACCTGCGCGGACAACTGGTCGCCGCTCGAGAGCCGCATCAAGGGCCTGTCGTTCCTCTGCAAGAAGCAAGACCTCGACGTCGTGCTCAACGCCAACACGCCGGAGTTCGGCGCGCTCCAATACACGTCGATGATCATGGAGCGCACGATCGTCGATCGCGTTCGCCGCGCGCCGGCGTTCGTGCAGATGTTCCCCTCGAGCGAGGTGACGCCGAGTCTCCTCGCGCCGGGCCTCGCGCCGTCGCTGCTGCATCGAGCGATCACCCACGGCGAAGTGGCGCGTCCGCAGCGCTCCTCGAGCGCGCGCATCGAAGACGCGGCACGCGCAACGAGTGGAATCTCAGCGTGAGCGATCCTCCCGCGGCGGCCGACCCGTACAAGAAAGTGCGCGGATCGTGGGGTTTTCCTGCGTTTGCGCGTGATTTTCCAGAGGATGCGGATCTCGCTGTGCTGGTCACCGCGTTCGCGGCCGGCGACTACGCGACCGTACGAACGGGCGCCCCTGCGCTCGCGGCGAAGACCGACAACGAAGACGTGAAGCGTGCGGCGGAGCTCTTGCGCGCGCGCATCGAGCCGGACCCGACCGCGCGGCTCTTCTTCGCGCTCACGGCAGCGCTGCTGGTTTTCCTGTTCGGCTGGTGGCTCACACACTCGGGTCCGCAACACCATGCGCCGGCGCCGCCGAAGCCCCCTCCGGCGGTGGAGTTCGTAAAGTAGTGAGACGGGGCATTGCGCGGTTGGTGATCGTCGGCACCGTTCTCGGCGGCAGTATCTCGCTCTTTCCGCGCGGCTCGGGGGCAACGGTGGAGGAGCAGCGCGCGCGCCTGCCTCCGCCCACCGAATGCCCGGACAAGGTCGAAGGCACGTGGTCGGCGCTCTACTTCGCATCGAACCGGCAATGGCTCGAGTACACAGCGGTGATCCGGCGCACCACGCCCGTGGCCGACGGCAACGCTGCCGGCCCGATCACCGTCGACATGACCGCGCATCTCTGGGACGGTCCGCAGAACGATCCGCGTTTGCCCCCGTGCAGCGGGAAGCAGCGCGAAGTGACCGTGACCATGCCGGGCAGCGGCAACGTGGACGCAGGCACCTTGCTCACGTTCCGCGCGACGACGTACACCGTGTCGAAGGTCCAGTGCGGAAACGACACGCGCTACTACCCTGACGACTTCAAGGGCACGCTCGAGCCCGCGCGCCAGGAGTTCCAGGCGCTCAACAACGACGGCAACACCGCGGTCAACGAGCCGGTCGTCTTCCGTCGTGTCCGCTGCCTGAACGCAGCCGGTCCTCAGCCGAGCAGCGGCCCGAACCGGTCGGGTACGGCCGCGAAGCCTCCGAGCTTCGCGCCGCCGAAGCGTCTTTTCTCGTGCGGTCGCTGACGATCGGTCATGCGCTCAGCGTGATCCACAACGGGGCATGATCGCTGCCCAGGCGCGCTTCCACGCGCTCGTCGATGTCGACGTCGAGCACGCGTGGGAGCAGCGTTCGCGAGATCAGCGCGAAGTCGACCCTCGACGCATCGAGGTCTCGCGCGCGCGAGTTGAACCACGTGTACTTCTTCGTGTCGGGGTGGAGCTCGCGGAACGCATCGACCACGTCGAGCGCCGGCATGAACATGTCGTTGAAGGCAGCCCGCGCCATCGCATGCGGCTCTTCGGTACGAAGGCGCGGGTGCGTGTCGATCTTGGCGCGCGCGACGTTCCAGTCGCCGACCAGAACGAGCTCGAGGCCCCGTTCGCGCATCGCCAAGCATTCATCTCGGAGCAGCTCGACGAAGCGACGCTTCCACACGTGACGGTCGCCTTGGTAGCGCCCGAGATCGTGATCCCAATACGGCTTGTTCGTCCCGTTCACGGCGTACACGTTCACGATCGCGAGTCTCGACGCCTCGAGCTCCGTGACGACGACGCGGCCTTCACGATCCCACGGCAGCGTGCGAGCGCGCAGCTCGGACTCGAGTGAGCCCTTCACGTACGTCGCGACGCCGTACATCCGGCCTCCCCGAAACGTGACGTTCTTCGGATCGTGCGCGAGCGAGAAATGGCACGAATACCCCGGCAAAACAGCGGTCATCGCCGCGGTGAGGACCGCATCGTCCGGACGCACGCGCACCTCTTGGAGACACAAGACCTCCGGCGCGCCCATCGCATCCACGAACGTCGCGAGCACACCCGGCGCGACGTAGCGCGACATGTTCTCGACGTTCCACGACACGACCTTCAGCACTGCTCGGCGAGAGCCTCCTTCGCGACGTCGACGTCGGAGAAGTGTCGTGTCTCGGTGCCCACGAGCTGCTCGGTCTCGTGACCCTTGCCTGCGATGAGCACGACATCGTTCTCGCCGGCGGCCTTCACGGTCATGGCGATGGCGCGGCGGCGATCGAGCTCGGTACGCACGCAGCGATGTCCGCGCAGGCCCTCCTCGATGGCGGCCGCGATCACGGCGGGGTCCTCGTCGCGCGGGTTGTCGGTCGTGAGGATCACGTGATCGGCGGGGCGAGCGGCTTCGCCCATCGGGCCGCGCTTTGCCTTGTCGCGTTTTCCGCCGGCCCCGAACACGACGAAGAGCTTGCCGTGGCCGCCCGCGCCGTCCGTGTTGCCGTCCGCGAGCTTGCGTGCAATCTGCACGGTTCTCGCGAGGGCATCGGGGCTATGGGCGTAGTCCACGACGACGTACGGCTTCTCGTGAACGACCTCGAAGCGCCCTGGCGGAGGCGGAGCCTCGGCGAGCGCGAGAACCGCGTCGGCCGGAGCGACGCCCGCCGCGACCGCCCCCAAGAGCGCGGCGAGCGCGTTCTCGGCGTAGACGTCGCCGATCGCACGAACGAACACCTCCGACGGCAGACCCGAAGCGGCATCGCGCACGGCACACGTGATGCGAGTGCCGCTCCACGAGACGTCGACCGATGAGGCCACGAGATCCGGCTCGCCCGACACCGGGCCGCGAGAAGGCACCGCATAGGACATGACCTTCACGCCGGCGGGCATGATCTCCTTCAAGAGATCGAACACGGGGTCGCCTGCATTGAGCACCGCCGTCGCGCCAGCGGGTAGCGACACGAAGAGCTGCGCCTTGCTCGCGAGGTAGTGCTCGGGGCTGCCGTGCGCGTCGAGGTGGTCGTGCGTGAGGTTCGTGAAGACCCCAACGCGACACTGCCACGCGCGCGCGAAGCCGTGCGCGAGCGCCTCGCTCGTCAGCTCGATGGCGGCGTATTTCCCGCCACGCTCGAAGCACGTATGCATCGCATCGACGAAGCCGGCATAGGTCTTTTCGACCGAGAGGGGCTCATCGTCGAGGAAGAAGCCGACCGTCGTCGCTCGAGCGACCGGGCCGGCACCCGACGATTTCGCCAGGCGCCTCAATGCCGCGGCCACCCACGCGGTGGTGGTCGTCTTGCCGTTCGTGCCCGTGACTCCGACGGTGTAGAGCTGCGAGCTCCAGGCAGGAGGAACGGGGACGCGTCGCGGTGCGATCACGTCCCCATCATACCAACTCGCTTACTCGATTTGGTCGATACAGCTCGTGGGGTCGGCCTTGCAGTAGTTCGCCGTCGTGATGCCTTCGTTGAGGCAGCTCGTGAACGCCGCACGACCCGTCGTGTTGAGGGCGCTCGCGAGGTCGTAGCACTCCATCTTCTCGAGGGGCGGCGTCGCACCGCCGTCCACGCCGCCGTCGGCGCTGCCGTCGCAAGAGGCGACGAGCGTGTCGCAGTAGCCTTCTGCACTGGGATCCGGACAGGCCTGGCCGAGTGCAGTCTGCACGCATGCGAGGACCGCGTTCTCGTTACCTTCGCACGACGGCAGAGCCACGATGCAGCTCGCGATCGACCGCGCGACACCCTTCTTGTAGTTGGGCAGGTATGACTCGCACTTCGCCATGCAGTCTATCTTCGCGCCCGCGCACGATGCGGCGGCGCCCGTGTCGTCGAGGCACGCGCCTCCGTCCTCGGTCGAGCTATCGACGGTGTACTGGTCCGCAGCCGCGTCGTACCCCTCGTTGATCGGACCAGGATTGGGCGTCCCGGTGTCCGCCGACTTCACGGTGCAGCCAGCCGCCGAGGCAGCAACGGCGCCCGCTGCGGACAGCGCGGTCGTCAGCAGCAAGAATCGGGCTCTATCGACGATCATATTCCAGTCTCCTTGTTACGTACGCAGGGCAAGGCGCTCGGACGGAACGCCAATCATCGCATCCTATTTGGGTATCGCGCGGAGTGCTCGGTTTTGGGCGAACCCGAGTGGTATATCCGTTGCGCGATGCGTCAGCTCTTCACCACTTTGTTCATCGGTTCCCTTGGCATCCTCGGCGCTTGCAGCTCCGATTCCTCGGGATCGTCATCGGCGACAGGCGGGCCCACGGGCCCTACCCGGTCGCTCTTCGTCGTACCCACGTCTCTCGACGAGCTGTCTGACAAGGCCTTCTTCGATCACCCTTTTCCGAGCGATCTGAGGAAAGACGCAAACGGTGCGATCGTATTCAAAGGTTTTCCGAACCCGTCGACCCTCCCTCTACTTGCTCAGTACATCCGGCAGACGGACGGCCTCCTCAAAGGCTTCTCGCCGGCAGCGGCTATAGCTCTGCGGTTCGACGGGCCGATCGATCCCGCGAGCCTCCCCGCAGATCCGCCCGCCACGCTCGCGGCGGATGCTTCCGTGCAGATCGTCGACGTCGATCCGGGCTCACCGGAGCACGGCAAGCGCCGGCTCGCGCAGATCCACTGGCAGGGCGAGGACGAGGCGGTCTACTGGTCGACGAACACGCTCGCCGTCTTGCCGATGCTCGGACGACCGCTTCGTCCGAAGACACGCTACGCGGTCGTCGTCACGAACAAGGTTCGGTCGATGACCGGCGCGTCCGTCGGGACGAGCGCCGACCTCGAAGAGGTGCTCGACCGCAAGCCCACGACGGACCACACGCGTGCCGTTCACGACCTCTTTGCGCCTGCAGTGAAGGAGCTCGCGTCGGCCGGCGTGGCGACTGCCGACATCGTGCACCTCACAGTGTTCACCACGAACGATCCCACCGAGGAGACGTTCGCGGCGATGGACGACGTGAAGGTGAGCGTCCCGGCCCCGACCGCGCGTGATTGGGCGAAGAAGGAAGAGGAGGCCGATCTCGTCGTCTACGAAGGCAACTACGGCCCCTCTCCGAACTACCAGGCCGGCGCGATCCCGTTCCGCCAGCCTGCCGACGGCGGCGGCTTCCAGATCGTCGACGGCAAGCCGAAGTTGCAGAATACATTCGATCTGCGCTTCGCCCTCGCGGTCCCCAATGCCACGAAGTGTCCGGCTCCCGCCGGCGGATATCCGATTGCCCTCTACGGGCACGGCACGGGCGGCGACTACCGATCGTTCATCGACGACGGCACGGCGCGGGCCGCCGCACAGAAGTGCGTCGCGATGATGGGCATCGATCAGATCTTCCACGGCACGCGTCCCGGCGCTCCTGCTCCGAGCGACCCGCAAGCCACGACCACGATTCAGCTCCTCTTCTTCAACCTCGACAACATCCTCGCGGCGCGCACGAACAACCGTCAGTCCGGGATCGACGTCGTGCAACAGGCGCGGCTCTTCACGGACAGCAAGGTGAAGGTGCCTGCCGCAACGTCGAGCACCGGAGCCGAGATCGCGTTCGACGGAACGAAGGTGATGTTCTTCGGTCACTCGCAGGGTGGCCTCAACGGACCGCTCTTCCTCGCGGGCAGCGATCTGGCGCGCGGCGGTGTGCTCAGCGGCGCCGGTAGCGATCTCGCGCTCGCGCTCCTCGAGAAGACCAAGCCCGTCGACGTCGCCGCCGCGTTCCGCCTGCTCGTCGGTCTCGGCGACAAAGATGCAGCGGGCGAGCTGAACATCTTCCATCCCGTGATGACGCTGACGCAGTCGATCGTCGATTCTGCCGATCCGCTCGAGTACGGCGGCTTCATCACGCGGGCGCCGCGCGCAGGCCACTCAGCGAAGAGCATCTACCAGACGGAGGGCGTCGGCCCCGACGGCGTCGGCGACTCGTATGCACCGCCTCACGGCATCGAGGCGCTCTCCGTCGCCATCGGACTGCCGAGGCAGCTGCCGGGTGTGCGGCCGATTGTCGAAGCGGGCTGGGCGTCGATCGCGGATGTCACGATCGCCACCGACGGCACGAGCGGCAACCTCGCCGACGGAAAAGCGAGCGGCGTGCTCGCGCAGTTCGTACCCAAGGCGGGCAGCGACGGTCACTTCGTCGTCTTCGACGATCCGAAGGCGCGCGGGCAGGCCGCATCGTTCCTCGCGAACCTCGCAGCCGATCCGAAGGGCCGCGTTCCGGCGCCGTAGGCTCAGAACGCCACGCGCCGGCGGGCTCTCGCGCGGACGCCGAGCAGGAACAGCACGAAGAACACGGCGAGGACGCCCCCGATCACGGTGGGGTTGCTCTGGAACAGCGCCCGCTCGCCGCCGAGCACGATCCCGGCGAGGCCGCCGAGAAACGCGCCCGTCAGTCCGAAGAGCACGGTCGCGACGAGACCCATCGAGCTCTTCCGAATGAAGACACGAGCGATGACACCAACGACGAGACCCGACAGGGTGAACAGGAGGATCGACACGGCGCGCGCTGCCCGTGCAAGCCACGAGCCACGAGTGAGACCACACCATCACCGCCGCGGTCCCGATCAACGCCCATGACGGGCCACCGCACGACGATCCCACGTGAGGCGGATCCGCGGAGACAACTTCACTCGCACTTCTTCGCGACCGGATCGCAGTCGCCCTGGTTGCACGCCGTGTTCGCGTCGTAGACCGTTCCATTCTTGACGCAATACGAGCCGGCAAGGTCGCTGGTGCTCGGGCCGATCGACGTGACGAGGCTCGTGCAAGCGAAGCCGTCCGGGCACGAGCAGTATTGCTGCCCGTCATCCGTACGGCCGCTGCCGTTCGCGCAGCGGCACGAGCAGTAGACGGCTCTGTTCGCGGCACGATCGACGCACTGGGCGGGGACGAGCGATTTCTTGGGAGAGCTCCCCCCGCTGCCCGTGACCGCCTCGCCCTTCGAGGGTGTCTTGCACGCGCTTGCGCCGCTGGGGCCCATTCCGTCGACGGTCTGTCCGTACGGACAGGACACGCGGCCGCGGAAGTGATTGATGAGGCACACCGACGTCGCGCAGCTCGGCGACCCGCTCTCGACGTTCACCTCCCTCTCTTGGAACCCGCCGAACGTCGCGTCGTTTTCGATCAGCGGCACACATGGGTTGCCGACGCTCTCGGACGCCGAGCCCGCGCCGGCGCTGCATCCGGGCACGGCGCAGAGGGCGCTGCCGAGAGCGACGAGAAGAAAGACCGCCGAGCCCGCGAGGCGTGACTTCATCCCCTGATGATGGCCGAGATCACGCCGAACCGTCGCCCCATCGCGCTCACAACGCCGTGAGCGCGTCGATTCGAGCCTTCATTTCCGAGGCGAGGTCGAGCCCCGCGCTCGTGGTGAACGCGTAATCGGCCGGAAAGTTCTTGCGCAATTTGGTGCGGGCACCATCGGGAAAGCTCGCCGGGGCGGCCAAAATGGATGCGGTCGTCTCCGCCGTGCCGCCGTGTTGATGACAGCCGATGCAGCTCGTCTTGGCGGCGTGATCGCCTTGTTCGAGATAGGGATTCGAGCACCACGACGACGGGTCGCCCGCCTCCATGCGCGCCGTCAGGTCCTTCTCTTCGTACGCCGTGACGACGCACATCTTGTAATGACTCCACGGCCCGCCGAGCGAGGTCACGCCGGCCGGGCGATCGCTGCCGAAGTCCGTGTTCGGGTCGTTCGACCACCACAGCGTGATCCACGCCCAGTCACGCAGCTCCTTCGTCATGATGTGGACCGCCGCGAGGCGCATCGACGTGTCGGGCGTGAGCTGCATCGTGTAGATCGAGCTCTCGTCCGGATTCGCGTGTCCGTCGCCGTCGCCGAAGTTGCCGGCCGCGAGCTTCGTCGCGAGCGATGCAGGTGAGGTGTCGAACGTGGGCAACGGCGCTGACGCAGGCATCCAGCGCATCTTCACGGCCGCCGCATCGATCGGGAACTCGCCGTCGAGGCATGACGCGAAGCTCGTGGCGCTCAGCGGATCTCGCTCTGCGGGCGGCACTTGGCACGCGGCGATCTCCGGATAGCTGCGCAAGAGATGCGCGACATAGGCCGGGCTCATGAGCACGCGCGCATCCTTGCCGAGAGAATGTACGCCGGAAGGCGTCTGCAGCTCATGCAGCCGCGCGGCTCGGCGCTCGGCGGTGAAGCTCGCGAGCGTTGGCGCCATCGTCGCATTCCAGGGAAAAACCGCGGCGATTTGGCTCTCGCTGAATCGCGCGTGCGCGGTCTTCTGTGCGTTCGGGAGCGCGCGAAAGAGTCGATCGAACATCGGGAGGACGTCGTCACGCGAATACCAAGTCTGCATGCGAGGAAGCGTCAGCTTCTCGCCGGGCGTGGGATGCGCTGCGATCGTCACCGGCGTGACGACCTTCTCGACGATCTTCCACGCCATCTTGCGCCGCTCGATCATGCTCGCTTCGAGCACGGGGAGCTGCGCGCGCAGAGATTTGTCGGCGGGGTATTTCGCGGCCCTGCCGATCAGCAATCGATCGATCGGCTGCGCGCCCTGTTCGACGGAGCCGATCGAGTCGTCAAGGCTCTCTGTCACGCATGCGCCGAGTACGAGTACGAGTACGAGTACGAGTACGATTTGGGCGCGACGGGTCACGGACCGCCCATCCGCAGCGCCGCATCCGACGCGGCGAGGTACTCGGTATGGGTCACCGTGTCGCGAACGAGGAAGTAGAGCCACCCGTCGGCGCGGAAGTGCGGATAGAGGGCGTACTGTCCGGCGGCCATCTTCGTGAGCCGCGCTTTCGCGCCCGTCTTCAGATCCGCGATCATGATGTTCGACGAGTGGTTCGGCAGCGCCGCCTGATCCGGCTCCGTCGTGTCGACGTACTGGTGGGTCACGATGAAGCGCTCGTCGAAGGAGAAATTCGCCTTCCCGCCCTTCATGCAGATCTGCGCGCGGAGGGGAGCCTGCACCGTCAGCGCGCCGGCGACGTCGTGTGCGTCGACGGCGTGGACGCGGTAGCCGCCCTGCTTCGCGCCGCCGCTGTAGCGTGCCACGAGCATCTTCGTCGACGGCGAGAGCATCACGTCACCCTCGCTGGGCATCGTGACGGCGATGGAAGGGTCGGCGCGATAGGCCGCGCCGTCGTTCACCATCGGCGTGAATCTCGTCTGCGAAGACGGACCGAACGCGGCAGGCAGCGGCGCGACGACTTGATTGCCGCCGTCGTCGTTCTCGTGGTCGCCGATCGTCATGAAGTAGCGCGTGCCGTCGAGTGAGCTGCCGATGCTCATGTAGACGTCGTTCGCGAGCGTCGTGCACTTCGGCTCGAACAGCGAAACGGACGGCGACGCGAGCGCCGCCGCGTCCGCGAGCAGGCTCTGCCGGCACATGTGGATCCGGCCGTCGGACTGCGAGCCCGCAAACGCGAAGCCGTCGTTGCTCGGCAGGAAGAACGGATCGTAGTCGGCCGCGATCGTGATCGGCGGCGCCGTCTCGGGCTTCGAGAGATCGACGACCTTCGCGCCCGGATTGAACCCGAAGCCGACGTAGCGGCCATCTGCCGAGCTCCGCACCCAGTAATGCGAGCCCTGGGTGAGCTGTCGCAGCTTGCGGACCTTCTGCGTGACGCCGACCGCTCCGATCTGCGTGGTGATCTCGGGCAGCGTCGTGAGACACCCGACGCCGCTCGCTGCGGCGCCGCAGCCGTACATCGGCGTGGTCAGATCGGCGAGGCGCGCGCCCCATCCGTCCGTGTGCATCTGCGTGATGTGCGTTTGCAGTGCGGGCGTCGTCGAGTCCACGCATCCGTCGGCGTTGCCGACCTGCGCGTCGGCATCCGCGTGCGCGTCGGCATCGGCGTGCGCATCGGCGTCCGCGCCTGCGTCGCTCGAGATCGCGATCGCTTGATCGAGCTGAGGCATCCCGCGCAGGACCCAACCTTTGATCTTGGCGAAGTCAGCGGCGGCCATAGGCGTCCGATTGCGCGGCATCCCGGCCTGCGCCGTGAACTGCGCGAACGCGGTAGCGGCCTGTGCCGGCGGAAAGGCGTCGTCGAAGAGCGTCTGCATCTCCGGCAGTGACGCGCCCGCCGAATAGAGACCGAGCTTGTGCGCCGAGAACGCGCTCGAGGGATTCGACGGGGTCGAACGCAGACAGTCGACGCGCTGCATCGCCGTCAGTGACGCGGGCGCGAAGCACGCAGCATCGACCGCCTGCATCGCCTTGCCCCACGTGCGGACGTTCTCGGGCTGCGAAGCATGACAGCCTTTGCACTTGCCGGTCGGTCCGCCGATGAACGCGAGGATCTGTTGCGCGAGCGCGAGATCCTCCGCGGTCGTCGCCTGCTCGCTCGTCTCTGAATTCTCTCCGCCGAGCGGCGAAGTACATCCGATCTCGACCAACACAGGAGCTGCCGCAACAGCGAGGAGGAGGAGAGGAGTCAGTGGCAAGCGACGCATCGCCGGCCGTTCTAGCTCGTCCTCCCCTCGAGGCCAGCGCGGCGTGGCGAAATTCGACGTTTCCGATTTGGAACGATGAATTCGAAAAGCGCTGCGACTACGTGAGCTTCACGGCGCTCGTCGACGCAGTTGCTGTCGGATCACCTCAGCCGCGGGCATCGGTCACGCGCTACCGCAGCGCGGAAGCAGCACTCCTCGGTCGGACGAATGACTCGAGAATATCGGTATTAGAGATACTTACGATTTATTAGCATTAGAGATACTTTAGATTTATTAGTATTAGAGATACTGGCCTCGCGTCGTGAGCCAGGTGAAAGACCAACCATGCGGCAGCTCATCACGAGTCCGAACCAAGTCGGCGAGATCGTTCGTGGAAGGCGCAAGTCTCGCGGGCTTTCCCAGCAGGCGGTGGCCGGGAAGCTCGGCATCACGCAGGGCTACCTCTCGACGCTCGAGGGCGAGCCTGCGCAGCTGACCCTGCAGCGCCTACTCGACCTGGCCAAGCTCCTCGGGCTCGAGCTGGTGCTCCAAGACAAGTCGGAGCGGGCGCGCGCCAAGGCAGAGTGGTGAGCGATGGCGCGCCCGTCGCGTGCGCGAGCCCTGTCGGTATGGGCGAACGGTCTGCACGTCGGGCGCTGGTTCGTTCCGGCGACCGGCCCGATGGAGCTGTCCTACGATCCGGCGTGGGTCGCGTCGGCGGAGGGGCGGCCGCTCTCTCTGTCGCTCCCGATGAACCTCGACGGCGTGGCCCTCAAGGGCGACAAGATCGGCTTCTTCTTCGACAACCTCCTGCCCGATGCCGAAGCGATTCGAAGGCGCGTGCGTACCCGCTTCGCCACCCCGAGCGGTGACGCATTCGACTTGCTCACCGCCATTGGACGCGACTGCGTGGGTGCACTGCAGCTCTTACCCGAAGGGGAAGAGCCGGTGGGGGTGACCAAGATCTCCGTGACGCCGCTCGACGACGCGGGCGTCGAGAAGATCCTCCTCGGAGGGATCGCACCTCCCCTGGGCGCGAGCGAAGAGGCCGACGAGGAGGACTTTCGAATTTCGATCGCCGGCGCGCAGGAGAAGACCGCGCTGACCTGGCACAAGGGACGCTGGTGCAAGCCGCACGCGTCGACGCCGACGACGCACATCTTCAAGCTGCCGCTCGGGTTCGTAGGCACGCGCAAGATGGACATGAGCACGTCGCTGGAGAACGAGTGGCTGTGTGCGCAGCTTCTCCGCGGCTACGGGGTGCCGGTCGCGTCGTGCGACGTGAAGCGCTTCGGCGCGACGAGCGCGCTCGTGGTCGAGCGCTTCGATCGCGTCCTTCATCGATCGGGTCGCTACTGGCTTCGGCTCCCGCAAGAGGACTTCTGCCAGGCTACGGGCACGCCGAGCTCGTCGAAGTACGAGTCGGACGGCGGGCCTGGGCTCCGCGAGATCGCGCGAGTGCTCGCAGCTTCGGAGGCGCGGGATGAGGACCTGACGACGCTGATGCGAGCGCAGCTGCTCTTCTGGATGCTCGCGGCGATCGACGGGCATGCAAAGAACTTCAGCCTCCGGCTCCTCGCCGAGGGTCGCTATCGCATGACGCCGCTCTACGACGTGCTCTCGGCGTGGCCTGTCACGGGACCACGTCATGATCAGCAGCATGTGAAGAAGCTGAAGCTCGCGATGGCGCTGCGCGCGAAGAGCAAGCACTACAGAGTCGCCGAGATCCAGCGGCGGCACTTCAACCTCACGGCCGAGGCATGCGGCCTCGGGCCTGACATGGAGGCCATCATCATGGACGTGATCGCACGGACGCCGAAGGTGATCGACGACGTGGGTTCGAGCTTGCCGAAAGGCTTCCCGGCGGCGCTCTTCGATTCGATCACGAAGGGCCTGCGGACTGCGGCGACGCAGCTCGAGCGCATGCCACCGCAGTGATCGCCGCCACTCAGGCGCGCGCTCGCCTCGCTTTCGCAACCTGCCGGCAGTTCGAGACGGTTGCACCGTCTCCATTCGCCCAGCGCGCATCGTCCGAGAGGGGTTTGACCGTCTCGACTCGCGCGGCGCGAGTCGTCCGAGAGGGGTTTAACCGCTGGGATTCGCCCAGCGCGACCCGTGCGAGGGGGGTTTAACCGTCTCGACTTGCCAAGAGCGCGCCTTCCGAGAGGGGGGCAACCGTCTCTGCGCGCGCCGCGAGAATCGTCCAAGGGCGGTTAAGGCGTCTCGATTCGTTCCGCGCGAGTCGTGCGTGGCGGGTTGAACTCTCTCCGTTCGCGTCGCGCGAGTCGTCCGAGGGGCGTTTGACCGCCTCCGTTCGCGTCGCGCGCGGTTCCGGAGCGACTTGAACGCACGGCGCAAGCGACGCACATGACCGGTCATGAGTGCGGTCATGACCGGTCATGTGCGGTCGGAGGCTTCTACTTCCCCACGCCCTTGGTGAGGAGGTCGACCTTTGCCGCCGGGATGTGCTCGAAGCGGAGATCCGCTCCCTGACCTGGCTTCGTCGCAACGGCCGTGACGACGGCGCGGTCGAGTCCGAGCTTGCGGAGCCGCCGCTGGAGAAGGTCGGCGAGCTGGCGCTCGTCCGCAGTGGTGGTGCGTCCTCGTGGACGAGCACCCGCGGCGCCGTTGCTCTTCGCCCGGCCCTGCCTCAACGTCGCGGCCGCGCGCGTGAGCTCGTTCGCGCTGGCAACGCGTGGCGCGATGGTGCGTCCGCCCGGAAGCTCGATCTTGGCCTGGCGATAAAGTCCGGCGGCTGTGTCGTCCTCGGGCGTTGCCTGGGCGAGAGCGACCATCGCCATGGCCTTCTTCGATCCCATCGAGAGCGCCTGCTCGCGGGTCATCGACGTCACGACCGCCACGAGCTGCTGCCCCGTCGCGGCGGAGATGCCCGCATCTTTCTCACAGACCTCGGCGAAGGTCTTGCGTCCTAGCGCCGCGACCATCTCGCGCTTCCGGAGCTGCGCGAGCGCCTCGCCAATTTCGTAGAACGCTTCCGTGATCTCCTTCTTGCGGCGCGCGATGAGCGCGAGGTGACCGTGCGCTTCGCGGAGGACGCGCGCGTGCTTTGCGTTCACTGCGGCGGTCGCGCGACGAGCGAGCGCAACGGGCACCGCGGCGGTCGACTTGTCGTTCTTCCTGGAGACCTTGCGGGTGGCTTGGGTAGTCGGCATCGCGCGAATGCTATGCGCGACGGCGACGTCCAGACAACGACGGGTTCGACCTGCATCCCGCTGTGCATTGACAACACCGGGGGGAGGGGGGCTCTAATCGATGGTTCGGGGGAGGGCTGCCGGTGGCGAAGGTGCTGCTCGTGGAGGACTACGTCCCCGCGGCGCGTGCGGTCACGCGCTATCTGCGCGCGCACGGCGTCGACACGCACCACGTGACCACGCGCGCGGGTGCGCTTCGCCTGCTGCGAACGTCGACTCCGTGGGATGGGTTCCTCCTTGATCTCCACCTCGTCGAAGCGCTCGATGGGTTGGAGGTGCTCGATGCGGTCCTCGCGGCGCAGCCGGACGCGCCTCGAGCGATCATCTCCGGCTCTCTGGCTCCAGCCGTGCACAATCGCGCGCTGAGATGCGGCACCCCGTTCATCTGCAAGCCGTGCGGAAAGGAGGAGATCGGCGTCTTCGCGTTCGAGGTGCAATGCGCATGCATCGCCGAGCCGAGGCTTCGAGCGCACGTGGTCGCGTTCGGACGTAGCGCGAAGCTGTCGTCGACCGAGCATGCGATCATCGCGTGGCTCGTCGTTGGGCGGACGCGCGAGAGCTACCTCAACGCGACCGGTGTCTCACTGAAGACGTTCCATGCTCACGTCGGCGCGATCCTGCTCAAGGCGAAGAGGGTCGGCCTCGAGGTCGACGACAGGAAGGACCTCGTCATCGCGATGTTACGAAGCGCGCGCGTTGCCGGAACGCGATAGATGCATGTGCCACGCATCTACGGGGGCCAGCCCCCGTGACAAACGTCGCGGATTGCGAGTTCTCGTCGCACGCGTTCTCTTCGCTTTCGCCCGAGGGTGCATCGTGCACCTGGCGCGTCGCGAGAGGAGAACGCCGTGTACGGATACCTGGTGCAGGACTGGATCACGATCATGAGCCGGACGACGGGAGTGACCGTCACCCAATCGGAGGCCGACTGGATGAGCTTCCAGCCCTACCAAGACATCGTCTTCTGGCTGGAGGTGAAGTCCGTGACGCTCGCCGGCCTCACGTCGATCACGCTCGACTACGAGACAGCTCCTGCGAAGGACGACTCACTGTTCGTGAAGATGATCACGACGACGGCGCTGACGGCTGCAGTGAGCCGCCAAGACAAGGTCCTGCTCTCGCAGAATCCCACCGTGCCGCTCGCGCGCTGGGTGCGTTGGAAGCTGACGCCGACGGGCACGCCAACGGGTGACTGGGGCCTCTGCTTCCGCATCTACGCGGCGGCGAACGCCGTCAGCGCTATCTAGAGGTCGCTACGAGCAAACCAGAATGGACGGGTTTCTCTTCCAGGATTGGACGACGGTGTCGTCAGACGCCACGTCGACGCTCGTCGCTCAGTCCGAGGACGGCTGGCTCGATTTGCTCGACTACCGAGACATCGTCTTCTGGCTCGACGTGAAATCGATCACGCTCGGCGGAGCCGCCGCCATTGCGATCCTGCTCGAAACGTCGCCGTCGAAGGACGAGAGGCTCTTCATGGCGATGGATTCGTTTCCGCTCTCGCTCACGACGACACCTCTCATCCGCAAGGTGCTCGAGGCGCAGAATCCGGCCGTTCCGGTTTGCCAGTGGGTGCGCTGGCGCCTGCAGGCCGCGGGTCCGGCGACGAAGTGGGGAGTGACATTTCGGCTTCACTGCGCCGCCAATCGCGGCGGTATCGGCTGAACTCCAATGCTCCTTCAAGACTGGACGACCATTCAAGGACCCGCCTCGAGCTCGCTCAGCCAGTCTGCGCCGGGGTGGCTGAACTTCGAGCGCTACCGCGATGCGATGTTCTGGCTCGAGGTGGCGAGCCAGACGACGCTCAACACCGAGCTCTACATGAACTACGAGACGGCGCCGCTCCTCGCGCCCGACGTGTTCACGCCGATGGTCGCGGAGTTCTTGATGACGACGTCGAGCACGCCTGTCGTGACGACGGTGCTCCTCTCGCAGAATCCTCTGTGTCCGATCGCCGGCCTGGTGCGCTGGCGCATTCGTCAGAACGCCGCCGGCGTATGGCGCGTCACCTTTCGAATTCACTGTGTGGGCAAGTGGAAGGGTTGAGGTCGACTCGAACATGTTCAGCGGACTCATGCAGGACTGGTCGACGATGCGCGGAGAGGGAACTGCGACGTTCGTGCAGGCCCGCGCGGACTGGTTGGACCTGGTGGACTATGCCGACGTCGTGTTCTGGGTCGAGGTTCGTTCCGTCAGCAACCCCGGCGCTGGGAACATCGTCCTCACGTACGAGACGGCTCCGGCGATGGAAGAGTCGCTCTTCCAACCGCTCGGAACGGTGACGCTCGCAGTGGCTTCGACACCTGTGATCACGAAGGTCGAGCTCGGCTCGAATCCTTCCACTCCCCTCGCGCGGTACGTTCGTTGGAAGCTCGCCGGCACCGCGGCAGGCAGCTGGTCGGTCTCGCTGCGCATCTTTGCCATGGCGAACAAGGGCTCCGGGGGCGCGTTCAACGTGGCCAGCCTGGCTCTCACCGGTTGGTGGCGCGCGAGCTACGCGGGATCGCCCTGGGTGGGTACGGCGAGCAACGGCACGTCGGGCTCGCACGATCTCACCGAGGCCACGAATCCGCCTGCGGTCGGTACTGCCGTAAATGGACTCGCGCCGGCGGATTTCGACGGAACGAACGACCAACTCTCCAACGCTTCTCCGATCACCGACTTCGTCTCGGCGTCGGCGGGTTCGATCGCCTGCCTCTTTTACGCCGACGCGGCGTTCGCCGATGGCGGCTCCACCGCTTACTACAACATGCCAGGGCTGTTCATGAACTCGGTGAACGGCTACCTCGCGCTGACCTTCTCGACGAGCGGCGTGCGCCTCGGCAGCTACGACACGGTCAGCGCCCTCTTCGATTCCGTCGCCGCAGCTTGCGGAACCGGAGCGTGGCACCTCGGGCAAGGACGATGGGATTCGACCACGCTGGAAGTGCGCGTCGACGGTGGGGCGTGGCAGACCATGGCCAAGGGCGTCACGCTCAACACCGATGGCATCTCCGTGGGCACCAGCTTCAGCGCTGCCAACTTCTTCGATGGGAAGATCCTCGAGCTCATGTCTGCTCAGTCTCGATGGTCGGACAGCGACTTCGACAACATCAAGAGCTACGTCAACGCGCGCTACGCGCTGAGCCTTTGAGTCACTCTCTCCAATCTGACGAGTGCTCGGCATCTGTCGTGGATTCGCGCACTCGAAGAAGGGATACCGTCCGATGAGCAGAACAAGAGAAGCGCACCTCATCGAACGCAGCTCGAAATCTGCGCACGTCGGCTGCGGATCGGGCGGCTGCGCGGGGGGCTGCTCAGGCAGCTGCAGCTCGTGCAAGGGATGCGCGTCCGGTCCTTCGCGTGGATCGCAATCCGCATCGGCATCACGCACACAGGCTTCAGCGTTCGCCTCGCTCGCCGCGCACATTGGCAGAGACGAAAACGCGGCGCGCGTGCTCATGCGAGCTCCGCATGCGCAGATCCAGAAACTGGGATCCCTGAGCGACGCGCAGAGGCGCGCTCTCTCAAGTTTCGACGGCGAGTCGCTTCGAGCGGCGATTGTCGACCTTCACGACTACGCGTGGAACGTCGTCGCGAGGCGTGGTGTGCCGGTACAGCTGCACATCGACGGTGGCCGCGATGACGAGCACGAAGGTGGTGCTGATGGCGCCGGGCGAACGTCTGGCGGCGCCGCCCAGGCGGAGGTTGCGGGCTTTCACGCCGGCCTTGAGGTCGCGGCAACCGCTGAGCCCAAGGGACCACCCGACGCGGCGGTTACCCGCCCGTCAACGCCCGGCTCCACCCCAGGGGACCTTCGCGGGTTGGACGACCCCCTCGAAGCGCCCAACCAGAACACGAGCGTCGGTGAGTCCCCGCGGTCAGCGGAGCGAGGGGGAGGAGCGGGAGGTGGCGGTGGAGGCAAAGGGGAGGCCGGGAGTGGAAGCGGAGGTGGCGGCGGAAGCGGTGGTGGTGGTGGCGGTGGCCGTGAAGCCACGAACGAAGGAGACGATGGGCCCTACCAAAAGCCGCGGCCCAAAGACAAGTCGGGCCCAAATTCCGCCCCGCCGAACCCGCGACCGGGACGGCTCATGGGCGGTTCACGCGGACAACTCAACGTTGGCGACATGCTCGCCGCCGCGAAGGCCGAGCAGCTAGGCTCCGGATCGCGCGGACAGTTGGGTGTTGGCGATATGCTCGCCGCCGCGAGAGCCGACCGACTTGGGACGGGCTCGCGGTCGGAGCTGGGTGTGGGCTGGATTTTCGGGGGTGTAGAACAGCGAACCGGCTACTATCCGCCGTACGAGTGCACAAAAGACCCGAATTCGTACGCGTGCCGTTTCGCCCGGTGCGACAAGCAGATCAAGGATGCGTGCGCGGACGCGGCGCGCTTCGCAAATCAAGTCTGCATCAATAGAGGCATGGCACGCGGGATGACTTGGCAGAAGGCTGCGACCAATTGTGCGATTCTCAACATCGAGCGAGACACCTTTCAGCGCTGCATCTTCGATTCGTGCCCATGATGCGTCGCCCCGCTCGTGTCGCCATCGCGATCGCCATCCCCGTGCTCGGTGGATGCTCTGGAACGTCCGGGTCGAAGGATGTTCGAGCGGAGCCTGGTGGGACCGAACCTGAATGGTTCACGAATGCGGTGGCCGCAAGTCGCGAAACCATGGAGATGCGCTGCGACGATTTTGCTCCGCTGGAGATTCTGAGGACGTCTGCGCCACTTTACGTCGCGTGCATTGGTGAGGCCTCGATGGCCGCAATCGCGTCACGGGAGAAGGTCTATCGCGACGCGCTTTCCACGTGCATCTCTGACCATCGGGTGGCGCGGCCAGTCTCATGTTGTTTCCGTGCGGTTACCGATCAGCACGAATTGATGCTGGAGGAACAGAATCGATGCGATCGCGAATGCGCCGCACGAACTGGCACGCAGGCCGCGCATGCTCCAGATCGAAACCGCTGCAATCCGGTGACTGTGTCACCCCCGCGAATCGAGCGAAATCGCGCGGCCACCCCGGCGGTTCGACAGGTGCTCGCTCTGTGCGGGCCCGCAGTTGACGCTGCGACGCGTTGCGAACAACTTCCCTCGTCCGTCGAGCGTGGGTACTGCCATAACGCGTGTAAGGTTCGCGAACAGGAGTTTGGAGTAGCGGTCGGCCTATGCGCGAGGAACGTCGAGCATGACGGGGTTCCGATTCGCTGCGCCATCGCTGAGGAGCGCAGCGAGGCGTGCGAGGCTAGTTGTCGCGAAACGCTCAGACGCCACAGGATTGAAGTCGACGCAGGTGTCCGCTGACCGCAGGCGGAGAGCGCCAAAGACGCAACTCCGAAGGTCGACAGCTCGGAAGAGAGTCGCTGGCAAGCGAGTTTCCCTCTGGTCTTCGAGAACGGCATCAACGGCGCAGCGATCATTGCGCAACATGTCTGGCTCAGCGTCTCATCCGCGCCGTGGTCGCCTGACGCTGCGGATATGTAGAAGTGACGGTGTTGCTACCAACGAGAAGAGTTCAGCCACTTCGACAACGTCAAGAGCTACGCAACGCCCGCTGCGCGCTGAGCCTTCGGCGTGAATTCGCGCATTCGAAGAAGGGATACCGTCCAATGAGGAGAACAAGAGAAGCGCACCTCATCGAAGGGCGCTCGAATTCTCCGCAGAGTGGCTGCGGATCGGGCGGCTGCGCGGGGGGCTGCTCAGGCAGCTGCAGCTCGTGCAAGGGATGCGCGTCCGGTCCTTCGCGTGGATCGCAATCCGCATCGGCATCACGCACACAGGCTTCAGCGTTCGCCTCGCTCGCCGCGCACATTGGCAGAGACGAAAATGCCGCACGCGCGCTCATGAGAGCGCCTCATGCACAGATTGGGAGACTCGGATCCATCAGCGAGCCGTCGAGGCACGCTCTGCTCAGATTCGACGAGCAGTCGCTCCGAGCGGTGATTGTCAATCTTCACGACTACGGCTGGAACGTCGTCGCAACCCACGGCGTCTCAACCCGACTCGCTAGCAACACCCCGACAAGAGACGGGGATGAAAAGGGCGCCGAGGGCTCGGGCCGTACTCCGGGGAGTGACGTGGGGATTGATGTCGCCTTTGCCGGGATGCGTGCCGGCGACGCGGTAGCAGCCAGCGCGGTCGGGGAAACCCCACCCTCGACCGATCCGGGCTGGGACACGCCGGATGCTCCCAAGGGCCCGCTCGAAGCCCCCAACCAGAACACCACCGACCGCGACCCCCGAGGTCCGAGGAGCAGCGGTGCTGGTGGCGGTGGTGGCGGTGGCGGTGGCGGTGGTGGCGGCGGTGGCGGTGGCGGTGGCGGTGGCGGTGGCGGTGGCGGTGGCGGCGGCAGAGAAGCTGAAGACGAAGGAGCCGATGGGCCCTACGAAAAGCCGCGGCCCAAGGACAAGTCGGGCCCAAATTCCGCCCCGCCGAATCCCAGGCCGGGACAGCTCATGGGTGGCGCGCGTGGACAACTCAGCGTCGGCGACATGCTCGCCGCAGAGAGGGCAGGCAGATTGGGCTCCGGCGCTGGTGGTAGACTCGGTGTGGGCCAGGCTCTCGCGGACGCGCGGGAAGCCGCTCTTGAGTCGGGCAGTGAAAAGCTAAGCGCCGAAGAGCTCAAACCGGTTCACGATGAGACGATTCCTTATCGTTTGCCTTATGACTGCAGGAGCACGCAGGGAGGCAACTGTATGACCGCATGTCTCGAGCTCAATGGTTGTCGTAGTATTCCCCGTACCAGAGAAGGGTTTATCCGCGACTGTCTCTGCCCGTGCGTTTCAGGCTGCGGTGGCTGCTTCGCCGCAGCATGTCCAGAGAAGGAACAGCGGCCGGCATGAGGTCAGGCTCTCGCGAACGGCGACAGTTGGTGCGAACGTAAGGGGCGATGATGCGCCGTCTGGCAGGTGTTCTCGTCGCAAGCCTTGTCTCGTGCGGGAGTGGCAAGTCGACTCCGCCGCGGGCCGATCCTGAGGTCTGCGTCGCTATGCACTGGCTCGACTTGAACCGGTCCGAGGGCCTGCGCGTGGCGAACGTCTTGGTTCACGACGTGAAGGATCGACCGGAGCTCGAGCGCGTTCGCGATGCGCTCGTTTCGAATGCTCCCGCCCCCAGTACTCCAGCACGCTATCGCGACGCGCTCGACGGAACGACTGCTATCGATCCGGACCCGCTGCTCGAGCGCTTGAAACGAATTGCAAAGGAGGATTGCCCTAACGCCGGGGTGACGGTGATGCCCCTTGCCGATCGCGACGGTCTGATCATGGACCGTCGCTCGAGCCCGGGCGTCTACGTGCAGTCGATCGTTGCCGCCCTCGGGAAGCTGCATCGGCGCGGAGACGTAAGCGAAGTCGTTGAGACCCCCTACGGGCTTCACGTCCTCGTGTTGCTCGAGACGGTCCCTGGTCAGTCCGCTTCTAAGTCCGAACGCGACAAGCTCTGCCCTCCTTGATCGCTCTTATCGCGTGCTGCGAGGAGGGGTGAACGCTCGTCGGAAATCCCCACCGATGGATCTCGCGTCACACCGGATCGCGGCGCTTCAGCAAGATCAGCAGCACGACGAGCATCACCGCCGTCATGCCGTAGAGCACGCTCACCGGCAGCAGGAGCTGGCTGTAGTTCACGAAGCCCCACGCGCCCTTCAGGTTGTCCGACCCCATCTGCGCGATGGCGCACTGGAAGTGGCCGGCGAAGATGTAGTTCGGCGCGTCGTTCAGCGCCGGGTTCTGGAGATCGATGTACCAGGCCGGATCGGCGGCGATGGCGAGGCGCTCGTGAGCGATCGAGCCTTCGAAGCCCCAGCGCGCCGGCATGATGTACATCAGCGGCTTCAGCATCGGGTTCGTGGTCATCGGGACCATCAGACCGCCGAGAACGACCTGCGGAATGAGCGCGATCGGCGTGAGCGCCATCGCCGCTTCTGCGGATGCGACGACGGTCGACAAGAGCAGACCGAGCGCGCACGCGTTCATCGCCACGGCGACCATGACGCCGAGCTCGAGAAGGAAGGCAATCGGCCCTCCGTGAAAATCCAATGTGAAGAACACGATGCCCAGCAGCATCGAACACTGGAATACGCAAATCAGACTGAGGATGATGTACTTCGAAAAGACGTAATTGATGATCGATAGATTGACCATCCGCTCGCGGAGATAGATGGCTCTCTCGGTCACGATTTCGCGCGCGGAGTTCGAAGTCCCGAACCACACGGCGGAGACGACGACGAAGAACATCGCCGCCGTGTTGTCTTTCGTCTCGAGCATGCGGGAGAGGAGATCTCCCGAGCCGGACGCGCCCTTGAACTTGTTGTTCAGCTCCTGGAGCGCCCCGAGGCACCAGAACGGCACCGCCTTCTGTTGCCCGGCGAACACGAACGCGAGCATCAGTCCGATGACCGGCGCTTGGAGGAACATGATCGCCGCGCCTGCACGGTCGCGGATCTTGATCTTCCAGTAGCGCGACATGAGCAGCATCAGCTGATTGAAGAGCGCCACGTCTGCCCGGTGCGGGACGCCTCTCGCGGCAGGCTCGGTTCCGACCGCGCGCCTCCCCGAGAACATCTGCTGGAAGACGGGGTTGTTGTTGTGCATGAACTCGGCGCGCCACTCACGCGCCGCTGCGAGTCGTGCCGTGTTTCGTGTCACGTTCGCGTCCGAGCGCTTCATCGCCTCTTGGACGCCGCGCTCGCGGATGTTCAGCATGTCGAACATGTCGCGCGGGTTGTCGACACTGCGCCCTTGCGCGATCGACATGCTGCGGAATGGGCTCTGCGGATTATCGAGGATCGAACGGAAGAATCGATAACTGGGCTCGCCCGTTGGCCCGAAGTAAGTGGGGATTCCGCCATATCCCATGATGAATGCGAGATTGAATTTCTCGTATTCGTCTTTCGCGGGCTGGTGAATCGTCATGATGATCGTCTTGCCGGTCTTCTTCGTGAGATCGTGCAAGAGATTGATCAATGCAGTCGTGTCGTCTGCGGCGAGACCGGAGGTGGGCTCGTCGAGGAAGAGGATGACGGGATCGGTGACGAGCTCGAGCGCGATGTTGACGCGCTTGCGCTGTCCGCCGGAGAGCACCTTCTTCTCCGGCTTTCCGATCTGCAGGTGCTGCTGGGCCTCGAGGCCGAGATCGCGCAGCGTCTGCTCGACGCGCGCGTTGATCTCCTGATCGGAGTAGTCGTTGGGAAGGCGGAAGCGCGCCGAGTACTTCACGGCCTCGAAGACGGTGAGCTCGGGATGGACGATGTCGTCCTGCGGGACGTAGCCGATGACGCCGCGGAGCGCGTCGTAGACGGCGTAGAGATCGTCGCCGTTGATCCGGACCTGACCGCTCGTGGGCGGGAGATAGCCGTTGAGAGTGAGGAGGAGCGTCGTCTTGCCGGCGCCGGACGGTCCCATGAGCGCGATCATGTCGCCGGGCAGAGCCTTGAACGACACGTGGTCGAGCAAGACCTTCATCTCGGCCTTGTTGTCGCGATCGGGGACCTCGAGGAGGAGATCCCACGCCTCGATTTCGTAGAGCGGCTTGCCCGCCCACGAGGCCTGCTGGTCCTCGACGACGACGTTCACCTGCTGACCCACGATGTGGATCAGCACGGGCATCGGGCCGATGTAGACTTTCTCGCCGTTCGCGACGGGGACCTTCTGGCCCTTGCCGATGCGCTGTCCGCGCACGAACGTTCCGTTGCCGCTGCCGAGATCTTCGAGGAGGAGCTGATCGCCCGCCTTCGTGATCTGCGCGTGGCGTGCGCTGACCTGCGGATGCGGGACGACGATCTGGTTGTCCGGCGTGCGGCCGATGGAGATGACCTGGCCTTGGAGCTGATCGAGCTTCAGCTCACCGATGACGGTGCGGTGCTTCGGTCGCGCGACCGGCTCGTGGTTCGGAGCACCGACGGGCGAACCGCCGACCCCGGGAGGCGCGTTGATCGCGGCAGTGCCGGGCGCAGGTCCGCCAGGTCCGGCAGGCGGAGGACCGACGGGTGCGCCTGCGCGCATGTGCGCCGAGCCTCCCGCAAATGCCTGCGCGATCTGCCCGAGCAACGAGACGGGGACCGGGATCGGACCGAACGCAACGACGCCGTTCGGATCGAGCGGCACCGGCTGGTTCGGCGTGATCTTCTGGCCAGCGACGTACGTACCGCTCGTCGAGCCGGAGTCCTGGACCATCATGCGGTCCATCATTACGGTCGCGTGATTGGCGCTGACCGCAGTGCTCGCGATGACGAGCGATGCTCCCGCAGGCTCGCGGCCGATCACGAGGTGACCAGGCGGCGCCGTGACGTTGCCGCGTGACATCGTCATCAGGACGATCGCCGGATGCGAGAGCGGCACCGGCACGCCTTGCCCGACCACGAACTGCGTGCGGAAATCGAAGGGCACCGGCTGATTCGGGGCCACCGGAGCGCCGTTCGCGAGCGACGGCCCCGCGCCTGCGTCGAAGAAGACGAGGCCGTTGCCCTGCTTCACGATGCGAGCGTGCCGCGGCGCAACGCCGGGTCCCTGGAGGACCACTTCGTTGTCCGGCGCACTGCCGATCGAGATCTGTTCCTTGCCGAAGCCGGGGATCATTCCGGGAGCATCCTATCCTCAACCCCCTCAGCGTGACCGTGGATCATGGCTTCCCGTTCGCGGCGCGGCATTTCGCTTCGAGAGGCTCGTAGCTCGCGGCAGGACGGCCATGTTCTCGCTGCCATCGAGCCATCGCGCAGTCGCGATTCTCGCCGCCTGGGGCGGGCAGGTTGGGATCCTTCCACCATTGCACGCTGGCGGGGGGCGCGAGCGCCGGCGCGAGCGTGATGTCCGGCGCGACCGATCCGGCGTCCTCGTCGCCCGAATGCGGCGGCGTCGCGGCATCCACCGGGATGATCCTCACCGGAGCGTGGTGCGGCTGGTTCTGGATCCAGAGAAACGTCCCGGCGATGCCAAAGGCCACGAGCGCGAGCACGATGCCCGCGATGAGCGGCACCTTCGATCGCTCGCGCGAAGCGGAAGAGGACGGCGGTGGAGCCGACGGCATCGCCGCGCGCAGCGGCGCCGGCGGCAAGGGCGACAGCATCTGCGTCTTCGGTCCCGCGTCCGCTTCCGCGCTTGCTCCTGCGGGAATCGCCGGCTGCGATCCCGGCTGCATCGGCGCGGTCATCACCGTACCGCGCGGTCCCGAGCCATGCTCCGCGGGCGCCGGCGCCGTCATCGCCGCCGAGGGCTCGTGCGCCGTGAGCGGCATCGTCTTCATGATCGTGGGCGCCTCGCCGACGATCGCCGAGCCCTTCATCCGCACGACCATCGCGGTGATGTTGTCGTGACCACCTCGCGCATTCGCGAGATCGACCAGCTGGCCCGCCGCCTGCGCCGCCGGACGCGAGCCGGCGACATCGAGGATCTCCGGTGCGTTCACGAGATCGCTGAGGCCGTCGGAGCACAGCACGAAGACATCGCCCGCGGTGTACGCGATCGGCTCGGGACGGAGATCGACCTCCACGTCCTTCGCGATGCCGAGCGCACGCATGATCTTGTTCGCGTCCGGATGCGATGCGGCGTCTTCGGCCTTGATGATGTTGCGATCGACCATCTCCTGGACCATCGAGTGGTCCTTGGTCACTTGCGTGATCGCGCCGGCGTGGATCAGATAGATGCGGCTGTCGCCGACGTGCGCGATCTCGGCGCCTGCCGCGTGCGCGAGAATGGCAACGACGGTGGAGCCGGGCCGATAACCACCTTCGTTCGTGGGCATGCCCCACACGCGCCGGTTCGCCTCTTCGATGGCCACCTTCAACGCGTCGCGCGGGTGCGTCTTTTCGGGCGCGGCCTTCACGATCTCGACGATCGTCTTCACCGCGAGCTCGGAGGCCTCTTTGCCACCCGCGTGGCCGCCCATTCCGTCGCAGACGACCGCAAGCACACCGAGCGTGGCCTCGGTGTTCGCGGCGGCGTCCTCGTTGACTTGCTTGTCCGGATCGCGGCCCGCGTCGGTACGGAACGCGATCTCGACAGCAGGGATGGTGGGTCGATCCGACAAGGCGTTACCCCGTTACTCGACCCGCGCCGAGAACTCGACGGGCCCGAACCGTAGCGCGCCGCCCGAGGGAACGGGCGTGAAGACGCCGGCCGGAATGCGCGTGCCGTTCACGTACGTGCCGTTGTTGGAGCCTTCGTCGCGCACCGTGAGCACGCCGTTTTCGAACCTCAGCGTCGCATGCACGCCGCTGACGCGCGGCTCTGCGAGCGTGATGGGACACTGCGCGGGATCGCGTCCGATGCGGACATCGACCCCTGCGCGAATCGCGAATTGTCCGGAGGCGCCGATGATCGACGCGCCGGTTGCCCCATACGGATTAGGTGGTGGCTCGAGCGGCGATGCCAGAGCGCCCGTGAGCGGATACGCCGCCGGTTGCGCCGTATCGTCGATGAGCGCTGCGGGCTGTGCGGGCGGCGGCTGACCGCCTTGCTGCGAAGAGCCGGCTTCGGGCAGACCCATGGGCAGCGGTTGCCCGCACGAGAAGCAGACGGACGACCGGCCTGGCGAGGCCATCGTGACACTCTTGCAAGCGGGGCAGCGCACCTGAACGAACGGTGCGCCCCCCGCCGAAGCTAAAGGGTAGGCACCTCCTCCCGGATCGGGAGGTGGTGGTGTCGCTGCTGGAACGGCGGCCGGAACGAAGGCCGGCGCAGGCGCGACATACGCGGGTGCCGGAGCGACGTACGCAGGTGCGGGCGCGACGGGCGGCGCAACATACGCCGCCGGCTGCTGTGGGACCTGCGGCGTGACCGCGTTGGCGTGCCCCATGTTCACCGGCGCGAGCTTGTCCTCGAATGAAGACGCTCCGTAGCCGCCGCCACCACCACCGTAGCCGCCCGGAGGCTGTTGATAGCCGCCACCACCGGCCACGACCGGCGCGGGCGGAGGTTGATTCGATCGCTTGCCTTTGCCTCCGCCGCCGCCGCGCAAGAGCACGATGACGAGGAGGAGGATCACGACGATGATGCCCGCCGCACCGAGGATGATCGGCAGGTTGATCGGCTTCTTCGTCGCCTTGAGGCTGAGCACGGTCTCGGCGGTGACACCGCTCGCGCGCTTCGCTTTGTTGTCGAAGACGACGACGCGCGCGACTGTGTTCTCGCCCGTTCCTTCGAGGATCTTGTCCTCGTCGGGCACGTTGAGCGTGACGAACGCATCGGCCGCATCGACCGCACCACCGCGCATGTTCTGAGCGATGAGGTTCTGCATCGCCTTCTTGGCGATCTCGGGATCGTTACGATTGACGTTCTGATTGGGATTGGTGCCCGCCGGGACGAAGTACGCCTCCGCGCGGTTCTTTTCTCCACCCCAGCAGAAGTCGCCGTAGACGCGGAACGTGCCGCCTGGATGAAGCGGGTTCGCTTCGGCCTCGGCCTTCGTCTGCGCGATGTTGATGTCGAGCGGCCACGAGGTCGGGTCGACGCCGATCGGGACGTCCTTGAACGTCGCGTCGGGCTGGACCGTGGGCTGCACGTTGCGCACGACGAGCCGGAACGATTGCTCGACCGTCGGCGCGAGGCACGCGAGCTTCCACTTCACGACCCACATCTGCTGGATGCGGGACTTCACCATGCCGAGAATGGTCTTCGACTTCTCGACGCCTTGACCGGCCTTGACGATGTCGAAGTAGCCGCCGATCTCGGGCGTCGCCAGGTCCTGCATGAACTGCAGGTCGTTCGACGCGAGCACGCTGTTGACGAAGCCGCCCGCGTTCGGGAAGAAGATCGAGATGACCGGAAGCGGCGTCTTCGGCGCGGCGGTGTTCTCCTCGGGGAAGCGACCCTTCACGAAGAACTGGTGCATGACGTCGGCGCCGATGGCCGCGCTGCCCGCGTCCTGACGACCTGCGCCGTTCGAGAGCACCACCATCGCCTGCAGCATCGGGACGGTCTGGATCTGGCCGGAGTTGCCGAGATCGGAGAACGCCTTCGTGATGCCCTTGATCTGCCCGCCGAACGGACGACCACCGCCGCTCGAAGGAGCGGTGTGATTGTTGTTCTGGAGGATCGTGACGAGGCTCGCCTTCTGCGCGGACGGCACCCACTGCGAAGCCGCCGTGTACGTGTTGAGGCGATCGTCGAAGATGATGAGCTTCGCGACGTCGTTCGGACCGAGCGAGCCGATGAACTGATTCGCGACCTCGCGTGCGTCGGCGTAGCGAGCTCCCATGGCGCTCGAGGCGTCGAGCGCGATGAGCCATGCGGTGCCGACGAGCGGATCCTTGCCGGCTGCGCCCCAGCTCGTCTTCGAGACGAACTTGGCAGGGTTCTCACCGGCATCGACGCGCACGAGCAGGCTCGTGTTCCCCTCGGGGAAAGGCAGCGCCTTGAACAGCGCGCCCTTCTCTTCGACGGCGTTCGAGATGCAGTCGAGCAGCGCGTCTCCGCGAACCGCGCCGCAGCCCTTGGCTGTGACGACCTCGCTGAGCGGGCTGAACTGCACGAGCTCGATGAGCGTCGTGAGAATGGGCTGGCCGTCTTGGACGCCGGCTCGGGGATCGATGCGAAGAATGTGCGCTTCGGGAGCTGCGCTCGACGGCCTCGCGATGAGCAACATCGCGATGCAGAGAAGAGCAGTGAAGGCGACGATGACTCGCTTGCTCACGCGCGCGAGCCTACTACAGGCCGCCGGGCGATGCTCATAGATGAGGTCGTTCGGCCGCGGGTCGGACGAGATTACGGCCCTGAAATATTGGGCAAAACGTGGCTCCACGTCCGGATAGACGTCGATCCGCGTGGCACGGTGCACGGCCGCGGCCGGAAAATCTAGATCCGGCCGACGATCTTGATGATGGTCGAGAAGCCGCCGAAGCGGACTTTGTCGCCGTCGCGAAGGTCGCGCTTTCCGTTGAAGCCGATGTGCTCTTCGTTGACGAACGTTCCGTTCGTCGAGCCGGTGTCTTCGACCTGAACGTTGCCTGCGGAGGCATCGACGATGATCGCGGCGTGGCGTGACGAGATCGTCGCGTCCGAGAGCGGGATGTCGACCTGCTCACCGGAGTTCGCGCGGCCGACGGTCTTCCGTCCGCCGTGCAGCGGCCAGAAATCGCCCTGCGTGTTCGCCTGATAGGAGACGAGGAAGCCACGAAGCGCATTCGCCGGCAGATTGATGGGGGCCGCGGGCGGTTGCGGAGGAGGCGCGGCTTGCGGCTGCGCGTTGAAGTCCTGCTGGGGAGGGGCGCCGAATCCGCCTTGGGCTTGGGCCCCGAATCCGCCCTGTTGAGGAGGAGGAGCGCCGAATCCGCCCTGTTGAGGAGGGGGTGCACCGCCGTAACCGGGCTGTCCTCCGAAGCCTTGTTGAGGAGGGGGCGCGCCGAACCCGCCCTGCTGCGGCTGCTGGCCGTAACCGCCGCCGCCGTATTGCGCGTTCGGATCGGGGAACGGCTGGCCGTAGCCCGGAGGCGCATCGGTGCCGCCGCCGAATCCGCCCTGCTGAGGAGGCGCACCGAAGCCGCCTTGCTGAGGAGGAGGAGCGCCGAACCCGCCCTGTTGAGGAGGAGGAGCGCCGAACCCACCTTGCTGCGGCTGCTGGCCGTAACCTCCGCCGCCGCCGTACTGATCGTTGGCGAACGGCATCGCGTCGAGCGCGATGGGATGACCGTGCGGGCAGTAGCTCTGACCGGGCGCGATGTCGTGGCCCATCTGGCAGCGAAGGGGCGGCTGACCGGGAGGGGCGCCGTACGCACCTTGTGGAGGCGCGCCGAATCCGCCTTGCGCGGGCGGCGGGAAGCCACCTTGCGCCGGAGCGCCGTAGCCGGGGGCGACCACGGGCGTTCCGCAGATGTTGCAGAACTTGTCCGACGGTTGAGGGATCGCGCCGCACTGCGGACAGGGATTCATCGGGCTGTCGTCTCCAAGTGTGGACCGCGCTCCGGCATGGCGGGCGCGCCTTCAGAGCGCCGGCTCCTCCGACGCGCCCGGGCAGCATATCAGGAGAACGGCGAGAAGGGCCAAAGAGGGGGCGCTTGGATGTTGCTGTCAGTCCGCCTCTGCCAGGGCGGCAAAGAGCGCAGCCTCGAGGACCTCACGGACCGGGACGCCGTGCGCCCGGGCGGCTTCGACGCAGGCGTCGAGCTCAGGCTTTCGCTGGGGCGGGCCGAAGGGACCGCCCGAGACCTTGATGGGGATGCGGCCGAACCGGGTGTCGACCTGCTCGATGTGCCGCGGCCGTTCAACGCGGCTGACCTCGTGCCGGCGGACCCCCAGGGTCGTGCTCTCGCGGAGCATCGCGGCCGCGATCGTGTCCCCGAGCGCGGCCGGAGCGATGGCGCCGAGCAGGTACGACGGACGGCCTTTCTTCATGACGAGGGGCGACGCCCAGGCATCGAGGGCGCCGGCCGCGAGCAGCGCATCGATGCAACATGCAAGCAATTCGCCGGTGGCGTCGTCGATGTTTGCCTCGAGCACGACGTGGGTGGCGAGGTTGGCGCCGCCGGTGTCGGCACCGAGGACGGCGCGGAGCAAATTCGGCCGATCGGCGAGGTCCGCGGTGCCGGCACCCCAGCCGGTGCGCTCGGGAGCGATCGACGGCCATCGCGCAGCGCCCTCGGCATGAGCTCCGACGATCGCCGCGCCGGTCGGCGTGACGAGCTCGAACGCGATGCCCGCGTCGTACGTCGGGAAGCCACGAAGACATTCGACGGTGGCGGGCGCCGGCAGCGGGAGGACGCCGTGGCGCGCTTTGATGCGCCCGTGTCCCATCGGTAGCGGCGAGACGATGAGGCGCGCCCCGAGGTAATCGAGCGCAGCGGCGCTGCCCACGACGTCCACGATCGCGTCGACGGAGCCGACCTCGTGGAAGTGGACGCCGTCGATCGGCATGCGATGGACCTTCGCCTCGGATTCGGCCAGCCGCCGGAACGTGGCCTGCGCCCGCGCGCGAACGCCCTTCGGCAAGTCGGACTTGTCGAGCATGGCGCGGATCGATCCGTACGTGCGCTCGGGCTGCTTGCCGTCGACGTGCACATCGAACGCGGTCGCGACGATTCCGCTCCTGACGCGAGCCCCGAAGTGGAGGTGAAATCCTCCGAGCGGAAGCTTGGCGACCGCGTCCTCGATGACCTTCTCGGGCACTCCGAGGTCGACGAGCGTGGCGATGATCATGTCGCCGGCGAGCCCACTGGGAGCATCGAGAAAGAGAGTCTTTCCCTTCCCTGCCCCGCGAGCCAAATCACTGCGCGTCCTCTCCCCGTGCTCGTGCCCGTGCCCGTGCCCGTGCCCGTGCCCGTGCCCGTGCCCGTGCCCGTGCCCGTGATCGTGATCGTGATCGTGATCGTGATCGTGATCGTGATCGTGATCGTGATGGTCGTGCGTGTGCGCGTGCGCCTTCTTCTTGGGCGCTTTTTTCGCCGTCTTCTTCTTCACCTTCACGGCGCTTTTGCTTTCGTCGCCCGCGTCCTCGACCGCAAGATCCTGGCGGCGGCAAACGCAGCCCCGAAGCCATTGTCGATATTGCAAACGGTCACGCCGGACGCGCAGCTCGTGAGCATCCCGAGCATCGCCGCGAGGCCCTTGAACGAAGCGCCATATCCGACCGACGTGGGCACCGCGATCACCGGCACGTCGACGAGCCCTCCGACGACGCTGGCGAGCGCCCCCTCCATGCCCGCGATCACGATCACCACTCCCGCTTCTTCGAGCAGGGGCCTCCGATGGAGGAGCCGATGGATGCCCGCCACGCCGACATCGAAGACGCGCTCGAACGACACGCCGAGCATGCGCATCGTCTCCGCACACTCCTCCGCGACCGGCAGATCGCTCGTGCCCGCGCTCACCAGCGCGACCTTTGCGTCCGAAAGCGAAGGGATCGGCGATTTGACGAGCGTGCACGTACGGGCCGCCTGCGAATGAACGACCCCGTCGATCTCGTTCACGAGGATGGCGGCCTTCGCGTCGTCGATGCGCGTGACGAGAACGTTCTGTCCGAGGCGCGCCAGCTCACGCGAGATCCCGACGATCTGCTCCGGCGTCTTGCCTTCGCCGAGGATGACCTCGGGCACGCCCTGGCGGATGGCGCGATGGTGATCGACCGTCGCATACCCGAGGTCCACGAACGGCAGCTGGCGCAGCTCCGCGAACGCTTCTTCGATGGGCGTACCGCCCGATTGCACACGCGCGAGCAGGTCCTTGAGTCGTGCTTCGTCCACGACGCTTCTCTAGCGCATTCGCGGCTGGGGCTCTATGCGCGTAAGCCGCGCTGCTTCAGGGCCGCTCGAATGTCGCCGAACCCGCCGCTGAACATCCCGCCTGAGGCGACGACCACGCCTCCGCGGGGCGTGATGCACACGAGCGAGTACGTGTTGGTCAAAAGGCTGTGCTGCACGAAGAAATAGGCGTGCGCGATCCACGAGAGCGCCCAGCCGCTCGCGTTCGTGAGCGTCTGCGTGTTGCGATCGATCACGAGCAGCGGGGTGAACGACCGGATCGGCCGGCTCTCTCTCCGGCGGATCCACGCAATGATGAGGGCGTACGCGCCGACGCAGAGCGCAAAGAAGATGACGGCGCCGACAGCGCTCGCCGCACCGCCGCTCGCTCCGCCGAACGCTCTCGCGATCACTTCGACAGCATTGATGCCGGCGCAGAGCGCCATGATCCCGAGGCCGTATCGAACGTAGGAGGCGGCCGTCGTGCCCCGGTTGACGAAGACGATTCGCCGCCCGTCGTCAGCCATCGCGTAACCACCGTGCACGGCGACGACCTCGAGCGGCGGAGGTGGGTCGGGGGGACAGGCCGCGGGCTCGCGAAAGGGAGCGGTCATGACCGGCGACGTCGCAATGCACGTGCCGCCACGAGACGCGACCCGAGTCACGTCTTTGCAGGCACTTGCCGTCACGCGCGCGCGATCGATTCGATCACCGGCGTGACCGTTCCGATCACGCTGATGCCCTCCGCCCTCCGCCACATCGCGTGGCCGAACGCCTCGCCAAGGGACGGCCGGAAACGCGTCTGGGCTCGACGATCCCGAGGAGGCCTCTCGCTTGCACGCGCGCCGCCGCCATGAAAATCCGCTCCGGAAGAGGCTTGTCGCTGGTGTGTTTCGTCGCGGCGCTCGCAGTCGGCTCGTGCTCGTCGAATGTCGAAGACGATGCGGACGTCGCTCGTGGAGACGACGCCGAGGACATCGGCCAGACGCGCGAAGCATGGAGCACGGTCTCCCCGCGCGCGCTGCGCGGTCTCACGATCTCGCCGGTGCCGATCTCCATCGCAGGGCACTCGTTCGCAGCGATCGAGCGCATTGGCGAAGGCAGCTATCTCGTCAACGCAGCCGCGGACTGCTCCGGATGCCACACCGCTGATCCGGCGAAGTTCCTCGGCGGCGGCGTGCCGTTTCCGATCGACGACGGCAACGTCGTGTACACGAGGAACCTCACGCCGGATCCCGTGACCGGGATGAAGCTCACCGAGCAACAGTTCATCGCGTCACTGCGGACCGGCAAGGACTGGAAGCACCCGGGCCAGGCGCTCGTCGTCATGCCATGGCTCGAGTACCGATGGTTGTCGCTCTCCGATTTGCGTGCAATCTACGCCTATCTTCGGGCGATCCCCGCTCAGTCGAACGCCGTCCCGCCCGACGTGAAGGCGACATCGATCCTCGTCGGGCCACCCGTCGCGTTCCCGTCGAGCTACGACGAGGGCGACGTCGTGCGGCCGCTTCCGCCGGAATTCGGCGATCCCGACAACGTGAAGCGCGGGCTCGCGATCCGTCCGCTCGACGCTCCCAAGCACCTTCATGCGCTGCCGCCGTTCTTCCGCGCCTGGATCGGCCGCGGCAGCTACCTCGCGAAGGTTGCAACATGCAACGATTGCCACACGAACCCGGACAGGCAGCTCGTGCCCGCGCTGCCGGACTTCGGCCGCGTGAACACCGCGGCGTATCTGTCCGGTGGACGCGTCTTCGATGTCCCGCCGCCCCTCCAGGTCGCGCTCGGCCAGCGCCGCACCATGTCTGCGGATCTCACGGGCGCGACGAACGGCTTCTTCAACGAGCCGGACGACTCCTTCGCGCGCTTCGTCGCGTTGATCGACAGCGGCAAGCACATCGACGAGACGCCGCCGCGCGCGCTGGGCTGGCCGATGCCGTGGGATCACTTCCGGCTCCTCCTCCCCAGCGACAAGCTCGCGCTCTATGCGTACCTGAAGACCATCCCGCCGCTCGCCGGCGCGGCCGACAAGAAGACGCAGGACTGGGCTCCGTACTGCGCCGCCGACTCCGACTGCGCCGGCACCGACGCGCCGACATGCGCGACGACCACGAACGAGTGCGTCGGAAAAGCCTGCGCGGACGACAGCGACTGCTTCGCGTGCCAGACCTGCTCGTCGGGGAGCTGTGCAGCCCCGAGCGCGACCTCGACGTGTCCGGCACGCGGTCTCTGACGCTCTTCCTCGTTCTCTCGGCTAGGCTGCGCGCGCGCCCATGCCGTTGCCGTTCGCGTTCCCTGTCGGCCTGATCCTCGGCATGACGCTGGCGTGGGTCGCGCGCGCGGAGCTCGCGCGGTCGGAGGTTCCGCTCGTCCTCACGCGCCCGTTCCTCGTGGCGCTCGGTCTCGGCGTGATCGTCTTTGCGCCGATCATCGGGTACTTCGCCGCGCTCCATGGTGACTGGGCCTATCTCTATCTCCTGCGCTGGAGCCGTGTGCCGTCGGCCGTGGATCTCTTCCTCGTCGTCGTTGCCGCGGTCCAGGTCCCGCTCGGCTTCGCGATCGCGACGCCATGGGCGATCGCGAGGCGAGGCACGCGCGTTCTCCAGGTCAACGCCGTCGTGGCCGCGTTGGTGGTGATCGCAGGCGCGATCTTCGCTCGACGGCTCTCCGTGAGCGCGTCGTTCGCGCAGTATCACGGCGGATTCGGCGGCATGCCGATTGGCCGCAGCCCGCTCGGTCGCGGCATGCTGCTGAGCTGGGTCGCGCTCGCCCTCGCGTACGCATGGAGCATGCAGGCGCTCCGTTCACCCGACCGACGCTGAGCGCGCCGCCGCCTGATTTCGCGGGCGTGCTAGAATTTCCTGAGAATGTGGGTCCGCGGCGCGGCCATCCGTCCTGTTCCTCCATACGCGGTCGTCGACCGTGACGTCCTCGATCGGATCGAGGAGGAGCTCGCCGAGAACGGCCTCTCGCCGAAGTCGGACCTCGACGACGCATTCGGACGCTTCGAGCACACGCAGGCCGCGCTCGCGCAGCAGGCGGCGCAGGTGCTCGCGCGTCCGCTCGACGAGACCGCGCTCGCGCTCGGCTACTTCCTGACCATCGCAGTGTGGCTCGCGTTCGAGCGCGCGTTCGGAGCGCGCTTGTGCGAGGTGGACGATCAGGCGCTCGAGGCAGCCCAGAGCGCGCTCGCCCTCGAAGAGGAGCTGCGCGCAACGCATGCGCACGAGCCTCTCGAGCTCGAGGACGTGATGGCGATCGAGCAGCCCGGCATCCTCGCGTTCGTGAACGAGCACGTCGAAGCGGCGCTCGAGCCAGGCGACGGCCACGGTCACGGTCCGGACGAAGGCAAGGAGCCGCGCGAGGTCGACGTCGACGACGTGCATGCGGTCTATCGCACGGTGCTCATCATGACGCTGGCGCTGTCGCACGCGGTCTCACCGGCATCGGGAGCGCGCCCGCGAGAGATGCTCGCCTGACGTAGGTCGTGTGAATCACACGACACAGCCTCCCGAAGGTCGGCTCGTGTCCCGAGTCTGCCTGGAGTAACTTCGGCGGCATGCAGACCGAAGCGATGGTCATCCGCGCGAACGGCGGGCCCGAGGTGCTCGAGCGCGCGACGATCGAGCTCGCCGATCCCGGTCCTCGCGAGGTGCGCATTCGCGTGCGCGCGGTGGCCGTCAATCACATCGATCTATGGGCGCGCCGTGGCCTCCCGCACTTTCGCTACGAGTTCCCGCATCGCCTCGGCGCGGACGTGGTCGGCGAGGTCGACGCGCTCGGCCCCGGCGCGCAGGGCGCGAAGGTCGGCGACAAGATCGTCGTGAACCCCGGACTGTCGTGCGGCGCATGCGAGAAGTGCCTGCTCGGCCAGGACGTGTTCTGTCGCAAGTACCGCATCATGGGAGAGAACACGCAGGGCGGTTATTCGCGGCACATCGTGGTGCCCGACGCGAACCTCCTTCCCATGCCGAAGGGCATGTCGTTCACCGATGCTGCAGCGATCCCGCTGTGCTTTCTCACGGCGTGGCAGATGGTCGTGCGCAAGGCCGAGGTGCGCGCCGGTCAGACCGTGCTCGTGCAAGCGGCGGGCAGCGGCGTCTCGAGCGCCGCGATTCAGATCGCCAAGATGCTCGGCGCGCGCGTCATCACCACGACCAGCACCGACGAGAAGGCCGCACGCGCCAAGGCCCTCGGAGCCGACGAGGTCATCAACTACACGACGCAGGACTTCGTTGCAGAGTGCAAGCGTCTCACGGACAAGAAGGGCGTCGACGTCGTCATCGAGCACGTCGGCGGCGAGGTCTTCGCGAAGAGCATCCTCGCTGCCGCGTGGGGCGGCCGCATCGTGACGTGCGGCGCGACCACGGGCTTCACGCCGGAGATCGACCTGCGGCACATCTTCTTCCGTCAGGTCGAGGTGCTCGGCTCGACGATGGGCCCGAAGGGCGATCTCTTCGGCATTCTCCGCCACGTCGAAGCGGGAAAGCTCAGGCCCGTCGTCGATCGCGTCCTTCCTCTCTGGAGCGCCGTCGAAGCGCATCAGCTCCTCGAGGCACGCAAGGTGTTCGGGAAGATCGTCCTCGAGGTCGACTGAGCTCGCAGCGTGGATTCTCCACAGCCGATGAAGGGTGATGTCGGAACGCTCTCATACCCCCAAGGACGGTTGACCGCGGGCGGCGACTTCATACGCTCGAACAGAATGGCAAAACCGCCTGAGCAGGACGGCGAGCAATGGGTGAGCGGCGGCCACAAGCCGTTCCGCGACGATCTCGTCTCGTGGCCGAAGGAAGCTCCGGTCGAGCAGCCGGCCACGCCCGAGCCGTCCGCGGTCGGCGGAAGCGGCGAGGACGTCCACGCCGAGCTCGCGCGCGCGAAGAACGAAGTGCGTCGCCTCCTCGGCCGCATCCGCGATCTCGTCGAAGAAAACGAACGTCTTCGCCGCGCCGCGCGCCCCAACCTCCCGCGCTGACTCACGGCGGCGAGGGGCGGCCGCAGCGGAAGCCGACTCTGGGGTTTTGGGGGGCCGCTGACGAGGCGGATGTTTTCACGGCTGCGCGCAGGAGGGTGCCGCCGGGATCGGTCCATGGGTTGCCGCGAACGGAGAGGCGATCCGGTTCGCGCGTGCTCTTGTCCTTGCACACCGGATCGACGCCCGGGTTCGACGCGAAGCACGGCTCGTCCGTCGTTTGATACGTGTCCAGCAACCACTCGGTCAGGTTGCCCGCGAGGTCCACGATCTCGTTGCCGTCCGGCATCGTGACGCGATCGAGTCGTCCCGATCCAGGCTTCGCGACGCCGATGCCGACTGACGCGCACATTCGAAACTCGGGCGGCTTCGTGGTCTCGTAGCTCCGTCCGAATACGGCGTCGGCGCACGAAGCCGCGCCCTCGCCCCATGGAAACGTCGCGTTTCGACGTGCGCCAGCGACGAACTCGTACTGCGCTTCGGTCACGAGCGTCGCGCCGCGCTTCTCGCAGAAACGCAGCGCGAGATCGCGCGTCACGCAGTTCACCGGCAGGTCCTCCTTGTCGGTCGGGTTCTGCGTGTACGTGCAGTAGTGAATCTGTTTCGCAGGGTCCGCCGAATAGAGATAGGGATCCGCCTTGAGCGCCATGACGTCGAGGAACGCGAGCCCCGAAGCGCGAACCTCACCGCACGTGGCCTCGTGCTTGTCGATGTAGAACGGCGACACGGCAACGAGCCTTTCGAACGGAACCGCGAAGCCCGGGTCGCCGCTCCAGAACGCACCGCCCGGAACACATGCTTCACCGGGACGTGCAGGCTCCGCGCAGTCGCGCACCACGTCGTTGTGCCACGTGCCCGCGAGCCCGAGCGGTGCGGGACCGCTCTCCGGCTCCACTGGCGCTTCGAGCGTGCCACGCGGCTTCGAGAGATCGTCCGTGCGCAACGTGACATGCACTTCGACGATCCCGTCGGCCCCGACGGCCGGCAGGGAGACAACGGTCACGATCGACGACGACTCCCGCGGCTCCGCCGCGCTCTCGCTCGCGCCGGAGTGATAGAGCCGAACGCGCGCGCGATATCCGCTCACCCCCGGTCGCGGCACGAAGCCGATCGACGCACGACCTTCATTGATCGTGCGGTGATCGATCCCGAAGTCGCGAAAGCATTCGGTGCACGGCGTCGTCTCTCCCGGCGCGAAGAGCTCGATGCGAAGTCGTTCGAAGAGCGCGTTCTTCGGGACGGGCTCGTACGCTTCGCCGGCCCCGCGCGGCAGCCACGCGTCCGTCGTGATGCCGAGGACGACCTGGCCCTCCGGCGGCAGCGGATCGTGGTCGAATACGCCACAGGAGAGGCCAGCCGTTGCGCTTGCAGCAACAATGCAGACCACACGTATCGCGGTGCTCGCCCTCGCCGCCGTCATGGCGCCTTCACCGGATAGGCGCATCGCACGCCGATCGGGATGTACGCATCGTCACCATTCGGCGAGAAGCGAAAGATCGGCCGCTGCTGATCGTTCATCCACGAGCCGCCGCGAAACACCCTTCGTGCGCCGGGGCTCTCCGCGTGAGGATCGACGAGGCTGACGTTCCCCCACGTGCGCGACTGGTACTCCGCGGCATCGTCGAGAACCCACTCGGTCACGCTTCCGAAGAGACCACGCACGCCGAGCGGACTGACATCGCGCGCGCTCTCGTCCAAGAGCCGCGGTCCCGCGCCGTTGCTGCACGCCGGCGTCTTCAGCTCGAGCGGGATGCGCCCCCAAACTCCGCGGTCGCAGGTCGGGAGCTCCTGTCCCCACGGGTAGCGCATCTTCGCGCGATGGCCGGCAACGCTCGCGACGTGCTCCCACTGCGCTTCGGTGAGAATGTCGCCGCCGCGAAACTGGCAAATCCCTCTCGCCGCGCGAAACGAGGCGCACGTGACGGGGTAGTTGTCGCGGCCCTTCGTCTTGAGTGACCAGGTGCACGCGACGTCCCTCGCCGTGGCCGTGGGCTGCGCGAGCACGCCGTCGTAGGCGACCGGCAGCGGGCCCGTGTAACCGCCGGCGACGATCTCGGTGAGAGCTCCAACGGTCAGCTCGTCGCGATCGACGAAGAACGGCGACAGCCCGAAGACACGCGGCGGAGCCGGATCGAGCTGCTGCATCGCGCCGGGCGTGTAGTCGCTGTTCTCGCGGCTGCCGAGGATGGTCGCGCCGCCGGCAATGCAGATGCGCGGGTCGCCGTCCTTCGGAGGAGGACACGTTCCCGTGAGCCATGTGCCGGCGGCACTCTCGGTGGGCGTCGTGAGCTCGTCGTCGAGCGCGGAGACGGCGACCGGCTCGCGCTGCTTCTCGGTCGCCACGCAGCTCTGCGCATCGCCTAGGACCGGCAAGCCGCCGGCAGACATCTTCACCATCGTTCCAGTGCATGCACCATGCAACAAAACGCGTAGCCGCCCGCGCGTCTCGGGACGCAGTCGCACGGCCACGAGCCGGTCGACCGTCATCAGCGGCGACGGCTCGGTCGCAGGCGTGACGTCGTTGCCGTCGCGCGCGATGCGAGGCTTCTCGTCGCCGACGACGCGCGCGAAAGGATCGACGGCGACATCGCGGAAGCGCTCGCCTTCGTAGCGATCGACGGCGCCTTCGGGATACGCGCGGAGCCGCACCCAGACGAGGCGCTCGCGCGATTGATCGTCGCTGTAGACGCCGAAGCTCGCGGGCCAATCGCGCCGGTCGGGTCGTCCGAAGTCCGATGTGTCGAACCACGTTCCGTCCTCGGCATAGAGATCGACACGCAGTCTTCCTGCGACGAGCGGAACGGGCAGGTTCGTGTCGACGACGACGAGGACCTCGGGCAGCGGCGGAGCCTCTTTGGGCTGGCCGCAGCCACCCAGCGTCGCGATCGTCACGAGGATCGCGAGGGCAACGATGCGCGTGGCTACTTGCACTCCGTGTCGCACCGCATCGCCTCACAGCCGAAGAAGTCCTCCACCGCCTGCTTCGCGCCGGGCCTCGCCGCGATGCACTGCTTCACGCACTGGACTCCGGCATCGCTCATCCCGAGGCGCATGCCGCACTTTGCGATGCAGGTATTGAGCGCATCGCACTCCTTGTCGTTCAGGCACGTGTTGATGACGACGCAGCAGTTCTTCTGCAGGCAATCATCGCAGACCTTGTCGCCGGTGCTCGCGCCCGGGACGATCTTGCACTCGGCCGGCGCAGCATCGACCGGCTCGAGGGGCGGCGCGTCCTCGCCGGCGTCGCCGGACGCATCCTCTTCGGGCGCGGCACTCTTCACCGTCGTCGACGAGCACGCCCCTGCCGCGCCGAGCACGCCCAGCGCAAACGCCGGGAAAGCCACGAGAGAAGCGAGGACGACGCGTCTGGCCACACCCATCTGTCGCGCCCAAGCCGTGGTTTGTCCAATGGCAACCGACCTGGCGGGGCCCTGTAATTCTGCTATGTGAGTGGATGTGCGCATAGAGGCGGGGGAGATCATCGGCGGGAGGTATCGCCTCGAGAAGCAGCTCGGCGCCGGGGGTATGGGCGCGGTCTGGGCGGCGACGCACACCGTGACGAACAAAGCCGTCGCGATGAAGTTCCTCCACGGTCACGGCGACGACCTCCAGTTGCGCGAGCGATTGCTCCGCGAAGCGCGCGCCGTCTGTTCGGTGATGCATCCGCACGTCGTCCCCGTGCACGACGTCCTCGAGCTCGAAGGTGGCGCGCCGGCGCTGGTGATGGATCTCCTCACGGGCGAATCGCTCGGTTCGAAGCTCGAACGCGTGGGCAAGCTTCCTCACGAAGAGGTGACGCGCATCGCCATCGACGTGCTGTCCGCGCTCGAGGCCGCGCATGCGCAAGGGATCGTTCATCGCGATCTCAAGCCCGACAACGTCTTCCTCGCGCGGACTCCCGGCGCCAAGACCGAGGACGTGAAGGTGCTCGACTTCGGCATCGCGAAGGTGACGACGCTCGGTGAAGGCGACGCACAAGCCGCCGCGCTCACGCGCACCGACGCGATGGTCGGAACGCCCTATTACATGGCGCCCGAGCAGGTCTACGGCGAGAAGGACATCGATGCGCGCAGCGACCTCTGGTCGATGGGCATCATGATGTACGAGTGCCTGGCCGGCGTGCGTCCCACCGAGGCCGCGAACCTCGGACAGATCTTCAAGCTCGTGACGATCGGGCCGATCCCGCCCATCGCAGAGAAGGTGCCGGAAATTCCGCCGTCACTCGCGAAGGCGGTGCAGTGGTGCCTCGAGCGCGATCGCGCGGCGCGGCCTCCGAACGCTACGGCGCTTCGCGAGGCGCTCGAGCGCGTGCTCGCGGGCAGCACCCTCGACGGCGCCGCAGTGGCGCTTCGTCCTTCCGAGGTCGCACCGGCCTCCGACCTGGCGCCACCCGCAGCGCGCGCATCGCGCAAGTGGGGTCTCATCGCGGCCGGCGCGATGGTCGTCGTCGCGACGATCGCCGGCGGCGGAACACTCGCGATGCGCGCACGGCACAAAGCCAGCGCGGCCGCGGAAGCCCCCGCCGCTCCCGCGATCGTCGCCGCGTCCGCAGGCGCTTCCCCCACGGCGCCCGCATCGGCCCCCGTGTCCGCGTCCGAGTCCCCCGCCCCGCTCGCGTCCGCCCCCGCGTCCGCATCCGCTTCGCCCGCCGCCGTCGCCTCGGCCCCCGCTAAATCCAAGCCTTCCGCGCGACCGAAGCCCGCCGCCCCCGCGACTGCCGCGGCCGCCCCCGCAAAAGACCCGAAGGACGAGCGCGCCGCGGGCAAGGTCGTCGTCACTCCTCCCTTCTGAGGATATGCTCGCCCCGGGAGGCGAGGCGTCGTGCGAGCTCACCAAGCATCGTCCGTCATCGTCGCGATCGCGATCGCGATCGCGATCGCGCTCTCGTTCGCGCCACGCGTCGCGCGCGCCGACGACGATCCCAAAGCCGCGCGCGACGAGTTCGTCCGCGGCGCGACGCTCGTCAAAGACGCCGACTGGGCCGGAGCGCTCGCCGCATTCGAGGCCTCGGGCAAGCTCAAGAACCATCCCGTCACCACGTACAACATCGGCGCGTGCCTGCGCGCGATGGGCCAATACACGCGCGCGCGCAAAGCCTTCGCGACGGCGCTCGAAGAGAACGGCAAGAGCGCCGGCGCCGATCTCTCTGCCGGCCTCGCCGACGAGACACGTCGCTACGTCGGCGAGCTCGACAAGCTGCTCGCCACGCTCGATCTCACCATCACGCCCGACGAAGCGCAGATCGCCATCGACGGTCGACCGCTCGAGCCCGCGCCCGCGTCGACCCCCGCCGCGGCTCGTGCGCCTGCGAACACGCCGACGCTCCTCGGCGGAACCCTGCCGCTCGGCCCCGGAAAACCCGCTCCCAAGGGCCGATTTCGCGTCGTCCTCGACCCGGGCGCGCACGTCATCACGCTCTCGCGAGCCGGATTCGCGGACGCAGTGAGCAAAGAGGTGCTCCTCCCCGGCAGCGCCGTCGAGAAGAAGCTCGAGCTCGATCGCCTTCCCGCGCAGATCAAGGTCACATCGAATTTCGACGGCGCGCAGGTGCTCGTCAACGAAGCCGACGTGGGCATCACGCCCGTCGAGATCAGCCGCCCGGCCGGCAAGTATCACGTCGTCGTGAAGAAGCCCGGCTACCTCGTCTTCGACTCGAGCGAGAAGGCCGATCCCGGACAGGCCCTCGCCGTCAGCGCCACGCTCCGCGAGGACAAGCCCGCGCTCACGCAGAGGTGGTGGTTCTGGACCGGCGTCGGAGTCGTGGTCGTCGGCGCTGCTGTCGCGACCTACGCACTCACGCGGCCCGACCCCGAGAGACCCGCGCTCAACGGCGGCGGTCTGGGTTGGTCGGTGCGGTCACCGTGAAGTCGCTGAAGCCGACGTCCAGCCGGCTCTGACAGAGCCGCACCAAGCTCTCGATGTCCTGCGCGGGAATGCCGAGCCGCTCACCGAGCAGCTTGCGCGTGGTCGCGGCAATCGCTTCCTTCGCGTGCGCGATCCAGCGCGCGACGGTCGCGCGATGCACTCCGTAGACCACGCCGATCTGCTCGATGTTGAGGCCCTCGGCGACGTTGAGACGGAGCGCGTTGCGCTCGTCTTGGGGAAGCAGGCGGACCGCGTCGCGAAACGCGAGGCGGAACGGCTCCGCGTAGCGCGCGCGTAGGCTCTCGAGCTCGGGATCATCCGTCGCGGGATGATGCAGATCGATGAGCGGCTCGCCATCGCCGCTCAGCTCGGGATCGTTCGCGTGACGGCGCCTCGAATCGATGCCCGCGCGCACGATGACCGCGCGCAGCCATCCCGCGAGCGCGCCGCGGCCTGCGTAGTCGAGGATCTTCGGCGGAGAATCCGGACGCGGGACGAAGAGCCGCTCGCGCACGGTCTGCGCCACCTCGTCGATCTCCGCACGTCCGAGCGCAAGGCGCGACAGCGCACCCGGGAAATCACCGCCGTAGCGACGCTCGAACTCGGCGAGCGCCGCCGCGTTCTGATGCCCGCATGCGAACGCGAGCGCCAGGTCGCCGAGATGAGGAGAGTCGATGGCCTCGAACGCCACGACGCGCTCCACGAGCGCCGGATCGGGCGCGATGCCGAGAGCGGCAAGCGCCGCCGCCGCCCGAGCATGATCCGCGCCGGCCCCGTCGCCCATCGCCCTGAGACTACGGTATGCTGGACCTCGCGTGCAGTGCCCCGACGAGAACACTTTGGTCGCCCTCGCAGACGGCGGAGCCACGAGCGAGACCCGCGCGGTCTATGCGCGTCATCTCGACGAGTGTCCGTCGTGCCGCGTCACAGTGGGCAGCCTCGTGCGCCTCGCCGGAACGTCGAGCGTGCGACCTGCAAGCGACGGCTCCTCGCCGTCCTCACCCTCCTCCGGCTCGAATCGCCCGCCCATGAGCGCCGAAGAGCAGGTCGTGGCCTTCGCTCCCACGATGGCCTCCGATCGACCGGCATCGCCGCCGTCGACCACGCGCGAGAGCGGTGAGCTCGTCGCCGGCGACATCGTCGCAGAGCGCTATCGCCTCGATCGGATCGTCGGCGAAGGCGGGCTCGGCGTCGTGTGGGCCGCCACGCATGTCCTCACGCACAAGCCCGTCGCGCTGAAGATCACCAAGTTTCGATATCCCGAGCTCGACAAGCGGTTCCTCCGCGAGGCGCGGGTCTCGGGCGTCATCCGCCATCCGAACATCGTCGACGTGCACGATGTGCTGCAGCTCGATTCGAACGGCTCGCTCGCCATGGTGATGGATCTCCTCGAAGGAGAGCCGCTCGATCGCCACCTCGGCACGCACGGCAAGCTGACGCTCGGCCACACGCTGCGCATCATGCATCCCGTGCTCTCGGCGCTCGCCGCTGCACATGCGCTCGGCATCGTGCATCGAGACCTCAAGCCGCAGAACATTTTCCTCGCGCGCGATCCGGCCGGCACGATCAAGCCCATGCTGCTGGATTTCGGGCTCGCGAAGCTCACCGCCACCGAAGGCGCGGCCAAGCAGACGAGCGTGCTCACGAAAGAGAAGCAGCTGCTCGGAACGCCTCATTACATGGCTCCCGAGCAGCTCTACGGAGAGATCGACATCGACGCGCGCACCGACGTGTGGGCCGTCGGCGCTGTGCTCTTCGAATGCCTCTCCGGACAGCGGCCGCTCACCGGCAACAACGTCGGTCAGGTGCTGCGCAGCCTCGCCACGCGCGAGCTCCCGAAGATCGAGAGCCTCGTGCCGGGGCTACCGCCGCAGTTCGCGGCGATGATCGACACGATGCTCACGCGCGACCGCGCGACGCGACCTGCGAACGTCCAGCCGGTGATCGCCGCGGCCGAATGGCTGCTCCAGTCCGGCGTGCAGTAGCCGTCTCGCCTCGAGTCATTCGCAGTGGCGGCAGACGCTGCTGCACTCGTTCGAGCTCGCGCACGGCGGGTCACCATCGCTCGAGGGCGCATAGCAACAGCTCGATCCCTTCTTCGGACCGTCCGTGCACTGGCCGTTGAGGCTCGCGGACGAGCACGACTGACTCGACGAGCTGCCGGACGATGACGGCGATCCCGACGATCCCGACGACCCCGCCGTCTTGCTGGTGTCGGTACCCGTACCGCCGCCTCCGCCATCGCTGCTGCCGCTGCATGCGAAGAGGAAGGAGGAGGCGGCAAGGAGAGAAACGAACAGCGTGGAGAGCTTCATGGGCGTGATTTCCTTTGAACAGATGACGGAAGAGGGGCCGAAGCCCTGGTTTCGCCGCTAAGACGCGACCCCTCGCGACCTGTCGCAAAGAAAAAGAGCCCCTACCGAAAATGCCGGCCGTGCTTACGTTTCGCGGCCAATCCCATGGCGAAGCGCGAGCTCGTTCACGAATCCGACTGGAAACAGCGGGCCGTCTGGTCCGACGACGGCTACTTCCGCCTCGAGACCGGGGACACCGGCGACGTCGTCGTGCGCCTCTTCGTGACGCAGGGCCTCCTCACAGAGGCGGAGCCCACGCTCTATCGCCAGATCATCAACGCCACGCGCTTCCCCGGCGTGCGTCTCGTCGCGATCACGCCGGACGTGCACTACGGCTACGGCGTTCCCGTCGGCTGCGTGATCGTGACCGATCGTGCGGAGGGAAGCGGCGGCGCGGTCGCGATGGGTCCCGTCGGCTTCGACATCGGCTGCGGAATGATGAGCGCGCGGAGCAACGTGGCCGCCGAGCTGGCGACGCCCGACCGCAAGCTCGCCTTCAACAAAGAAGTGATGAAGCGCGTGAGCCTCGGCGCGGGCGGCAAGAGCGTGAAGCTGGGCAAGCTCTCGAAGAAGGAGTTCGAGGAGCTCGTTCGCGGCGGCGCGGAGCACTACGTGGCGACGTACGGCGCCGACTTCGATCGGAGCCGCGCGGAGCGTCATCGCATTCCTGTGTCGGACTCGTGGGACATCCCGTGGGGCGGCAAGGGCTCGCCCGAGCGCGGCCTCGATCAGCTCGGCTCGCTCGGCGGAGGCAACCACTTCATCGAGCTGCAGCGCTGCGAGGACACGCAGACGCTCTTCGTGCAGGTGCACACCGGCAGCCGCGGCTTCGGTCACGGCCTCGCTACGAACTATTTCCAGATGGCGAAGGACGAACGTCCGGCCGACGTCACGGACATCGATCTGGGCTATTTCACGCCCGAATCGAAGCACTACAGCGAGTACCTCGACGCGGTCGCCGCGGGCGGCAACTTCGCGATCTTGAATCGGCTCATCATCTTCGAGCAGATCGCCGACGCGTTTCGAAAGGTCTTCAAGGAGGATCTCGAGCTCGTCTACGAGATCAGCCACAACCTCGTTCAGGCCGAGACGCACCCGGAATTCGGAGACGTCTGGGTCCACCGCAAGGGCGCGACGCGCGCGTTCCCCGGCGGCCACCCCGCGCTCGCCGGCACGATGTGGGCGGAGACGGGTCACCCCGTTCTCATTCCCGGATCGAACCGCGACTACAGCTTCATCCTCATGCCCGAGGCCGGTGCCGTGAAGAGCGCCTTCTCCGTGAACCACGGAGCAGGACGCCGCATGTCGCGTGGCGAGGCGATGCGCCAGCTCGATCAGCAGAAGGTCGACGAGCAGTATCGTCGCGACGAGATCCTCGTGAACCTCGACGGGCGCGTGCCGCTCGACGAGTCGGGCCAGTGCTACAAGAGCAGCGAGGACGTCGTCGCCGCGTGCGTGGCGGCGGGGCTCGCGCGCGTCGAGCACAAGCTCTGGCCGCTCGCCTCCATCAAAGGCAACGAGGAGCGCGCCGCGAAGGAGCGCCACCGCGAGCGCAAGGGCAAGGACCGCTCGCGTGAGAAGGAGCGCGACGCGGAGCGTGACGCCGCGCGACGGACGAAGGGCCACTTCTGAAAGTGGCTGGAAAACCCGGTCACTCTACGATAGAAGCGTGATCATGCAGCGTGGCAGCGCGGAGATCTTCTTGGGCCTCGGTCTGATCATCATCGGCATTCTGGGCCTCAAGCTGACCGACATGAACCTGTTCTGGGCCGCGATCGCGCTCGGAGCAGCGGTGGGCTGCCACGGGGGCATCTCGGTATCGCAGCGCGCCCGCGTCTAGATCGTCGCGGCGCCGCACTACCTCATCCGCTCGCGTCAACCGGCACGGGACCGGGAATCCTGGAGCCGTCTCGGCGGTTTGGGCTCTACCGTCGCTCGTGGTAGGACGACCCCGGGAGAGCTTTGATGCAAGACGCCCGTGAGCTGAATGAGATCGTCGCACGCGAGAGTGCGTTCGCGGATCGTATCCAAGCCGAGGTCGGCAAGGTCATCGTCGGTCAGACGTACATGATCGAGCGGATCCTGATCGGCCTCCTCACGGGTGGACACGTGCTCCTCGAAGGCGTGCCCGGCCTCGCGAAGACGCTGACCGTGCGGACGCTGTGCGAGGCCATCAGCGCCAAGTTCGCCCGCATCCAGTTCACCCCGGACCTGCTCCCGGCCGACGTCATCGGCACTGTCATCTACAACCAGCAAAAGGGCGAGTTCACCTCGAAGCTCGGTCCCGTCTTCGCGAACCTCGTGCTCGCGGACGAGATCAATCGCGCGCCCGCGAAGGTGCAGAGCGCGCTGCTCGAGGCGATGCAAGAGCGCCAGGTCACGATCGGCGACAAGACCTATCCGCTTCCTGATCCGTTCATCGTCATGGCGACGCAGAACCCGATCGAGCAGGAGGGGACGTATCCCCTCCCCGAGGCGCAGGTCGATCGCTTCATGTTGATGTGCAAGGTCGGATACCCCAGCCGTGAGGACGAGCGGAAGATCATGGACCGCATGACCGGCCTCATCCCGGCACGCGCGGATCACGTCTGCACGCCGACCGAGCTCCTCGAGGCGCGCAAGATCATCGGGCAGATCTACGTGGCCGACAAGATCAAGGACTACATCGTCGACGTCGTGTTCGCGACGCGCGAGCCGGCGAAGCACGGCCTCAAAGATCTCGCGCCGCTCATCGAGTACGGCGCTTCGCCGCGCGCCTCGATCGCGCTGAACCTGGCAGCTCGCGCGCATGCGTTCCTGCGCCATCGCGGATACGTCACCCCGGAGGACGTGAAGGCCATCGGGCCGGACGTCCTCCGCCATCGCATCGTCCTCACGTACGAGGCGGACGCCGAAGAGGTCACGTCCGAGCAAGTCGTGCGTCGGGTCTTCGAGGTCGTGGAAGTTCCGTAAGCCAAGCTCGCCCCTGCCTCTGCCGTCATGATTCCCCGAGAGATCCTCGCTGCACTGCGGACGATCGAGATCCACACGGCGAGGCTCGCCAACGAGCAGCTCTCGGGCACGTACAAGTCGAGCTTCAAAGGACAAGGGCTCGCGTTCCGCGAGGTCCGCCCGTATCAACCAGGAGACGACGTCCGCACGATCGACTGGAACGTCTCGGCCCGCATGAACGACACGTTCGTGAAGGTCTTCGTCGAAGAGCGCGAGATGACGGTGATGCTCGCCGTCGATCTGTCGGCGAGCGAGCGTTTCGGAACGCAGCGCGCTCCGAAGGCGCGCGTCGCATCGGAGGTCGCTGCGCTCCTCGCGTTCAGTGCGATCCGCAACAACGATCGCGTCGGCCTCATCTTGTCGACGAGCAAGGTCGAACGCATCGTGCCGCCGAAGAAGGGCGAGAAGCACGTGATGCGCGTCATCCGGGAAATCCTGGGCTTCGAGGCCCCTCCCGCGGCGTCCGCGCAGCTCGAAGATTCGTCACGGCTGCGTCGCACACCGCGCCTCGGTGCGATGACGGATCTGAAGAGCGCGCTCGAGGCCCTCGCGCACGTCGCGCGGCGGAGGAGCGTCGCGTTCGTCATCTCCGACTTCTTCACGAGCGGATACGAGCGTGCGCTGTCGCTCGCCAGCGCAAAGCACGACGTGATCCCGGTCGTGCTCACGGACCGTCGCGAAATGGAGCTGCCCGACGTCGGGCTCGCGACATTCGAAGACCTCGAGAGCGGCGAGATGGTGATCGTCGACACCTCGGACCGGCGTGTGCGCGCGCACTACAAATCCGAGATGACGAAGCTTCGCGCCACGCAGCGCCAGCTGTTCCTCAAGCTCGGGCTCGACTCCGTCGAGGTTGAGACCGGCGGGTCCTTCGTGAAGCCGCTTCGCGATCTGTTTGCGCGGAGGGCGCGCAGGGTGCGGACGCGATGAAGCGATTCGCGATCGCTTGTGTGGTGCTTGCGGCGATTGTGCCGGCGATCGCTGGGGCGGATCCGCCGGCGCCGAGTACGAGTACGAGTACGAGTACGAGTACGAGTACGAGTACGAGTGATGGTGGGGCGGCCGGGGATATCGGGGGATGCGTCGAGAGCATTCCCAAGGGGGCTTCGCGGCCGATCATCAGTGAGAGCTTTCCCGTGCGCGGCACCAGCGGATGGGCCGCGACGCTCGCGATCACCGTGAGGCACGGTCGCGGAGAGCGCGTGTTACCGGCGGGCCTCGATCTGTCTTCCGCGGTCGAGGCGAAGAAGTATTTGCGCAAAGCAGGCTTCGCGATCCCGGATCAGGACGGCGGCGCGGCTGCGCATCTCTGGACCGAGCCGGAAGATCCGAACCGGTCGTACTCGGTCACGCATCTCGAGCTCCCGCTCGTCGTGCTCCCCGAGAAACCAGGGCGCAACGTGATGGAGCTGCCGCCGATGCCGGTCGCCGTCGCGCGATCGAACGGCGAGATCGCGACCGTGTGCACGCATCCGCACAGCATCGCCGTCGAAGATCCGATCGCGAACACACCGCAGGCCGAGCCGAAGAGGAATCCGCCGCCGAGGCCACAACGCGAAGAGTGGACCGCGCTGAAGAAGGCGCTGCTGTGGGGCAGCCTCGGTCTCGTGGTCGGCGCGCTGCTTGCGTACTTCGGATATCGACAGCTCACGAAGCCGAAGCCGCCTGTCCCGCCGCCGCCGCCGCGACCGCCGTGGGAGATCGCGCTCGAGAAGCTCGACGAGGTCCGACATGCGGGGCTGCTCGACGCACGTCGTCACGCCGAGTACTTCGATCGCGTGAGCGACGCGGTGCGCGGATATCTCGGCGCACGCTTCGGCTTCGACGGCCTCGAGTCGACGAGCGACGAGATCCTGATCGCGCTGAAGAAGCAGGGCGGCGGCTTCGTGCGGCTCGATACGGGGAGCAACGACGGAGCTCCGACACCGGGCGTTCCACTCGAGGAGATCCGCCGCTTCCTCGCAGAGTGCGACCTCGTCAAGTTCGCGAACCTCAAGCCGACGCCCGACCAGTGCGCATCGTCCCTCACGTCCGGCGAGCGGATCGTGCGCTCGACGATGCCCTTCTCGGCACCAGGCGCCACGCCCCAGCGCATCGCCTTCCCGGAAAACGAACCAAAGGCGGACGATCACGGCGATGCGAAGGGAGGCTCTGCATGAGCAAGCCGGCTCGCATCATCGGGCTCGTCGTCGGGACGCTCGTGTTTCTCGCGCTCGGGCTCCTCTATCCCGCGCTCTCTCGCGGTGAGGCATGGCTCGGCGCGATCTGGACGATCCCGCTGCTCTCGTGGCTGCCGCGCGACATGCGCCTGGGCTCGCTCATCGCGTTCATCATCGTCGTGTGCTCGCTCGTCCTATGGCGGATGACGCTCGCCGCCGATCCGCGCACGCCGCGCCTGCGCATGGCGACGGTCGCGCCGCTGCTCACCGGACCACGTGGTTTCCGGACGCGCCTCCGCGACATGCCCGCGATGGTCCGCGTCGCGGCGATCGCGCTCGCCATCCTCGCGATCGGCCGACCGCAGAACGTATTGCGCGGTGAGAACACGGACGAGAAGGGCATCGACATCGTTCTCGTCCTCGATCTGTCCGGGTCCATGCGGGCACTGATGGATGCGGACTCGACCCCTGCGCGCGCCCACGACGGCACCGTCACGCGTCTCACGCGCATCGACACAGCGAAGGAAGTGATCCTCGACTTCGTCGCGCGTCGTCGCAACGATCGGATCGGGGTCGTCGTGTTCGGCCGCTCGGCGTACATCTTGTCGCCGCCCACGCTCGACAAGCCGCTGCTCGCGCGGCTCGTCAGCAAGATGGAGCTCGGTCTCATCGACGGCAACGGCACCGCCATCGGCGACGCGGTCGGCGTCGCCGTCGCGCGTCTGCGCCGCTCCACCGCGCGCTCCAAGGCCATCATCCTCCTCACGGACGGTGACTCGAACGCCGGCACGATCGCTCCCGACTATTCCGCGCACCTCGCGCAGACCCAAGCCGTACGCGTCTACACCGTGCAGATCGGCAACGGCGACGACGTCGACGTCCAAGAGGGCACCGACATCTTCGGCCAGCCGCGCTACGTGCGAGAGCACTTCCCGGTCAACCCGGAGCTCCTGAAGCGCATGGCGAGCATGACGGGCGGCGACTCGTTCGTCGCCAACGACAAGAAGGGTCTGGAGCAGAGCATGCACCAGATCCTCGACAAGCTCGAGAAGACCCGCTTCGAAGCGCAGGCCGCGACGATGGAAGATCTCTTCCCGCTCCTGCTGCTCCCCGCCGTCGCGCTGCTCGCGCTCGAGGCGCTCATCCGCATCTTCATCGTGCGGAGGTTCCCGTGAGGCTCTTCTACGACCTCACCTCGATGCCCTTTCCAGCACATTGGGATCCTAAGCTTAGAATTCCACGTGGACAAGTTGTCGCG